>Ga0209253_10004884_pt1 | contig 11645 bp, 12 predicted proteins | sample FrelakmetBRP12BR_FD_187145 | JGI IMG/M metagenome (GOLD analysis project Ga0209253, IMG submission 187145) | Freshwater lake sediment microbial communities from the University of Notre Dame, USA, for methane emissions studies - BRP12 BR (SPAdes)... | ecosystem: Environmental > Aquatic >...
TACGGGTCTGCTTCCTCTGGCACCTGCCGGTGACTTCTTTCAGATTGGGTGCTACTGCGATTGACGAAACTGGGTCGAACAGACCTTTTTTACAACAACCGTTTAAAAACCCAGAGTTCGGCATCGCGGGAAAAGCACAAAACAGTTGGCAACACCATGGTCAAGTAAGGCTGCACTTCTAATCGCAGCGAACTGAAAATGTGGCCATGGAAAATGGAAAGCATCATGCAGATTACCAAGCGAACCCGAGCCACCGGAATCGATCGACCACGTTCTACAGAACGCCCTAGCAACAGACACCAACTGGCAAAGCAGACGCACAGACCCAAAACCCGACCAACAGTCCTCAAACGCCGAATCACACCGAAACTTATAAACACCCAAGACTGAGCACCGCAACTATGTCTTTTCCACAGGGATTATCTCATGCTCAGGCGCAACCCAACGGGGATTCTCGACTACCTTTACGGAGGAGGTCGCGCAAAACATCCGCGGCCAGACGAACCCTCCATTACGCGCCTAAGTCCAGTCGCGCGAACTACTTCGGAACGTGCTTGTTTGAGAAGAAAATGTCAAAAACGAAGTCAGGCAATTCACGGAAATGCCTGTTGGATTTCAATCTGCCTATGGCCGCAACCTTTTCAAGACCGAGGAAACTCGAATCTTCCAGGGAACTGCTCACCAAAAGAGCCGTAAAGCGTCGTATTGGTCAATTGTGTAGATACATTTGCGAACGAAATCTTTGAATGCTTTTTGCGTCCTCACGATCAAATGAAAGGAACTCATTGTTCGCCCAAGACTTGCAGGATTATTGTTCGTCTTCTCGCATGCCCATCCGTCTCTACGAACATCAATGACTGCCAGGTACCGAGTTCTACGCGGCCGTCGATCACTGGCAGCGTTTTGTCCGGTGGCAGAAGCATAGACCTCAAGTGCGAATATGCGTTGGAAGGATGCCTGTAGTCGCCGCTTCTTGGAGCCAATCTCTCCAGAAATCCCTTGATGTCTTCTAACAATGCGTAGTCATTTTCAGTCAAAACCAGAATTCCAGTGGCGTGCGGAGCAAACACGTGAACGACGCCGTTTCTTACGCCAGACTTCGCCACTGATTCCTGAACCTTGTCGGTTAGATCTATGAAGTCTATCTCGCCTTTCGTCTGGAAGCTAATGCTCGAGTTAGCCACCCTGAATCTTGACATGAGCTGCCTACTCCAATAGCAGGGTCATCATCACTTCATCCACGTACTTTCCATTCCTGAGAAACTTGCGCGGGATAGCTCCGGTCTTCATGAAACCCACCTTCTCATAAACGTGAATCGCCTTCTCGTTCGTCGCGAAAGTGCAAAGCGTCAAAACATCCAGGCCAATAATCTTTGCCTGCTCAATAAGCGTCCTCATCATCTCGGTTCCAAGGCCCATATCCCTGTAGCCCTCTTTAATCGCTATGCCGATGCCCCCCACGTGCGTGTCAAACGAGCCGGTTCCCGGGCTGATCTCTGAGTTGGCCACTACTTTTCCGTCGACCTCCGCGACCAAGTAGAATTCCTCTCCAGTCTCCACACGCCTCAGCACCGAAGACAGCCAACCAGCCTCCTCTTCACGCGTGAGCTTTTCGCCCCTGGCTATGTCTGCTTTCTCCTCCACTAGAGAGTTGATCATGTCCAGCAAATCGTCCAAGTCTTCCCACCTAGGCGTCCTCAGCACGGCCTCACGTCCGTCCCTCATAGACAAACTTCGTATCACTTTTCCGGTTTTCATAACTCAATACAGACCCGCAAGGCTCATTAACATTTCTGATAGAAGCCAATCCGGTCACCCGGAGTGACTGGACCACGTTGATGCTTCTGTATACCCGAGCTCAGGGCCAAACATGTCGTGAGCATCGGTGACACGCAGAAACTCAACGTAATACGCAACTCACCAGAACCACTGAACCAAGAGATAGCCATCCGAAAACATAAGAGAAATGAGCTGTTTAGCCTACACTAGACGCCACAAACACGCACGTTCAGACAGAACAGCTCAGAAAACGACGCATTTCCAAACGCAACGAATCCGCAGAAAACCCCGAGATGAGGTCTTACCGCAACAAAAGAAGACTAATAGCCTGTAGGCACAAGCATCGACCTCATACATGATTTCCCCGCGCAATAACACGACAGAAACATTGGAGGCACGCGCTGATAGACATACAAATGAGCGGAGCTTCAGCCCAGGTTGAAAATGATAGAAAGATAGAAAACGAGAAAGGAATATGACAGTGTACACGCGACAGGCAAAGAGCGCCGAAAGCCCGAGACAAGGTCGCAAGGCTGCTAAGAAATTCGAAGTAATCTCGAAAGGCGAGGCATTCAGCTTCGTATGGAGATTTTCGGGGGTTTTTATATGAGGCCCTCGAGATCTATGTATTGGGTTTTCGGTTTCTGGAAGAGGCTAGATTTGGGCTTATTCTGACGAATAGACGTCATTTTGTTGGTGGCTAGAAGCCTGTTTTTTTGCTCTGGAAACGCCGTTTCTTGCTCATGAACTTCGGTTTTTGCTATGGAGATTTCGAAGTCTTTATGGTAATTCGAAAGACAATCGAAAAATCATGGTCTTTTCTCATGCCAGGTTCGAACCCTGCGCGATCGCACAGCCACTCAAGATACTGGTTTCCGAGGTGTTCTCGCCGCTCTGAAGAATATTATAGCGGTCATCAAAGCACCAGCAGCATACAGCCAGCCGAGTAACAACAGCCAAATCTCAAAACCCCAGTACAAGATTGCTTGAAAAGGCAGCATCCCGAACACTCCTGAAACTATGAAAATAGCACCTGCCGCTCGACCCAAGCCTAGAGCGCCGATCTTTCCCGCAATAGTGAACAGTGTTGCTCCCCATAGAATTAGCCCCAAGAAGAACGACAAGGGAAAAAGGCGCATTGCATAAGAGAGCTGCGCAGGATAGGGATTAGAATACGTTCCCGACTGAAGCCCGACGAAAGGCAGCAAGTACGACACCGCGACCACGAATATCGCGATAAAAAGCACTCCGCTAGCAAGTCCCAGCACCGACATCTGTTCTTTGGACAGAGCAAAACACCCGACCGCACTGAAGAGCAAGGAAAGCGATAGAAGACCATAGAAAATCAGCCTGGAGGAAGGTGCTTGAAAGAACACTCCGCTCATCCATCGGAAGTCACCATTGTACAGCAATATGCCCTCAAAGCTGAGAACCACCAAGACAGCCCATGCGATCACTGAAGCGAACCCCAGGAAAAACCCTAAGCCACCGATCTTCAGCAAAACGGAGCCAGAACTCGACAACTTCTCACAACATCAAATAGGGCTGACCGCAGTAAATAGTCTTACGGAACTCGATTCTCCGCCTTGTATGAGGCTTTTCTCTTCTTGCTATTCTCAAGAAGCCAGATTATGAGGTCGTCGTAGCTTTCGCCTTTGCGACCGATCTGGCTAAGCTTCTGAGCTGTTGATTTCTTGACTCGTATAGATGTCCATTTGTCTTCTGACATTCGCATTACCTGCATACATCTTAAGCACACACTAGTATTCTTAAGATTTTTGCTTCGCATGGAGATTCTCGCCGGTATTTATATGAGGCCCCGGTAAAGTCCATGCGAAAGGTCTGGTCACTTGCCTTTTCTCCTCAAACTAGGCTTGTTCCGCTGAAATAGACGTGGAAATGCCTTATTGGTTTTCGGACAGGGCTGGAAAGCATATAGTCTCTTTTGCGAAAAAATCGTGATTCTGAAAAAACAGCGAAAAAGACAACAAACTCGCGAAATGTATTTTCCTAGCCAAGTCGCGCGCGCTGGCGATAAAACAAGGCCTTCATCTTGAAACTATCTTAGTAAGACTGGGGTTAGACTCTTGAGTGAAGGGAATGAACATAGCAGGAATCAAAAGATTATGGACGCCCTTTACGAAGCTATTGTGAAGACCAATGAATATCAGTTTCTGCTCAAGTCCCTGTTGCCTCTCGTAGAATCGATAAATGCCTCTAGCGATGCTAAGAATATGCTTAAGCCCTATTCACAGGTTTTTCGCGAAAGGTCTGGGAAAATGGCCAAGAGAGCGCTTCTTCTTAAGGAGGATCTGAAAGTGACGGCTACGCATGAGATTACGGCCTTGCGGAAGGCATTTTGTTATCTGGGATTCTTTGAATCTTCATTGACAACTGTGATAGATATCATGTTGACGATTTTTATTGTGAACCATCATGATTTCTATGAGTATGACAAGCGATGTTATGCTGTGAACATTGACGACCTAGATAACGCGTCTATCAGTCAGAAACTCGCTTTCCTTAATTTCCACGGTCTCCAGGTTCTCAGCAATAACATAAACAGGGATTTGCGCAACAAAGTTGCGCACATGGATTCTGACATAGAACCTAATGGGCAGATTCCCTTTGGGCGGCAGAGAGTTAGTTTGGAGAAAGAAATCAACAAGCTTGCAACCTTTGTCCTGCTAACCCTTCACGTCATGGAATCAAGTGGTTTTACGCGAATCTTGGCTACCCTGTAGTCATAGCGCGCGCGGCTTAGGACCGGCGATCGATCGTTCGAGAGCAAGTTGTGGAAAATCATAAGAGGTTCTGTTAGAAAGCACAGCACACAGCACACGCCCTATATGTATATTGATATAGGCAAGGCCAAAATGTCCAAGCCGCCAAGTTAGATCGATCGAGTTAGCAAACACCGCCAGACGATAGGCAAACTTTACAGGAAAAGCCTAGTCTAAACCGCACACAAATAGGCGCTCGTCTCCATGCCACCATGCCAAATCGTTGGTTGCGCCCGCTAACCAGGACAACCAAGAAATGTGCCGATTTCGGTCCAGATTATGGTCGGGAATAGTGCTGAATTCCATGAGAGGCTGATCGAAGCTCTTTCGCGTCGGTGAAATTACCCGTGCCCGTGTTATGGTTTCTTTCATATTGCTGGTTTCGAAATAAGTGCTTTAATTGATTTCATGCACGTTCTGAGGTGAAGAACGGACTAGGAGCCACTGGAAAGGTGTACAGGCGTGCAGTTCAACTCGTTTGGAAATGAAGTCGAGATTCTTGAGAGGCACGTCAAGGACAGGGAAGTCAGGGTGAAATGGGACTGGGGCAGCTTCGAAAGCACAGAGGGTTTCCCGGTAGACGACAACCTGATAAACTGGGCAATAGGGCAAGAACAAGCTCTGAAGGAGTGCTTCCTCTGCCTCGACGAGTGGGTTCACAAACTCAAGTGGCTCGAGGAGACAAAATGGTACGAAAGCTGGAGCAATCCCGACGAGACCAAACCATCCGCAAAGACTGTGATAAGCCCAGGTCCGTACCTGCTGCTTCTGGGCGACCCAGGTACAGGCAAGTCACTCATCGGGAGAGCCCTAGCCGAGAAGCTCACACAAATCTACAGGGAAAATAGCATAAAGATCTTTGACGTTTTGTGCTGGAAGAATGCGGCGTTGCCCAGCCAGCCCAGGGTTTCAATTCAGAGGGCTGGAGACGCAAAGAAGATTATGCAGAGAGAACAACTGAGAGAGCTAAAGCGGAAATTCGTGACGAAAATCGGTTTCAAGGCCCTGCAGCTCTTCTTGGTGATTATGGGTTTGTTCCTGCTCACTTTGGGATTCTATTTTATGTTTCAAGCATATCAAACGTGGGAGGCCAATCCTCCTTTCCTAGGCGAGTCGCTAAGAGACTATTATCAGAACAATTTTCTGGACTATTTCGCAGATAAGTTTGTGGGCTTTGTGCCAATGACTTTCATACCAGGGGGTAGTCTCATCTTCTTTGGCGTTTTCATCTGGTGGTTTGGAAGACTCGGGGGAATGGGGAACCTGAAAGGAGTCTCGGGAGCTCAGCAGACAGACGTGCCAAAACTGATAGTTGACAACGGTTCAGGTCACGCTCCGTTCGTAGATGCAACAGGACACCGAAGCGCTCAGATTTTTGGCTCAATAGCTTGGGATCCATATCAAACTGGAGGTTTGGGAACACCGGAACACCAGAGAGTTAGTGCCGGTGACGTCCATCGCGCGTCATTAGGCATCTTGTACATTGACGAAGTAAAGAACCTCGAACCAGAAGAGGCGATCACGCTTCTGACAGTGCTTGAGGACGGCCAGTTGCCGATAACACTGAGGGGAAGATTGCATGGTGGCGACACGGCGGCAATGGCGGTCTCCACCGAACCTGCGCCTGCAATAACGTTTCTCGTTGGCGCTGGTAACTTCGACAGCATAGGCCAGATTCATCCAGCGCTAATGGATCGTATCTACGGCTACGGCAAGGTCGTGAGAATGAACAATGACATGCCCAATACCGTCGAAAACAGACGCAAGTACGTGCAATTCATCGCACAGGAAGTCAACCGTTTCAACCTAATCCCGTTCAATAGAGGCGCATGTGTCGAAATAATGGAAGAGGGCAGACGCAGGAGTAACAAGAAAGACGCGTTGACGACAAGGTTTAGACCCCTGATTTCGATCATCAAGACTGCTGCAACTCTGGCAATGAACGAGGGATGTAAGGTTGTCGAGAGAAGGCATGTAAGAGAGTCGATAGAGAAACACTGCAAGACAATCCAGAGACAGATATTGGAACACGAGATGAACGAAAGAGGCAAATTGCTTGAGATCAGGCCTGAAGGAGCCAAGCTCGGTCAAATATACGGACTAGCCGTCGTCAGAGACCCCTACAGCGGAGAGATGACTGGAAACGTTCTTAGCGTCAAAGCGAACATGGTCAAGAGGGCAGAGCTTCAGAGACCCTACCCCCTAAAAGGCTACTACAAGGTCACAGGCGTAGCCAAAGGCCAAAGTTTCATCTCAGACAGCGTGTCAAAAGTGAGAAGCGTGATCCTCCAGAAATACGGTATAGACATAGCCCAAGACTATCTGACTCACATTGACTTCGCCCAATCATATGGAGTGGACGGGCCATCTGCAGGAGTCACGATGGCTATATTGCTCTGCTCGCTTATCGAAGGAAAGCCAGTAAGACAAGATGTCGCGGTCACAGGAGAGATAAATCTCGGCGTCGGCAACTCAATTCAGATCACGGCTGTCGGTGGAGTCTACGAGAAGATCAAGGCTGCTGAGGCTTGGGGATTCAGGAAAGTTGTTATACCCAAGAAGAACTATGAACATTCAATCGACACGAAGGACTACAAGATACAGGTAGTACAGGCCGAGACGTTGGATGACTACTTGAAGGAATGTCTACTTGAGAACCCGCCCCTCAAAATTCCCTTCGAGACTTATAAACGCAAAAGACAATAGAGTGCTCGCTCTTAATGAAAGCGTGTTACTCAGCGCCTTCGGAGCAGAAGATGTGTGATGGCCAGGGAAATCGACAGAGATGCCATACGCAGATGGCGCAAGAGAGGCTTCTACAGCGAAAACGTCCTAGTGAAGCTCCTGAAAAAGAATGGTTACAACGCTGTGCGCATACCAGTCAGCAACCCTAGCCTCAGCCCATTGCCGGACATAATAGCCAGAAAGGGCTTCCACATCTACGCATTCGAGGTCAAAAACGCAAGCTATTACGCATATTTCCCAAAATCCCAGATCGACAAACTGTTCAGATTTCTGGACCAATTCCTCCCAGTGGCCAACACGCAAAGACATGCTATTCTCGGAGCGCACCTTGGAAAACGATGGATTTTCAGAGAAATAGACTGGAAGGACTGGGAGAAGAACAGGCTTCCAGAGAAGGCCAGGCTCCTAAAGAGAGACAGAGGTAACTTCAGCTTGGAAAAGGGAAGTTAGAGGGTTATAGAAAACGGATGAAATCGTTGCCGTCGAGATTGTTACATTGCAGAGCCACTTGTCCTGGTGCGAGCCACTCAAGGCAAACACAATGGATTTAAACTGCGCATCGCACCTCTTGCAGGAGCAGTTTGAAGGCGCATGTCTATGGATGAATCAACTCCGGGCGTAATCATCAACTACAGGGTAGGCCCCAGGTCTCAAGCATCAAAAGAGTGCATAGTCCAGTTCACGCAGATATCTTCTGTTGCCAAAGCCAGCGAGATCATCGGAAGGAAATTGGCATGGAAAAGCGGCGAGTGCAGGATAATAGGGACAATTGTTGCCTTGCACGGCAAGAGAGGATTCGTTAGGGCAAGATTCAGGAAGGGTCTTCCAGGACAAGCCTTGGGGACAGCTGTCGAGCTGACCGTCTAGACCCTGACGAAGAACAGTGAATCAGCGCAAGCTGGCAACTGATTCAGGAAATCCTGTACTTGAAGAACCGGCACAATGGGTACATTGTCGAGAAACTTCGGGTTCCCAGTCGTAAGTGATAATACCACTGGAACAAGTTTCGCATGGTTCCACGAGGCACATTCGGTCTTGTTAACAAGATTGGGTAAGGCTTGAGCCAGCGCCGAAGTCCGGTCCACTTGTTCCTCAACTATCTTCCTCAGTTTTGATAGGTGTAATCCGTGTCGCCAATGTTTACAGTCAACGCAAACAGCCAGTGGCTTTCTTGACCCGACAATGTCAACTTCCCAACGTCTTCCGCCATGCTTGAACCGCAGGTTTCTTGCTACACTATGGCCATTTTGTTCCAACCCCATTGCGGCGACGGCCTCAAATTCCCGCCAACTCAGGAAAGTGCTTACGCGTTCAAGATCTGCACCCAACCGTACCGCGCGCACGGCAAGCTCCAGGCGTCTGGCAGTGTCAACTTCAATGAAGCGAAGCCGGCAATAAACCAATCCTTCGTTTTGCAGTTTTCCAAGCAATTTCCGAGCAGTCGCTGAGGGGATATTTGCGTCCTTATTGACTAGTTCATATGAAACAGCTCCGCTTGCAGTCAGTTTTAGGATGGACAACAACAGTTCCATCTCAACACTCAAGCAACTCGCGCTCCAAACCTGACATGAAAGTGCCTAAAGTGAGCGCTCTTTTCAGGCCTACTTAAAAGCTTTGCTGTCAGATCACGCAATCGATCGAAGGCGGCGACAATGTGCTGATCGAAAGAGTCGAGCTGAGAGGGATTAGGAATGCTGTGATTCTTGAGCGCACGCTACCTATGGCAACACGAAGAGCACGTCACGGGGCGCTAATTAATATTGGGTTGCGGGAATAGTATGTCGGTACTGGGAGAACGTGTCGCTTGGCCAGAACTAGGGCTGTGCTGTTTGATCTGAATGGGACTCTGGCTTACGTGAAAGATGGGATTACTCACAATAAGCTATCTGAATACTTGTTCAGCCGAGGCTACGAAGTTTCGCCGCAACAACTTGGTGCAGCATTTAGCTTTGTGTCGTTCATCGACTACCCGAGACATGGTTACAGGAGCTGGCATGCTTATTTGTCTAGAGTTCTCTGGCGGTTGAAAGTCGAAGTTGACAAAGAGACGATGGACCAGATCATTAAGCTACTGAAAAGCAGACCTTATAGGTTGTATCAAGATGCCAAAAGCGCAGTGCCTATGGCAAAGAACAGCGGATTCAAGACAGCTGTAGTAACGTCAATAACCTATTTTAGGTTCAAAGACGCTCTTTTGCCTATTAGAAAGCACCTAGACCTTGTCATGACAGGCTTTGAGGCTGGATGCGACAAGTCAAATCCGAGAATGTATCAGAAAGTGCTGCAGATCCTAGGAGTAACACCTCAACAAGCCGTCATGATTGGTGACGAGCTGGAGCTTGACTTATTGCTTCCCAAGCGGCTAGGCATCGACGCGATACTTCTGAATCGGAAAGATAAAAACAAAGGGCGATCTGTTGATGCTTTCGTATACGACTTGAATGAAGCCATGGAAACCATAATAGATAGGGGGGTCAGAACTGAGCAATCTTCATGAGAAGGTTTCGCGGATGGTTGAGAAATATGTTCAGAAGACTTCGAAATCGAAGGTTATGTTTGAGCGAGCCAAGAAAGTCCTGCCTGCAGGCGTATCCTACAACATAAGATACTTCGATCCTTACCCTTTCTACACCGCGAAGGCGAAAGGGAGCAAGCTCTACGACGTTGATGGAAACGAGTACATCGATTTCTGGCTCGGTCACACTGCGCTCATACTTGGCCATAGTCCGTTTGCTGTGATGAATGCCGTAAGAAGTCAGCTGTCGAACGGCACCATCTTTGGGACATCTCACGAAACTGAGATAGCGTTGGCAGAGCAAGTGGTAAAGATGGTCCCAAGTGCAGAAATGGTGCGTTTCACGAACTCGGGAACTGAAGCAAACATGTATGCAACGCGTTTAGCACGTGCATATGCTGGAAGGGATAAGATAGCCAAGTTTGAAGGCGGATGGCACGGGGGTTACGATGCCCTACATATAGGCGTCAAGTACCCTTACGACGTTCCAGAATCTGGGGGCTTGACTGTTGGCGCGCTTCAAGACACGATAGTCTTGCCCTTCAACGACTTTGGGGGTGTAGAGGAGAAACTGAAGGGAGAGAAAGTGGCCTCGATAACGGTTGAGCCTATCCTCGGTGCTGGTGGTTGCATACCAGCTGAAAGAGAGTTTCTGAAAAGCCTGAGGGAGTATTGTGATAAGAAGGACACTCTACTCGTCTTCGATGAGGTAATTACGGGGTTCAGGCTTGCGCCTGGGGGAGCACAGCAGTACTATGACGTAACGCCTGATCTGACGGTTTTGGGGAAGATCCTTGGAGGAGGCTTTCCGGTAGGCGCATTCTGTGGAAGGAGAGACATCATGGAAAGGATTAACCCTAGGACATATGAGAGGCCGAACCGCTCATTCCATGGAGGAACGTTCGCAGGGAACCCGATCACGATGAAGGCAGGTTTAGCCACATTAAAGCTTTTGGAAGACGGCAAGCTGACGGGCAAGTTGAACAGGTCCGGAGATAGAATAAGAGAGCGCCTTCGAGAGATAATTGAAGCCAGTCGCATCAAAGCACAGATTACCGGAGCTAGTTCGCTTTTCAATGTGCACTTCGCCCAGAAGGAATTGAGAGATGCGCGAGATGTGGCCAATGCGGATAGAGTGAAGCTACTGGAATACAATCTATGGCTGATCGCACACGGAGTATTCTTCCTTCCAACCCACAATGGTGCGCTAAGCAATGCGCACACGGAAGCGGATTTGGAGAGATTGTTCTCAGAAACGGAAAGATTCCTGAAAAGTCAGAGGGAATGAGCTTGCTTTGTTCTATCTTCTATGCGTGAGCAGACTTTCTGCCCTTCTCAAATCCATCGCAGTGTTGACATTGAAGAAAGTTTCGAGATCTGGGTCCACCTGTTGTAGTACGAGCGTGGAAACATAGCGCACACCACCCAGTCTGTCAACCATGTCTCGCATATTCAGGCCTCCATCATTTATCGCGCTTCTTGCGGCCTCCAAAGCTGACTTGGTGTGATAGACTGCTTGCAACGGTTCCATGCAACCGTTCGGCCAGCGCGGAATCGTCGCAGTCTTGTTAACACACAACTCGAGTAGAAGTGAAAGGATCTCACGTGAGACCAAAGGCGTGTCGCATGGAAGCAGCAGCGAATATGTGCCGCATGACCTCTCAAAGCCTGTTAAGGCTCCCAAGAGAGGCGTTTGAGTTTTTTCCCGGTCGATGATTACTTCTGCGTCTGGGCCCACGGTTTTGGCGTAGTTTTCCGCTTGGGCCTTCGAACTGGTTACTACGATCTTTTGGTCTGCGAGGCTATTGACTGCGTCCAGAACA
>Ga0209253_10004886_pt1 | contig 11643 bp, 10 predicted proteins | sample FrelakmetBRP12BR_FD_187145 | JGI IMG/M metagenome (GOLD analysis project Ga0209253, IMG submission 187145) | Freshwater lake sediment microbial communities from the University of Notre Dame, USA, for methane emissions studies - BRP12 BR (SPAdes)... | ecosystem: Environmental > Aquatic >...
CTGATATAATAGCGTCGGTACCGCGGGGTAGAGCAGCCTGGTAGCTCGTCGGGCTCATAACCCGGAGGTCGTTGGTTCAAATCCAACCCCCGCTACCACCCCCTTTTTTCGATCGATTTCCCCGCATGCTTAGGTCGAATAAAGCCTTCCCCTTTGCCTCGAAACCGGGCACTGAAAGCAAGCGCCAACGTTTTGATTCTTGACATCCCCCGCCTCAGTTTTGATAATGGCTTTCCCGACATACTTTAAAAGAGGAGCGTTTCATGCCTATTTATGCCCGAAAGTCAAGATGGCTGTTTATGTCTGTTTTCTTGGCCGTGTCCATCGGCCTGTTTTCGCTTTCGCAGCGTCCAGCAAAGACTGATCCTTGGGACGAACCGGAGCTCGGTTGCACGAGCATCATGGCCGGACGTCTGGCGACGACAGACGGATCTGTAATGACGGCCCACACCTGCGACGGCAATTACCGCCAATGGATCAGCATCGTTCCCCACGCCGAGCACTATGAGGGCGGCACGACCAAGGTGTATATGGGCAAGATGCACACCGAGACATCCACCGACCCCAAGAATGTCACGGAGAAAGGGGAGGTGCCGGACGTCAAGGAGACCTACTCCTTCCTCAATACCGCCTATCCCTGCCTGAATGAACACCAGCTGGCGATAGGGGAGACGACGATTGGCGGCAAGAAGGAGCTCTTCAACAGCTCCGGCATGTTCATGATCGAAGAGATCGAGCGTCTGATGCTCGAGCGGTGCACAACCGCCAGGGAAGCCATCCAGCTCGCCGGACAGCTCATCAAGGACTACGGCTATGGAGATTGGGGCGAATGCATCACCATCGCCGATAAAAAAGAAGTCTGGCAGTTCGAGGTCTTCGGCTCCGGCCTCCGCGAAAAGGGGGGCATCTGGGCGGCCGTCCGCATCCCCGACGACCATATCGGAATCTCCGCCAATATTCCGAGGATCGGCGAGCTGGACTTAAAGAATCCTGACCGCTATGCGGCCTCGGACAACGTCATCTCCTATGCCGTCGAGAAGGGCTGGTGGGATCCCAAGAGCGGCGAACCTTTCAAGTTCTGGAAAGCCTACAGCGGAGAAAAGCCCTTTTCCATCCGCGAGTATTATGTCTTCAGCCGACTCGCCCCTTCACTCGACCTGAAGATGGAGGCTGAGGAGCTTCCGTTCTCAATCAAGCCGGACCAGAAGGTCTCTGTCCGCGACCTGCTCAAAATGTACCGGGAGACTTATGAGGGGACCGAGTACGACATGACCAAGAACCTGCTCGTCGAGGACAGGAAGGGCGGCGGAATGGCCAAGACCCCCCTTGCCAGCCCCTGGATGTCGAGGGATCTGGTCACCCTCCTCAACACCCTCAAGCCCGGAGTTATCGAGCGGTCGCGGACGATCGCCATCTCCGGCTGCGCCTATGCCACTGTCCTCCAATGCCGCGCCTGGCTTCCGGACCCAGTAGGCGGGATTTGCTGGTTGGCTTTCGACAACCCCGCTCAGAGCGCCCGGATCCCAATCTTCTCCGGCGTGACCGAGCTCCCCCCGAGCTTTGAGATTTGCGCCCAGCACCGCTTCCGCACGGATTCGGCGGCCTGGGCTTTCCGGCGGGCCAATCGCTTGGCCACAGTCCGTTGGGGCGATGCCCAACCTCTTATCGAAGGCGCCATCAAGGAGTTTGAGGACAAGGCCTTTGAGGATTTGCCCTATCTGGAAAAACGCGCCGCAGAGCTCTTCGGAAAGGGGGACAATCCCGAGAGCGTCAAGAACGCGAAGCAGTTCTTGACCAAGTATACCAACGATTTCGCCCGCGCCGCAATGAGCAGGTATTGGGAACTCGGAGATAAGTTCTGGACGATGTTTTCACGGGGGTTCTGATTCAGGCTTCGAAAAGGTTTTTTCCGGTCTCAACCGTCTCCTCCGACTAAACCGATGGCCACGCTGCGGCCTGTCCCAGTTGTTGTGTGGATTTTTGCATTTTCAACTTTTTCCTGGATCCTGCGACTAAACCTGTGGAGAAACAAGCATGACGCCAATCGCATCTGTTCAGCCGGATAAGCGGGTAATCGGGCCTTCTTCCAGCAATGGGTGGAAGATTCTGGTGGTCGAGGACGAGGCGATCATCGCCCTGGATATCCAGAGCATCTTGCGCAAAATCGGCTTCAGCCAGGCTGAAGTGGTCCATTCAGGAGAAGAGTCCATCCAGAAAGTCGCCGCAGGAAAGCCCCACCTGGTCCTCATGGATATCAAACTCAAAGGCAATCTGGACGGGATCCAGGCTGCCCACGAGATTTTCTACCAGTACAAGGTCCCAGTGGTCTATATCACCGCATTCGGGGACGAGGGGACCCTGAAAAGGGCCAACGGAACAGCCCGCTACGGCTTCATTACCAAGCCATTCGAGGAAACCGACCTGCAGTCTACCATCCAAAACGCCCTTCAGAAGGCCTACAACTAGATTTTGGTTCGCCCCTTCCTCCTGCTTCGCGCAATCTAATCACCTCATTATATCAGCCCGCGGCAGCACCTCTCGGACAAGCATTATTCGTCCATCAAGGGGGATTTTGTGACTTTTCGGTGCCAGGTCAGAGCTCCCTTTACAGGGGAGGGCCGGCCGCTGGAAAAACTGCTTTAAACCAAAAAAAAGCTTGACAACCAGCTTTAATGTATAATATATTACATATCAGCATTCTATTGTTAGGTAGCATAAGATGCCGGAAAGACCCATCCTCAATATTAAATCCCTCAAGGAACAGGTTTATGACTATCTTCGAGACCAGTTGCGCCGCGGAGAAATCCTCCCCGGGTCAGCTATCAACCTCGATGAGACCAGCCAAAAGCTAGGAGTAAGCCGGACCCCCCTGAGGGACGCCCTGTTGCAGCTCGGGTCAGAGGGGTTTGTCACGATATACCCGCGGCGGGGTGTTATCGTCAACCTCCTCTCCCTCGAGGATATCAAGAACTACTACCAGATTATCGGAGCTCTGGAGAGCACAGCCATTTTGCAGGCTTTTGACAAAATCGGTGAGAGCGAGCTACAGGCCATGGAGGGGATCATCGAGGACATGAAAAGGGCCATCGAGTCCGATGACTTTGACCTCTATTATGACAAGAACCTGTCCCTTCATGATGTTTATCTGACACTCTGCGGCAATGAGAACCTGGTCCGGATCGTCAGGACGCTGAAGAGAAGGCTGTATGACTTCCCGCGGCAGAGAGGATTTGTCAAGGAATGGGAGCTGGCCTCGATCGCTGAGCACGTGGAACTTCTTCAACTGCTGAAGCTGAGGAAAGCCGCCGAGGCCACAGCCTATGTGCGGGATGTCCATTGGTCATACAAAGTCCAGGAGAAATACGTCACTCAGTATTACGCTAGGGCATCTTCGGCACCCGGACAGAAGGAGAGGTAACCTATGGGCGGCGGGCATGAGGGCCTCATTTTCGACCTCAAAAAATATTCCATTAACGATGGGCCCGGGATCCGTACGACCGTCTTTTTCAAGGGCTGCCCTCTGCGCTGCCGCTGGTGCCATAACCCCGAGGGGCAGTCTTTCGCTCCGGAGATCATAATCAGGGCTTCTCGCTGCCTGGTTGACTGCAGCGAGTGCGTCACCGCCTGTCCCGAAGACGCCATCGTCAAGACGGCCGGCGTCCCCGTGCTCGACCGGCGGAAGTGCAACGCCTGCGGGAGGTGCACCGACGTCTGTCCCGCCGAAGCAATCGAGATGGCAGGCCGCCGCGTGAGTTCAGCCCCGCTTCTGCGGGAGATCGAGAAGGACCGCATTTTCCAGGAGCAGTCGGGCGGCGGCGTGACCTTCTCCGGCGGTGAGCCCCTCGCCCAGGCCGATTTCCTGGGCGAAATCCTCGAATCTTGCCGGAAAAAAGAGATCCACACCACGGTCGATACGTGCGGTTTTGCCTCGGCCGATATCCTGGAAAGTATCGCCCGGAATACCGACCTTTTTCTCTACGACCTCAAGGTCATCGACGAGAAAAGGCATCGCGACTCCACGGGTGAATCGAACGCATTGATCCTGGAGAATCTCAAACGGCTCGCGTCCATGGGCAAAAAAACGATCATTCGACTGCCCGTTATTCCCGGCGTCAACGACGACGAGGAGAACATCCGTGATATGGCCCGGTTCCTGCGCTCGCTCGGAACTGTCAGCGATATCAGCCTGCTTCCTTATCATAAGCTGGGCCGGGACAAATACCGGGGACTCGAAAAAAAGGCTGAAGACGAATACGCGGCTCCCTCCGCGGAGTGCCTGGAGCGGATAAAAAAAGACCTGGAGGAATACGGCTTCCGGGTGAGTAAGGGAGAATGACCATGAATGAGCGCATCAAAAAGCTGAGAGAAAAAACCCTGCGGGCCGAACCCCGGATTTCGGCCGAACGGGCCTTGCTCCTGACAGACTTTTACAGGAAGAACGCATCAGCGACCTTGTCCGCACCGATGAAGCGGGCCCTGGCCTTCCGGCATCTGCTTGAACGCAAAACTGTCTATATCGATGACGGAGAATTGATCGTCGGAGAGAGGGGGACTGGCCCAAAGTCGACGCCGACCTATCCGGAGCTCACCGCCCATAGCCTCCAGGACCTTGACATACTCAACAGCCGGCCGAAGACGCCGTTCAAGGTGGATCCTGAGACGCGCAAGAGCTACGAGCAGGAGATCCTTCCGTTCTGGCGGGGCCAGACAATCCGGGACAGGATCTTCGCCGAGATGGACGATGAATGGAGGGCCGCCTACGAGGCCGGCATTTTCACCGAGTTTATGGAGCAACGGGCGCCCGGCCATACCGTTCTGGATGACAAGATCTATAAAAAGGGATTGGCCGACTTCCAAGCGGATATCCGTAAGAGCATCGAAGGTCTCAACTTCCACACCGACCCTGAAGCCTTCCCTAAGAAGGAGGAGCTCGAGGCCATGTCCGTGGCTGCCGCGGCTCTCATCCGCTATGCGGAAAGACACGCCGAAAAGGCTCTGGAGCTGGCGGCCCGGGAGAAAGACCCGGGCCGGAAGGCTGAGCTTGAAAGGGTCGCTGAAATCTGCTCTTTCGTCCCCCGGAACGCTCCGCGCGACTTCTGGGAAGCCCTTCAATACTATTGGTTCGTCCACCTGGGAGTCATCACCGAGCTCAACACCTGGGACTCCTTCAATCCCGGCCGACTCGACCAACACCTCTATCCGTTCTATAAGAAGGGTCTGGAGGACGGCACGCTGACCGAAGAGAAGGCCAGGGAACTTCTCCAGGCGTTCTGGATCAAGTTCAACAACCAGCCGGCCCCCCCCAAAGTCGGCGTAACCGCCGAGGAAAGCGGCACTTACACCGATTTCTGCCTGATCAATGTCGGCGGGGTGAAGAAGGACGGTTCGGACGCCGTCAACGATCTCTCCTTCCTCATCCTCGACGTCATCGAAGAGATGCGGCTGCTCCAGCCGAGCTCGATGGTCCAGATCAGTAAGAAGACGCCGGACAATTTCCTGCGGCGGGCCTTGCGCATCGTCAAGACGGGGTTCGGCCAGCCCTCGATTTTCAACAGCGATGCCATCGTCCAGGAGATGGTCCGCCAGGGAAAATCTCTCGAAGACGCCCGGCTCGGCGGAGCCAGCGGCTGTGTCGAGGCGGGGATCTTCGGCAAGGAAAACTACAACCTCACCGGCTATTTCAACCTCCCCAAGGTCCTGGAAATTACGCTCCATAACGGGGTCGACCCGAGGACAGGCCGGAAGATCGGCCTCGAGACCGGAAACCCGGCGGACTTCGCCGGCTACGAGGAACTTTTCGAGGCCTTCCGCAGGCAGGTCAGCCACTTTATCGACATCAAGGTCAAGGGCAACAGCATCATCGAGAGGATCTACGCCGAGTATATGCCCACACCCTTTCTCTCGCTCCTTATCGATGACTGCATCGTCCGCGGCAAGGACTATCACGACGGCGGGGCCCGCTACAACACCTCCTATATCCAGGGGGTCGGCGTCGGTACCTTGACCGATGCCCTGACTGCGATCAGGTACAATATCTACGACCAAAAGATGCTGACCATGCCCGGTCTTCTGGAGGCCCTTGCTGACAATTTCTCCGCGCGGGAATCCCTGCGCCAGAGGCTGATCAACAAGACCCCGAAATACGGCAACGATGACGACTATGCCGACGAGGTGATGGTCTCCATCTTCAATCTCTACCACGACGCCGTGAACGGCCGGCCCAACGCCAAAGGGGGGACCTACAGGATCAACCTCCTGCCGACCACGGTCCATGTCTATTTCGGCAAGGTCACCGGCGCCACCCCGGACGGCCGGAAGGCCATGGAACCGCTCTCCGAGGGAGTCTCTCCGGTCCAGGGGTCAGACCGGCATGGCCCGACGGCGGTGATCAAGTCGGTGGCCAAGATGGACCACCTGCGGACGGGCGGCACTCTTCTCAACCAGAAATTCACGCCCCAGCTCCTGTCCACCGAGGAGGGGATCGGCAAGCTGGCCCATCTCGTCCGTTCCTACTTCAAGCTCGACGGCCATCACATCCAGTTCAACGTGGTGACGGCCGAAATCCTGCGGGAGGCCCAGAGGCAGCCGGAGAAATACCGCGACCTTATCGTCCGCGTCGCCGGCTACAGCGATTACTTCGTCGACCTGGGGCCCGAGCTCCAGGAGGAGATCATCCGCCGGACCGAACACGCCTCCTTCTAGTGGTGCGTCTCACAAATAACTTGGCTTAATCATAATCATCGGAAGACGCGCCACCGTGGGGGAGCTTGACTCCCCCCTGGAAGTGTCCCGTCTATGCAGAGGACTTAGGCAAGGGATTTTCGAGACGGGACACTAGGTTGAATTCTCCGCTCCAATCTGGTATACGCTATCCGTCATCTTTTTTTCAAGGAGAAGCGATGTTCAACCCAAAGACCTATATCCAAAGAAGAATGCTCCTCAAGAAGGCCCTCAAGTCCGGCCTGGCCCTTTTCTTGGGGCATGAAGAAAGCCCGATGAACTACACGGCCAACACCTATCCCTTCCGTCAGGACAGCTCGTTCCTCTACTTTTTCGGGCTGGATACACCCAGCCTCGCCGCCGTCATCGATGTCGAGGCCGGGACCGATACGATTTATGGAGACGACCTGACGCTCGAAGACGTCATCTGGATGGGAGATCTGCCCAAGCTCACGGAAAGGGCCGCCGCGGCTGGAGTCTACATGACGGCGCCGCTCGCCAGATTGGGAGAAGCCATTGCCGAGGCCAAGAAAAAGAACCGGCCGATTCACTATCTGCCGCCCTATCGCTCCGAGTCATGGGCCAGGCTTTCCGGGCTATTGGGCGTGCCGCCTCAAGAGATAAAAAGCGGCGCTTCCAACGACTTGATCAAGGCCGTGGTGGCCCAGAGGTCAATCAAGAGTGAAGAAGAGATTGCCGAGATGGAAAAAGCCCTGGCCGTCACTCACAAAATGTATATTGCTGCCATGACCTCGGTGAAGCCCGGGCTCACCGAAAGCGACATCGTCGGCGCCATCGACGGCATCGCCCTGGCTCATGGCGTCCAGACGGCCTTTTCCATCATATTGAGCATGAACGTGCACATATTCCATAACCCTCATCACCACAACAAGCTCCAAAAGGGCCGTCTGCTGGTTATCGATTCAGGGGCCAGCTCACCCCTCGGCTACGCCTCCGACATCACCCGGACATTCCCGGTGAGCGGCGTCTACACTCAAAAACAGAGAGAAGTCTACGAGGTCGTCCTAAAAGGTCAACTGCAGGCCATCGCCTCGATGAAGCCCGGGATCATGTATAAGGACATCCACCTGTCCGCGGCCAAGACGATGGCCTCCGGGCTCAAAGACCTCGGACTGATGAAAGGCGACGTCGAGGAGGCGGTCGCAGCGGGAGCCCACGCCCTGTTCTTCCCGCACGGCCTTGGACACATGATCGGTCTCGACGTTCATGACATGGAAGGGCTCGGCGAGAATAACGTCGGCTACGACGAGACGGTCTCAAGGAGCTCCCAATTCGGGCTGGCCTACCTGCGAATGGCCCGGGAGCTTCGGCCGGGGTTCGTCCTCACAGTCGAGCCCGGGGTCTACTTCATACCGGCGCTCATCGACAAGTGGAAAGGGGAGAAGCGGCTGGCCGCCTTCATCGACTACGCCAAGGTTGAGGATTACAGGGACTTCACCGGCATCCGGATCGAAGACAATGTCCTCATCACCAAAGACGGGAGCCGCGTTCTCGGCCGGCCCATCCCCAAGAAAGTAAAAGACGTCGAAAGGACGATGGCCGCCGCCAAGAAACAGCGATGAAGATCGCCCTCGTCCAGCAGCATGCCTCTCCCGACCGCCAAGATAACTTGGGGCGGGGAATGGAGGCGTTTCGGGAAGCCGCCGGTGCGGGAGCCGACCTCGTCGTGTTTGCCGAGCTGGGATTCCTCAGGTTCCTCCCCCAATACCCCGCCACCACGGAGTCCCTGGCCATGGCCGAGCCGGTGCCGGGGCCGACCACGGAGGCATTTTCTGACCTGGCCCGAGAATACGGCACGGCCTGTGTGCTCAACCTCCTGGAAAGAGACGGAGAAAAGACCTTTGACACTTCTCCCGTGATTGACGCCGACGGCCGGATCTTGGGTGTCGTCCGGATGGCCCATATCATGGAAGGGCCCGGGTTCCATGAGCGGGGTTTTTATATGCCGGGGGACAGGACTTCGCTCGTCTTTCCAACCAAGGCTGGGAGGGTCGGCGTTGCCATCTGCTATGACCGCCACTTCCCTGAATACATGCGCGGGCTGGCCCTCCAGGGTGCGGAGATCGTCGTGGTGCCTCAAGCGGGAGCGGTCGGCGAATGGACGGAGGGGATTTTTGAGGCCGAACTCCAGATCGCCGCTTTCCAGAACGGGTATTTTGCGGCCCTGGCCAATCGTGTGGGCAGTGAGGAGGTCCACCATTTTGCCGGAGAGTCTTTTGTCGTCAGCCCGGAAGGACGGGTGATCGCCCGTGCCCCCGGGGACAAAGATCACATCCTCTACGCGGACTGCGACCTGACCAGGGCAGCTCAGTCTTTCGCCAAGAGATACTTTCTGAAGGATCGGAGGCCCGAGTTTTACAGAACGCTCAGGCTTTTCGAATAAACGGCATGCCGAACTGGTACGTAGTCAACGTCAAGCCCAAGAAGGAATTTCAGGTAGAAAAGCTGTTCACGGAGGGCGGGTTCGAGTATTATAATCCCGTTTACCAGCAGGACGCCCGGGTCCGTCCCTTTTTCCCCGGCTATGGATTCCTCATTTTCGAATTCCCGGATCAATACCAAATGGTCAAGTATACCCGGGGCATCAAGCGCGTGGTGGGGAACAGGAAAGGGCCTATCCCCATTCCGGATGAAGTCATCCAGAAGATCCGGGCCCGCGAGATCGGAGGGCTGATCGAGCTCGAAAAACACGGCGTAATGCCTCGGGTGGGGGACGAGATTGAGGTCGCCGAAGGCCCGCTCAAGGGCCTCAGGGGCATTTTCCAGAAAGAGATCGACGACAAGGAGCGCGTGATGATTCTTCTGAGCTACGTCTCCTACCAGGGACAGCTTTTGATCGAAAAGAAGAAACTCAAGAAGGCCACAATATAAGGAGAGAGCGGATGGACGTCCCCGTGCTCGACCTGAAGACGCAGTACGGATCGATTAAGGAGGAAATCGATAGAAAGGTCCTCGATGTCTTGTCCACCCAGAACTTCATCCTTGGGGCGGAGGTCAGCGCCTTGGAAGAGGAGATCGCCGCCTACAGCGGCGTCCGTTTTGCCGTCGGCGTATCGTCCGGGTCGGATGCGCTTATAATCTCACTAATGGCCTTGGGCATCGGACCTGGAGATACCGTCGTGACCACGCCGTTCACCTTTTTCGCCTCGGCCGGGGCGATCGCCCGGCTCGGCGCCAAGACGGTTTTCTGTGACATCGACCCGAACACCTTTAACATCGACCCGTCGAGGCTTGAAGAGGTTTTCATGATGCTCCGGAAGGCCCGCCGCCTGGGCTCGGTAAAGGCCATCCTACCGGTCCACCTATTCGGTCAGGTAGCGGACATGGATCCGATCATAAAGTTGGGCGGAGAATTCGACCTTCCGATAGTCGAGGACGCCGCCCAGGCCATCGGGTCCGAATACCCCGGCCGCAGAGGAGTCCGGCGGGCCGGGTCCATTGGAATACTGGGGACCCTGTCTTTCTATCCATCAAAAAACCTGGGCGGCTATGGCGACGGAGGGATGGTGCTGACCGGCAGCGCCCGGCTGGCCGAAAAGCTCAAGGTCCTGCGGGTGCACGGCGGGACCGGCAGATATTATCATAAACTTTTGGGCGGCAATTTCCGGCTCGATGCCCTTCAGGCGGCCGTTCTACGGGTCAAATTCAGACATCTCGAGGAATGGCAGCGGAAACGACGGGAACGGGCGGCCTATTACGACCGGGGATTTGCCGCTTCGGGGCTGACGAGCGCCCGCCTGGTCCAGACTCCGGCCGCCGTATACAAGGACAGCAGCGCCAGGAATTTCCACACTTATCATCAGTACGTGATCCGGACAAAAGACCGGGACAAGCTGAAGGCTCACCTGAGGTTGAAAGGCGTGGGGACGTCGGTGTTCTACCCCTTATCGCTTCATCAGCAGGAATGTTTCAGCTACCTGGGCTACAGGCGGGGAGACTTTCCGGTCTCGGAAAAAGCGGCCAGGGAAGTCCTGGCCTTGCCCATCTTTCCCGAGCTGACCGCGGAGCAGCAGGACTATATCGTCGAGAGCGTCAAGGAATACTACGGCTAAAGGCGGGAGACGGCAGCTCAGTGGCAGGTGCTGCAGGACTTCGTCGAGCAGGATGAGCAGGAGCTCGAGGCGGTCTTGAGGCGGCTTCCGCCGCCTCCGATGCCGAACGAAGAAAAGACCTTCTGAACCTCACTGCTTTGGCACGTTGGGCAGGTCACTCCTTTTTCCCCCCCCAGGCGGACGAGTGACTCGAATGGCTGACAGCATTTCCGACAGACAAATTCATAAATCGGCATGAAGCTCTTTATCACCCGACCACGGCCAGGGCTTCGATTTCGACCCTGGTATCGCGGGGGAGACGGGCTACCTGGACGGTTGCCCTGGCCGGAAAGGGAGACTTGAAGAACTCGGCATAAACCTGGTTCACTTTGGTGAAGTCGTTCATGTCCAGCAGAAATATCGTGGTCTTGACCACCTGGTCAAATGAGCTTCCAGCGGCCGACAGCACGGCCCCGAGGTTCCGGAGGACCTGCCGAGCCTGTTCTTCGATCGGACCGGTGCTCAGCTCCCCGCTGGCGGGGTCGAGCGGAATCTGTCCCGAGCAGAATACGAACCCGCCGGCGACGACACCCTGCGAATAGGGACCGATGGCCTTGGGGGCCTTCTCCGTCTTAACTTCCTGCTTCATTTCTTCTTTTTCTCCTCTGTTCCCGGATGCCGGCCGTTTAAAAAGCGCCAGGCTGCTGAGCGCGAGCAATGCATTGCGTCTTCTCATACCCAGGTCTCCTCAATGATGATTCAGGACAAGACAACAACCTTGACCGGTGGACTCTCCAGCTGAGACCCGCCCTTCATAGCGGTCACCCTTATTGTATAGGATCCCGGCCGGAGATTCCAGAAGAGCGAAAAT
>Ga0209253_10004887_pt1 | contig 11642 bp, 9 predicted proteins | sample FrelakmetBRP12BR_FD_187145 | JGI IMG/M metagenome (GOLD analysis project Ga0209253, IMG submission 187145) | Freshwater lake sediment microbial communities from the University of Notre Dame, USA, for methane emissions studies - BRP12 BR (SPAdes)... | ecosystem: Environmental > Aquatic >...
GCATCTCCTCCATGCCGCCCTCCGTCAGGTGCTCGGCGACCATGTCAAACAAGCAGGATCCTTGGTTTCCGAAGAGCGGCTGAGGTTTGATTATACTCATTTTTCGCCTCCGAGCCGCCCGGAGATCCAGAGGGTCGAGGGCCAGGTCAACCAGAAAATCCGGGAGAATCTCAAAGTTGTGACAAAACTGACCACGCTCGAAGAGGGCCTGAAGGAAGGCGCGATGGCCATCTTTGAGGAAAAGTATGGAGAGAAGGTCCGTCTAGTCGGCGTCGGGGACTTCAGCAAAGAGCTTTGCGGGGGCATCCATGTCCGGGCCACCGGGGAGATAGGATTCTTCAAGATTATATCTGAATCGAGCATTGCCGCCGGGATGCGACGAATCGAAGCCGTGACAGGCGAGGAGGCCCTTCGCTATGCTCAGGCAATGGATGAGCTTTTAAGTGATATCCAGGCAGCTTTGATCAGTCCCCGGAAGGGGATCCTCCACCAGGTTGAAAAAGTGCAGGTCCAATTAGAGGAGAAAGAGAAAGAGAACAGGGTCTTGCGGCAGAAGTTGGCCGGTCTCGAAGCCCGGGGAGGAGAACCGAGCGTTCAGAAAATCAAAGGCGTTTCCGTCCTGGCGCAGCGCCTGGAAGGCTTGAGCGGTGAAGAGCTTCGCAGCCTGGCCGATTCCCTTAAGCAGAGGATCGGCTCGGGCGTGGTGGTGCTCGGGGCTGCGACAGACGGAAAGGCCTTTCTTGTCGTGGCCGTAACCCAGGATTTGATCGAGCGCATCCGGGCCGATACCCTCATCCGCGAGATTGCTCCGCTTATCGGCGGAGGCGGCGGGGGGCGGGCCGATTTTGCTCAAGCCGGGGGGAAGAAGGCTGAATTCCTGGACCAAGCCTTGGAAAAGTGCTATTCCATCATCGACAAGATGATTTAGAGGGGAGACCAGAATCTTGAAAAATCACCCAAAAGGGTGATTGCCAAGACAGCTTTTTTTTGGCAAAATAGAGGAAACAGGGCAGGTCAAGGCGATTTCGATGAGTTTTCGTCCGAGAATGTTGATCACAGTTTTCGTTTTTGCGTGGCTTGCTTTCTGTTTGCTCCCCTTCCAGGCCATAGCCATGACTCAGGCCGAACTGAAGCAAAAGTATGATTCTATGGTTAAGATCTATGGCCGCAAATACAGTGTTCCGGCCGACCTTATCCACTCCGTCATTGCCGCCGAGTCGAACTATGACAGCAGGGCCGTCTCACCCAAGGGAGCCGCGGGCCTGATGCAGCTCATGCCCGAAACCGCCGCCCAGTACGGGGTCCAGGACAGATTTGACGCGGAACAAAACATCATGGGAGGAGTCCAATACCTCAAGGATTTATGCCGGCTTTACAAGAACAGCACCAAACTTGTCTTAGCGGCTTACAATGCCGGACAGGAGGCTTTGAAAAAATATAAAGGCATCCCGCCTTACCCCGAGACGATAGAATATATCCGCAAAGTCATGTCCTCATATCAGAAGCCGGTCATAACCGGGGGAACGCCGATCTATAAGTTCACCAATTCGTCGGGAGTCCGGGTTTTTACCAATGATCCGTATTATCATCTCAACGACCGGAAGGATAAAGAGTAGGGGGAATGAGGAGCCGTCTGTCAGCCCACTTTCTCAAACATAGCCCTTGATTGAGAAGCGACGGGGGAGGATTTCGAACCTTGCCGGAAGGTGCCCGAGTTGTTCGCCGTCCAGCTCTAAAAGGACTTCTCCTTCCTCTGGGCCGAGGGCCTCGATCTCGCGGCAGTGGATTAGAGAAATTTTGGGATGAGTCAGGTGTGTTCCGAGGAAGATCTTCCAGCCGTGGCGGCAGAATTCTAAAAACTTCATTCCTTTGACGAGGACGAGGTCGAACAGGCCGTCGTTTATCTTTGCTCCCGGAGCGACTTTCATTCCTTTGCCGAAAATCCTGCCGTTGGCTATAGCGCCGACAAGATACTCGGCCTCAGGGAGGTCCTCCCCGTCGACGCGGATTTTTATCCGTCTGCTCTTGTAGTGGACCATAGCGGAAATGAGACAGCGGACATAGGAGGAAGCCTTTCTCTCCATCCTGCTTTGATTCACCCGTTTCACCACTTCGCCGCCGAGGCCGAAATCAGCCACGTTGAGGAAAAACCGTTCAGCGTCCTTGCCGGCGTGGTCCTTGAATGTCACTCTCCCGACGTCGATCAAAGCGGAAGGAGCCTGGGTGATAAGGTCGAGGGCGTCTTTTAAGCCGGAGGGTATGTTCAGACTCTTAGTGAGATCGGAGCCCGTGCCGGAAGGAACAACGCCGAGCGCCGTAGCGGGATTGATGATTCTCCTGTCTTCGAAGAAGCCGTTGGCGATCTCATTCATGGTCCCGTCGCCGCCTACGCCGATGATCAGTTCCGACCCGTCCTTGATGGCGTCTCGGGCGATGTCTATCGCCTGAAACGGCTTTTCAGTGAATTCGTAGCCGAATTCCTGGATATGGCTTTTGATAGCTTCTTTAATATATTTCCAGCGCTTCCGGGTCTTTCCCTGGTCGGACTCAGGGTTGACTATGACTTGGGTTTTGAGGCGTTTCATCCTTTGTTCCTTGAACTTGAGGAGGATTTTTCTTGCCGAAAAACGAGGCGCCTATCACTCCGCCCAGCGCGCCGAAGGCCGCAAAGATAACCATAGAGATCACCAAACCGAGCAGGAACCAGGGTATGGACATTTCTCCGGTTCCTCTTTCCATCCATCTCTCCCAGCCGGAGGGCATGTCCTTGACAAATTGGGAGAATTGTTCCATGAATCTCTGAATGAATTGTTGATTCAAGGCCTGGAAGGGAAGACTGACCACGGCATCGACGATTGCGGCAACAATTCCGGCGAAAACTCCGACGATAGCGCCGTCTCCAGAGGTTAGGGAGACCGGAGATTCCTTGGCCAGGAGATAAGAGGCCAGTACGGCGCCGCCGATGATCCAGAGGCAGCAGAGACAGTTGACCAGAGGAACAGCCGTCAGCACCCCTGCCACAACTCCGCCGATAAGGGCCGGCCTGAACATGCCCTGACGTTGGTTGCTCATTTTTCCTCCTACCTCTTCAGGTCATCCTTATTCTATTGGGAGTGGGATTTGGATTTCAAGTCATATTTTTTGCGGAGGGCGAGGTCGGCCAGTCCAGTTATAAAATAGAACGGCAGGACCGCGCCCCAGAGGAGGCCTGTCGCGAAGCGGGCTTCGTTCGGTGTCGCCCAGAGCCTGGCAAAGTTACCCAGGGTATCCAGGACGATAGGGCAGGAGACAAGGACAAAAATTCCTGTTCGAGGTAGGGAAACCTTGGTGAATCCCCTCAAAAAAGGGTAGAGCACAATCCCGCCGAGAAAACCCAAATAGATGCCCAGACAACGGGCGCAAACAGCCAAAGGCTGACCAAGAATATGGAAGGAACGGGAAGGGATTTGATGGCAGACAGGAGAGAAGACTGCATAAACAAGCCCCTGCCATGGTGAGGCGTGGCTTCGCAGATGGGGGGCCCAGAAAATGGCTCCCAGCCAGGCGGATATCCCGAGCGCTGTGATGACATAGATCAGAAATATAGCCTTGTTTATTTTGCCGGGCATGGCCTTCTCAAGCGTGGCCTTTAATCCGAAGGTAAGCCAGATATCCGATCAGGATCAGAAAATTGACTGTTATGACCGACCAGGACATGAAAGAGGAGTAAAGCCTTCTTCCCAAGATGTCAAATAGGGAAAGGGCGATGATCGCGAAATTAAGGAAGAGAACGGCTTTCCAGAAGAAGCGGAATTTATCGAAATGGACAAGGATTAGCATGACAGCCGGCGTTGAGGAAAGAAGCGTGTAGTCCCAGCCTAAAGGCGAGATAAGGGGGATGAGGGCCAAAAGCAGGAAACATTCCAGAAGAATGGGTTCGGAGGCCTTGACTTTCCGGAGAAAAAGAAAAAGAACCAACCCGCCTAGCGCGGCCATCGCAATCAGATAAATAGCCCAGGAGACGTCTTGTCGTCCTGTCCATTTGGTGAAGAATCCTATTATCGAAATATTGTCCTGGGAAGAGAAAAGATACGGCGTTGAGGCGCGTAGGGAGGACTGCCACTCGTCGAGGACCTCGAAATTTCCTTGGAGGCCGTAGAAAATAGCAGGCGCGAGGAAAGCCAGAATCAGGACAAGGACTCCTGACGCTAGAGCCCGTCCTTTCTTGCGAAGGATGAAATACGGGAAAAAGATGACCGCGTAGGGTTTCAGGGCGGTGGCCAGTCCCCAAAATATTCCTGACGCGAAGCGCCGGTTCGGGAGCCCTTTTTCCTGGGCGAGCGGCCAGACCATTAAGAGAAGAAGAAAAGTGATCAAAGCGTTGATCTGGCCGAGCTGGAGTTCCCTAAAAAAGTATCTGGCCATGATCAGGAAGGAAAAGAGGCCGACGATGAGGGACTTTTTTTTGCCGAGGCGCAGCAACTTCAAGGTGAGGAAAAAGACGAGCATGGAGGAGAGAAGGACGATTCCGTACCAAAGGGCTTTGGCCGAGGAAAGCCGGAGAAAGCTGATCGGAAGGTACAAGAACGCGGAAAAAGGCATATATTTGAATTGATAGTGGCCATCGGAAGCACGGTAGAGAGTCTCGCCTTGCCGAAGCCTCTGGGCCGCCCGATAATTCACTTCAAAATCGACCATTTCATTCTTCAACTTGAGAAGAAAAACGAGGCTGAAGGAGACGAGGAAAAGGGATAAAAGGAGGATAACGGACCTTCGGTTAGCCACGGCTCTTCAAGGCTAACCGAGGCCTTCTCTTTTGTCAATCCGCTTCCTGGCCCAGTCCTTGAAAGATTTTTCTTTTAAGATTTGACAGAATCATCGGCAACGTGTAAATTTGTCTCATCATGCTTTAAAAGGAGGAAAGAGGATGACCACTATTCATCGAGCCATCGGACTTCTCATTTTGCTCTTGGCCGCAGGAACATCCCTTTTTTCTCAAACAGAGGACGCCGCCAAGCTTTTCGAAAAGAATAAAGAAGGTGTGCTCTCCCTTCATGTTTATGGTGGCACTAAAGAGCTCATCGCCAAAGGGGTTGGGTTTGGCGTTGCTGAAGACGTCATTGCCACAAGCTACCATCTCGTCAGCCTGGCTGAGGAAGTGGAAGCGACAAACATAAAAGGGAAGAAGATGAAGGTCGAGGGTATCATTGCGGTCGACCGCAACGTGGATATTGCCTTGCTCAAGGTCAAAGGCAAAGTCATTCCCTTCCTTCTAGGCAATTCTGATGAAATCAAGCAGGCCGACAGGATCTTCGCCCTCGGGGCTAATGAATCCGGCGAGCTCATGATTTCTGAGGGAACGGTCGGAAACATTCTGAAACTCTCCAGCACCCAAACGGCGATCGTATCTTCACTTTCCATCCCGGAAGGATTCAACGGAGCACCGTTGCTCAACCTGGGCGGACAGGCCGTCGGACTCACGGTTGTCCTGGAAAAGACCGCCAGGATTGGGATACCCGCCAATTCCTGGAAGGGCCTGCCGAAGGCGGGGAAAATAACCGCTTTCAAAGACTGGACCAAAGAGGATTACCTGGCTGGTTTTGAAGGCGCTTTTCTGGCCGGACGAATTTTCAGCCTGATCGACGACCTGGGAAACGCCAAAAAATATTTGGAGAAAGTCGTTAAGCTCAATCCCTCCCTCATCGAAGCTCAGGCTCTCCTGGCTTCGGTTTATTCCAAACAAAGGGACTATTCATCCGCCGTGACCGCTTATAATAAAGTCATCGAACTTGACCCGGCCAGGACAGAAGCCTATTTTGGGACGGGAGAAATCTATTTTCGCATGCAGCGCTGGACCGATGCCATCGCTGCGCTGGAAAAGGGTGTTTCCCTGGACAGTTCAAATAAGGAAGCCCTCCTCACCATCGGAAATGCCTACGAAGAGCTTCGGGATTTCGCCAAGGCGGCCGACGCCTATGAAAAGTATCTCGCCGCCAAGCCGGAAATCGTCTGGAACGGCTATCTCCGGCTGGGGATCAGCCGGATGGAGCTCGGTCAGTATGATAAGGCCGTGGCCGCGCTTGAGGAAGCTCAGAAAACATACCCCCGGGATATCAACGTGAATTACAGGCTGGCCCAAGCCTATGAGAAGGCCGGCCAGCTCGAGAAATCCCAGGCCACCTATGAGAACCTGGCCGCTTTGAATCCCCAGGAAGCAGCGACCTATTATGGACGGATCGTCATCATGTACGACGGGGCCGGCCGATACGAGAATGCGATCGAGGCCTCCAAGAAAGTGATCGAGCTCAACCCGAAAAGCGAGATCGCAGTTTATAACCTGGGGATCATGTATCTGAAGCTGGAAAGATGCGACGAGGCCATCGCCACATTCAAACAAGCCTTGACCATCAGGCCGGATTACGACTATGCCTATTACAACATCGGGCTGTGTTATTCCAAGCAGAAAAAGTGGAAAGAATCCGTCGATGCGTTCAAGAATTTCGTAGCCTTGGTCCCCGATAATGCCGACGCCTGGCTGAATATCGGCGTGGGCTTTATGCAGCTGAAGAATTTTGAATCGGCCCTCGAGCCTCTTAAAAAAAGCGTGGAATTGCGGCCGGATTACGGCGTGGCCCTTTATAACCTGGCCATTGTTTATTTGAACCTCAAGGACAATTTCAGCGCTCGGGATGTCTACAAGACACTTGTCACCGTGGACCCAGCGCTGGCCGAAAGATTGAAAAAGTTCCTGAGATAAGCCGGAAGGTATCTTCGCCCCGGCCTATTTGACAGGTTGCCGGGAATATGGTAAAAAGATATCTATTCCAGCACCTGAATAAGCGTTTCCTCCATCTATGGTGGACCATAAGCTCAAAAGCCCAAGGGCAGGTGGCGGAATAGGCAGACGCGCTAGGCTTAGGACCTAGTTCCTGATGAAGGAGTGCGGGTTCGACTCCCGCTCTGCCCATTTTAATATGGGCTTAACATTTCTTTCCCCACGCCTTTGATTTTCCGGAGATCAGGGTGTGGCGAGATTTTTGCTTAAAGTAAGGATTTGCGTGCATGAACGAGAAACAAGAGAAAATCAAGGTTAAGATCGCGATCCCCAATTCGAGCAAGAGAGAGCTGGAGATCGAGGTCCCGTCCGAAGAGGCGGCCCGGGAGTTTGAGAGAGTCCTCGACGATTATGTTTCCCGGGCCCGGCTGGACGGATTTCGGCGGGGAAAGGCCCCCCGGGATATGGTCAAGCGTCTTTTTTATGCGGACATCAAGAATTCGGTGGTCGAAAGCCTCGCTCCCAAAGCCTTGCGGGAGAGTCTGCAAGCAGAGAAGATCAACCCCATAACCACGCCTTTGATCAGCGAGATCTCCTATCAAGAAGGCTCGCCGTTTTTGTTTAAGGCTACGGTGGAGGTTCTCCCCGATTTCGAGCTTCCTCCGTATAAGAGAACTAAGGTCAAAAAAAGAGAAGTCAAGGTCGAGGAAGCGGAGGTGGAGCGCTCTATGGAGGAACTCCGCCAGAAATCCGCAGAGTATCTCCCCGTTGAGGGCAGGGGAGTGGCGGACGGGGACTATGTTGTGTTGGAATGGAAGGGGAAAGACGTCAAGACCAAAAGATTGCTGCCCACCGAAAAGGTTCTGATCCTGGCCGGGCATCCTGATAACGAGAAGCAGCTGAACGAGAACCTGATCGGGCTCAAGCCGCAGGAAATGCGCGCTTTTGTTGTTTCATATCCGGAAGACCATCCCCAGAAAAAGCTGTCCGGAAGGACCCTGGAGTATGAAATCAAGGCCATCTCGATAAAAGAAAAAAAGGTGCCTGAAATGAGCGATGACTGGGTCAAGGATCTGGGGGAGACCGGGAACCTCTCCGAATTAAGGGCCAAGGTGCGGCAGGAGCTCGAAAAAGCCAAAGAAAACTTAGCCCGCAGGCAGATGGGTGCCGAGATCATCAAACTGGTCTCCGGCATGCTGAAGCTCGAACTCCCTGAAACACTGGTCGAAGAAGAAGCTGGTGCCCTTTTGAAGAGCTGGGTCCAGGCGGCCCGCGAGACTCTGACGCCTGATCAGTTCGAAGAACTCCGCAAGCGGGCAAAAATCCAGGCCGAAGCCAAGCTCAAAGAAAGCCTTATCCTCAAGAAAGTTGCCGACGTGGAGAAATTGGATGTGGCTGACGAGGAAGTCGAGGAAGAGATCAAAGCGCTGGCCAAACGCAACAATATCCCCCTGGCCCAGGCGATCGATAGTGTCAACCGGGAAGGGAAAAGGGAGGATTTGAAGCACAGCCTGCTCCTCGAGAAGGCCATTGACTTTTTGCTGGAAAACGCGGTATTATATTAAGACTCCCTATGGCTTTAATCCCCTTTGTTGTAGAGCAAGATGGAAGAAGTGAACGAGCCTATGATATCTACTCGCGTCTGCTCAAGGATAATATTATTTTCCTCGGGTCAGAGATAAATGATGACGTGGCCAACGCGGTTATTGCCCAGCTCCTCTATCTCGAGGCTGAGAATCCCGAAAAAGACATTTCGCTCTATATCAATTCTCCCGGGGGAAGCATCACCGCAGGAATTGCGATTTATGATACCATGCAATTCATCAAGGCTGATGTCGTCACAATCTGCGTGGGACAGGCGGCCAGCATGGCGGCTGTGCTGCTCGCCGCGGGAACGCCGGGAAAGCGCTACTCTCTGCCGAATTCTCGCGCCATCCTCCATCAGCCTTTTGGAGGAGTCCAGGGGCAGGCTTCAGATATCGCCATCCAGGCGAAAGAAGTGCTGCGAATTCGAGAGAGCCTTAACGAAATCCTGGCCAAACACACGCATCAGGCAAAAGAAAAGATCCAGGCCGATATCGAGAGAGATTTTATCATGACCGCGGCCGAAGCGAAGCAATATGGTCTCATTGACCATATTATTTTATCAAGAAACCAGGCCAGGAAGTAGTCTTTTTTCGCCCGATATCTGGGTTATGAATTTCGAGTAAAGAATATGGAAGACGAAACCAAACCCAAGGCGATGAGCCTCATTAAGTGCAATTTCTGCAGCCGGACGCAGACGCAAGTGAAAAAGCTTATCGCTGGGCCCCGGGGAGTCTATATTTGTGATAGTTGTGTGGAAATAGCTCATTCTATTATAAATACAGAGAAATTGAAGGCCGAAGAGGAAAAACGCCAGAAGTCCGATTATCTTACTCCCCAGCAGATCAAGACGGCCCTTGATGAATACATCGTGGGACAGGAAAAGGCTAAGAAAAAGATTTCTGTCGCCGTCTATAACCACTATAAGAGAATCAAGCTTAAAAAGGAGTTTTCTGATGTCGAGGTCGCCAAGAGCAATATCCTGCTCATCGGCCCGACAGGAACTGGGAAAACCCTAATGGCGCAGACCCTGGCCAGGATTCTCTCGGTTCCTTTCGCTATTGCTGATGCCACGACCCTGACCGAAGCAGGATACGTAGGGGAGGATGTCGAAAATGTCGTCCTGAAGCTGTTCCAGGCGGCTGGAGGCAATATCGAGAGAGCTCAGAGGGGGATCGTCTATATCGATGAGATCGACAAGATCAGCCGCAAAAGCGACAGCCCTTCCATCACCCGGGATGTTTCGGGCGAGGGCGTGCAGCAGGCCCTGCTTAAGATCATCGAAGGGACGGTGGCCAACATTCCCCCCCAGGGCGGCCGGAAACATCCCTACCAGGAATTCATCCCCATCAACACAACCGACGTCCTCTTTATCTGCGGAGGGGCTTTCATCGGGCTGGATAAAATCGTCGGCCAGAGAATAGGGAAGTCCGCCGTCGGATTTAAATCAGACCTGAGGGCGAAAAAAGGAGTGTCCTCGGACCAGATCTACAACGAGCTCATCCCTCAAGACCTGATCAAGTACGGACTGATTCCCGAGCTTGTAGGCCGGATCCCGGTGGTTGCTGTTTTCAATGAGCTGGACATCAATGACCTGGTCTCGATCCTGACCAGGCCAAAAAACGCCATCGTCAAGCAGTTCCAGAAACTTTTTGAGATGGAGGGGGTAGAGCTCTGCTTTTCTGAGGATGCGCTGCTGGCCATTGCCCAAAAATCCCTGGAAAAAAAGCTCGGGGCCAGGGGGTTGAGGACTATTATCGAAGACCTAATGCTCGACATTATGTATGACCTGCCCTCATCTAAGAAGGCAGCCAGGATTGAGGTCACAAGGGAGATGGTCGAAAGCAACGAATTGAGCTTCGCCCGACTAAAGAAAGCAGTAGGAGAATAATATGACCGCTGAAATCAACGGCAATTCCGAGATGATCCGTAACATCCCGCTCATACCCTTAAGGGACCTCGTCATCTTCCCTTCGACTTTGGTCCCTTTCATCATCGGTCGTCAATCTTCCATTCTGGCTCTGGAGAAGGCGAATGAGAAAGACAAGATGATTTTCCTCTCCGCCCAGATGGATGCCTCTTTAGATAATCCCACTCCCAAGGATATTTACAGCCTGGGCGTCACCGCCAAGATTATCCGCACCGTCAAATCGGACGAGAAAAATGTCAAGGTCATCGTCGAGGCTAAAAAAAGGGCCCGCATCATCGAATACTTAAGCACGTATCCCTACTATCAGGTCCTGGCGAAAGTGATCAAAGAAATCGAGGACCATACTCCCGAGATCAAGGATCTGCTCAAGCGTGTCCTGGCCCTTTTTGAAGACTATCTGAAGCTCAACCAGAACGCCAATATTGAGTCGATCATCCCGGCCCTGCGAGACACCACTTCGGAAAGGATCTCGGATATTATCTCTTCCCATCTTTACCTGCCTTTAGAAGAGAAGCAGAATCTGCTCGAAACCATCAACACCCTCGAGCGAATTCGCCGCCTGAATTATCTCCTGGAAAACGAGATCCTGAAGATCCATTCCAAGCTGCGCCGGGATACCAAGCAGGATCGTCAGAGGACAACGAGCAAGGAGACAAGGCAGCCGAATATCTTCCCCTCCGGGCCCAATTTCCGGAAGGAGGATCAGCCCAATGAGATCGAAGAGCTGCGCCAGAAGGTCAAAAAGGCTGGCATGCCGGCTGACGCAGAAGAGAAGGCCCTCAAAGAAATAGAAAGGCTGGAAACCATGCCTCCGATGTCGGCGGAAGCTACGGTCTGCCGGAATTACCTGGACTGGCTGCTTTCTTTGCCCTGGATAAAAAAGTCCAGGGAGAAGCGGGACCTCAAAGAGGCGGAGCGGATTCTGGATGAGGACCATTATGGTTTGGACAAGGTCAAGGACAGGATCATCGAATACCTGTCGATTCGCCAACTGGTCAAGAGCCCCAAAGGCGTCATCCTGGGGCTTATCGGTCCACCTGGAGTTGGGAAAAGCTCTTTGGGCCGGTCGATTGCCCGGGCCACAGGAAGGAAATTTGTCCGGCTTTCTCTCGGCGGCGTCCGCGATGAAGCGGAGGTTCGCGGCCACCGCAGGACCTATATCGGCGCCTACCCCGGAAGGATCATCCAGATGGTCAAGCGCGCCGGGACCAAGAACCCTGTTTTTCTCCTCGATGAAGTGGACAAGATGAGCATGGATTTCCGGGGCGATCCCGCCTCGGCTCTTATGGAAGTTCTTGATCCAGAACAAAATAGCACCTTTCTCGACCATTATATTGACACTGACTTTGACCTTTCTCAGGTCATGTTCATCGT
>Ga0209253_10004888_pt1 | contig 11638 bp, 11 predicted proteins | sample FrelakmetBRP12BR_FD_187145 | JGI IMG/M metagenome (GOLD analysis project Ga0209253, IMG submission 187145) | Freshwater lake sediment microbial communities from the University of Notre Dame, USA, for methane emissions studies - BRP12 BR (SPAdes)... | ecosystem: Environmental > Aquatic >...
TACGCCGAGTCCGTGGCGCGCTACCGCAAGGCCTATCCGGAGCTGTTTACGGCGGCACCGAGAATCGATGCATGGAATTACACCGTGGCGATCGACATCGTCCCGGCTTTGCAGAAGCTGGGCAAGACGGACGAAGCGCTCGCCTTGCTGGCCGGCAGTGAGAAGGTCATGACCAGGTTGCCGCTGGTCGGCGGAGGGCTCAAGTGGGAAGGTCGGGCGACGAACGATGCACGAGCGCTGGCGCTGCGCGGCCGCAAGCAGGAGGCGCTCGCCGCGTTGCGGGCGGCCGAGCAGGCGGGTTGGCGCGGCGGGGGATGGCGCTGGGCTCGCGATCTCCAACCGGCCTTCGACTCGATCCGCGACGATCCCGAGTTCAAGGCCATCTTCGCCGACATCGAGCGCGACATGGCGCGGCAGCGAGCCGAGCTCGCGAAGCGGCCGAAGGACGCGCCACTCGATCTCGCGGCTGTTCACTAAGCCATTCGCTCAATTGACCATGGCTCATGCACCCGCCCGATAGCGGACGGTGGCGAACGGTCGCTTCGGATCCTTCCCGGTCCTAAAGGGCCTGCTTACAGGGCGGATTTGTGATCGTCCCACGGTATCGAGGAAGAGCGGACATCCGCGAATGGGAAAGGTCGGCCAGCATCGGAAGTGCGGCCAGCCCAAATGTCTGCCCATGAGCGGCCGCGGTGTGGCGGCCGTTGTACACTGCCCCACCAACAGGGCAACGCGGGGCATTTGACGCCTTGCGGCGCGCGTTCGCCTGGTGCGGAGTGACGATGGACACCTATTACCGCGACGTAATGGAGCTGATCGGGCGCGCGGTCGATGCTCTTGGCGTATTAATCATCGTGACCGGTGCTGGCGTCGCGACAGCACGGTTCTTGTCCAGCGCGAGAAGAGACTTTTCCCATTCGTACCAGTCCTACCGTCAAGGCCTCGGGCGCGCGATCCTGCTCGGTCTCGAGTTTCTGATTGCGGGCGACATCATTCGCACCGTCGTTGTCGCGCCGACCCTTGAAAACGTAATGATTCTTGCGCTCATAGTGGCTGTCCGGACTTTCCTTAGTATGGCGCTGCAGCTGGAGGTGGAAGGGCGGTGGCCATGGAATCGAGGCGAGGAGTTGCCAAAGCCGCCGTCATGACCGCGCCTCCAGCGGTCGCCACGCCACCGCTGGTCAAGCTCCCGCCCACGCCAGGAGAGATGAAATGAACATGAAGCTCATTGCGATCGTCGCGGCGAGCCTGTTGCCGTCCTATGCAGGCGCGGGTCCGATCGATCTCAAGCAGGACCTTGGCGGGCTCGACGTGACCGTCACCCTGGCGCCCAGGGACAACCCCGATGCCATGAGAATCGATAACCACACGCCGAAAACGATTTCGTGCAGCGCCCGTTTCACCGGGGCCGACGAGAACCGCACCGTGAAGGTGACCGTTGAACCGGGCAAGTCGGGTACGATCCGCGTCCCCCACAAGCGCGGTGGCATGACGAGGACCGGCGAATTGAAGTGCAGGGAGAAGGCGCCCGACCCGAAGTGACCCGGATGGGCGGCATGCTTCGCGTCGTGCCCGCGTGTGGAGGGTCTGCTCCTGGTTACGGATGCGCCCGCAGTGACGTCATGGAAGCCGGACTGCTTTTACGGAGGGTATCGTCGTGACCGCCCGATCCCTTGACCGGCAGATGCACTGGCAGACGGTCTATCAAACCAAGGCGGCCAATGCCGTCAGCTGGTATCGGCCACACCTGGACGTTTCCCTTGAACTGCTCGAGCTGGCCGGCCTGTCGGTCCAGTCCCGGCTGATCGATATCGGCGGCGGCGCTTCGACGCTCGTGGATGACCTGCTGGGTCGAGGCACGCAGGGCATTACGGTCCTGGACATTTCGCCGGCGGCGCTCGCCATTGCGGAAGCGCGGCTTGGGGAACGAGCCAGAGAGGTGAACTGGCTGGTCGGCGACGTGCTGGATGTCGCGCTGCCGGCGGGCGGCTTCGATGTCTGGCACGATCGAGCTGTGTTGCACTTCCTGACCGATCCGGCTGACGCCGCGATCTATGTGCGGCAGGCGGCACGTGCCGTGAAGACGGGCGGACATGCGGTCATCGGGGGTTTCGCCCCCGACGGACCAGAGCGATGCAGTGGGTTGCCTGTCGCGAGGCGATCTGCGGAGGATATCGCCCGGATACTTGCGCCCCAGTTCAGCCTGCGCGAGACGCATGCGGAGCGACACGTTACGCCCGCCGGCGCAGTGCAGTCGTTCGCGTATGCACTGTTGAAACGCACGTAACCGGGTCAGCTATTACGAGCGAGGTGGTCTACGGGTCGCGGCCAGGCGGGCTGGCGCACCCCTGTCGGCAGTGCTCAGGGCTTCGCGTACCAGGCCTTTACGCCGGGGTGGTCACGCACCGCGTCGTGCACCGCGATGAGCCTGGGGTAGCCGGCAAAGATCGTGGCAGGAATGTGATCGACCTTGCCGCCGATGAACCAACGCACCGCCATGTACAGCTTGAGATCCACGACCTGGAGCTTGTCTCCGCCGAAGAACGGTGTGTCGAGGATGTTCCTCTCGGCCGCCGTCGCCCACGCGGGCAGGGGGCCCGCCACGAGCGCCTCGCGCACGGCCTTCTTCTCGGCGGCCTCCATGCGCAGCGTCGGTGAGACGATGGCGCGCAGGGTCTCCACGTGCTGCATCATTCCTTCGTGGCGCGCGGCCTCGAAGTCGTCGGCAGGGTGGAGGCCGTGGCGGCGACCGATCAGCACCAGGATGGCGTTGGAGTGGGCGAGTGCCGGCTTTCCCGGCAGCTCGAGGACCGGCAGGCTGCCATACGGCATCTGCTCCTTCATCGCGGGCCAAGCAGCCGGGTTGACGCGTACGTCCTCGAAGTCGATGCCAGCGAGATGCAGGGCGAGACGGCACTCCTCCCCGCGACTGGTGGGAGCGTCGAAGTAAATCAGCTTGGGTTTGGTCATGGTGGAAAAGCGTAACACGCCCCGCTTCGCGCGCCGCTATTCCGAGTAGTGCGCGACGCACTCGGCTTCGCGGCCGCGAACCACGCGCCGGCCCGCGAGCGGTCCGTGGGTCTCGGTCACGATCGTGTGCTGCCCCTCGACGTGATCATCGTCGTAGAAGAAGAGCACGACCCAGTCGCGAGTGCGTCCCAGCTGGTGCGCCAGGGCCGTGTTGGAGTAGAGGGCGGTGTAGTGCAGGCCGTCCCGGGTGACGTGCAGCACCGGCAGCCACGCCTCGCCCGACGGGTTGAATCTCTTCGGCGCGATCGTGGGCAGCGCGCCCTTCGCCGCCTTCTCGCGGTACTCGCGATCCACGGCCAGGAGATCCTCGACCGGCGGCTCGGTCGCTGTGCGCGAGGCCGTGTCATCCGTGCCTTCGGATCCCGTCGCCGGCCCAGCGCGTCTCGGTCGCCCGCGCGAGAGCATGACCTGCAGGCTCGCGCGGATTGCCGCGGCGCGGCGCGGGCCCACGCCGGGCACGTTGTCGAGACGGCCGTCGTGCGCGGCGACTTCGAGCGCTTCCAGGGTGTCGACGTGCAGGTCGTCGTGGATGCGTTCGGCCAGCCTGTGCCCCAGCCCGGGAAGGAGCGTAAAGAGCTGCACCGGGTCCGCGCTGCCGCGCAGTCGCTCGAGCTGCGCCCATCGCCCGGTCCGCCACATCTCGACGAGCGCGCCGGCGATTCCGCGCCCGATGCCCGGCAGCGCCTCCAGGCCTTCCGCGCCTTCGCGTTCGATGATCGCGCCGATGTCCTTCTGCAGGTGTCGCAGCGTGTCCGCCGCGTGCCGGTAGGCGGAGACCCGGAACGGATTGGCGCCCTGTGCTTCGAGCAGCGCGGCCGCTTCGCGCAGGCGGTCTGCGCAGGCGGCGTTGGCCGGATCCCGTGACCCGGTCGCCCGTCGATCGGCAGTCAGGTCGGCTGACACGGCTCAGGCCACCTCGTCGGGTCCGCGGTCCGGATGCTGCTCGCGCAGGACCCGCGCCAGCGCGCGGCAGGCGTCCGTCGTCGTGAAGATGCCGACCAGCTTGTCGCCGCGCGTTATCAGGGCCGAACCCACGTGCCGTTCCGCCATGGTCGCCGCGACCGTGAGCAGCGGGGCGCCGGCATCCACCACGTAGGGTTCTGGCTGGAAAATATCGCGCACGCTCAGTTCGCGCTCCGGTGGCGAACCGAGGTCCGGACCCAGCGCGAGCTTGATGTCGCGGTCGGTCAGCACGCCGACGAGCTCGCCCCGCTCCGTCACCGGCAGGTGGCGGATGTGGCGTTCACGCAGGAAGGCGTGTGCCTCGGCCAGCGGCGCGTCCACGTCGATCGAGTACGGGAACGGCGTCATGTAGGCGAGGATCTGCGGCAGGCGGTTGCGCGACATCACGTGAACCCGCTCCATGGGACCGACGGATGGTCCTACACCGGCCGCGCGCCGGACATGCGGGTTTTACGAGAGGCGTCGAGATTGTTCTATGATCCGGCGCCGGCTCCCAGAAAGCCGGACGGTGACCAAGAAGATGTTCAAAGCCCTGTTCCGCTTCCTTCGTTCGGCTCTCGGGTCCGTGCTCCTCGGCCTGGTCCTGATCCTGGCCGGGGGCTACGTCTTCTTCCTGACGCGCGGTCCTGAGCCCAAGGTCTGGCACACGGCCCACCTGGAGCAGGAGTTCACGGCGGCCCGAGCGGGGGAGGTGACTTCCATCGCAGCCTACCGGCGGCTCGAGGACCGCCTGTACGCGGAGCTCAAGTCCAGGGTCCTGGACCGGGTCCAGCCGGATGAACGCAATCCGTTCAACCGCTACGCGAGCGGCAGCCGCAGCGACCCGGCGGTCTGGCCGTCGAACTGGAACAGGACGTTCGAGATCACGCCCGAGCATCCGACAGGGGCCGCCCTGCTGCTGCACGGGCTCACGGACTCTCCCTACAGCATGCGTTCGATCGGCGAACACCTTGCGTCCAGGGGCCTCAAGGTCGTGGGACTGCGGCTGCCAGGGCACGGCACGGCGCCCTCGGGCCTGCTGAGCTTCGAGGTCGAGGACATGGAGGCGGCCGTGCGCATGGCCATGCGCGACCTGCGCCAGCAGATGGGCCCCGACCGGCCCGTCTACATCGTCGGCTACTCGAACGGCGCGGCGCTCGCGGTCGACTACACGGTGTCCGCCGTACAGGACCCCAGCCTGCCCAGGCCGGCGGGACTCGTGCTCCTGTCGCCGGCCATCGGCATATCGCCGTTCGCCGTCGTCGCACGCCTGCGCACCGGGCTCTCGTCCGTGCCCGGCCTCGGCCGCGCCGCCTGGCAGGTCATCGAGACGGAGTTCGATCCGTACAAGTACTCCTCGTTCAGCTTCCATGCGGCCGGCGAGACCCAGCGCCTGACGAGCGGGCTTGCGAAGCGCGTGGAAAGGCTCGCGGCGGGCGGCAAGATCAAGGGTTTCCCGCCGGTGCTCGCATTTCTCTCGACGGTCGATGCCACGATCGTCGCGCCTGCGGTCGTGGACGCGCTCTTCGCGCACCTGGCGCCTGAGTCGCACGAGCTGGTGCTGTTCGACGTCAACCGTTACTCCGAGATCCAGGCGCTGCTGGTGGCCGACCCCGGTCCGCTGACGCAGAAGCTGCTCGCCATGCCGGACCGGTCCTTCGGGCTGACGGTGATCACGAACGCCGATCCGGGCACGCTGCAGGTGAAGGAACTGCGTGCCGAGCCGGGTTCGCAGACCCAGTCCTCGCGGCTCCTTGACTGGTCGTGGCCCGTGCAGGTCTTCTCGCTGTCGCACGTGGCGTTGCCGTTCCCGCCGGATGACTCCCTTTACGGCTACGACGCCGAGGGCAGGACCAACCACGTGCAGCTCGGCCGCGTGCAGGTGCACGGTGAGAACGGCGTGCTGTCCGTGCCGGACTGGGTCCTCACCAGGCTGCGCAGCAACCCGTTCCACGGCTACATGATCGAGCGCATCGACGGACTCCTGTTCGCCGGGCAGGGCGGCTGACGGACTGATGCCGCAGCCAGTCGCTGCGGCGTCCGCGGCCGGCGACGGCCCGGGCGCGCCTGGGCCTGGCGGTCCGGCGCGCGGGTGGAGGACACGGGCCGGCAGGCCATGGCTGGTGCTCTTCGTCCTGCCGCTGCTCGCGCATTGCGCCTCGGCGCCGCGCCTCGATGGCGTCGAGCAGAGTCATGCGCTCCCTCCCGCGGCGTCGACGATTCTCGACCAGATGGTGCTGAATCGTACCGGCGGCGAGCCCGGGATCTCGGCCGTGCAGCTCGTGCAACAGAACGCGCTCGCGTTCGCCTTTCGAGCCGGTACTGCCGCGGCGGCGGAACGCAGCCTGGACCTCCAGTACTACGCCTGGCACCAGGACCTGACCGGCCGGCTGCTCGCCTCGGAACTGCTGCGGGCGGCGGAGCGGGGCGTGCGTGTGCGTGTGCTCCTGGACGACATGGACGCGAGGGCGAGGCACGACGTATTCCTGATCGCAGACCTGCACCCGAACATCGAGGTGCGCATCTTCAATCCGTTCTACAGCCGGTACGGTCAGCTCGGGAAGCTGGCGGAGTTCTTCGTGCGTGGGACGCGCCTCAACCACCGCATGCACAACAAGGCCTGGATCGCCGACAACCGGGTCGCGATCGTCGGCGGCCGCAACGTCGGGGACGAGTACTTCGGCGCGTCGGACCAGTCCAATTTCAGCGATACCGACCTCGTGCTGGCCGGCCCGGTCGTCGAGCAGGTGAGCCGCGAATTCGACGAATACTGGAACAGCCCCGACGCCATCCCGGTGTCCGCGTTCGAGGGCCGCAAGCCGACGGACGCGGACCTGCAGCAGTTGCTGCAGGAATCGCGGGAATTCCGCCAGGAGGCGCAGGAGTCGCCCTACATCGTGGCACTGCGCGATCCCGCGAAGCGCAACGAGCTGATCGCCGGCGCACCGCGACCGCTCGAGGTCCGCGACGTTCGCGTGCTGGCGGACGATCCGTCGAAAGTCGGCACAAAGGAGGACGGCCTGCGGGCATCGCAGGTGCTCGACGGACTGTCCGGGGTGATGCGCGGAACGGAGCGCGAGTTGCTGATCATCTCGCCGTACCTCGTGCCCGGGAAGCAGGGTGCCCAGGGCCTCGCGGCCGCGGCGCAGCGCGGCATCAAGGTCAGGGCACTTACCAATTCGCTCGCGGCGACCGACGTGGTTGCGGTTCACGTCGGCTACGCGCGTTATCGCCGGGAGCTGCTCAAGGCCGGCGTCGAGCTGTATGAAATGAAGAGCAGTGCGGGTGACGCCGGAGGCGGGAAGCACGTCAGCGTGCTCGGGTCGAAGGGTGCCAGCCTGCACACCAAGGCCATGGTCGTGGATGCCCGCTGGTCGTTCGTCGGTTCGATGAACCTCGATCCGAGGTCGGCCAACCTGAACACCGAGATGGGCGTGCTGGTGGACAGCCCGGAACTGGCGGAGCAGCTGCGCGCGCAGTTCGAGTACAACACTTCGCCCGACCGCAGCTACCACGTCGTGATGGATCCCAGGCGCGGCCTCGTGTGGTACGACCGCGTGAACGGCGAGGAGCGCGAACTCGAACAGGAGCCCGACGCGAGCGTGAGCCGCCGCATCGGCGCGACGCTGCTCCGTGCCCTGCCGATGGAGTCGCAGCTCTGAGAGCGCCGGGTAGTCCCCGCGGCCGGGGTCCTAGGGCGATTCGTCCACCTTGAGCCACACCGAGTACTGCGACTGCTCGGTGTGCCGGCCCCAGGCCAGGAGTCCGCCGCCGGAAGACGAGCCCGTCTCCCGCACCGCGCCGAGTTCGACCCATTCTCCCAGCCGCGCCATTACGGTGGAGTCGGTGCCGGCCGTATGGATGGTGCCGCCGAGCGCGCGGTCGTAGGACTGCTGGCGTGGCGAGATCGAGAGCGTAACCAGGTCGCCGTTGAGCCGCGCGATTGCGTAGAAGCCGGTGCTCACATCGCGATACGTCGTGGAGGTCTGGACGACCGCGCCTCCCCAGCCCTGCACCACGTCGGTCGAAGTGAACGGGACCTGTTGGCCGACGGCCACGTACGCCTCCATGCCCTCGATCGCCCGCACGCTGCTCACGTTGTGCAGGTTCGCGTGCTGGCGTCGTCCCGCCACGACGATCTGCGCCGACGTGTCCGTGCCGGGCGGCCGGTTCACGCCGACCGAAACGTCGCCACCCGAAACGGTCGCGGACCCGCGGACGTCCGCCGCCGCAAGCTCGGTGACCCGGCCCTGTCCGACGGTGATGAGCAACTGTCGCTGCGGGCGATCCACGACCTCGAGCGCCTGGACGATTCTAGCGAGCGCCGCGGGGCCCGCGCGCAAAAAGAGCTTGTCGTTCGCGCCGGTGAGGGCATCGCCCGGATCGAGCAGCGGCTGCAGGACGGGAATGACCTCGTCCGCGCGGCGGAAGTGCAGGTCGAAGATCTGCATTTCCTGTGCGACCGCGACCTCGACGGTGCAGGCCAGCAGGGCGAGCAGCCGTGCGATGGTCATCATGCATAATCGAATCGTGGGCGAGGGCATAGGATGATCCTACTGGAAACCAGGCGACTTCGGCTCCGGCGATTCACGCCGGGGGACGTCGACCGGCTGGTCGAACTCGATTCGGATCCCGAGGTGATGCGCTACATCACGTACGGCGTGCCGACCCCGCGCGCCGTCTACGAGGACGTGATCCTGCCGCGCTGGTTCGCGATCTACGAGCAGACGCCGGGGCTCGGGTACTGGGCGGCCGAGGACGCGGGCAGCGGCGAGTTCCTCGGTTGGTTCCACCTTAGGCCGGATCGCTTCGATGCGGGCGAGCAGGAACTCGGCTACCGCCTCGCGCGGCCCGCCTGGGGTCGCGGCCTCGCGACCGAGGGTGCCGCCGCGGTGATCGAGCACGGCTTCATGAAGGTCGGCACGCCGAAGATCTCCGCGCGCACGCTCGCCGGCAACCGGCGCTCGCAGCGTGTGATGCTGAAATGCGGGCTCGCCTTCGAGTGCGACTTCGCCTATCCCGAGGACGTGCTCCAGGGTCGCGACGAAGTCGAACGTGCGGCGGTCAAGTACTCGATCACGCGCCCCGACTGGCTGGCGCGGCGTCCTTAAGGAAGCGCTCGCAGTTCGCGCGGCCCTCGTCGCCCTCGGGCAGCCCGGCGCAGATCTCCGCCGTGCGCCGGCGCAGTTTCTCGACCACTTTTCCGTGGCCGTCGTCCTTGCCCCATTCCAGCAGCGTGGCGCTGAGCTGGTCGAGCCGGAGCTGCGTGCGCTGGTAGAACGCGTCCGGAGCTTCGCCGAGTTCGCCGATCACCTGCAGCCCGACCGCTTCGATCGTCGTCGCGTCCTCGGGCGTCATCTCCAGCAGGCCGACGAGGTAGTCGTAACCCCACTGGAAACGCGTCGCCGGGCCCTTCGCGCCCTCGTATGCCTTCGCCAGCCACTGCACGGCCTCGTCCTCGTGTCCGGACTTCTCGGCGAATTCGGCGAGGGTGAGCATGAAGTAGTAGGGCGACTGGGTCTTGCCCAGTTCCGCGACCAGCAGGCGATTGCCATCCTCGGCCATGCCCGCCGTCAGGTAGAGGTTCGCCGCGGCATTGATGGCGGCCTGTCGTGCGTAGGTGTCGGTCTCCTGTGCGTCCACTCGGGCCACGGTCTGGCGGATCTGTTCCGTGAGCGCCGGCGGCAACGGTGCGTCCGGTGCATCGAGCTGCACGAGCATCACGCGCGCCCGCAGCACCTTGACCTGGTCCGCGGTCGAGAGAGCGTCGTCGCCCTGGGCGGCGCCGATGCGATCGAGCGCCGCGCTCCACGCCGTGGTGAGTTCGCGGCGCTCCGGGCTGCCTGCGTCGGACAGGAGACCGATCACGTCCTTCGGCAGGTAGAGGAGGTTGTTCACGTTGGCCCGATCCACCGCCTGCGAGCCGAGCAGATCGATGAGTTCTTTCCGGGAGATGGCGCGGTCGAGCCCGGTGAACGGCGACTTGCCTTTGCCCGCGGTCGCGGCGGCCGCGCGCAGGTACTCGAAGAAGATCCGCGCGCAGTCCGGGCGCATGTCCACGGGGCAGCGCTGGCTCAGGATCCGGAACGTGCGCACGCTCTCGGCATTCGGTATGACACGGCCGTTGTCGGTCGGCCAGTCGTTATAGGCGAGAAGCTGCCAGTCGTTTCGCGTCAGTTCATGGCCGCTGGTCGCGGCGGCGAGGATGTCCTTCACGGGCCTGGCGTCGGCGAGCGCGAGATCGAGGATCTTCGCGTAGCGCGCGATGTCCACGCCGCCCGGCAGGCGAGTGATCTCCGTGCCGTCCGGCCGGAACAGGATCATCGTGGGATAGCCCACGACGCCGAAGCGCTCGCCCTGCTTCTGCGCGCTCGGCGTGTCGCCATCGAGATAGACCGGCACGAACAGGCGGCTGCGCTCCTGGAACTCACGCCGGCTGAAGATCGCGGCCTTCACCTGCGAGCAGGGAGGGCACCACTCCGCGCCCCAATAGAGGAACAAGGGCTTGGGCGCCGCCTTGGCCGCCGCGAAGGCGGCGTCCACGTCGCCCGCGAACCAGTCGATGCCTGGGGGCAGGTGCGTCCCGGTCGTCGCCGGGCCGTACCCCGCAGCGGCGGCGCTGTCGGTCGCGGGGATATTTGCGACGGGCGCGGGCTGCTTGTGGCCGCAGCCAGCGAGTGCAGCAGCTGCGGCGAGCAGGACGGGGGCCGAGTAGATCCGGCGGGGCAGATGTGGAGAAGACACCCGGGCAGGATAAAGGCACAAGCTGCCGGCGGCAAAGGCGGTGCATGACGGAACGGCGGCGCGCCGAGCCGGCCGGCACGACCGCGCGGTATCATCCGCCCATGTCCGCGGAACAAGGCTCCTCGTCGAAGGCGATCCTCTACGCTTTCCTTGCGAACTTCGGTATCGCAATCACGAAGAGCGCAGCGGCCGCGTACACCAATTCGGGCAGCATGCTCGCGGAGGCGATCCACTCCTACGCGGACTGCACGAACCAGGTCCTCCTGTTCCTCGGCCTGAAGCAGGCTGAGAAGCCGCCCACCGCGGAGCACCCGCTCGGCTACGGCAAGGAGAACTACTTCTGGAGCTTCGTGGTCGCGCTGCTGCTCTTCAGCATCGGCGGGCTCTTCTCGATCTACGAGGGCTGGCACAAGCTGAGCGAGCCGGAGGCGCTGAACCAGCCCTGGGTCGCGCTCTCGGTGCTCGGCCTCGCGATCGTGCTCGAGACCGCGAGTCTGGTCGGCTGCCTGAGGGAGATCGCCAAGCTGCGTCGCGGCCGCCCGTTCCAGGACTGGCTGCGCCACACGCGCAACGCGGAGCTGGTCGTCGTGCTCGGCGAGGACGTCGCCGCGCTGGCCGGCCTCGCGATCGCCTTCGGGTTCGTGGCACTCGCCGCGGCAACCGGCGATACGCGCTACGACGCGGTCGGCTCGATAGTGATCGGCGCGGTGCTGATCCTGGTCGCGGCGTTCGTCGCGAAGCGCATCCGCTCGCTGCTGATCGGAAAGTCGGCGGAGCCGCAGCTCCGACGGCGCATCGACGACCTGATCGCGGCCGAACCGGCGATCGAGGCGTTGCTGAACACGATCACGCTGCAGATGGGCCCGCAGATCGTGCTGGCGGCCAAGGTGCGGATGCGCTCGGGCATCACGATCGACGAGGC
>Ga0209253_10004889_pt1 | contig 11636 bp, 13 predicted proteins | sample FrelakmetBRP12BR_FD_187145 | JGI IMG/M metagenome (GOLD analysis project Ga0209253, IMG submission 187145) | Freshwater lake sediment microbial communities from the University of Notre Dame, USA, for methane emissions studies - BRP12 BR (SPAdes)... | ecosystem: Environmental > Aquatic >...
CCGATGATGAGTGCCGGCGTGAGTGCACCTTGCCGGGAGAGCGCAAGGATTTCAACCAGTGCCGTTGGTGCATTGCCAATGGCAACAATTGATCCCTCCAGGAAGGAACTCAATTTCTCCATCGCTACCGATGCCCTGGTTCTCCCTGAAGCGCGAGCCTCACCTATCACTTTCCGCTGGGATATGGCACACAGGATTTTCGTCTTATAGTTTTGCAGGCTGATGCGTGCAATACCCACCTTTACCATTTTAGTATCAGTAATAATAGGAGCACCTCTTCTCAGTGCCTTGATGCCCTCCGTGATAGCGTTGGGATGAAATCGCACCTTATCAGCAAGATCAAAATCAGCGGTGGCGTGGATCATTCGCTTCACAATAGCCCATTCCTGCGGAGTGAACGAGTGGTGAGGAACACGCTCCTCTATGAGCTGGTAACTCTTTTTCTCAATCTCTTCTGGTCGCATACCAGTAATGGTGATCATTGCGAGAGTACCTCTCCTGCCGAGAGTGCGCGTGTGGTATGATCGGCAAACATCTCAAAAATACCTCTATAGGCACCAAGTCCCGGTTTATAAATAAACTCAATCTCCTTAAGTCTTTGCGTGAAAGAATCACCATAGGTGGTAAAGAGATGGTGGGCAAGCTCATTTTCATCCTGATTTCCTTCGAACGCCCCTTTGATATCTTCATGGATATGAACGCCATCTACAATCATAAAAGGCTGGATCACCAGTCTTTTAATATCACTCATAATGAGTTTACCTACCACATCCCTACAGTAGGGTGCTGAATATTCCACATTCCCGAATGCAACCTTCACGGCAGGAGGAAAGTACGATCTGATACGGTGGGCAAAGGTAACATAGTTATTCGCCGACTCTTGCTCCGGTGAGCCATGCCCTACAAAGAGGATACCTGTGTGCCTCTCTAATGCATTTTCAAGATCCGGCAACAGCGCTTCCTTGAGCACCTGATATACCCTCTCATCGGGGAGCAGCGGGTGAGCCACCCTGAGTGAGGTAAAACGGTGTGCATACTCGTGAGCCACCTTCCAGACATCATCTGAGACCACCTTACCAGGCACCATGAAGAGTGGCGTTATCACCACTTCTTGCGTCTTACGGGAAGGGATACTCTCTAAAACACTCCTGAGCGTGGGTGTCCCCACTCGTGAGGTAAATCCAATGGGAATCGTCTGTGAAAAATGCGCTTCAAACTGCCGCTTAAGTGTGCGATAAATTACCGAAGACGCGGTTGAGGTCCCAAAGGCAGCAAGGACAATTTGATGATTTGAATGAACGTGTGCGATGTCATTATTCACGTATTTCCCCTCTCACGTGCTTCTCCTTATATGAGAAATCAGCAAAGCACTTAATGATGTGAGATCTGAGATATGGGATAAAAGAATCAATTTCAATCACACATCCCACATCGCATATCCCACATCAGAACTGTTTGGTACTTCGGATTTAGGATTTTAAATTAAAGTTGTTACATGTACTCTTTTTGAAGCACTTTAGCTGCTTCTTTAGCAAAGTAGGTAATAATAAGATCAGCCCCCGCTCTTTTGATAGATTGCAGGGTCTCCATTATCACGCTCTTCTCATCAAGCATCCCTTTCATGGCAGCAGCCTTTACCATTGCATACTCCCCACTCACATTATAGGCGGCGAGGGGATAGCCGAATCTTTGTTTTGCCCTATAGATGACATCAAGATATGCCAATGCCGGTTTTACCATTACTATGTCGGCTCCCTCCTCAATATCCAGGGCAATCTCCCGCAAGGCTTCCTCAACATTGGCAGGATCCATCTGATAGTCTCTCCTGTCACCCCATTGAGGGGCAGAGTCAGCTGCCTCACGAAAAGGCCCATAGAAAGAAGATGCGTACTTTGCAGCATACGACATAATCGGGAGAGGGGAGAATCCTTTATCATCAAGCCCTGCTCTAATAGCACCTACCCTTCCATCCATCATATCGGAAGGCGCAACCATATCTGTCCCTGCCTCCGCATGACTTATCGCAACCTTCTGAAGTACCTTAAGCGTCTGGTCGTTATCAACTACTCCACGCTGGATAATGCCGCAGTGGCCATGAGTGGTATAGGCACAAAGGCAGATATCGGTAATCACCAGCAGGTGGGGAAAACGTTCTTTAATTGCTTTCACTGAACGCTGAACGATACCCAGTGGTGCATAAGCTTCACTGCCCATCTCATCTTTTACCTCTGGTAAACCAAAGAGCAGAATTGCCGGGATTCCAAGTGAGCACACCTCCTGAATCTCCTGTAACAGAGTATCAATTGAGTGCTGGTAGATACCAGGCATCAAAGGTATCTCATGGCGTGCCACCGCTCCTGCTTTCACAAAAAGGGGATAGATTAAGTCACTCGTACTGAGACACGTTTCTCTCATCATCGTTCTTAAAGTTTCGTTAACCCTCAATCTCCTTAACCTCTGTCTGGGGAAGGTCATAATCTTCCTCTCATCTTTTCTTTGTGCAATAATAGGAGATGATAGTATCCACTATCCCGGAAACAGTATGGGGGGAAGCGGTAATAGTCACCTTTACCCCCTGTGCTTCTATTGCGTTCCTGGTCACAGGTCCAATTGCTACTATGGTAACTCCTTTTAAGAGTTCCTTAACTGGCGCTCCTTTCATCAGCGCCATAAAGTGAATAAAGGTAGATGGGCTGGTAAAGGTGATGAGGTCTATCTCCCGATTCTTGAAGAGACGCCTCACCTTCTCCGAATCCACTTTGGGCATCCTTACGGTATACCCATGGACCTCATCAACTTTTGCACCTATTTTCTTAAGCTGATAGGGAAGCAGCTCACTTGAGAGTTCGGATCTCACCATCAGCACCCTCTTCCCCCTCATATTTTCCTTCTTAAACTCTTTGGCCAAGTGGGTTGAGGTAAACACTGCGGGAACAATTTCAGGATAGATGAGATGCTCCCTTAATGCGTGAGCCGTGATTTCACCCAGCGCAGCAATTTTAATCGGATGGAGACAGCGTAGGTCCTTGCGCAACTTTTTGAGTCGCGAGAAAAAGCTCTCAACGCCATTCACGCTGGTAAATACCAGAAAATGGTAGCGGTGAAGGCAGGCAATCTTTTTATCGAGTAACCTAAAACTGGGCGGTGGGGTAATCTCGATAGTAGGGAAAGGAATAACCTGGGCACCAGCCCCTTCCAGTTGCTCAATGAGTAAGGATGCATTCTCCTTCGCACGGGTAACCACTATGGTCTTTCCAAAAAGAGGCAGTGATTCAAACCAGGAACACCTCTCCCTCAGGTTTACCACCTCTCCTACCACAATAACCGCAGGTGGCGTTACCCGGGCTTTTTTGATCTTAAAGAGAATATCTTTGAGGTTTCCTTTAATTACCCTCTGGTGAGCATAGGTACCCTTTTCAACAATGGCTACGGGGGTTGTAAGTGACCTTTTACTCTCCCTCACCTTCCTGATAATATCATCTATCTTCCCCACCCCCATCACGCACACCAGGGTGTCCACGCTTTGAGCTATTTTACTAAGATCAACTCGTGACCTTTCCTTCTCAGGGTCTTCATGACCAGTGACTACCGCAAAGGAAGAAGAAAAATCCCTATGAGTCAGCGGAATACCGGCATAGGCAGGAGCAGCAATAGCAGAGGTTATCCCGGGAACAACCTCAAAGGAAATACCCTGCCCTGCAAGTGCTTCCACTTCTTCTCCCCCTCGACCAAACACAAAAGGGTCTCCCCCTTTGAGCCTTACCACACACCTACTTTTACCGGCCTCTCTTATGAGAAGTTTATTAATCTCCATTTGCTTCAAGGTCTTTTTTCCACACTCTTTCCCCACATCGATTCTTTTAGCACCTCGCCTCGTGCAATCAAGGAGATACGGATTTACCAGATGGTCATAGATAACTACATCAGCCATTTTAAGGAGCGTACGCCCCTTCACGGTGATCAGCCCGGGGTCACCTGGGCCAGCCCCTACCAGGTAGACTTTCCCTGAAAGTTTCTTCATCGTGCTTCCGTAAAACAGGTAAGCAGTTCTCTACCCCCGCCATCGAGAATCTTCTTGGCTAAGAACTCACCTAAAATCTCAGCATTATCCCGCGGACCAAGCATCTTCTTCTTAACTACTTCCTTTCCATCGAGCGAAGCCACAAAACCTTTAAGCAAAATATCATTACCGCTCACTTCGCCATAGGCGCTGGCAGGAATGTGACAGCTTACCCCCAGATGACGTAAACAACTTCTCTCCGCGGTAACTGTTGCATGGGACTCACCATCATTCAATACCGCAAGTTTCTTTCTGAGCGATATCGCCTCCGCCCTTATCTCTACCCCCAATGCACCTTGTCCCGCAGCCGGTAAACAGACATCAGGATGGAGATAGTGGACACGCTCACTCTTCCTTTGTAGGCGCTTAAGTGCAGCAGCTGCGAGTACCAGCCCATCTGCAAAACCGCCATGCAATTTTTTAATACGGGTATCCACATTACCTCTGATGTCCTTGATGATGAGGTCGCTTCGATAGTGCAAAAGCTGGACCCTGCGCCTTAAACTCCCCGTGGCAACGGTTGAGTGAGGCAGAAGCTGTTCGAGAGACAAGCGGTTTTTTGAAATAAAGACATCAAAGGGATCTTCCCGCTTAGTAATTGCGGCAACCAGCAATTCTGAGGGAAGCTCCATAGGCAGGTCTTTCATGCTATGAACCGCACAATCAATCTCTCCCTGGAGGAGAGCTCTCTCAATCTCTTTAATAAACAGCCCTTTTCCTCCTATCTTCGAGAGAGAAACATTCCTCATCCGATCTCCTGCGGTCTCTAGGGGAACAATTTCAATCTGACAGTCACCATAGTGGTGCAACAATTGCTCCTTCACCCAATGGGCCTGCACCAGGGCAAGGGGACTTCTCCTCGTTCCTACTCTAAGCTTTAACATATCTCTGAGCGCTCCAGTGCTTTAAGTACTTTCTGCGGTGTTACTCTTTCCCCACTTTTGAGGCGGGAAATGAGATTCATGGATAAGAGGCACTCCAACCTTTTTCTCTTTTCGCGTGCCCTTATTCCCTTATCCCTTACGATGGCATTCCTCGCGTGAGCGATGAGTTTCGTGTACTGACGATACTCCTGCCCATAAGAAATCTCTAGCTCTTTTCTTATTTTCCTTGAAAGCAATGGCGCCAAGCCTTCTGTAGAAATGCTGATAGTAAGGCACCCTCTTTCTACTAAGGCAGGAGAAACGAAACTGCACTCACTAAGCGAATCAACCACATTAACCAAGATCCCCTTTCTTTGTGCCTCCCTGCTGATCTTCTTATTAAGCCCCCGGTTATTAGTAGCACAAAAAACCAAGAATGCCTGATGGAGATCCGTGCTTCTATATCCTCTCTTATACCACGCCACCCTTTTTTTGCAGGAGAGATTTTCAATGGAAGAGGTAACCACCGGGCTCACTACCACTACCTTTCCTCCATACCGCACCAGCCTGTTCACTTTTCTCTCCGCAGTTTTTCCCCCACCGACTACCAGACACTTTCTTCCTTTAATGTTTATATGAATAGGATAAAACAAAGGCATGGATTCACCCTATGTCTTCTTTAAAAGGGTAAATGTCTTTTCCACCGCTTCTAAAGTTTTAATAATATCTTTTTTAGTATGGGCCCCTGAAATAAAATTGGTTTCAAACTGAGAGGGTGGTAGATAGATCCCCTCTTTTAACATAAGCCGGAAATAGCGGGCAAACCTGTGAAGATCACACCCTCCTGCATCCTGATAGTTGGTCACTTTCTTTCCTGAAAAGAAGAGGGTAAACATGGAACCAACGTGAGCAACATCCACTGGTATGTGGTGGGTTACCGAGAGTTCTCTTATTCCTTCACAGAGCGTCCTGGTAATGATTTCAAGCTGTTCATACAACTTCTTTGACCGTGAGAGAATAGTGAGTGTCTCAATCCCCGCCGTGGTTGCCAGTGGATTTCCTGAAAGGGTGCCTGCCTGATATACCGGGCCCTGGGGAGCAACCAGTTCCATAATATCAGACCTCCCTCCATAGGCACCTACGGGTAGCCCACCCCCGATAATCTTACCCAGGCAGGTGAGATCAGGGGTAACCTGAAAGAGGTGCTGGGCTCCCCCAAAACAAACCCTAAACCCGGTGATCACCTCATCAAAGATTAAAAGCGTTTGGTAGCGGTGAGTTACCTCTCGGAGGGTTTCGAGAAAACCAGGTTGAGGAAGCACCAACCCCATATTCCCCGCCACCGGTTCCACAATGAGAGCTGCAATTTCTCCCCCCTGCTGCGCGAAGGTTTGCACCACCACTTCTTGGTTATTAAAGGGAAGGCTTATGGTATCTCTCGCCAGAGTCGGCGAAACTCCTGCACTGTCAGGGATACCAAAGGTGGCAGCACCTGAGCCTGCCTTTACCAGGAAGGGGTCAGCATGCCCATGGTAGCAGCCATCAAACTTTACGATTTTTGCCCTTCCAGTGTAAGCCCGGGCCAGACGAATGGCAGACATGGTTGCTTCAGTCCCTGAATTAACCAACCGCAACATTTCTACAGAAGGGAAAGCGCTCTTAATAATCCGGGCAAGGATCAGTTCTAATTCAGTAGCAGCACCAAAGCTTAAACCTTTGACCGCTGCCGCTTGCACCCTTTGTACTACCTGAGGATGTGCATGACCCAGAAGGGCAGGCCCCCAAGAACCTACATAGTCGAGATACCGGTTACCATCAACGTCATAGAGGTACGCACCCTTTGCCTTAGCAATAAACACCGGACTCCCTCCCACTGCCTTGAAGGCCCTCACCGGGCTGTTTACTCCACCGGGAAGGCACCCGAGGGATTTCTGGTAGAGAGATCTTGATTTCTTAAGGTTAAAGCGTTGACTCATGTAAATGGTAAGCACTGGTAAGTGGTTCACTCAGGAAGTGCACCTTTTGCAATGCGTGATGGATCAAGCCCTCTGCTTTCAGAGCTTCTTCTCTCTTTTTATCAATATTTTCCTTGATTACCTGGTTAAAGTCATCCAGATCATAGAGGGTAACCCCTGCCAAATTCCTGATCTCTGGATCAACATCCCGGGGCACCGCGAGATCGATAATCAAAAGTGTACCCGTGCGCTTATTGAGAGACGCTTCCACCTCTTCTCTCTTTAAGATGAGATGTGGTGCAGCCGTGGAACTGATGATAATATCAACCTGCTGAAGTTCTCTTTTGAACTGATCAAAATGCATTGCCTTACCACCAAGATAGTGAGCGATCACCAGCGCCTTTTCATAGGTACGATTGGCAACAATCACGGTGTGGATATTTCGCTCATAGAGGTAGCGCGCAATGTGTTCATTAATTTTATTTACACCCACTAGGAGAATGGTTTTATTTTTAAGGTGAAACCTCTTTTCAGCCAATTTAATTGCCATACTGCCCAGGGAGATACTCCCCTGACTTATGGCAGTCTCCTTCCTTACCTTTTTTCCGATAACAATAGCCTTTTCAAAGAGCGATTCCAATGCACCATCAGTAGCATTAGCCGCTTTCGCCTCACCAAAAGCGCGTTTTACTTGTCCTAAAATCTCATTCTCACCTATCACTTGGGACTCAAGCCCTGAAGATACCCTCCACAGATGCTCAACCACATCCCTATTGCTAAAGCAATAGATGAAGGGTGAAAAACCCTCCAGATCAACCTTATGAAAATCTGTAAGGAACTGTTTCACCTGTGCAACAGCAATAAGTGGAGCATGAGCACTCACGTAAATTTCCGATCTATTGCAGGTGGAGAGAATAACGCCTCCCTTAATTGCCTCAAAGCAGAGAAGGTGGTAGAGCGCTTCTCTCAATCTTGCGTGAGGAAACGAAATCTTTTCTCTGACGGCAACAGGTGCTTTTTGATAGTTAATACCCAGGACTAAAAGAGGTGAAATAATATCCATTGGGGTCTTTTCTCCGCGCGAATGATACTTTTAAGCGCATACTAATAACCCCATGCTCCTTTGTAGGGAGATGGGGTTATAAAAAACTTTTCAACCAGCCACCCTCCCCCCGGAAGGTCTTCAGGCCGCTGGCAAGGTTTTCTGACTCGTGGATCTTCCTACTTTCTCCTCCCTTCCCATCCACGTCTTTGTGGACAGTGGTTTCCATGGAGATTTCGTCCCCACTCACAGCTGCGGGGCAGTGATGGAATTGCACCATCTTCCCTTACGCCTATTCTATGTAGCAGATAAATTTGAAATAGAATTATATGAAGGAGGAACGATTGTCAACACATTTTTTATAGGATTTTTTATAGCCTCATTTCACTAGCCAAGCATGTAAAATGAACTTGATTTTCATATAAACATATGATACTATAGGTTCAAAAAGCAGAACTTGATAAAAGGGTAAAAGATGAAGATATCAGATGATAAGCCAGCATTTGAACTATTAAACTCGATCAAACAAACACCTGAGCAGGAGAAAGCAAAACTCCTTGAGTTAAAACCCAATAAAAAAGGGCTCTTAGCAGAAGAGAAGGTAGAGATTTCTAGCAAAGGTAATGCTCTCAATAAGATAAGAGATGTGGTTCAAAAAACTCCAGAGGTACGGGAAGAAAAAGTAGCCTTTTTAAGAGAAAAGATAGCTTCGGGAAACTATAAGATTAAAAGTCAGGAAATCGCTGGCAACATGCTTAGAGAATTTCTATTAGAAGAGGTTGTAACCAATAAAATCTAAGCCTACTTAAAACTTCACTCACCTATCTTAAAAAACTCTCCATTACTGATTGCGCATTTATTCCTTATCACCACCTCACCCGTTTTAGCCCGAGAAGGGACCTCTACCGTAATTCGGCTGTTATTCCAGGAAATGACCTTGCCTTTTATCCCGGGTGTAAAAATCACCTCACCTCCGGGCTCTTCCTCCCCGAACCTATGTCCCCTAATGATAATCTGCTGACCCGCATTAGCCACATTGGGTTTGATCAACTTTATATAGGGCTTTGGACAGGGAGTGGCTGCAGGTTCTTCCTGAGCGAACGCGAGTGAATTCCACCATAGGTTTCCAACCAATAGTATCACCCCTAAAATAACAAAACCTTTTTTTCTCATAGCAACTATCCTCCCTATAGTTTTTGTCTATTAAGTTTACTTGAATTTTAAAATACTACTCGAATTCCTCGATAAATTCAACGACAATAGAGCAATTGAATATTATTAGCAAACCTGATAGAATTTAGCTAATTTAATTGCACCCACCATTTTATCCATTACCCATGCCAAAAGAAAAAAATATCTTCTTAACTGGACCTCCCAGCAGTGGTAAGACTACCGTGATAAAAAAGGTAGTAGCAAAGCTTAAAAGAAATGCCATCGGATTTTATACTGAGGAAATGAAAAAGGAAGGAAAGCGGGTGGGCTTCTTGTTGAAGACCCTCGATGGAAAGGAGGGTTTCCTCGGACACGAAGATATTAAAAGCCCCTATCATATCAGGCGCTATGGGGTGAGTATCGAAAATATTGAAAACCTTGCTGTCCCCTCCATCACTCCCCATTCGGATGATGAGATCATTATCCTCGATGAGATAGGCAAAATGGAGTGCTTCTCAGAAAAATTCTGCGAGGCAGCACTTAAGGCTCTTGAAGCTAAAAACGTGGTGCTGGGCACTATCGCGGTTGGTGGAACTGACTTCATTAGGAAGATAAAGGAAAGAAAGGATAGTAAGATTTACCAAGTGACAATTCAAAATAGAGATGCACTACCTGATCATTTAATAGAGGAGATCGAGGTATTCTTTAAATAGATAATTGAAGGATTGAGTGATATAAAAAATCGAAAATCGGGGTCGGACAAAACTAAGTATTTGAATTAAAAAACAATAGATTTAAAATGGGCACGCATTGGTAGGCCTTAGAATGGCAATTTTAGAATCAAAATTGATGGTCTCGTAAAAAGCTTCAGATGCAAGGCGCGCAAATACGAAGGAATGAGGTGTACAGATGCGCAAGACCTTGAAGGCATGAGAGAGGACAAGATCACTAAGATCAAAGAATTGGCAAGGGTGTGAGTTTAAAATGTGGGAGGTGAGATAAGGATTAAGTGATTGAGGAATTAGGAAATTGAGCTATTAGTAATAATCCCTCAATTCCTAAATTTTTGTTATAAATAGTCCCCTCGATTAAATCGTAATACCTCCACGGTGCTTAAGACAATCGTCTGATTGATAATATGTTTGAGAATATCTCCTTGCGGCAACGCTTCTGCGAGAGCTGCAAGTTCTTCTTTATTACTCTCCAGCAACTTTACTAAAGAAGAAATTTCTCTGAGATTCTTCTTAGGGTCAGAAAGTGCCTTGGTATATGATTCAAAAAGGTCAAGGAACTCTTCTACCTTTTTTATTTCCGCTGTATTTATTTTTCCAAGAGTCTCAGAGAAACTTGTTTTTTGAAGTTCAGGTATGGCACTGGCATTCTGTAATCTGAAATTCAATTTCTTGATTTCATCTGTGGAGGGTGTTTTTTTCTCAGATTGCCCCTCGATCTTTATCTGAGCTTCAGTAAGGGCTTTTTTAAATTCATCGCCTTTCTTATCAATCTTCCTCGTTGTGTCTCCTGCTATTGTTTGCTGAATACTCTTATCATCTTGTATCTTCATATTTTGCTCCCGTCACTCTAGTTCTTCCTTTTAATTTTATTCGGCACAAAAGAAAAAAGCTTTAGGAAGAATTTAACATATTATACTAAATTTCAGCTAAATTATTGTATAAATTTTATTATTGAAAAACAAAAAATTACTAAAGAAAAAACCATTAATTGTCGATATAAATAATAAAAAAGAAAAAAGGAGTTTGATTATGTATATCGATTTTTATTCATCAATCGCAGGTATTAACGCATCTTTTACAAAAATGGACGTTTCAGCCAATAATGTCGCCAATATTAATACAGATAATTATAAGAGAAGGGTTGCTGAAATACATCAAGATAAGAATGGCCATCCCAGAGTAAATGTAACTGTTGATAAAACACCGGGAGTAGAAAAACCTCCTATAGCTGGAGAATTGGAAGAATCCTCCAGGGAACTATCTAATGTGAATTATGCTGATGAAGCTGTCCGCATGATAGCGGCACAAGTCGGTGTTAAAGCAAATGTGAAAGCACTACAGACTAAAGGTGAAACATTAGCTTCACTCATTGATATCTTTGTGTAACATATTGCTAAGCTCTGATTCCTGTGTACTGAGCTATAAGCCAGATCCTCCAACAATACCCTTTCCTCAAACTCCCTCGCAGCTATACAACCCCACCAATTTCATACCTTCACCTCTAAACGATATGACAATGATAAGGTTTTAATCAGAATCGATAGATCTATGTGAGGATTTTAACTAAAAGAAAGGTGGTGGTTACTAAACGCAAGTCAAAGTGAATTTGGTCTCAATACGAATTACGTATAGATGGTAGTATGTTAATTATCGAGTGCAATTATTGACCTACTATATATAGAAAAAAGGCAGAGCCGAAACCCTGCCTTTCAAGAGTTTGCAAATTAATCTATTCAACTCCTCCAATCACCATCAGCACCTCATCAATCAACAGGATTAACTTGACTATTCTTAAGTGTAAAAGACCAATAGCATGATAATACCTCTCAT
>Ga0209253_10004890_pt1 | contig 11636 bp, 6 predicted proteins | sample FrelakmetBRP12BR_FD_187145 | JGI IMG/M metagenome (GOLD analysis project Ga0209253, IMG submission 187145) | Freshwater lake sediment microbial communities from the University of Notre Dame, USA, for methane emissions studies - BRP12 BR (SPAdes)... | ecosystem: Environmental > Aquatic >...
CGTCGACGCCCGTCTGCGCGTTCTTGCCGTTGCCGTTGCCGTCCGTCGCCATCTTCGCTCCCCTAGGCGAGTCGCCCGCTCAGCTCGTCGCTGTGATGCGACCCGCCTTCAGCGACGTACGCCGCGTCGGCCTCGGCGTCCGACAGCTCGTCCGCCGGCTGCGACCACCAGCGCAGGAAGCCCTTGCTGTCGAGGTAGGCCTCGCAGCGCGTCATGGCGCCGGCGTCGTTCTGGTGCTCGTCGAACTGCAGCGAGAGGAAGGGCTTGCCCGAGGCGGTGCGCACGTAGTGCTTGATGTAGGAGTCGGGTCCGCACTTGAAGTTGCTCAGGTAGATGATGTGCAGCTTGTCGTAACGGGCGACGAAGGTGGCCGCCTGCAGGATCTTGCGCCCGTAGTTCCAGTACATGTTGGGCACCACGCCGCGCACGTCGATGCCGGCCAGCGGCAGGAAGTCGAGCGGGATCACGTTGACGCCGTAGAACTTGCGCAGCTTGCGCGGGATGTCCATGTTGATGCCCTTGTCGTACATGTTGTACGGGCGTCCGATGAGCACGATGCCCAGGTCGCCGCTCTCCCTGAGGGCGACCAGCGCCTCGGTGCCGGCGTCAAGCAGGCGCCGCCGGAACTCGTCCTGCACGGCGGCGGCGCGCTCGAACGCCGGCCGCACGGCTTTGCTCGGCACGCCCAGCTCCTTCGCCGTCGGCGCGAAGTCCCTCACCAGCCCGTCGATGCCGTCGCGGAAGCGCACCAGCGGGCTGACGATGCGGTCGCGGTACTGCTCGATGCGCGGCGCGGCGCGCACGACGAAGGGCAGCGTCTGGCCCCAGGGGCAGGCGTGCGAGTTGATCGCCTCGAACTCGGTCTCCTCGTTGACCTGGTTGGGCAGGAAGATGTGGTCGACGCCGGCATCGCCGAGCACCTCGACGTGCCCGTGGGCGACGCGGATCGGGAAGCAGGGCTCGGCGACGGTGGCGTCGACCCCACGTTCTCTCGTCACGCGGTCTGACTCCGGCGAGAGGATCGGCTTGAAGCCCAGCTCGGCGAAGAACGTCGACCAGAACGGCAGACGCTCGAACGTGTACATCGCCCGCGCCAGCCCCATCGTCCTCTGCGCGGCCTCGCTGCGCTCGGCCGCCCGCCGGTAGTACTCGAGCATGATCTCTTCGCGGAAGGCGACGAGGTCGGCGATCACCGGTTCCTTGTCGACCTTGACGCGCTTGCGGTAGCGGTCGGAGCACTTGTCGCCCCAGTAGGTCTTCTCGCCCTCGATGGTGAACTGGCGCACGTCGCACTCGTTGGTGCAGCCCTTGCAGACGAAATCCTTCACGGTGTAGTCGACGGCCTCGAGGTCCCAGCCGCGGAACTTGGTCACCTCGCGCGTGCGCTGCATGCGCTCGCGCGCCAGCAGGGCCATGCCGATGGCGCCGATCACGCCGTTGTGGGGCGGCACGATGATCTCCTTGCCGAGGATCATCGAGAAGGCCGCGGCGACCGAGTCGTTGTAGGCGGTGCCGCCCTGGAAGAAGATGCAGTCGCCGATCTTGCGCTCGCGCACGAGGCGGTTGAGGTAGTTGTGGGCGATCGAGTAGGCGAGACCGCCGACGAGGTCCTCCTTGCGCGCGCCGCGCATCTGGTAGCTCATCACGTCGCGCTCCATGAAGACCGTGCAGCGCTCGCCGAGGCGGATGGGGCTCGCCGAGGAGAGGGCCAGCTCGGCGAACTCGCCGATGATGTTGATGTCGAGCTTCTCGGCCTGCTCCTCGAGGAACGACCCCGTGCCGGCGGCGCAGGCCTCGTTCATGGCGAAGTCGACCACGATGCCGTCCTGCAGGCTGATGAACTTGGAGTCCTGCCCGCCGATCTCGAAGATCGTGTCGACCTGGCGCCCGATCTGCGCCGCGACGTGGTTGGCGCCCGTCTTGTGCGCGGTGATCTCGTCGGTGATCAGATCGGCGCCGCAGAGCTCGCCGATGAGCTCGCGCCCGGAGCCGGTCGTGCCGGCGCCGATCACGCGGATGCGGTCGCCGAGCTCGTCGCGGATCTCGGCCAACCCCTTGTTGACGACCTCGACCGGGCGTGCGTCGGTCTTGGTGTAGATGGCCTTGATGACCTCGCCGTGCTCGTCGGTGACGACCAGGTTGGTCGAGACGGAGCCGACGTCGATGCCGAGGTACACGTCGATGACGCCCTCGGCGGGCAGCTCGTAGGGCTTCGCCAGGTCGCGCAACAGGAGCACCCTGTCCATCACCAGCGGTTCGGCGAAGGGGAACTCGGCCGGCGGCAGGGAGTCGAGGGCGAAGGTCACACGGTCGCGTTCTCCCGCCGCCTCGTCGGCCTCGATCAGGGCCGCGCCGACGGCGCCCATCCAGGCGTAGAGGTCGGGGATCAGGAGCTGTCCGTCGGTCAGCTCGAAGGCGTCGCGCACGGCCTGCACGGCCCCCTCGTTGGCGGCCACGCCGCCGATGAAGGCGATGGGCGCGTCGACCCTCTTGCCCTTCGTGATGCTGCCCTTGAAGTTGCGGATCACCGCGTCGCAGAGGCCCTTGAGCACCTCGGGGGGCTGATAGCCCTTCTGCTGCGCGTGGATCATGTCGGACTTGGCGAAGACGCTGCAGCGGCCGGCGATCGAGGCCGCCTTCCCCGCCTCGAGCACGACGCCGCCGACGTCCTCGATGTCGTAGAGGAGGCGGCTCGCCTGCTGGTCCATGAAGGAGCCGGTGCCGGCGGCGCAGTCGCCGTTGGTCTGGTAGTCGGCGATGCCCACGCGGCCCGACGTGGCGTCGGTGTCGAGGCGGATGTACTTCGAGGTCTCGCCGCCCATCTCGAAGACGGTGATGACGTCGGGATGCAGCGCCGCGAGCCCCCGCGCGATGGCCTTGAACTCGTTCTCGAACGAGGCGTGCAGCGCCTGGCTGATGAGCCTGCCGCCCGAGCCGGTGACGCGGATGCCGGCGATGGCCTCCTCGGGCAGCACGCGCAGCAACTGGTCGAGCAGAGACCGGGTCGCCTCGCTGGGACCTCCCTTGATGCGCCGGTAGGCGCTCACCAGGACGGGCCTGTCCCCGGCCATAGCGACGCCCGTTGAGGGCGTGTAGAAGAGGTCGGGGGAGGTCTGTGCCAGTCGGGAGAAGAGCTCTGCCTCGTCGGGGGCGCCTACGAGCGCCGCTTTGAGGCTGATGCAGCCGATGTCTATGCCGAGATACGCCATGTCCTGCTGGGAGTCACCTCCGGCGAGCGTGTGCGCAACCGAGAAAGGTTAGTATGCGAAGCCGTTTTGGGCAAGGCGTCTCGCTGTCGACGAACCCGCCGCATCGAAGAAGGCGCGCCGCCTCGGACACCCTTCTTCAACGTCGACTGCACTGCATCCTGCCGGCCCAAAAAGAGACTATTATCATCCTGATTTGCAGTCAACTGTTCACGTCGTTGGCCGCCGGCCGACGAGCGGCGGCGGTGTTGTGTACCGCCGCTCGCCGGCCTCGTCATCCCCCGCGCCCCTTCGTCATCTGTCGCCGGCCGCAGCCGCGGCCTACGGTGAGGGTGTCCCGGACCACTCAAGAGCTGGAGGCAGCGGTGGAGGCACTCGAACCACTCACCAATGAACAGCGACGCAGCATCGTCGCCTGGCTCGTCGACGCCTACAGGGCTTCCGACAGGCGACCCTTCGATGTGCTCGACGACGACGCGCGGCGACGGTTCGGCGAGGGCGGCGCGGAGGAGCAGCGACGGATCTTCTTCACGCTGCTCTGCTACGCCGCCCTCGCCGCGCAGCCGGCTCCCGAGGCCGTGGTGCAGGCCGACTGGCGGCGCTTCCTGTCGGCCGGACTCATCGAGCGGGTCTACGAGGGTTCCTTCGACCTGGCCCGCTTCGCCGTCTCACCGCCCGTGTCGCGCAGCGACAGCCGCGGCAAGGTGATCGACTTCGTGCGCCTCGCCGAGCGCCGCCAGACCTGGTCGCAGCTCCTGCCCCGGCCGGCCGACCCCGTCGACGTCATCGACCTGCTGCACGCCGCCTCCGGCGGCACCCTGAAGTCGCGCGCCTTCTGGACCGTGCGCGAGATGCTGCGCTACGGGCTGTGGCCGGCCGACGGGCTGGCGCGCTCCGCGTTCCTGCCCGACGGGCGCGTGCGCAAGCGCGCCGTGCGCATGGGCCTGGTCGACCTGCCCGAGAGCGCCGACCGTCTCGAAGACATGAAGGCCGTCTCGGCCGCGTTGCACGCGGCGACGGGCCTCGCCGGCTCCCAGGCGCGCACGTTGTTCGACCTCCCCATCTCGCTCGCCGCCGTGCGCTGCGAGATCTGCGACACGGCGCGCATGGCGTCGTGCCCCGTACCGTGCTGTCGCTGGCGCGAGCAGACGCTGCGCGCCGAGGTGGTCGCCTAGGGGCAGGGCGAAAGGAGGGCCGCTGCCGCTCGGCCTCAGGAAGCCTGTTGCCGTGCCGGCTCGTCCAGGGCGACGCCGTCGACGAGATAGCCGGCGTCGTCGCCCAGCAGACTCCTCGCAATCTCGTAGGCTGCATCGATGCGGTGCGGCCGGCTGCGACCGCCGTGGCCGTCGGAGGCGATGAACGCCGCCCAGCCGCGCACGATGAGCTCCGTCGCCGCGGCCCGCGCTTGCTCACCGTGCACGCCCAGCAGGCTTGACGCATTGACCTGCAGGAAGGCGCGCCGTCGCCAAGGCTCGAGCAGCTCGAGGCGATGCTGGATGAGGTCGTTGCGCTCGGGGTGGGCGAGGATGGGCTGCAGCCCGTGCGCGCTCACATGGTCCATGAACAGACCGATCTCGTCGCGCCAGCCCACGAACGGGCAGTCGACCAACACAAACGGCAGCTCGCCCAGACGCAGCGCGCGAGGGTCGACCTGCAGGAGACCCGGCCACGGCGTCACCTCGTAGCCCAGCCGCAGGTCGAGCGGCAGCCCGGCTCGCTCGATCTCCCGGAGCAGGAGGGCGTAGCGCTCCGCGATCAGCCGGCGCCGGTCAGGGCTGAAGGGCGCCGTGCTGCTGATGTGCGGCGTGGCGAGGGCGACGCTCGTGCCGCCCTCGACGGCGGTCCGCACCGCTTCGAGGGACTCCACGAGCGTCGCGGGACCGTCGTCCACACCGGGCAGGAAGTGCGCGTGTATGTCGGTGAACCCCATGGCCGAGGGATACCCCTACGAACATAGGGGAAAACCGCCCGCGCGACGCGTCGCGCGGGCCGGCGGCTTCAGTCGACGCCGTAGACGCAGGTGCGGTTCTTGCCCTGCCGCTTGGCCACGTAGAGCGCCCGGTCGGAGTTGACGATCAACTCCCTGGCGTCGGCGGCGTGGCTCGGGTACGAGGCGACGCCGATGCTCACCGTCACCGGCACCTCCTTGCGTCGCGGGTATCCCTCGAAGCGGCTGCTCTCCATGGCCCTGCGGATGGCCTCCGCGACCGCCTCGGCGGTACGCGGGTCGCTGATGTCCTCGCGCAGGCGTTCGGCGGCCACCTCGGCGCCGCCCGACGGCGTGCTCGGCAGCAGCACGACGAACTCCTCCCCGCCGTAGCGGGCCACCAGGTCGACCTTCTGGCGCACCCCGGCGCGCAGGATGTCGGCCATCTCCTGCAGCAGCTTGTCGCCCTGGGGGTGGCCGTATGTGTCGTTGAAGGGCTTGAAGTCGTCGATGTCGATCATGAGCAGCGACACCGGCGTGCCGTAGCGCCTCGCCTTGGCCACCTCCTCCTCGACGCGCTCGAGGAGGTGACGGTGGTTGTAGAGGCCGGTGAGACCGTCGGTCGTGGCCTGCTCCTCGAGCTGGCCGTAGAGCCGCAGCAACTCCAGCGTGCTGGCCGCCTTGCCGGCGAAGACCTCCAGGTGCCGCACGAGCTCCTCGCTGGGAAGCTGCCTGTCGACGGGATCGTATGCCTCGAGGTAGCCGAGGAGCTGGCCCTTGTCGCTGACCATGGGGACGAAGAGGGTGTCGTCGGTGTGCCACTCCCCCTCGACGCCGCTGCCGAAGTCGACCGACTTGAAGACGGCGTTCTCCTCCTCGCTCCAGGTGTGCAGGCGATGGTCGACGAAGAACGACGACGAGATCGGCGTGGCGTCGGCGATCAGGCCCCTCAGCACGACCGCCGGCACGACGAGACCGTCGTAGTGGTCGCTCACCGCCCGGTCTATCCCCAGCGCGCCGCTCACCCTGAAGGTGTCGTCCGCAGTGTCGTGCAGGTAGACGGCCCACTGCCGCAGCTCGAGCGCCTCGGTGACGACGCGCCCCAGCAGCGCCACGAGGTCGTCGACCTCGACGAGGCCGCGCATCTCGGAGGAGAACTCGACGAGGCTGTTCAGACGGCGGTTGAAGCGCGCGAGCCGCTCGCTGTCGGCGAGCTCGCGCGCGCGGCTGCGCGCCGTCTGGATGACCGCGGCTGCCTGCGCCGCCATGAGCGTCGCCAGCCGTACGTCGTCGGGGGTGAAGCGCCGCGGCTCCCGGACCTCGGCGCCGTAGGCGACGCCGACGACCTCTCCGCCGTAGACCATGGGCACGTACAGCGAGGCCTTGTCGCCCCGGCGCTCCATGTCCGCGCGCGTGTCGCGGGGCAGCGCCGCATCGTCGAGGTAGGCCACGAGCGGCCGCTTCTCGGCGACCGCGGCCGCCAACGTGGGTGCCTCGTCGATCCCGTAGACGCCGCTCCAATCGCCGAAATCGACCGGCTCGATGTACGACTCCGCCGCCACGCTCAGAGTGCCCGAGGCCGGATCGAAGTCGTAGATCTCGCACCAGGCGAGGTCGAGCGACTCGCGCAGCGTGCTGACGACCGCGTGCAGGACGGTGTCGACATCGCTGCTCGAGGTGGCGGCTTCGGTGATGCGCAGCGTGGCGGCGAGCTCCTCGTTGCGCCGTCGCGTCTCGCCGAGCACGCGCATGTTGTGCACGACCGTCGACGCCTGCGCGGCGATCGCCTCCACGAGACGCACGTCGTTCTCGCTGAAGACCCTCTCCCAGCGCGACTCCGCGATGTCGAGCGCGCCGATGAGCTCGTCCTCGTAGAGCAGAGGAACGGTCATCGTCGACTTCTCATCCCACGCGTCCAGCGCCGCCCGAGTCTGCTCTGAGAGCGTCGGATCGCTCGCCTGCATGACCGTCGTCTCGTGCCCGTCGATGGCCCGCCGCAGATCGGACCACTCCTCGGGCGTGAAGCGAGTCCCCAGCCAGCCGGGTGAGGGCGGCACCGAGGGGACCTGGTAGTAGGCCACGACCGAGAGATCCCGGCGTACCGGGTCGTAGTCGTAGATGTCGCACCAGGTGACGTCCATCGCCTCGGTCAGGCGGCGGGCGATCGTCTCGAGCGCCTCCCGCAGATCGCGGCTGGAGCCGATCGCCTTCACCGCGTCCAGCACCAGCTCGAGGTCGTCGTTCTGCCGCCGGACGCGGTCGAAGAGGTGCGCGTTGAAGACGGCCAGGGCGATGCGGTCGCAGATCGCGCGCGCGAGCGCCAACTCGCCCTGCGAGTAGCTGCGCTCGCGCGCGCGGTCGATGCACTCGACGATGCCGATCGTCTCGCCCTTGTGCACCAGCGGCAGCACCAGCAGGCTCCGGTTGCCGTCGGCGACGAGTACGTCGCGTTCTGCCCGGTCGACGGCGGGATCGCTGAGATTGGCGACGTAGAAGCCCTGACGCTCGACGACCCGCTTCGTGGCGGGGTAGTCCCGCAGTGAGTAGCGCGTCCCCGACTGCCACGCGGCGTCACCGGTGGCGTGCTCCCAGAGGGTCACCACGTCGCCGGTGCCGGCGTCGTAGTCTGAGACCACCGCCCCGGTGCACCCGGTGGTCTCAATCAGCTTCTGACAGACGAGGGGCAGTAGCTCCTCGAGGTCGAGAGCCGAGAACACGGCCTGCGAGACGTCGGCCAGGGTGCTGAGCTCGGCGAGGCGGTGAAAGACGTCGTCGAGCGAGTCTGCCTCGGCGCGCGCGGCACGGAAGCGTTCGAGGTCGGCCTTGCGGTAGCGACGATGGCCCCCGGCCGTGCGGCTCGCCTCGACCACGCCCTTGGCCGTCCACTCGCGCAGGGTGTGCGCGGCGACGCCGAGCAGATCCGCCGCCTGGGTGACCGTCAGCCACTCGTCGACCGGAGCCGCGCCGCGCCGTGTCTTGTAGCTCCCCGTCATGGGGGCATCATCGTCAGGAAGCTACGGCTCCTTGAATCCTGCAGAAAGTTAAGGTCGGCTCCGGCGGCGTCCGGGCCGGCGCGACCGTGTGGGCCGGCGTGTGGCCGTCTGGGACGACGCGCCGCCGACGACCGCGTGCTCGTGCGTCTAGCGCACCTTCACGGTCGTGACGGCCGGGGCGGCCACGTTACCCGCACGGTCCTTCGCGAAGAGCGTGAAGACGTACGTCCCGCGGGCCTGCGGCCGATACAGGATCCTGTGCTCCACGCCCTTCGTCACCCAGCCGGGAACGAGGTTCGCGAGGAGTACGCCCCTGCCGTTGCGTACCTCGACGCGCACGTACACGCTCTTCGTGTACGGATCCCTGACGGAGTAGACGTAGGCGATCCTGCTGCCGTAGGCGATCGAGAAGTCGGCCGGCACGGTCGGCCGCGGCACGTAGCGGTCGATGTTGACGGGGCCCGACACCGCGATGGTGCCCAGCGAGTTGGCCGCCGTGACGGTGAACTTGTAGGCGCCACCGGGAGCCTTGGCGGTCTCGCCTTGGCCGTCCCACGTCGCGCCGGCGGCGCCCGGCTGCAGGCTCCCCAGCGAGAAGCTGCGCACGACCCCCGCAGCGTTCTTGACGACGACCTTGACCGACGCGGCCCGGGTCAGCCTGAAACCCAGCAGGCTGGTGTCGCGGACACCGTCGCCGGTGGGCGAGAAGTACCGCGGCATCGCGAGGGGGAAGCCGAGGGTCAGATTGACCTTTGCCGACCCGCTGCCGCTGCCCGCGTTGCCGGCGGCGTCCACCTCCCTGACCCGCACCGTGTAGGTCCCGCTGGGCGCCGGCACGAGGCCGGATGAGGAGGTGATCCTGCCGTCCCACCTCACCGAGTGCGAGCCCGACGATACCCACAGCGCGGCGAGCACGGTGCGCACCAGCAGGCCGTTCCTGTCGTAGACGCGCACCCGCACCCTGCCCGCTTCGCTGACGACATACGCGATGGCCGTGCTGTCGCCGCTGCCGTCGCCGTTGGGGCTCACGGCCCGCGCGGCACCGACCCCGGTCACCGTGGGCGGGACCGTGTCCACGCGCACCCTCACCGCCGCCGCACGGGTCACGCCGTGGTCGTTCGATCCCCTCATGACGGCATCGTAGGGACCGTCGACGACCGGCGCACCGCTCTCGTCGCGACCATCCCACAGCGCCTTGACGGCCTTGCCCTGACCGGAGAAGTGACGCACCACCACGCCCGCGGCATCTTTGACCTCGACCGTCCACCGCGCCGTCTCCGAGAGCACCCCGGAGAGCGTGACGCTGTCGCCGACGCCGTCGCCGTCGGGGCTCAGAGCGGTGGCCGATGAGGAGGGGGCGTAGATCTTTGGCTGACCCCGCTGCGCCACGGCGGCGCGGATCTCGGGAAGGATGGCGTAGAAGGCGTTCCCCGGGCAGGCCGTGTAGTTGGCCTCGCGGTGACCCGCGATGACGGGCAAGGTGACGGTCTGGCCGGCGCTGTACCGGCCGCTCACGGCACACGTCATGGTCGCCTTGCCGAGCGGGTTCACGTGCGCCTCGTCGAGCCGCCACGCCAGCAGCTTCTCCAGCGCGTAGATGCTGGCGCCCGGAGGTGGAGCCTGCACGAAGTTGCCCATCACCGAGACGCCCGCACTGTGCGTGTTGAAGCCCATGACCTGGGCCCCGATCACGCCCCTGGTCATGCCGCCGTAGCGTCCCTCGTAGATGGTGCCGTAGCGATCGATGAGGAAGTTGTAGCCGATGTCGGACCACCCCAGGGACCGCGTGTGGTAGTAGTAGATCCCCCGCACGACGGCCGACGCCTGGGCCTTCGTGTAGCTGTTGCTGCCGGCGCTGTGATGGACGAACACCATGCGCAGGGAGGCATAGCCGGGGCTGCCCGAGCGCAGGCTCTCGTCGGCGCCCCACTGGGCCCGCGTCACGATCGGCGGGCGGGCGGCCAGGGAGAGCGCCGGCGTCGCGCGGCCGATGCCGGCGACGACCGAGAGGCCGCGCTTGAGCGTGCTGACGAGGGCGTCGCCGGCGTCGGCGTCGCCGAGGGTGTTGATGAACGAGAAGCGCACGTCCGACACGCCGTCCGGAGCGGCGCCCGAGGTCAGACCGACGGTGTACTGCACGTAGCGCGCCTCGCCGACCCACAGCGGCTCGGAGCAGGTGTCCTTGCGATCGAAGGCGCTACCCGGCGCGCCGTCGCTCCTCACGAAGCAGAGACGCACCCAGGTGCCCCAGGTGACGCCGTCGGAGCTCGTCCTCACGCGCACGACCAGGTCGGGATCGTAGGGTCGGCTGCTCTTGAGGAGCACGCCCAGCATGTTGAAGCGCAGACCGGCGTCGATCGCGAGCGGGGAAGCGGCGCGAGCGGCGCCGCCGGCGGAGTCGAGTTGAAGGGCGCCGCTCGCGCCGCCTGCCGCGACGGGCAGCGGCACCGAGACGAGACGCGCCGTGGTGGCGGGAGCGGCAAGCCACGAAGAGGCCGACGCGCTGACGCGCGGCACGGACCACACGGCGCAGAACGCGGCGGCCGTGACGATCGTCGTGACGAGGGCGAAGCGTCCCGCGCGGGCGCCGCGAGGCCGCCTCGCGCGCGCCACGTCCGGCCTCGGGAGGGGGGATGCCATCATGGGGGAGCGGCCTCTCGGAGATAGCACCTGAGACCGCCGCTGCATGCCATCGTTCGGGTCCATGCTCACCCTTCCCTACTCGACAGGCACGCGCCAAACCTTAGCGGTCACGCACGGGGGTGTCCAGACGAAGACCGCGATGGCGCGGGCGGGGCGCCGCCGGCCGGCGCCGCCCCCGCCCGCGCCGGCTCACGTCAGTGGCTCACCGTCACGGCGAGCCGCATCACGGTCGGGCTGAGGTCCTCCCACGTCATGGAGCTGGCGTCGTCGGTGGCCCCTCCGGCCAGCCTGAGGCGGAAGAAGACCGTCGCGTCGTCGGGCGGGAAGACGAAGCGCCCCCTCAGGATCGGGCCGTCGCCGCCGGGGTAGACGCGGACCACTTCGGGCAGCGGCCGCGAGTCGATCATCACGATGTCCACCGCACCGGCCTTCGGCCGCAGCTGCACGAGCGGGTGCTCGGCGGCGGCCGGCGCCACGAAGACGATCCTCACGGTGTCGTCACCGGGTTCGAGCTCCACCCCGGCGATCTGGTAGATGCCGCCGAGCGACTCGTCGTACACGGGCAGCGATGCCGACGGGCTCGCGCTGGGCGCGGCGCTCGTCGCCGGCGCCGACGACGTACTCGTCACCCCGCCGGTGCCACAGCCGGCGACGAGCGCCGCCAGGACGGCGACGACGACGAGAGAAGCGCCGACGATCGCGCTACGGCCGCTACCCGAGGCGGCGTTCTGCTGTCGCTTCACGTTCGTCCTCCTGTGGTCGACAGAGCCCGAGGCAGACCCCGGGCGGGGCCCAGACAGTACCACCCGACACCGTCGCGACAAGCCAGGGGCGGCGCCTGCCGGCGCCCCAACGACAGGCGGGGGC
>Ga0209253_10004891_pt1 | contig 11635 bp, 13 predicted proteins | sample FrelakmetBRP12BR_FD_187145 | JGI IMG/M metagenome (GOLD analysis project Ga0209253, IMG submission 187145) | Freshwater lake sediment microbial communities from the University of Notre Dame, USA, for methane emissions studies - BRP12 BR (SPAdes)... | ecosystem: Environmental > Aquatic >...
CTCCGGACAATGTCTGTCTGTGTTTTCCCACTCGTCTTGGAAGGCTGGATTCCTAAATCGATTCCCCAAATCTTTTGGTAAAGAAACGCGATCACTTCATCGATCGCCCCTTTTTTCAGGTTTCGATGTAATTCTGGTATCTCGGTAAACCTTTTTTTCACACAATGGGTATCGGCAATGACATCCATAAAGTAATTGGATACCTGTTTGGCCAATTCTTTATCGCCCACCACCTTCTTGGCTTCAGCATAAAGCCTGAGGTGCGTATGGAAATCCCATGGGCAAAAGGTGTAATGGGTAATCCCATGATCGAGAAGAGCCTCTATCACTTTTTCTTCCGGCATCTTGCCTTTCATTTTCGAAACAAACGCACCGTTAATCGTCATCTGTTTCTGTTTCATCTCTAATCCCACGCCTTCGTCCTCTTCCGCCCCCCCTTCCCCTTGATCGAGGACCCCGCTGACCTTAGGCATTGGAATCTCAGGATAGAGATGTTTCTTCTTCAATTTTTGCCAAATCTCATCGATGATCGATTGGTAATGTTGTTCTTCCATGATGACTCTTTGATTTTTCTTTAAATCAATTTTCTATTTTTAATAAAAATGATTGGGATAACGCACTTTCCCCGGGTAAACCAGTTTATCCCGTTCGTAAATCTTCCCCTCGACAATATTTCCTAATCCCCTTACTCTTCCCCCTACATAGATCTCTCCTCCCATCATCCACTCTCCGGTATGTAAGCCGATGTTCTTCTTGACTAAAATCTTTCCCCCTCGCATGCCTGCCCCTGTCCAATTCTTTGCATTTCCTTCAATGACCAATTCACCGCCTTCGAGGCCGATGCCCGTGAAATCGCCCGTATCCCCTTCGATCATCAATCGCTTTCCCCTTGGAAGTCGAAATCCAATCAAATTGATCTCCGTCTTCAGTTCAGAAAGTTTGAGGACAATTTCTTTTTCCTTTGCGTAATTACATAACGCAGAAATGTAGACGCCGGCTGGTCCGGGAATAAGATAGGGAATCTTTTGGGTGTTCTCCAAGGCAAAGCAGAAGTCCTCAATATCCTCTGCCGTATAATCGACCTCCTTAACATATTTTTCTGCGACTTCATAAGCTTTGATGATCGTATTGTATTGAACCATCCAGACCAGTTCCTTGGCTTCCTCTTCTAAAAGCTTCTCGTATCCCCAGCGGATCCGATCCATGATGGCCTCAGTGCATTGGACAATTTGATCGAGGGGGAGCTCCGGGGTGGAAACAGTAAACGCCTTAAACTCTTCGAAGGGATTCTTAGCAGTCCAATACGCGTTGTCGGATGGAATAAAAGATTTCTTCTTGGGGGTGACGGTGGGTTTCATCACGAAATCAAACCCTCAAAAAACGATAAAAACGAATAGGCACGCCTTAACTTTTTCGGGCATTGATGTCTTTTTTGACTTCCACATAAAGAGGGTGATCCCCTTCCAATGGCTCCCAATCCCCTCCTTGAAAGATCTTCGACCCGATGGCCAAAGCATCCTTCAGATGGTCACTCTGCTCTCGATATCTCTGAGAAACGGTTTTCACCGCTTCCTTGGCGAGAAAGATCGGAAAAGGATCGTCCCTTTTCGCACGCTCTTTCTGAGAAAGGACCTCCTCGTTCCACTGAATCCGATGGGCCAAGGTATAGGGGATGATGGCTTTGATATGTTCGATATCGATCTGAGAATCTTCGAGCAGCCACGCCAATCCCTGCGCATACTGTTTGATGGAGGAAGGAAGCCGATTGGAGGCACAATTTTTAATCTGGTGGCAGAGATATCCTGTATAGTGGCATCCCTCTTCGCAGGTTTCAATGACCCGTTTCTGCCCATACCGTTCACAGAAAGATAATTCAGCGAGAACCATTCGCGTAAAAGCACTGGCATCAAGGTCCAAGTCGACACTTTCCATTTCAGCACGGATTTGATCACGATCTTGTCTCTGGAAGGGCTTCACACCAATGGCTTCAAGAAGATATTCCCCATAATTATTACAAACTTCTTCCATTTTAGGAATCTTCTTTTCATAGGCGATCTTGGATTTCAGAACATGGGTGAGGTCTTTTTCAAATTTAGGGTGTCTCAGGACATGATCTTTTCGCTTATTCTTTCCGATGAGAAAGGAGAGATTGGCCCCGGGGTATCTCGATTCCACCATGACATCAAATCGATCCACCAGTGGGGCAATGATCGTATTGGTCCCTCCATCTTGATAATTGGCAGTTGCGAAGAGGCAGTATTCATCATTAATGATCATCTCATTAAGGTATTCCCAATTCCCTCGATCCACTCCATCCAAGATCATGCTCTGTTTGGTCTCTGGAAGACGGTTGATCTCATCCACAATTTTCACTGGGATTTGGGAAAAATTGGTCCATACGACATCCTCGTCCCCTCGGTTTAATTTGCCCAAATCCGGTCTACCAATAATTTTTTCCTCCGTTTGTTCCGGATGGCCTGAAACCTCACTTCCCCAAATCACCCCCAATGGAAATTGATAAATGAGGGAACAGACATATTCTGCGGAGGTCGTCTTCCCCAATCCCGGTTCTCCAATGATCAATTCCTTTCCCTTCTTCAGCCCGGTAAGCAGGCTCAGCAGGATCGCCGAATTAAAACGCTCTCCTTTAATTTCCATGTCTGGCCGGTTAAAATAAAGATGTTCACTAATAAATTGATATATTCCCATTGCTTGTTGTTGATATCCGTTCTTGCCCACGCTTATCATTCCTTTCTTTCCTCTTCCAAAATTACCCCATCCCCAGATCTAAAAATTAATTTCAAAAGGGTCATTAAGATAACTTCATTTTAACACGGACCATCCCCTAAGACAATATTTCACTCTCAGTGAGAAGAGGATCATTTACCAAAGAACATCCATATTCCGATTAAAATAAAGGCAAGGGCGGCCACTTTTTTTAAGATAGTTTGAGGAATGACTGAAATCAATCCCTCCCCAAAAACCACCCCTATGGCTGTGACCAAAGAGAGGGCAACGACGGCTCCTACAAAAACCGGTAAGGGTCTCCCCGTCTTAGAAGTCATGAGAATGGCAGCCAGTTGGGTTTTATCCCCCAATTCAGCCAGAAAAATAGTCCCAAAGGTTGTCAAAAAAATTTTCCAGTCCATCTTTGTTTCTCTCTCCCATCCCGAGTAATCAGCGGAATCGTTTCTCTCCAGCTCGGATCGCAATCCCCAGCCAGTTTTCTTCGGGGGCAAAGGTACAGGTGTATTTTTCATTATACTCGCAGAAAGGATTATAAGCTCGATTGAAATCGATCAGCACCCTCCCTCCGGGCATTGTTTCGATGAAGAGATAACGTCCTTTAGGATAGGTTTCGGTTTCGGAGGTCTTATCCTTAAAAGGAAAAAAGGGTTCCCCCCCACCCAAAGGTCTGTAAATCTGTAAGCTATATTCTTTCCCCATCCAACTAAATTTGAAACGACCATATTTTACATATTTTTTTTCTGTCCCCTTGCTGGTGGGAAGTTGGATGTAAAGGGGTTTCGGATCAACCGGATATCGTTCGATCGATCCAATCATGGCATATCTGAGATCAATCGGGTAATAGAGAAGACCTTTGAAGGTCTTTCGATGGCTCTCCCTTAAGGGAGAATGGGGGTCTTCTTTAAAGAACAGGTCCCTTTCCCCTCGAAAGATTTTCAACTTTTCCTCTCGTTGTTCCATAGGATTCCCTTCCTCCTCCTTCGAAGAGAGGTCAGGCTTACCGCTGAGAAGGAGACACCCCAGGAATAAAATGAAGAGGAAAAACAATGGGGAGAGGGTACCATCCTTTTTATACATTCGTCTCAAAGCTCTCCGAGCATCCCTCCAAAGCAATAGCTCGCCGGGCCGCCCGGCTCAACTCCTGATCGAAACGATGGGTGGGAGCATAAACTCGGCAGATGGCCACCTTGGCTGGAATATATTGAAATAATCTCCTGAGGGGTTCCCTCGATATTTTTTTCGAACCTGGGTCGAAGATGAGGAGAGTCCCCGCCTCTGATTCATGCCAGGGGTTGAGAGGCCTCGGGTCATGGTGAGCCATATCTACATGGAACTCTAATGTTTTCAGTCGTTTCGGTAAAAAAGATTTGATCCTCGTTTTCACCTCTTCCGGTTTTAAAAAAATCGGTCGTCCCATCTCCATCTCTCTTAAGGTGAGTTTCTCTTCAAACGCACTACTCCATTTCAACTTTCTTGAAAGCACTTCCGCCCACTTTTCCCCCAACCGTTTTTCTCGTCGCGATAAAGACTTCTTCCACTCCAATACCTTTTCCATCACAAACCAATCTGTGAGGCGGAGATATTGATCGATCTCTTCGAGAGGATGAAATGGACAAAGAATCTCCATCGTTTCTTTAAATATCTCTTGGAGCTGAAGATCGATAGAACGGGTGGTCCGGTGATAATAAACATTCGAATAAAGATAAAGACGGGCATTGAGGAACATGGCTAAGGCATCGGTTCCCCTTTTATCCAGAATCAAACCCTCCTTGCAAAAGGAGGTATAATGGAGGAGTCGCCTCCAATCCACTGGACCAATGGAGACACCGGTCATGTAAGCATCCCGCAACACATAATCAATATTATCGAAGGTGAAGATCCCTCGAAAGAGTTGTTGGAGAAAATTCAGCCACCTCGGATGTCTTCGTCCCTCCTTCTTCGGGGGTTTCTTGATCAGAAAGGCAATCTGTTCCGGGTCAAGGACCTCTGAATTTTTAAACAAACCGTGGGGACTTCGCCGAATGGCCTTCAATAGGGGAGAAATTTTTTCTCGGATGATGTGTTGACCGATCTCTTCGTGATTGGTGTTGAATCGAGCAAGATATTGCTCATCAAAGAAATGGCAAAAAGGGCCGTGCCCGATATCATGAAGGAGCCCGGCCAGGCGAAGGAGTTCCTCCAGATAGAAAAAGGAAGGGAGGTCTGTTTTGAAAATGGTCAAGAGGGAGGGATAAAGCTGTTCAGAGAAAACCCCTGCCACATGCAGGGTCCCAAGAGAATGTTGGAAACGAGTATGCTCGGCGGTGGGAAATACCCAGCGAGCGCTTTGGAGTTGGAAGATGCGCCTAAGACGTTGAACCCAGAGTGTATCGATCACATCTCTTTCTGTATTTTCCCCTCCGATGCGATCGGTCATCACAATATAGTGATAAATGGGGTCCGCAATCAATCCTACCCCCTGAGGACTCTCTGTCTCTTTCATCTCCCTGAACCCTTTTCTCACGAATCATTGTCAGAAAGCTCGTTCTCTTTTTCCTTGTCTCCGGGATGCCTTAACTTCACCTTTCCAGCCGCCACTTCCCGAAGGGCGGTCACAATGGGTCGGTTATCCGCCTCCACCAATGGTTTGGCCCCTTTCATGATCATCTTCGCTCTTCTGGCTCCCAAGATCACTAGCTCAAAACGGCTTTCTACCTTTCTCAGACAGTCCTCGACAGTGATTCTAGCCATCTTTTTCCTCCCATTGCTTCTTATTTTCTTCGAGAATCAAATCCTTTCCTCTACGACACCTTTCTGCAAGAATGATGGATTTCAATGTCTCCACGGCATCTTCAATTCTATAATTGACGATCACATAATGGTACCCATGCGCCTCCTCCATGTCTCTTCGGGCATTGGACAAACGAAATTTAATCATCTCGAGGGAATCCACCCCCCTGTTCATCAAACGTTCTCGAAGAACTTTTAGCGAAGGAGGGAGAAGGTAAATGAGTACGGGTCGGTCAATCGCTTTCAAGACCTTCTTGGCTCCCTGCGTGTCGATATCCAAAATGAGATCGACTCCTTCCACCTCCAATTTTTTTAAATCAGGACGAGGCGTTCCATAACGGTTCTTCAATACCTCCGCCCACTCTAAGAACTCATTTCCCTCCACCATCTTCTGGAAAACGGAGTGAGAAACGAAGTGATAGTCCTCCCCCTCCTTCTCATTGGCACGGGGTAAACGCGTCGTAAAGGAAACAGAGAATTGAAGACCGGGTATCTGTTTGATGACCTCCCTGACCAGAGTGGTCTTCCCCGTGCCCGAAGGCGCAGAGATGATGAAAATCACCCCTAATCCTTTTTCTTTCATCTCGTGTTCGAAGCCAAACCCCTTTTCATAAATAAAAATCATTCGATATTTTGCACCTGTTCCCGAATCTTTTCCAGCTCAGACTTGATCTCTACCACCCTCTGAGAGATCTCGGCATCATTGGCTTTGGCGCTGACGGTGTTCACCTCCCGATGAATCTCCTGAAGTAAAAAATCCATTTTCCGACCCACCGGTTCATTTCCTTCTAACAGGGTTCTAAATTGAGCCAAGTGACTTTCTGCCCGGACAATCTCTTCGGTGATATCCGTCCGTTCTGCGAGGAAAGCAATCTCCTGTTGAAAGCGCGAGGGATCGACCTCCATCCCCTCTAAGAGAGACCGGAGTCTATCATGAAGTCGGCTGAGTGTGGCCTCAAGGCGGGAGGGGAACTGCTGTTTGATCATTTGGAACTGCTCCGCAATGGATTCCAATCGTTGTTTGAGATCATGGGCCAAGGATTCCCCTTCCAACCGCTTCATTTCGTCCATGTTTTTTAAAGATTGCTCCAAGATCCGGAGGACCTCCTGCCAATAAGGCTCTAGGTCCCCTATTTCTTCTTTGGTCATAATCAAGTCCTTCGCCCCGGCCAACAAATTTAAAGTGATGTCATCTTTTAGTTGAAGCTTTTCCTTCAATTCATGAAGGACTCGATAATACTGCTTGGCAAGATCAAGATCCACACTGAGTTGAACCTTCTCCTCTCCCGAGTTTTCCAGCCTGAGCGATACATCGATCCTTCCTCTGGACACTTGGGATCGGATCATCTCTTTCATCCGGTTTTCGAAAAGAGTGAGACGCTTAGGAAGTTTCATGTTGATGTCACAGTATCGATGATTCACGGAGCGAGACTCCACGAATATTTTTCCCAACGTCGTGTCCCCTTCTGCCCTTCCAAAACCTGTCATCGACTTTAACATGGACGGTGTTGTCCTCCTCTTAAATCTTCCAAGTACTTTTTTCGGAATTGGTTAAAGAGCGTGAGGACCTTTTCGGTCCGATAATCCGGATAGGTCCACTCCAAGGGTTGAAAGGACTTATTCCTGTAGATCAAGGTTAAATCGGCATAAATGCCATCCCTGAGATAGGGTCGATGGGTATACCCCTTGGTGGTGGCAAGGATCACATGCTCCAAACAGATGTACCCTGGATCAATGTTGATTCGACGGTTTCCATCAGGAGCCTCATATTTTTCTTCAAGACCATTGGTGGCGTGTTTAATATCGGGGAGGGTCGAAATGGGGATGAGGCGTCCGAACGTGACGAAGTGACGGAAAAGGGGTTTCCCCATCTCCGGGGTATAATAATCGGTAACATCAAATGGAAATCTTTCGCTGATCGTATCGGCCTCGCCAAAGGTTGAACAGAGGTCACTTAACCCTTGATGGAAGATATCCTTTTCTAAAGCGATGAGGCTCATAAAGAGTTTAGCCGGCTCGGGTTCCTTCGGTTTTCCCATTCCTTTCATTCTCTTTTTTCAGGTAGATGAAAAATTCTTTATTCCCTTTGGGTCCGAGCAGTGGGGATTCCGTGACCCCCAATACCTTCAGTCCCAGTCTTTGACTAAACGTTGAAATTCTGTCGATTACTTTTTCATGCAAGGCCTTATTCCGGACCACTCCTCCTTTGCCCACTTCCCCCTTTCCCACCTCAAATTGAGGTTTGATAAGGCAGAGGAGGGAACCTCCTTTTTTGAGAAACCCGAGGAGATGGGGAAGAAATTTTTCGATGGAGATGAAAGAGGTGTCGATGAGAATCAGATCCGTTTCTTCTTGGACCTCTTCTCTTTTTAAATAGCGGACGTTCCTCCTCTCCAGGTTCACCACCCTGAAGTCTTTTTGAAGTTTCCATGCCAGCTGGCCATATCCAACATCCACAGCATAAACCTTCTGTGCTCCTTTTTGAAGCATGCAATCGGTGAACCCTCCTGTAGAGGCCCCTATATCCATGACGATCATTCCATTGGGATCAATGCCAAATGCCTTGAGGGCTCCTTCCATCTTTTCACCCCCTCGACTGACATAAAGGGAATCCTCTCCTTGAAGTTGAAGCAAGGCGTCCGCATGGATCATTGTGCCGGGTTTATCAATCCTCTTCCCTTCCACAAACGCTTTTCCCGCCATGATCAGGGCCCGGGCTCTCTCACGGCTTTGTACTATTCCTTTCTCTATTAAAAGTTTATCAAAACGTTCCTTTCTTACCATCTCACAAAGACGAACTCGATGAATCACCCTGGCCAGGAACGGGGCAGTGAAAAGCTGAAATTACTTGGGGTGTGTAAGAGCTCTCCCGCGAGGCGCCTCCGCCTGGCTCAGAGGGGGGGCCTCTGACCGTTCTTCTTCAAACATCGACTCCACCCCTTTTAAAATCCCCTTCTCGTCGATCCCATATTTTTCTCTCAGGAGGGCTTGTGGCCCATGTTCTACAAAGGTGTCCGGGATCCCTAATCGTTTCACGGGTATGGAAAATAGACCTTTCTCCTGAAAGAGTTCGAGCACCGCACTCCCGAATCCTCCCTGAATGACATTTTCCTCAACGGTCAGGACCTTCCCGGTCCTTTTGGCCCAATCGCACAGGAGGTCCCCATCTAAGGGTTTCAGAAAACGACTATTGATGACGGCGGCTTGAATTCCAACCTCTGCCAACCTCTCCGCCGCACGGAGAGATGGATAAACCGTAGATCCAATAGCGATGATGACAATATCCTCACCCGTTCTCAGAACTTCTCCCTTTCCCATGTCGATCGAGCGGAGAGGCATTTCTCTCCTCGCTCCTTCTCCTCTTCCTCTCGGATATCGAAAGGCTACGGGCATGGGCCATTCCGTAGCGGTCTTGATCATATGTTGAAATTCATTTTCATCTTTGGGCACCATGACGATCATATTTGGAATGTGACGGAGATAAGAAAAATCAAATAGGCCATGATGGGTCGGCCCATCCTCCCCCACAATTCCTCCACGATCCAAGGCAAAGGTCACTGGAAGATTTTGCAGACAAACATCCTGAAGCACCTGATCATAAGCCCTCTGCAAAAAAGTGGAGTAAATGGCAACCACAGGTTTCATCCCTTCAAGGGCAAGACCTGCGGCAAAGGTGACCGCATGCTGTTCGGCAATACCGATGTCATAAAACCGATCCGGGAACCGCCTTGAAAATTCCTCCAGACCTGTTCCGCTCTGCATGGCCGCCGTGATCGCCACTAACCTCTTATTCTCTTTCGCCAGCTGGCAGAGCGTTTCTCCAAAGACCTCCGTATAGGTGGGAGGTTTCTTTTTGGAATCGTTTCGGAGTTCCCCTGTCTCAATGATAAAGGGGGGTACACCATGAAACAGGTCAGGGTTTCTTTCTGCAGGGGGATATCCCTTTCCCTTCTTGGTGACCACATGGACGAGGATAGGACCTTTCAATTTCTTGATATTCTGAAAGGTCTCGATCAAGTAATCCAGTCGATGGCCATCGATGGGTCCGATATATTTCATGCCCAACTCCTCAAAAAGGAGACCGGGCATTAAGAAACCCTTCACGGACTCCTCCGCCTGTTTGGCAAAACGGAGGACAGACTTTCCAATCCCAGGAAGGGTTTCTAAAAAGTCCTTCATGTCATTTCGAAAACGGTTTACCAGTTCGCCGGTCATCAATCGGTTAAGATAAGAGGAGAGCGCCCCAACATTGCGCGAGATCGACATCTCATTGTCGTTCAGGATCACAATGAGGTCCTGGTCAATGTGTCCTGCCTGATTGAGGCCTTCAAAGGCGAGGCCTGACGTCATCGATCCATCCCCAATCACCGCGATGATTCTTCCCTCTTCACCTTTGAGCCTTCGGGCCTCTGCCATTCCAAGAGCAGAAGAAATAGAGGTACCGCTATGGCCCGAATCAAAGGCATCGTAAGGGCTTTCATCCCTTTTGGGAAACCCGCTGATCCCTTCATATTGTCGGAGGGTATGGAAGCGGTCTCTTCTTCCTGTCAAAAGCTTATGCGCATAACTTTGGTGGCCCACATCCCATACCACTTTGTCCCTCGGGAAGTCAAAAACATAATGCAGCACTGCGGTCATTTCCACCACGCCCAGACTCGAAGCGAGGTGTCCACCGGTTTTTGAAACGGTTGAGAGGATCTCCTCCCTGATTTCCTGGCAGAGCGTTTCCAATTCCTCGAGGTCTAATTTTTTAACATCACGAGTGGACTTGATTTGATCCAACATTTTTATCATTGACTTCCTATTCCTGTGATTAATATTCCCTTGAGAGGATAAACCAAGCGATTTCCCGAAGCGGCTCCGCTTCAGATCCAAAGGAACGGATGGCCTCTACGGCCGAGGTTACTAATTCTTTGGCTCTCCTCTTGGACTCCTCGAGTCCGAATAAAGAAGGATAAGTGGCTTTCCTTCTGGAAAGGTCGCTTCCAATATTTTTGCCAAGCAGGGCGGTTTTCCCCTCCACATTTAAAATATCATCGGCAATTTGAAAAGCAAGCCCAATCCCTTCCCCGAAGCGTGTGAGCGCCTTCAAAGTTTCTTCGTTCGCGCCCCCGAGCGTGGCGCCTACCCGAACCGAAACCAAAATCAATGCACCGGTCTTATGGGTGTGAATATATTGTAGCGTAGGAAAATCCACTTCCTTCCCCTCTGATTCAATGTCCACCACCTGCCCACCGACCATCCCAAACACCCCAGCCGCCTGAGCCACCTGATGGATCAATCCGAGGGCCAATCCTCCATCTCCAAGGGAAAACGCTTGAATGACTTGGTTTGTCATCAACCTAAAGGCTTCCGTCAGAAGGGCATCTCCAGCGAGAATCCCGATCGCTTCCCCAAATACTTTGTGGCAGGTGGGGTTCCCTCTACGATAGTCATCGTTATCCAGTGCAGGAAGATCGTCATGAATGAGGGAATAAGTATGGATCAGTTCTAGAGCACAGGAAAAAGGAAGAATCGTATCTCCCTTTCCCCCTACCGATTCAAACGCAGCCATCGATAAAATGGGGCGAATCCGTTTGCCTCCAGCAAAAAGGCTATATCGAATGGCCTTGTGAAGGGAAGCCGGAAATACCTCTCCCTCGATAGAGTTAGGTTGGTTTAGAAAATATTTCTCAAGAGCTAAATCCACAATCTCTTTTTTCTCTTGAAGATATTTTTTAATGTCCATCCGAACCTATTCTTCCTCTTCCTCCTCCGACTCCGCCTGAAGTGGCTCCTTCGAGTTGATGGAGGAAGCTCGCCAAGAATTCACCGAGGGGTCAAAAGGATGTGCCTTCATCATTCCATTCTTATCCTTTAACAGGATCTCCACCTTCTTCTCTGCCTCATCCAACTTTTGGTTACAAAATCGTGAAAGTCGGATTCCTTCTTCAAAAAGCTTCAAAGATTCTTCCAAAGGGATATCCCCTTCTTCCAATTTTGAAACGATCTTTTCCAGTTTATTGAGGGCGTCTTCAAACTTTTCTTTAGGCATGCCTATCCTCCAAGTGCCTGAAGAGAGGGTCAAATATTTATTTTAAACTTAAATTCTATCTCTTTAATACTATGATCGTCAAGC
>Ga0209253_10004892_pt1 | contig 11632 bp, 10 predicted proteins | sample FrelakmetBRP12BR_FD_187145 | JGI IMG/M metagenome (GOLD analysis project Ga0209253, IMG submission 187145) | Freshwater lake sediment microbial communities from the University of Notre Dame, USA, for methane emissions studies - BRP12 BR (SPAdes)... | ecosystem: Environmental > Aquatic >...
CCACCCGTGCGGCGTCTCGATGTTCCCCGTCGGCTCATTTGTCGACAGTCCGTCGATCAGCAGGTACTTGTGAAGTCCTCTGACCGCGGACAGACACCGCGCCGCTGAAGGAATCGCCATACCGTCGGTCGACAACCGGGACAGAAAGTCCAGCACGTCCTGCTGGCTGATGTCGTCCGGCGCCTTCCCGTTCATAAAGTGGAAATATTTCCTCAGGTCCCGCTCGTAGGATTCCAGCGTGTTCCGGGAAAGCCCCTTTTCAACAGCGATATAATTCAGGAACCGTTTCAGAAGATCAGTGTCCATGTATTTTCCGATATAAAACAGGCGATTACGAAGCTGATTCTATTGTAGGTGATAAACCGGGGAATTGCAAGTGAGGGGGGCAGGAAGAGTTACACGCAGTATCTTATTTGGATCGTCATTTCCGCAGCGTCTCTGAGCGGGAACCCAGTATCAGTCTTGTCCAAACTCTGGATCCTTGATAGGGACGCTCGGGGATGACGGATGGCACGAAGTACGGTCAATTATAAGACCATTGATCTACGACCAATATGAGAACAACAGGGCAGGCAAAAACCCGGCGCCCCGATGTCCTTACTGCCTGGCCCTCTGTTCTACGGGCATCGGGACGCCTTGTGGCGCCGCTGTCTTTGGGGGGGACATACGCGGAAGGAGCTTTATCTCCCGCACGCCGGAAGTCCTGCTGGAGGACTCTCCTGTTCCATGCTGCATGCATATCGACATAGGGGGGGAGGATAGTCGCACGCTGCATTGCCGGCATGTCAGACAACGACACCGCTAGAGTAATCATAGCAAGAGCGTGAACGATGTCAAGAGCGGCGAGGCGAATTTTTCTGAATTGCAGACAGTAGCATTGCAGATTTTTGAGTCACGATCTTCGCTCTGCATTCCGAATGGGATCATCAGGCTAACCGGTCAAAGGTATATACCAAATTCCCGGAGCATCTCTCCCAAAAGAGACAGCGGCAAGCCTACAACATTCGAATAGCACCCTTCTATTCTTTCCACCAGGAGGGCGCCGCGTTCCTGGATGCCGTAAGCGCCTGCCTTATCCATAGGTTCGCCCGTGGCGACATAGGCCGCAATTTCCCGCACGGTCAGGTCCCTGAACCAGACCTTCGTTACGGAGATTCGGGTCAGACTCCTTGAAGAGGCTGAATCGATGACGGCAAGTGCGGTGACAACACGATGTTCCTTCCCGGCAAGAGACATGAGCATGCGTTCCGCGTCACGGACATCGGCCGGCTTCCCGAGGATGGAATCGCCTATGACTACGATGGTATCGGCGGCAATGACGATCCCCTCCCCTGCGCGTTCTGCCGCGATGCGAGCCTTGTCGAGGGCAACCCTGACCGCGTACGCCTCCGGCGCCTCTCCGGGCAGGACGCTTTCGTCCGCATCCGCCGGAGCAACGGTAAAGGTCAGCCCGATCTGCGTCAGCAGTTCACGCCGCCTCGGAGAATTCGATGCAAGAATTATCTTTGGTATCATAAAATTGTCAGTAAAACTGAACCTTCTCTTCAGAAAAAAAGAGCGTCCGAAGACGCTCTTTGCCTTAACAATCTTACGATGCTCCGGCGTACTACCGCATATCAAGGCTCATCGAGAATTCCTGGTATGCCACGCCACCGTCTCCGTCATCAGCCGCGATCTTGACCGTAAACTGCTGACGGGGCTCCCCGACAGGAGGTTGCCATCGGAGCACACCGGTACTCCGGTCTATGGTCATTCCCGCGGGAGCAGTGACCAGGCTGAATGTTACGGTATCACCATCGAGGTCCTTTGCCGCTACCGGGTACACGTAGATCCCATCCTGCAGTCCCGAAGGCGGCACAGACGTGATATCAGGACTGCGGTTCGAGAGGCTGAGATAGGGAGAAGGATAGGGCGTTCCGCGGTCCTCGCCATCGTAAGGAGTTACCATGGCAGCGATCCGGTCCTTCTTTTTGAGGCCGGTCGTATCCAATTGTCCCTTGTCGTTGCCCGCCACGCTTGCACTATTGACCATCCACTGGACCTCGAAGATGACCGTATCGCCATCCCGGTCGGTCCCTTCCGCCGCAACGGAAACGGCATCTCCCGCGAAGACAGGCACCGGTCTGAGCGATGCCGAGGTCACGACCGGCGGCGTGTTCTTTACGATCACCGCCTTCGCACGGAACGGTACGCCCATGCGTTTTCCGTCGGTCGGGGTGATCTCCGCCTCCACTTTCGAACCTTTTCGGAAATTCTGCGGCTCCAGAGCGACCCCGTTCACACCGTCCACCGCGTTCCCGTCCACATACCATTTGATGATGAACAGATCGGGCCTGCTCTCTCCGCTTGCCGTGGCGAATTGGAGAGCCATTGGGTACTCGGAGGTCATGGTCTGAGATAGTATCTCCGCGAAGTTCACCACCTGAAGCGGCAGGCCGCCTTCCGGAGAGGCGCCGGAAGCGCCAGGACCGCCCTGGGTCGCCTGCTCTTTCGTGCACCCCCAGCAGACAACGAGCACGATCAACATCAAGAGAAGTCTTTTCACCGGTGTGCCTCCTTAATTGGTCTGGTGGTAATTATAGTGATTTTTTGGGGAAATTACAACTTGGAGAAAGACAAATTATTGACCAGGGTCGAACGGAAGTGCACTTCTAAGAGCAGGCCGCTCCTGAGGAATGGCAATGATCTCTTAATTAACTGTACTTACCACCGCCCGTCATCCCCGAGTGATCCTATCGGGGATCCGCCTGTCGTAAGGCTAAGACTGGATTCCCGCTCAGAACCGTTGCGGGAATGACGATTCTATTTTGAGACAATGTGCTAATTCATTAAGCAGTCAAAATAAAAGCGGGCAAGGTATGAAACCTTGCCCGCTGAAATGCTTCATCACCTCTTATGGATCAATCGCACTCCCCGCCGGACCCAAGACCACCCGTTACGGTCTGCGCCTGCCTCATCTCGACCACCTGGATCTCGCCTGTGCTCTTCTGCAGGAAGAGCTTCACTCTGCCTGCGGAGTCGATATGCACAGCCGGAATGGATGGCAGGCCACCGCCGGTGTCCACGGAAACCGAGGGCAGGAATGTGCCGCCCGGACTGTACGGTACGGTCCCGGTCAGATAGTATGGAAAGTACTGTTTCGACCGGCCTTCGAATTCGCAGATGCTGGTTGTGGGTGTATAGCTTCCGAAACCCGCAATACCGCCCACAACGAACCCGTTCACGATGACCCGTTCGCTTGCCCCCAGCGTGATCTTCCAACCTTCACCCTTGTCCTGCATGTAGGTTGCAAGATCATCGAATGTGTTGATGTTTGAAGAGGGCTCGCTTGTACCCAAAGTACCCGCCAGGAGAGTAGGCGTGAACGTCCCATCACTTTTGATCGTGTAAAGGGAAGAGTTAAGAATGTTAGTTCCATTTACAACTGTCGTAGTGCAGTTAGCAAAGTAACAGGGATCTTTTATGCCATAGCTGTTCTGCGCTACAGTGTTAAATCGATCATCTACATGCAAGAATCGTCCTGTTCCATAGTAAACCCAGATATTTCCACGTTTGTCAACACCGACAGCTGGTTTTACTGTAACAGGCTGACTTGTATTAAACAAGTTAGACCAAACCCACTTGCCGGGATCAACTAGATTAAATGTTTTTAAGCGTTGAACAGATCCGCCCCAAGTCCCATATCCGTCCGCAGAACATCCAGCAGAGCACCAAATGTAACTAAAGTAAATCATGTCATATTTAAAGTCCAAAGGATAGTCAACAGCCGTAGGACTTGTAATAAAGAGAGGCACAGCCCCGCCTTTAAGAACACCTTTTCTTCCCGATGATGGATGAGCTGTCCAGGAATCATCCGGCGCACCGGTAGCTAAATTTACTATATAGAGAAATCCGCCGATGTAATCCATCCCTTTCAGGCCTGACACAACGGTATCCTGAGTAAACTTCGTATTCGTAATGGTAGCATCTACCGCTTTCCCGCCACGATAGTTAGTGGGGCCGGAACCCATTACCGCATACCATGTATCTATCCCACCAGACTCCTCACGGACGATTGTCGGAACACTCAATGTGAATCCCATATTGTAATCCGTGAACCGCCACATCAGCTTCGGCGGCAGATCAGGATTGGTCACATCGAGGCAATAGTACGCCGACTTGAACTGTTTGGTAGTCGATCCCACGCCGAAGGTGTCGGTCACATCGATCTCGGGACCGCCGAAACGGAGGCTGACGAGCAGGATCGTGCCCCACCCTTTCGGATGGTCGGCGTCTTCGGCGAAGATGCGCGCGTCGGTGACCCTGATCATGTTATCTACATAGTACAGATGGTAGTAGTCCGGGTCGGCCATCCATGCCAGGTGCGGCAGGACATCGGGCGGAACAAAGCCCCACATCTCCTTGCCCAACGGCCTGTCGGCATCGACGGGCCCGCACTTCGTTGTGTCCGTCGCGTCCAGGCTCGTGCAGAACGTTATCTGCGGCGTGGAGGAGTCGGGGTTCGACTTCGTCGTCGAGAGATAATAGCCGGTGTTGAACGCATGGAGCATGCCGTCGTTCCCACCGACGACCACCGTGCCCCGCCGTTTGGACCATTTGTCATAATAATCCGCATAGGTCTTGTCGTTGTAGATCAGGTCGAAGCGCTCCTTGGGCGGACCGACCATCACCGGATCGGAGAACACGATATCGCCAAGCTTCCAGGTCTTCTGCGCCCCGTCAACGGTGATGTTCCGGTCTCTCCATCCGGTTATCTCCGCCCCGCGCACGAAGTTGATCAGGTTCGCGGCAGCGGCGTCGGTCTTCGCCCGGAGGTAGGGACGAAGGTCGGTCTTGTTGGCGTCGCTGAAATTGATGGTTGTCGGGTTCGTGCCCGGCGGCGTTGCCGTGTCCGCATCGAGGGACGTGTAGATCGTGCGGTCCGCCGGGTCCCGGTAGGCCAGCATCTTGCCGCCGTCCCAGAGGGTATGCGCTTCGGTGATCGCGACGATCTTGATAGGCACGGATGAATCCACGATGCCGTCGGGATGGTGGTCGCTGGGGTCTGCATTATTCACTCTATCGTAGAAATACTTGAGTTTGGTGTCCTCATTGGAGACGAACTCGAATTGCAGAACATAATCATTATCGGGTATCATAACGCCGTCGCCGTCCGTGTCTTCATGGATCAATCCGTTCCGGTCAATGAAGAGCGAATGAAAGTAGCCGGTCCATTTTACTCTGCGCATGCCTTCCACCTTCTCGGGGTAGAAGTATGCCTGGAACATGGCGCCTTCGCCCTTCCACGACGAACCGAGCACGGACACGCTGGTACCCGACGCGGCGCGCTTCATCATGGCCGCGATGGCGTCGATGATGCTGGTCTGCAGGTCGTACCCGTCATCACCCTCATAATAGGTGAGCGGATAGTCGCCATCGGGATTGGTAGTAGCGTCATAGGGATCGAGAACACCGTTGTTGTTCGAATCGCGGTAGCATTCCCTCAATTGATCCTGCGTAGGCGATGACAACGTACAACCCGGTTTATTGTCCCCGTCCAGGTCCTCAAATCCGCCGTTGATGGTGCTATTCATGAGGATGGTTGATCCTCTTCCGAACATGAACGCCGTATATAATATGATGTTCTGCGTGCCCGAAATGTCCGGCCGCTGGTCCATGGTCCTGCCGTACAATGCCACGTCATCAAGATAGTCCGATCCGTTACTGGGATACGTTCCGGGGTCTTCGCCATCACCGTCATAATCTTTCAGGTTGGTCGGGATGCTCAGGTCCTGCGTTGGTTCGCCGTCGGTGAGCAGCAAAATGAACGACTTTGCACAGGGGACATACTGATCGGTCAGACCGGAACCGACCAGCTTGCTATATTGAAAATAGTACGGATCATAGAGCTGGCCAACCGTGAAATCTGAAGCCGCGTAGTAGGGGCCGGTGTTGTTCCCGTCGATGTTCGTATCCGGCTGGTTCTGCCTGAAGTACCGTATCATCTCGTACAGCGTTTCCGACAACGGCGTCCAGTTCGTCGGCACGACCTCGCGGATCGCTTTGATCGTCGCGTCCGATGCGCCAAAATCGACATAGGAGTAGTAGGTTGTACCGGCTATCGTGGTCCGTGCGATCTGACCGCCCTGGTCTGCGTTGTACCAGGCGAGGCCGACCCGCGCATCATACGCCATCTCATCGATAACACCGGTGACGCTCTTCTTGCCGGTGTCCACATCAAAAACATAGGGACCGCCCGCGGGGATGGAGGTCGATATAAGAATATAGGTCTGCGTCACCGTCGGATAGCGCGATGAAGTCGGGTTGTTGTAGCTTGACCCAATTGATGCCTGGAGGCCGAATCCGTCGATCCCGCCGGTCCCGATATCATTGATATCGTCCCACGTCCAGGGAAGGCTGGTCGCGGGATTCGTGCTCCAATTGGCGATCACATATTGCCGGTGCGAGGTGCTGGTCAGATTGGTCCAGCCGTCGGCATAATCGGTCCCATTAATGCGCAGAACTCCCTGCAAGTTGATGGTATTATTCGAACTCTTTTTTGCGACCGTTATGATGCTGACCTCCGCGATGGGATTAGTCGTAGCACCGGTATAGCTGTATTTGAACAAGACCGGTGTTGTCGAGGACGTGTTCCTGATGGTCGTGACATCGTTGTCAGGATTGGGATTGTCATCAATTGACTGCCACAGGGTGGCGGCAGCCGAGGAGCCGCCTTTGAGCCAGGACGCAGGTGATACGAGGTCGCCGTTCGTATAGATATTAACGCTCGTGGCTGCGCCGATCAAGGTGAGGTTGAGATTCTTGCCGCTTCGCGCGTATTTATAATTACCGTCGAAGGGGTAGAACTTCTTGTCCGTCGCGGCATTGGCGGAATTATCATAGCTCTTGTTCAGCGTTCCCGATGCCGAGGTCTCGCCGTTCTTTATGACACTGCCGGTGGTGACCGCTCTCGGGTCCGCCCTGCCGCCGATCAGAAGTTCCTTGACCGTTTCTATCTTGTTCATGTATGCCCAGTTCAACAGGTCGCCCTGCGCGATCGGGTTCGCCACCGTTGCCGTCGTAACGTCCGCCGTGGTCGGCGCCCACCTCTTGTTGATCGTATCATAGCGGTACATCGTGTCAGGCTCGAAATACCCGAAATAACGACCGCCCGCAAAGATCGTGGGATCGTAGGTTGTACGGTAGGCCATCTCGGCCATGGAGCCCGAGTTGTCGAGAATAAGCAGGACGTTCGGCCTGACTTTTGCGCTCAGGAACGGCGGGTCGATCGCGTAGGTCAAGTTCGTGACATGCTGGCCGTTCAGGTTCACATTGTCGGTGCGGAAGCCGTGCGCATCGAGCCAGGTGTCGCCCGCATAGGCGCCGCCGTGCCATGCCGTCATGGCCAGGACCACCAGCACCAGGATCGCTCTTTTCTGCCCCATGAAGTGTCTCATACCGTTCACCGTCCCTTTCGCTTTCAGCATCTACTGAGGTATTTCCCTGATCTTCTTGATCACCGCTCCGTTCGGAGCATACTCCACCTCAAATTCAACTTTGGTCGGAATCATGTACGTGTCCAGTGTTGTTTTCCGGCCCCTCCCGTCAAGGATCATCGCATAACTGGACACCTGATAAGCCTTCGTGAACTCTTTGTCCATGCTGTCGCTCCTGGTCGTTATGGACACGACCTTTCCCTGTTCCTCGACAGCCGTGAGTGTTCCGTTTCCCTTGATGTTCGGGCCTGCCATCGCCGTGGTCGTTATGGCCAGCAGAACTGCAAACACCGTTAATGCAAAACCGAATCCGATCTTTCCCTGTCTGTTCATAGCATGGCTCCTTTACCGGCTGACATTCTTCTTTACGATCCAATCCCTACATGATGGCGCGCAGCCAGACGACCTGGCAGACAGCGGTCCTGCTGCTCCCGCCGGGGACCGTGGCCACGCTTCTCACCCGGTAGGCCCTCAGCATTGAGCTGCTGTACGCGCTGCCGTGGTATGCCCAGGAGGATTCCACGCCGCCGCCCGCCATGATGCTGGAGCCCACCATGTCGAGGTCGATGCTGAGATCGAAATCCTGCGATACGCTCGCAGGTCCGGCCGCTATGCGCAGGTCCTCCTCGTCAATGTCCGCCACCGACCTCGAAAACTCTTGGATAAGGCCGTGGACGTTCGGCGGAACAACGCAGGGAGCTGGCGGGTTCGCAGCAGCGAGTCCCGTGCAATACTGGGTCGGGACCGAACTGTCGAAATGGGCGTACTGGAGGAGCGGAATGACGTAGTTGATGCCGCCCTCGGCCGCCGAAAGGCCCCGTTCCCACCGCGACATGCTGCTTGCCACCTTCATCTGCACGGTGGCGAGCATGATGGCCCCGGTCGCGAGCATGGTCACAATGATCAGGAAGAACAGAGTGCTCACCAGGGCCACGCCTTTTTTATTGTTCATGATCGTCTTCATAGGTCACCTCTCTAAAGCGCGAAGATCGCGTCAAGATTCTTCGTCTTAATGATCCGCGTCAGAATATATCGCCGGAATCCGTCGTTGACTACCCGCTCCGGACGGTCCTCGATGAACGGAACGGTCTGCGGCACGTTCACGAGCAGGGGATCGGGCTGGGCGGTCCGCGCCACAATGGTGACGCGCACCAGCCGGATCTTGTTTATCTCATTCGCTGTCGGTGTGTAGGTCCACTCGCCTGCCTCAATGATGCGGTTATTGTTCCGGTCAACACCGTAGGCTATTTGCATATCTTCGATGTCCTCGGCAATGGGCTCGGTCGTCCCCTGGGTCACCTGTTCCAGCACCGGGCGAGCGGCGATCGAAGAATTGATCTGATAACGCGTAGCCGTCAGCAGGCGCACCGGCGCGGGAGTCTCTGCCGTATTCTTCGTCACACCGTCCTGCAGGTATTCACCGGGATAGTACATGTTGGTCGCCCCGGTCGGGTTCGTCGTGCTCACGGTAACGGTCTTCGACCCGACATTCACCGCCGTAACAACGCCGCTATAGGTGAGCCCCACACCGATGACGCTGTTCACACCTATACCCGAGACATCGGTCAGGACCAGCGTGGACGCCGCGCGGTCAACGGACCGCTGGAGCTTCCTGTCCGTCGAGAGCGTCCCACCCAGAATGGTGATCTGGTCGGGGCCTACTGCGGAATTCGTCGCGGTCAACTTGGATGCCATGTTGTCAACGAGCTGGTTCTGGGGGTAGCTCTCGAAATTGACCAGAAAGCCGGCGCGCCGGAAGTTTCGTGAGAGCACGTCCATGGCGACCCGCGCATTGTCCTGCATGCGGTTGTCCAGGTTCTGCTCCCGCGTGGCTCGGTTGCTGCTCTGGAAGACCATATACCCGGCGGACAGGACTATCATGCCGAGGAGAATAGCGACCATCAGTTCGATCAGCGTGAATCCGCGATTCTGTGAGCGCATGAGCATAGAGCCTCCCTTATTCCGATGTGGCGAGGACCGATTCAAGTCGAACACCCGGCGATGTGAGCCCCGACGGCAGGTTCCACGTCACCCGGACCGTTACTGAGTGGTTCCCGGCTTTGTTGACGTCATAGGGAACGATGGTCACCACGCCCCGGCCCCGGGGAAGCCGGTCGCCGCGCAGCTGGTCCGCGCCGATGTAGTTTGCGATGGCTGCGCCCTGGATCAACGCCCGCCACTGCTGAAGAGCAGTCCTGCCCGGTTCGTTCAAGGGGTCCATGGCGCTATCGGTATCGAGGACCACGGCGGCGGTGGCGTCGTTGTCATAGGTTCGAATGCTGGTGATGCTCGCGGTATAGGGCTGGGTCGCCAGCGAAGTGTCCTGGAGGATCCGGTCCGTCATCCAGCCCGCCAACTCCGTGGCCTTGGTCGTGTTTTTGGCGAGCGAGCCGGCTGTGAAGGACACATCCAGCATGGTTATCACGGACAGCAGGCCAAAAGCCAGGATCGTGATCGCAAACAGGGACTCCAGCAGGGTAAACCCGCCCTGGCGGTCTTTGTGTAAGGCTGAATGTATCACGATATCCTCCTTCATGACGATACCTACCACGGTCTCGTGGGCCAGGTGACACCACCGTCTTCGCTCCGCCCCACGCTGGTGGTGCCGGTGGTGTAGACCGATATCCGGTAGCGACGCAATGGCTCCGTATTCAGGCTGACGGTGATGTGGCGGTTACCGTCATCGATATTGCCTGCAGCATTATAACGAAACGTCGTGAGGGGAGCCAGGGCACCGGCAGCAGTGCTGGTCACGGCGAACTGAATGCCATTTGTGTAGGTATGCTGAAAAAAAAGCCCTTCCGTGTCCACGTCGGCATCAAAGGCGCCGTTGTTATTGACATCGATATAATCCACAGCCGAATCATAGACCTTGTCATTATTCACGTCATAGAACGCCATGATGCTCGTCGCGGTCATCTGGGCCACAACGATCCGCTGCTGTGTCCGCGCCCTGTTCCTGATCGTTCCCAGTTCACCCTGGAGCTCGCGCGTGGCATCCCGCAGTCTGGCCTGGCGCATTGCGTTGGAAATGGAGACCGACGCTATGCCGATCACGATCGACATGATGGCGAGGACCACGACCAGCTCGATCAGTGTGAATGCCCGCTGGGACCGCATGCCGGACATTTTCTTAATTCTCCGCATGTGCGCTCCTTCCCGCTTCGGCGGAAGACCCGGATTCAACCTTATCGGCCATCCTAGCGTCATAGAGATCCCACCTGTAATGCCTGCAGGCTGGACAGAGCTCCCAGACCGCAGCCTCAGCGCATGCTGTCATGACCACCGCGCTGCATTCAGGGCATATGAGCCTATATTTTGTCATGCCTCCGCCTTTCTCTCGTTCTCTGTCTGCAGACATTACAGCAAACAGCATGCCAACATATTTCCACACAATATCAATATATTGCGGGATATTAGTTTCGATTAGTGGAACTCTTCATATCCTACTGTGTAACACATTACATAGCCGCTATTTGCCTGATTAAGAAAGGCAGGACGTCTGCCGGTATTTTCATGGGACCGGGACGACCTGCCTTTTTCTTGAACTGATGTAACGGAATGTTGAACTTACATTGATACCCACCGATGCCCGCCGCAGGACTTCCAGATCTTCGGCCTGCCCGTGATGGCAACAGTGATAGCCATCGTCTCCGTTCCGTCGGTGATATAAACGGCCCCTGTCGGCGATACCGTGCCGGACGGATAGAACCGGGCGAAATTCTTTTTGCCTCCGTTGTCGAAGGAGACCCCGTCCTGGGGCGGGACCGTATAGGGGTCCGAAGGTTTTCCGCTCACCGTCGGATCGATGCCGAACCGCAGGCCTTCCGGCAGCAGTGCTGTTTGTTCGCCGCTTATGACATAGGCCCGCGAGGCCGTGTCAAAGACTATCGTGCAGAGGGCTGAGCGGGTACGGGCCAGCCACCGTGCCTGCCTGATGTCGGCAGCGACCGTCTCGGCCGTGTTCCTGAGCTTCGTTCGAGCGAAATATCCATGCATTGCCGAAAATGCCATCGAGACCAGGATCCCCATAATGACCATCACCGTCAGAATCTCAAGCATCGTAAATCCCCTCGCGCCAAGCTTCTTCATGGTACACCTCCTTCGGGAATGAACTACTGCGAAGGAGGATAGCGGAAGGCTATGAAAATATTATT
>Ga0209253_10004893_pt1 | contig 11630 bp, 11 predicted proteins | sample FrelakmetBRP12BR_FD_187145 | JGI IMG/M metagenome (GOLD analysis project Ga0209253, IMG submission 187145) | Freshwater lake sediment microbial communities from the University of Notre Dame, USA, for methane emissions studies - BRP12 BR (SPAdes)... | ecosystem: Environmental > Aquatic >...
GGATGACCTACTGCGATGAGCGCGACCGGGTCCCAATTCTTTGGAATGACCAGAGCCTTCCTGACCGCTCGAGGGCAGAAAAGGGGGGCGGAGATCCAGCAGGTTCCCAGCCTTAGCGAGGCGGCCAGAAGGAGGATGTTCTGGACGGCAGCCCCGATTCCTTGGTGAGCCAAGGCCTCTTCCAGTCTATTTCGATGTCTATCCGGGTAGAGGCGGCAGTCTTCTTTGCACAGGCAAACGAGGATCAACGACGGAGCCTCTTGGATTCGGCGGTAGGATTTCAAGACTTGATCTTCGATCGTTTCGACCGGATGCTTATCCTTTTCCAAAGCGTTGCGAAAAGCTTGGCTCATGGTCTCGGCAAGCCTTTTTTTCCCCTCCTCCTCATCGAAGAGAAGAAATCGCCAGGGCTGGGAGTTATGGGCGGAAGGAGCCCAGCGCGCGGCCTCGAGGAGCTGCCGAATCCGCTTCGGGTCCACCTTTTTCGGAAGGAATTTCCGGATGGATCTTCGACTTTTGATGAATTCACTCAAAGGTTCCATCTTTCAAACCGAACCATACAGCGTATTTCTTTCCTCAGGGATTTTTCCCTTTCGGCACAGGTTCTCCCGAATCGTGTCGGCGCTCAGGAATTCGCCGAAAGATCCTCCTGCGCTCCGGGTGATATTTTCCTCGAAGAGGGTTCCTCCGAAATCGTTTGCTCCCACGTCCAGGGTATCCAAAGCCCTCTCGACCCCCAGCTTCACCCAGCTTGTCTGAATGTTTTTGAATGCCGGAAAGAGATAAATCCGAGAGAGGGCGTAAATTTTTTTGATAAACCTCCAAGGGGCGGTTCCATTCAAGGAATACTCGCTCCCCAAACGGGTGGAATAGGGGATGAAAAGGAGCGGAACAAACTCCGTGAATCCCCCCGTTTCGTGTTGAATCCGCCGGATCAGGGTTAAGTGCTCGAGGATATCCTCCGGGCTTTCCAGGTGGCCGAAGAGAATCGTGGCCGTGGACCTCAATCGCAGGTGGTGGGCGGTCTTCACGATTTCAACCCATTGGTGGGCAGAGATCTTTTCCGGGCAGATCATCTGCCGGACCCGGTCGACGAGGATCTCAGCCGCCGTTCCAGCCATGGAATCCAGACCCGCTTCCATCAGGGTGGCAATGGTCCTTCCGACGGGCCAGCCGGCCCTCTGGGAGAGAGAAAAAATTTCCTGCGGGGAAATGCCATGGATGTGAAGGGTGGGGTGCTGCTCTTTGATTCGGCGCAGAAGGTCTATGTAAAAGGTGATTTCCAAGCGCGGGTGGATGCCGCCTTGGATGCACACCTCCGTGATTCCCGGGGTTTCTCGGATTTTCCGGAGGAGATTTTCCGCGGTCAGGAGAAAAGCCTGCGGGTGGGATTCGTCGAGGCAGAAACCGCAGAACTTGCATTTCAAGGCGCAGATATTCGTGAAGTTCAAATTTCGGTTTTGCACGTACGTCACTCTTCGGCTGTTCAAGTTTTCATTCAGCCGGGAGGCGAGGGCAAAAATTTCCTCATCCTCCCTTCCCCGGGTCCGGAGAAGATGAAGGCCTTCCTCCTCGGTGATTTCCCGACCGCCGAGCAAGCTATTGGCGATAGTATCGAAATTCATGGCGCTGAATCCATGCTTCCAAAACGGGCCCCACCTCCCGGGAAAACCAGGTTCTCTGGTAGTACTCCCGGTAGACCGGAAGACGGGGAACCAAGGTAATCCCGCCGGAGCAGAAATGCCGTTGATAAAAGGAGATCGATTCCCAGGGGTGCTGGGGGTTCACGTAGTCGATCTCGCCGGAGATTCCCCCCAGATCATCGACGCCGGACAAAACCAGCTTGGGCCAGAGAGGATTCAGGTTCGGGGGGATTTGAATCTTCACCTCCGGCATCTTCTCGCGGCAAAAGGCGATCAGATCGATCCACTCCTCCAGGGACAGAGGGAAGGCCTGCAAATGGGACTGCTGGTTGACGACGTAGTTCTGCAAAATGACTTCCTGAATGTGTCCGTATCGCCGGTGCACCCCTGCAATCCAGTCCAAGGAGTCCATTCGGGAGCCGGGAGACTCGCCGAGGCCTACGAGGATCCCCGTGGTAAATGGAATGCATAGCTTCCCCGCATTCTCGATGGTTGCCAATCTTTGCTCGATGATTTTGTGGGGGTGAACGCTCCGTCCGAAAACCGGGTCCACATTTTCGACCATCAACCCCATGGAGGCGTTGACTTCTTTCAAGAGCGCGAGGGAAGAGGGGGCCAAAATCCCGATATTCGTGTGCGGGAGAAGGCCCTTTTGCAGAGCCAGCCGGCAGACGGCAGCGACGTAGCGCCCGAAATCGGAGAACTTCCTTTCGGCCAGGCTTTTCCGAATGGCGGGGATTTCATCGACCCTTTCGCCGGAGATGATCAAAACCTCGGAACAATCTTTCTCCCGAGCCCGCAGCAGCCATGCTTCCACCTCCGCCGGGTCCATGACCCCGCCCTCGGCCTCGCGAAACCCGCAATAGAGGCAGGTGTTGGAACATCGCCGGGTCACCGGAAGGGTGAAGGAGGGGGAGAAGGTAATGTTTTTCGGGTTGGAAGCGAGCCGGGCCATGGCATTCACCGGAACATGTCTTTGGCGGGGGGGCGGATCAGGCTTTGACTTCCCGCGTCGCTTGGCTGGTAGGCATATCCGCGGACGATGGCGATGGGGATGCCTTCGATTTTCCCCATGACCAATTCGGCTGCCGAGGCCAGTTCGTCGGCAACGGCGACAAGGGTCTTCTGCAGTTCGTAGCCGAAAGGATCTCTTTTCCCTCGCCAGTCGATCAGTGGTTCGAGGCCCGCGCTTCCGATGGCCACATTGGTCAGTCCCTCCCGCCAGGGGCGACCGAAAGTGTCGGTCAGGATTACCGGGACGGGGAAATGAAAAAGAGCCTCGAGCTCCCGGCTGAATCTGCGGGCGGATCCGTCCGGGTCCGCGGGGAGAAGGGTGACGAAATTTCTGCCCGGCACATTGGACTGGTCCACCCCGGCGTTGGCGCAGATCCAGCCGTGCTTGGTTTCACAGATCATGATGTCCCGGTCCATGCGGACGATTCTCTGGGATTGCTGCAAAACCACTTCGAGGAGGCGGGGATCTTTTTTGATTCTTCGGGCGACTTGCAGGGCGAAAGGCGAGGGAGTTACGGCTTCCAGGTCCACCACCGCCCCCTCCGCTTTGGAAATGATTTTCTGCGTAACCAGGCAGATATCGCCCGGCTCCAAAGCGAACCGGAGCGCCTTCAACCGGGCATGGAGCAGGGCAGGGATGGGATCGGTAGGGCGAATCTCAGGCAAACCGGGCACGCCGATGATTCGGATTTCCGAGATGCCCGCCCTTTTTTCCGTTGAAGGTTTCATAGGATCCAAGACTCCTTCGATCCGGCGTCGAGGGGTTTGGGCCCGGGCCAATGTCCCAGCTTCCGCAAATCCTCAGGGGTGTCGATATCCCGGGAGATTCCCGGCAAGGAACAGCTTTCCCAGGGAATACGGCGGGCCACCGCTTCGGAGAGGTGGCGGGAAAAACTGTCGGGGCCGAAACAAGCCGGAATGACCTCCGGGGGATTGCGGTAAAGCGCATTGGTCCCGGTTCCTTCCTTCGAGGGGCAGAGAACGACCTTCGGTTCGGAGCCTCCTATCGAAAGAAGGGTTTCGATATCTCCGGCGGTGACCAGAGGAAGATCGGCGTGAATGACCAAGAGGGATTTTGCCCCCAGTTCGCGGCAGATCCGAGAGCCATGGACAATGGATCGGTTTTCACTGATCTGTTCTGGCTCCCAGATGGAGTGGGCTTTCCAATCCTGAGCCAGGGAGCGAACCTTTGGATCGTTTGTCACCACTCCGATCCAGTCAAATCCCCCCGATCGGGAAAGGGCTTCCAATACTTTCCGGAGCATATAGATGGAGAGATCCTCCCGGGCCTTGGCCGTGAGGATGGGAGCGAGGCGGGATTTGCCCGCCGAGAGGGATTTCACGGGGACGAGGGCGCTGATCATGAGGGAGAACGCAATGCCGAATACGCCGCCTGAGCCAGGCGGGTTTTGGACCGGAGATTTTTCATAACCGTATCCGTTACGATGACGCTGACACCCAGGGAGCGGATCTCCTCGGCGGCCGCGGAGTCTTCCCGGTCGATCACAAAGATATTCAGGAAATCCCGATAGAGCCGGGCGACTTGGGCGGCCGAAACTTCCATTCCGATTCCGGACATGATTTGAGCTGCCGGACCCTTGATCGGCCTCCCCCCCACAATGGGGCTGATGGCCAGAATTTTCGCCGAAGTTTTTCGCAAGGCGCTGCGAAGCCCGGGAAGGGAGAGAATAGGGCCGATGCTGACGATGGGGTTGCTTGGGCAAAGAATAATGCCCTCGGCCTCATGGATCGCCTGCAGGACTTCCGGCGAAGGCCTCGCTTTCCGGATCCCTGCAAACAGGACCTTGCGAACCCGGTCTTCCGCCTTTCTCCGAACCAAATACTCCTGGAAGTGAAAGATCCCGCGGTCGGTCAGCATCCGGGTGGTGACCGGTCCATCGCTCATGGGCAGGATCTTCGGAGCAAGGCCGAACCCCCTGCGCAAAGAATCGGTTATGCGGGTGAGGGACCATCCTTGGCGTAGGAGCCGGGACCGCTGGATGTGGATGGCCAGGTCCCGGTCTCCCAGTTTGAACCAATCCGGTTGCTTGAGCTTTTTCAATTGACCCAGACAGAAGAAGGTGTCCCGCTGGAACCCCCAACCGGTTATTTTATCCACGACACCAGCTAAAGTGTAGGTGACGATGTCCACATCCGGGGAAACGTGGAGGCCGAAGAACTCGATATCATCGGCGGTGTTGACGATAATCGTCAATTCTTCCGGGTCCATGACCCCGACCAATCCTTCCAGGAACCGAGCCGCACCAACCCCCCCTGCAAGGGCGGTGATTCTAAAGCCTTTCCGTGGTCCCGTCTTTTTCATCCCTCAGGTTCCCAAATTTCAGATTGCCGTGGCATGCCCAATCCTCAACCTTCCAATCTTGATGGTCTCGTAAAAAGTCCATCTGCGGCGTTGTGCTTCAACTTCGTCGCTGCAGCGCACCTTGTAAGTGCGCTGCACTCCTCAGTTTTTGCGCGCCTGGCATGTAGGGGCGAGCGGCGCTCGCCCGATCATGGGCGTCCGGCCGGACGCCCCTACAAACGAAACCATCGTTTGGGTGACTTTTAACTAGATCATCAATCTTTTTATCACTTCTTCCGCAAAGAACTGCATGGATTCAATCATTTCTTCGATGGTGTTCACGGCGAAGAGGAGCGCCGAAAAAGTGGTGACGCCGGCCTTGGTGAACTCATCGATCTTGGCCAGGATCTGTTCCGGGTTCCCAATCAAGTTTCGTTGGGAAATCATACCCGTATCCTGGTTTTTGAAGGTGGATTTCTTAAGCGACTCAAAATGATTGAAGAGCTGGGAGCGCTTGAATTTCTCAGCGGCTTCCTCCTGGGTTCGCCCGATGGAGACAGACATCTGCGGGGCAATATCGAGGTCGTTGAAATTGCGGCCGTATTTTTCGCAATGGGCGCGGATCGAATCGCAGGCTTTCTTGATCTCCTCGGGGGTGAGAGCGGCGGGAAGCCAGCCGGTGGCGAATTTGGCGGTCCGCTCCCATCCCTGGGAGGCGTTTCCACCGATGTAAAAAGGAAAGGGTTTCTGAACGGGTTTGGGGTAAGATTGCAGTTCGCGGATGTCGAAGTACTCCCCTTTGAAGGTGACGACATCTTCCTCAAAAATTTTATGGAGAACCGTCAGCGTTTCATCGAGGTAGTTTCCCCGGTTGACGGATTTGCTCTTCTCCCCGGTCATGGCTTCGAATTCTTCCCGGTAGGCGCCGATCCCAACGCCGACGAGAAGCCGGCCGTTGGTGAGGTGATCCAGGGTGGCCAGTTCCTTGGCGATCAGAACCGGGTGGCGGAACGGAACGACCAGAAGGGCCGTGGCGACCTTGATTTGCCGGGTGTTCTCGGCGATCGAGGCCAGGGTGATCAGCGGAGCGTAATAGTTGGGGGGACGCTTGAATTCCTGGCGCACGTAATGCTGGGTTGAGATGTGATCGTTTCCCCAGACCGAATCAAACCCAAACTTCTCGGCCGCCTGCGAGAGGCGGATATTGTCCCGAGCCTTGGCGAAAGGGATGGGGTACATCAACCCTTCCGTCCCCGTGGGAATGCCGATCCCGAATTGAATCTTTTTCATCGTCTTTCTCCTTTGGAAATTCTATCAGTCCAGGGAGGAGAGCGGCTTTCCCTCTCCTGGCGATTCCGCGCCGCGTCGCCGAGGAAGGCCTCCCTGGCCTTTCTTGAAATAGTGGATGATCTGCCGGATATCCCCCGCAAACTGAATCAGGGCCATAATCAGAATCAGGATCATGGTGATGGGAAAGATCAGGTAAAGCTGTGAGAACGGGATCCCCAAAATGGGCGTTTGGGCAAAGAGGGAGTTGACCAGCACAAACCCCTGCTGGATCATGATCCCGGCAAAAAGGATGACGAGGCCCCTTTTTACCGCGACGAAAAAGAGGAGAGGGCTTTGGGAAAGCCGGTTCTCCAGAATATCCAGCCCTAAATGCCGGTTGTCGCGGTAGGCCAGGACGCCCCCGAGCATTACAAAGACCAAAAAAGTGACCCGCCCCATTTCTTCGGTCCAGCCGAAGGGCTGGTCCAGGATATACCTCAGCACAACCTGAAGAAAGACAACCACCGACATCACCACCGTGACGGCGATCACAACCCCTTCGATGGAGTGAAAGATCCAGCGGAAAAAACGGTTCATCCAAACAATCCTTTTTGCTCTTGGTTTCTCAACGCAGGTGCCGCAGATATTTCGGGATCAAAAGGGAAATCTCAGGGATAAACGCCACCAGCAGTAAAACTATCAATGAGGCGACCAGGAACGGAATGATGGCGCGGATCACCTCGCTCACCTGAGCTTGAACGAGACCGCAGGCCACGAAGAGGCAAACTCCCACCGGAGGAGTGAAAAGCCCGATGGCCGTGGCCAGAATCGTGATCGCCCCGAAGTGGATGGGGTCCATGCCGAGTTTCAGGGCGATAGGAGCGAGAATGGGCACCAAAATCAAGATCATCGCCACCGCCTCCAAGACGCACCCCAGCGCAAGGAGAATCACTATGATGAAGAGGAGAATCACGGTCTTGTTCATCGTCACGGCCATGAGGGCATCCAGAACCATTTCCGGGATCCCTTGCGTCGCGATGATGTACCCGAAGATGTTGGTCGTGCCGAGAAGGAAAATGCCCATGGAGCTGATGCTGGCGGTTTCGATAAAAATTTTGGGCAGATCCTTCCATTGCAGGTCGCGATAGATGAATTTGGCCAGAAAGAAGGAGTAAACGGCGGCGACGATGCTGGCTTCCGTGGGGGTGAAGGCTCCCGCATAAATCCCCCCGACGACAATGACGACGGTAATGAGGGAAAGAAAGGATTTTTGGAAATTGACCCAGATGTTGCGGAAGCTGAATTTTACCGCCGGTTGGTAGCCGTCCCGGACCGCGATGATGTAAGCGGTGATCATGAACGAAAGCCCCAGTATGCTCCCGGGAAGGATCCCTGCCAAGAGCAGGTCTCCCACGGAGATTTCGGCCACCAACCCATAGATTATGGCGGGGATCGAAGGGGGGATCACAATCCCGATCACCGACGCCGTCCCGGTGACGGCCACCGTGAAGTCCTTTTTGTAGCCGTTCTTGATCATGGCCGGCATGAGGAGGGAGCCGATGGCCGTGGCATCGGAGACGGCGCTCCCCGTCATCCCGGCAAAGAACATGCTCGCCGCGATGTTGACGTGCGCCAACCCTCCCCGAAAAGACCCCACTAAGGCGGCGGCCATGTCGATCAGCTTCTGGGCGATTCCGCCTTTGCTCATGAACTGTCCGGCGAGCATGAAAAAGGGAATGGCCAGGAGAGGGAAACTGTCCAAGCCGCGCATGAAGCGGTGGGCGAGGACGACGAGGGGCATATCCGCCCCGCCCCAGAGGAGCCAGAAAAAGCAGGCCAGGCCCACGGCGAAGGCCATGGGGACGTTCAGCAAGAAAAGAGGGACGAGGGAACCGAAGAGAATCAGCACCGAAAAACCTTGTTCTTTCTTCGTTATGGAACTCAGAAGGAAGCCTGTTCTTCCTTCCGACGATGGCAAAAAAACTGAGATCAAAGCCCGGGGCGGGGACGGTTTGATCCATCCCCGCCTGTCGGCCTTTAGAGTTCCGCTCCGGTGAAAGGTTGCAGAAGATCCCGCGGCAGAGAAAGCAGAAACGAACCTCAGTTTCTCAGGCGCATGATCTCGGCCATTTCCTTTTCCATGGCCACTCTTTTCTGGGTGTCTGTGTAAAGGCTTTGCACCGCTTTGAGAAACTCGCTTTTCGCCTGGTCGCTGAGGACGTGCAGCTTGACCGCGTGTTTTTCCACGACGGTTTTATAAAGGCTGTCCTCCACTTTCCTCCCTTCCGCGATTCCGATTTTGGAAGATTCGACGGCGGCCGTCCGAATTTGAGCGTGGAAGGAGGCGGGAATCTTGCTCATCGTCTTTTCCCCGATCAGAAAGGCGGAGGTGAGGTAGCGGTGATTGCTGACCGTGTAATTTCGCGCCACCTCGAAGTGTTTGGCGGTGAAATAGGCGTTGATGGCGTTTTCCCCGCCGTCGACCACTCCGGTCTGCATGGCGGTGTAAAATTCCGGGAAAGGAATGGGCACGGCCTTGGCCCCGTAGGCATTCATGGCCGCGGCAATGGTCTTGCTTTCCATGGTCCGCATGGTCAGCCCCGCCATATCCTTGATCTGGGTGATCGGCCTTTTGTTGTTGTAGAACCCCTGCATCCCCGACTCATGCCAGGACATGAGGACCAACCCCTTCTTCTTCAGAATCTCCTCTCCGGTCTTGCCCACCATTCCTTGGAACACCCGGTCGGCATGGGCGTAGTCTTTGAAGAGGAAGGGGAGGGTGAAGATTTCAAATTCCGGAACCATGCCGGCAAAAGAAGGGGTCGCCGATACCGTGGCATCCAGCGTGCCCAATTGCATGGCCTGGACATACTCATATTCCCCGCCCAGCTGCCCGCCCGGATGAACGGACACCTTGATCGCCCCGTTGGTCGATTTCTCCAAGATTTTCTTGAATTCAAAGGCGGTTAGGGAAAAGGGGTGCGGGAGGTTGGATGAGGTCGCGATCTTGATCGTCGCCACGGTCTTAGCTTCCTGCCCGTGAACTGCAAAAAGCGGGCACAATCCCCAAAAGGCCGCGAAGACAAGAATGAAGATCACTTTCTTTGACATGGTGAATCCTCCTATTTATAGTTTTTTAGGCATACCTTTTTCAAGCCAGCCAGGGTTGGCGAATCCAGGCGTCCCGCCTTTGCGCGCGGAAAGAACATCATTCGGATTCGACCACAATGGCAAAGTCCGGGCAGAGAAGCGAGCACATCCCGCACTTCTTGCACTTTTCCATCTCGACGCTTTCCGGGGGGAAATACCCGCGGGAGTTCATCCTCTTCGACTTTTCCAGGATTTTCACCGGGCAAAAGGCGATGCAGATCCCACAGCCCTTGCAATATCGTTCTTCCACGTGCAATTTCGGCATATCGACTCTCTTTGGTTTGATTTGAACGGCCTGGCGCAGCCCCTTTTCCGGCGAAGGGGGCATGCTCAAGTTATATAATGTTCTTCGGTGAAATACCGATCGGCGCTGTCGCACAAGACCGTGACGATATTTTCCCCTCTTCCCTCCCGGGCTTCCCGCAGGGCGGCGAGAAGGTTGGCCCCCGAGGAGACGCCCGCAAAAAACCCTTCCCTCCAGAGACGATGGGTCATCTCGACGGCCTCCTCGTCCCCGACGGGAATGACCTCATCCACCAAGTCCCGCTGAAGCATTTCCGCGATGATCCCCCCGCTGATTTCGCTTCGGGGATACGGCTTTCCCGGCACGATGGGCGTCTTGGAGGAAGCGGGATAGAGGCCGATGATCCGGGTGCGGGGGTTCTCTTTCTTGAGGACTTCCGCCACGCCCATGAGGGTTCCGCCGGTGCCGATGGAGGCGATAAACGTATCGACCTTGCCCGTCGTCTGCTCGAGAATTTCGAGGGCCGTCTGGTGATGGGCCAGCACGTTGGCCGGATTGCTGAACTGGCGCGCCCACCAATAATCGGCATGGGTTTTCTCCAGCTCCAGGCACATCTGCCGGCCGGGGAGTTCGACCTCGGCGCCGGCGACGCTCCGCTCCCTCATCTTCTGCAGTTCCTCGGGGGGCAGAGACCGGACGTCTGCTCCATAACCCCTCATGATCTTTCTCTTCTCCTCGCCGATCTTTCCCGGGGTGGTTTCATAGATGACGACCTTGTACCCTTTCTGAATGCCGACAAAGGAAAGGGCGATCCCCGTGTTTCCGGTGCTGCTTTCCAGGATCGTGCTGCCGGGCTTCAACCGGCCTTTCCCTTCCGCGTCTTCGATCATCTTCAGGGCGATCCGGTCTTTCAAGGAACCGGAGGGGTTTACATATTCCATCTTCAGCCAAATGGCGCCCTTGGCATTTTCCGTGAGACGGGAGCCAAGCTTTACGAGCGGGGTGTGGCCAATCGTATGCAGAATGCTTTTTGCGGCCATTTTCATTCGGATCTCCTTTGATTCCCGGCCTTCCTCAAACGACAAACAATTCTTTGCCGGCCTTCGTGAGCGCCCGGCAGCCCTCCTTGGTTACGACAAGGGTATCCTCGATCTGGACCCCTCCGAACCCGAGTTCGTAGTAAGGGGTCTCCACATTCAAGACCATGCCTTCTTCCAATACATGGGGGGAGGTGGGGTTCAAAAAAGGGAGATCGTAGCACTCGATGCCGATGCCGTGCCCGACGTGGCTCCGTTGATAGTGCGGGATACCGGCGCGGCGGACCCCTTGGACGGCCGTTTCAAAAATTTCCGAGGCGCGGGCGCCGGGGCGAACCCGGGCGATAGCCAGCTCCTCCCCCGCTTTCACTGCCTGATAATAGTCCTTTTGTTTGGGAGTCGGCTGTCCAAGAACGGCGATTCGGGCGGTATCCGCGTAATAATTCTTGTAAAGGCACCCTATGTCAAACCGAATCAGATCCCCCTTTTTGACCCGATAGCCGGATGGGGTGACATTCGGAAGGGCGCTGCGGGAACCGGCGCCGATGCAAGTTAAAATCGGCAGGGCCCCCTGTTCGGTAATGGCGCTATTATACTCCTGGGAGATTTCAAGCTCAGTGGCGCCCTCGCGGATGAGGGAGAGGGCTCGGAAAAAACCCATTTCAGTGATAGCCACGGCGCGCTCCAGCCTATCGATCTCTTCGGGGGTTTTCACCGAGCGGATTTCCCGCAGGAGAGGATATCCAGGGATTATTTCCAGATTTGGGAGCTTTTCCTTTATCGCCTCCACGAGGGGAAAGGGAATATTCAATTCGTCAAGAGCCATCCGACCCTTGAATAGGTTGCGCTCCTTGAGACTCTCGGACAGGGCGGAAAGGGCATCTTGTTTTTTCGGGGCCCTGGCCATGAGATCCTTCAGACGTTCCTCCACGGGGGAGGGGACCAGGTCCTGGGGGGATTCGATAAAGAAT
>Ga0209253_10004894_pt1 | contig 11629 bp, 8 predicted proteins | sample FrelakmetBRP12BR_FD_187145 | JGI IMG/M metagenome (GOLD analysis project Ga0209253, IMG submission 187145) | Freshwater lake sediment microbial communities from the University of Notre Dame, USA, for methane emissions studies - BRP12 BR (SPAdes)... | ecosystem: Environmental > Aquatic >...
GAGGAAGCCGATGCCGGCACCGGGCTCGATCTCGTAATTGATGATGAAGTCCGGATAGTTCTTGAACTTGCGTGCGCCGTCGCCGGTCACGAACGCCGGCAGCATCAGGCGCGAGCCGAGCTCGATCAGAACTTCCTGGAACGGCTTGCACTGGCCGGTCGGCGGCACCACCGGGATGCGCACCGAATCCACCGGGCCGTCGAACTCGGAGATTGGCCGGTCGAGCATGCTCATCACGTCGTGGCGTTCGAGATAGGTGGTGTCCGGCAGCACCAGGTCGGCGTACGACACCATCTCCGACTGGAAGGCGTCACACACCACGACGAACGGGATCTTGAATTCGCCGTGCTCGTCCTTGTCGTTGAGCATCTCGCGCACCTGGACCGTGTTCATGCTTGAGTTCCAGGCCATATTGGCCATGAAAATCAGCAGCGTGTCGATTTTGTACGGATCGCCGCGCCAGGCGTTGGTGATGACGTTGTGCATCAGGCCATGCACAGACAGTGGATACTCCCAGGAGAACGCCTTGTCGATACGCACTGGCGTACCGTCCTTGTCGACGAACAGATCGTCCGGGTCAGCCGGCCAGCCGAGCGCCATGCCGTCTAGCGGTTTGTTGGGCTGCACGGCCTCCGGGCCGCGCGGCGTCTTGGCGCACGGCGGGATCGGGCGCGGGAACGGCGCCTTGTGGCGGAAGCCGCCGGGCCGGTCGATGGTGCCGAGCAGGCTCATCAGGATCGACAGCGAGCGGATGGTGTGGAAACCGTTCGAGTGCGCGGCCAGGCCGCGCATCGCGTGGAACGCCACCGGGTTGCCGGTGACGGTCTCGTGGTCCTTGCCCCAGATGTCGGTCCAGGCGATCGGCAGCTCGATTTTCTGGTCGCGCGCGGTGATGCCCATCTCGTAAGCGAGGCGCTCGATGGTCTTGACCGGAACGCCGGTGATGGCGCTCGCCCATTTTGGGGTGTAGTCCTTGACGCGCTCGACCAGCAACTGGAACGCCGGCTTCACCTTGGTGCCGTCCGGCAGTTCGAACTCACCGAGCAGGTACGGGTCGGCACCCTCGGCGTGCGTGACCACGGCCTTGTTGGTGAGCCGGTCCCACCACAGCTTGTTCTGCGGGTCGAAGCAGCCTTCTTCCTCCGGCACCTCGGCGCGCATGAACATGCCGAACTCGGTCGAGGCCGTGGCCTGGTTCACCAGCTGGGCGCTGTTGGTGTAGCGCACCAGGAAGTCGCGGTCGTACAGGCCCTGGTTGATGATCTGGTGGATGAGCGCGAGAAACAACGCGCCATCGGTGCCCGGCTTGATCGGCACCCACTCGTCGGCGATCGCCGAGTAGCCGGTACGCACCGGGTTGATAGAGATGAAGCGTCCGCCGTTGCGCTTGAACTTGGAGATGGCGATCTTGAGCGGGTTGGAGTGATGGTCTTCGGCGGTGCCGATCATCACGAACAGCTTGGAACGCTCCAGGTCGGGGCCACCAAACTCCCAGAAAGAACCGCCGATGGTGTAGATCATGCCGGCTGCCATGTTCACCGAACAGAAGCCGCCGTGCGCCGCGTAGTTGGGCGTGCCGAATTGTTTGGCGAAAAGGCCGGTAAGCGCCTGCATCTGGTCGCGGCCGGTGAACAGCGCGAACTGCTTCGGGTCGGTGGCGCGGATTTTCTTCAGGCGCTCTTCCAGGATGGCGAACGCCTCATCCCAGCTGATTTCTTCAAAATCATTGGCGCCGCGCGCGCTGCCCGGCTTGCGCCGCAGCGGCTTGGTAAGCCGTCCCGGTGAGTACTGCTTCATGATTCCGGACGCGCCCTTGGCGCAAATCACGCCCTGGTTGAGCGGATGCTCCGGGTTGCCATCGATGTAGCGGATCTCGCCGTCGCGCAGATGCACGCGGATACCGCAGCGGCAGGCGCACATGTAGCAGGTCGTGTTCTTGACCTCGATACGGCCGGTAGTCTCAACGCGGGTCTGTGACATGGCGAACCTGACGAAGAAAGATGGGCAACGATACCCGCTCTCCGCTTTCAGCGGCCAATCAGCATTATTGAGGGATATATAAGGGACTGCTACTGCTTTAATGCCCCCATCGGCACTGCAACAATAACTGCCCTATCGATACTAGACTATGGCGCCAAGCCACGCGCAAGGGGCGCAGTCTTGTCGAGCAGATATTCAAGCATCGAACCGGTGTGCACACGCACATTGTCGAACCCGAGACGCCGCAGGGTAAGGTAGCCCTGACTGGCGCGGTGGCCGGACTGGCAGTACAGAACCACGGGCGCATGCCGGTCCTTGAGGCCGAACTTGGCGAGGCTCGCCGCCAGCTTGTCCGCCTCCTGAAAGGTAAAACCGCTTTGCATATTGATGGACTGCTCCCATGACCACCACTGCGCGCCGGGTATGTGGCCGCTGCGCACATCTTTCGGGTTGCCGGTGTATTCATCGTGCGAGCGCACATCGAGCAACACCGGCGCGGCCTGCCCGGAGATACGCCGGACCTCCGCGAGTGTGGCGAGATTGGCGCGCTGTTCCGTGCCGGACCGATAACTCACCGGCTTGCGCAGATGCGGAATGTTGTCGACACGTTTGCCGCTCAGCACCCACTTCACCAGGCCGCCATCCAGCACCGATACTTCGGGGTGACGGATGCGCTCCAGCTCAAGAAACAGGCGCCCGGCGTTGAGTCCGCCCATGTCGTCGTAGATCACCACGTGCGTGTTGCGCGTGATGCCGAGCCGTCCGAGCAGCGCGGCAAACTGCGCATCGTCGAGCCGCGCCGCCGGCTTGCCCGGGACGCGCGGCTGCAGCAATTCGTGATAAGCGAGGCGCACCGCGCCGGGCAGATGGAAGCGCGTGTATTGGAGATCGTCGTCGGTCATGTCGACCATGGCCACCTGGCTCTCCTGGAGATGCTCTTCCAGCCAGGCGCTGTCGACCAACACCGGCGCCGCCTGCGCCGTGCCAGACATGAGCGCGAAACAGAAGACAAGACTGATGGGGACGCGAATCAACATGCACAGAACCTCAGATCGAATATTCAGTTTACATCCGCGTCACACCCGGCAAGCAACGCCCCGGGAAGTGCATGGTCACTTGCCCGTCACGCCACTTTCCCGGATACCCTCCTGGAGTGACTGTGTATTGCGCGGACACGGTTCGTCCCGCACACTTGCGTCATTCCATCTTTGCCGATCAGGGCATGATCCTTCCTGACACACGATCCCGACATGACCCGAAAGCCAAGGTACTTGACGGACTCGCGCGCCTGCGCGCGCAGTTTCCGCTCGAACAAAGATTGCACGCCGCACCGGAACCGGTGCGCGCCACCTATGCAGACGTGCTGACACACTGGTTGCGTGCCACGCCACCCCTGGTGTCCGCATTCGACGCCATAACACTTGCCGCGCTGGTGAAGCTGGACGCGGTGGTGCCGGAGGAACAAGGGCTTGGCTGCTATCCGTTCAGCACCATCGACACCGGCATCCACGTGTCCCTGCCTGGTGGCCCGGTCCACGCCATGTGTGCGATCGACGCACTCGCCATCGCGCGCCTGGCACGCGCACGTGCCCGCATCAATGCCGCGTGCGCGGCTTGTGGCACAACCATCGTCTTCTATGTCGAGGAGAACGGCGGCCTCGACCACGATCAGGTGGAAATGGCGCGTGTCATCTGGCAAGACGCGGGAACCAAACATACTTCCTGCAGCCAGGGTCTGTGCCGCCGCATCCGCTTCCTGTGCCACGCATGCCCGCAGCCGGAATGCGGCGAGCACTTCACCCTGCCGCAGGCCGCAGCGATTGGCAACGCGTTCTTCCGCTTCCAGTCGGCGCTGCTCGCAGCACACGCCGGACCGGCAACCTAACCCGTGACCAATCCGGCCTCGACAAGCAGCGCCTCGGCACTCAACCGCGAGTGCCTGTGCTCCACCATTAATCCGGCGGAGTTGGAGCGCGAACTGGCGGCGGCACTCGGCGACAACGAGTTATACCGTTCGATCCGCGCCACGCGCCCGCATCTGTTTTCCGCGACGGCGGTATTCGTAACGCCGGAGCAAGTGGACAAGATGCGTACCGTGATTGAGGCAGTGGAGACGGTTATCGCCACACCCACGTACCGCACCGCCGCGCTCGCCCGCGCATCGGCCGTGGCGGCACACGACCCGCACAGCCCCGGTGTATTTCTCGGTTACGACTTTCATCTCGACGAGCACGGTCCACGCCTGATCGAGATCAACACCAACGCCGGCGGCGCGCTGCTCAACGTCTACCTGGCGCGAGCCCAGAAGGCCTGCTGCCCGGAGATGCACGGCCTCACCAACGGGCCGGTGGCACTGCCGGCGCTCGAAGAACAGTTCATCGCCATGTTCCGCAACGAATGGTGGCTGGCGCGTGCCGGCGCGCCGCTTACGCGCATCGCGATCGTGGACGATGCACCGGCCACGCAATACCTGCACCCGGAGTTCGTGCTGTTTCAGGCTTTGTTCCGCCGCCACGGCATCGATGCGCTGATCGCCGATCCGGCGGAGCTGGAAATCCGCGACGGCCGGCTGGTGCATGCGGACAGGCCGGTGGATCTGGTATACAACCGCCTCACTGATTTTGCGCTGGAGGAGCCCGCGCATGCCGCGTTGCGCGTCGCCTGGCTCGACGACTTGGCGCTGATCACCCCGCATCCGCGCGCCCACGCCCTCTATGCCGACAAGCGCAACCTGATCCCGCTCACCGATCCGGACTGGCTGGGCGCGGCCGGCATTACCGCGGCGACGATCGATGTCCTGCTGCACGGCATTGCACGCACGCGCTTGGTCGAGCGCGTGCACGCCGAGGCGCTATGGGCGGAACGCAAGCGGTTGTTCTTCAAGCCGGCCGGCGGCTTCGGCAGCAAGGCGGTGTACCGCGGCGACAAGCTCACGCGCCGCGTGTGGGAGGAGATTCTGGCCGGTGAGTACGTCGTGCAGGAGCTGGTGCCGCCTGGCGAACGGCAAGTGCAGGTCGAAACGGAAGCAACCGCACTCAAATACGATGTGCGCTGCTTTGTATACGCCGGCAAGATCCAGCTGCTGGCCGCGCGCCTGTACCAGGGACAGGCCACGAATTTTCGCACCCCGGGCGGCGGCTTCGCGCCGGTGTTCTATCCGCCACCAGGAGAAACGGAATGAAGGAAATGACCATTGGCGCCCTGGCGCGCGCCGCGGGCGTGAACATTGAAACCATTCGCTACTATCAGCGCCGCGCACTCGTCGCCACACCGCGCAAGCCACCAAGTGGCGTACGCCGCTATCCGCACGCGGCCCTGGCGCAGCTGCGCTTCATCAAGCGCGCCCAGCAGCTCGGCTTCAGCCTGAAGGAGATCCGCGAACTGCTATCGCTCGGTGAACAATCCTGCGATGCCACACGCCACATCGCCGAGCATCGTCTTACTGACATCGAGGCGCGTCTGACTGACCTGAAAGCCATGCACCGCATGCTCGCGCGTCTGATCCGCGCCTGCGCAGCCGGCCGATCCACCGCCTGCCCGATTGCGCAAAGCCTGAACAGTTCGCACGAATCCGGTTGAACAATCCGGTTTGCCGCCAGCCGATGGCATGCTGTAGATTCGGCATAAACGAGTTACTGACACGCATCAAGGGAGAACAACATGTTTATCGCCATCACCCTGCACCTGCTCGCCGTCGTCATCTGGGTCGGCGGGATGTTCTTTGCCTACGTGGCGCTGCGCCCGGTGGCGGCCACACTGCTGGAGCCACCGCTGCGCCTGCCGCTCTGGTCGCAGACCTTTGCGCGTTTCTTTCCGTGGGTGTGGGCAGCGGTGATCCTGCTGCCGGTCACCGGTTATTGGATGATCCTGAACGTGTTTGGCGGCTTCGGCAGCCTGGCGCTCTATATTCACATCATGCAGGGCGTCGGCATCCTGATGATGCTCATTTTTCTGCACGTGTTCTTTGCACCCTACCGACGTCTCAAGCAGGCGGTCGCAGCCGGTGATTTCGCGGGCGCCGGCAAACACCTCGCCCTGATCCGCAAGCTAATCGGCCTTAATCTGATTCTGGGGATGGCACTGATTGCGGTCGCGAGCAGCGGCCGCTACCTGGTCTAACCCATTACCTGCAGGGGCGGATTTGAAACCCGCCCCTACGTGCCGGTGCGCGTTATCTTGATCACCTGCGCCGGGTCGATCTCGCATTCGGGGCGGCCGAAGTACCAGCCCTGCCCCCAGTCGGCGCCGAGCTCGCGCAGCAGGTCGGCGGTGGCTGCGTCTTCCACGCATTCGGCGATGGTGGTGATGCCCTGGTCGCGGGCCAGCGCGATGATGCTTTTCACCATGCCCAGCACCTTCGGATTGGTGCGCATGTTCTGCACCATCCAGCCCTCGATCTTGAGGAAGCTGACCGGCAGGCTGGCGAGATACAGGAACGACGAGTAGCCGCTGCCGAAATCGTCCAGCGCCAGGCGAAAACCAAAATCGAGCAGCGGCTTCAGGTCCATTATCAGGTCTTCGAAGTTGCCGATCAGCTCGCGCTCGGTGATTTCCAGCACCATCGGTTTCACCGGCACATCGACCATCCCGGTTTCCACGCAATACCGTGCGGCTTCATGCAGCATGGCCTGCACCAGCTCGCGACGCGCCAGGAACTGCGGCGACAGGTTGATGAAGTGTGCAAAGCCCGGCTTATCCTTGCCGCTGCACAGATTGAGCGAACAGCGCTGCATCGACTGACGGGCGATAACCTCGTCCACGACGTGGATGAGGTTGATGCCTTCGGCCGCCTCGATGAATTCCCCGGCCGGCAAGATGCGGCCATCCGGCTCGATGAGCCGCGCCAGCGCTTCATCCGCCACCACCTCATTGGTGCGCAGATTCACCATCACCTGATAGGCCGGCACCAGGCGATTCTCCAGCAAGGCGTGCTGCAACATGCCCGCCTTCCACAAGGTACCGCGCCGGCTAGACGCGCTGATCACCACCTGGTCGCGCCCGGCATGCTTGGCCTCAAACAGGCAACCGTCCGCCTCGGACAGGACGGAGGCCAGATCACCTTTGCCACGGAAGGTGCCGATACCGATGCTGGTGGTGATGTCGAGCGGCCCGTGCTCGGTCGACACCGGGTTGCCCTTGATCGCCATGCGCAGGCGTTCCATGGCAACCAGCGCCGCCGCCGCGTCGGACTGATGCAGGAAAATGATGAATTCCTCGCCGCCCCAGCGTGCCACCCAGTCACCCTCGCGCAGCTCGGCTTTCATGATCCCGGCGACATGCCGCAACACCATATCGCCGGTATCGTGGCCGTAGTGATCGTTGACGAGCTTGAAGCGATCCAGATCGCAGACCGCGATCGAAAACCCATCGCCTGTACGGTGGGCGCGCGCAAACTCCTCGATGAACCGGGCCTCGGCCGCGCGCCGGTTGGTGAGCTTGGTGAGCGCATCGGTCATGGCCATGTGTTCCAGCTCTTGGCGCTGACGCTGCTCCAACACAATCTGCCCGATCCAGGCGGACAACAGTTCGATGAAGGCCCGTTCGTCGTGACCGAATTCCTCACTGAGCGGCGCGCGCCGCAGGAAGGCCACGGTCCCGTACAATGTGCTGCCGGAAAAAACCGGGACACTCGCAAATCCGCGCACCCCCACGTTCACGGCTGCCGGGTGGCGATAATGGTCGGTATCGATACGCAGATCGGAAATGATCACGCTGCGCTGCTCGATCACCGCCTGGCGACAAAGGCTGTCTTCCAGCAAGAAGACCTGCCCGACCGCGTACTGGTGCAGATCGTCGGCCAGTTCGCGCAGGTAGAGGCGGCCGCCTTGATACTCGTTCACCATCACGACATCCATTTGCAGCACGTCGAGCGCCAGTCTGAGCATGAGTTGCATCTTCTCGCGGTCCGTCTTGCCGCGTGACATCGCCAGCTGCCACAGCGCCTGCAGGCGCTGTGACTGGAGGTTAACCCGGCTGAGCAGCTGCTCGCGGTCGGTCACGTCGATGGCCAGGCCGTAGCGCACGCGTTCGCCGTCGGGCAGGGTGTCCGGGTATTCGGCAATCGACAGCCAGCGCTCTGTCCGGCTGGTCTGCGCGTGTACGATCCGGCGCGCCAGGGGCTGCGCACCGCTGTCATCCGCCGCACCGCCCTCCACCGACATGAGCTCATTCCAGGAACGGCCGACCACGCCGGCTTCATTCAGCTCCAGCATTTTCAGCAAGGCACTGTCCGCCGCCACTACAACACCATCGCGCTCGCGCACCGCATAGGTTCCGGCATCGACCGCCGCCAACAGCAGCTTCTCGCGATTGTGCGCGGCCAGTCGTAACCGCTCGCGCGACTGAGCGAGCGCCGCCACCAGCGTGTCGATTTCAAGCACGCCGCTGCTCGGCAGTTCCTCGGCCGTTTCCGGCCGTGCCAGACGGGCTTCAATCGCGCGCATGCGTCCGCTGTAGCGTGCCGTCAACTGCCAGTAGGCCAGGAAGATCGTGATCAGGAATCCCGCGGCCAGCGCCAGCGGCAGACGTACCTGTGCCCACCAGAGCGACACAAAGGTGGAACGCAAGTGTGACAGGAAGGCGTACATCGGTTGCGTGCCGAGCCGCCGGTAAACACCGATCCGATAGCTTCCGTCGGCGATCACCTTGCCTTCGTAGGAACCGCTATGCGGCTGCGCCCGGATGGCATCGTCCAGAGCGCCGCCCGCGGTCGGCTGACCATACACCTTGCCGTCCGGGTCGGCCGGTATCCGGCTGACCAGATAACCATCTTCGCGCCACAGGCCGAGCGTGGTGTTCGCTGTCAATTCGAGGTCGCGCCACAATTGCTGCTGCTGTTCGAGCGAAATGCCGGCCAGAATCACGTATCGCACCCGCCCGCTGGGGTCCCGCACGGTATAACGCAGCGGAATAACCCATTGCGGCTGGAGAAGCGACAGGTGCGGCCGGCCGATGCTCAGGCCGGTGGTCTTCAGCGCCATATCGAATTCCGCGCGCCGGTCGGAGTCGGTGCGCAGATTCGGCATCGGTTGCCCGCCCGCTGCGGTGGAAGCCAACACCTGCCCATCCGGACGCGCAAGCGTGATCAGATGAATATCGGGATTGCCAGCCTTGGCCGCGCGCAGCAGCGCGGTGGCCTGCCGCGGATCGCGCTGCGGATTCACGTCGTCCAGCTCCCTCGCCACGGTCTCCAGTTTGTTGCCGACCGAGGCGAAGTAATGATCGGCATGGGCAGCGAGCAGCGTGACGGTGGTGGTCATGCGCGCAATCTGTGCAGACCGCGTCTGCTCCCAGGATATCCACAGCCAGACCGCCAGAATGCCCGCCGACACCAATGCGATGACGGCCAGTAGTCGCCGCCCGAGCTGGATCATGGATGGCGCGCGCCCAGGCGCGTTGTTGTTGCGTGGTTCAATCATGCTGATATGCGGGATACCCGGTTCTCTCTGCCCGTCTCGCGGGGGCAGGTTCTGATTCTGTTTGTCTCTCAATGCCGTCGCCCTGAGGCGCCCGGGGCCCGGCTTGTGTCCAGACAGTCCTTTTAGAATAGTCCAAATCTTCACCGCGTCCCGACCATTGACTGACCGATCGGTCAGTGGTCTAATTCGCGCTCCCAAGGATTTTAGTCAACTATGGCCGCGCCCCAATCCACACGCCTGCCAGCCAGCACCGACGCCGTCGACCGCATCCTGACGGTCGCGGAGATGCTGTTCGCCGAACATGGCTTCGATGCCGTGTCCATGAATGCCATCGCCGAAGCCGCCGGCGTCAGCAAGGCGAACGTGTTTCACCACTTCACCTGCAAGAACGATCTTTACCTGGCCGTGCTGCACAACGCCTGCCGCGACGCGACCCAGCATCTGGATGATCTGGGCAACGACCAGGAGTCATTGGCCACGCGCCTGCCGCAGTTCGCACGCGTTCACCTTGACAACCTGCTGGAACACGCCCAGGTGGCGCGCCTTATGCTGCGCGAGCTGTTGAGCGATAACCCGCGTCACGGCCAGGAACTGGCGGAAAAGGTCTTCGGCGAGAAATTCTCGCGCTTCGTTGCCATCCTGCGTGCTGGCCAGCAGGCCGGTGAACTGCGTGCCGACATCGATCCGGCCATGGTCGCAACCGTGCTGCTTGGCGCGAACGTGTTTTTCTTCGAGTCACGCGCGGTACTGCACCACTTCCCGGACGTGACCTTCACCCAACAACCGGAGCGCTACAGCACGATGCTGGCAGAACTGCTTCTGCACGGCATCCTGCCGCCGGACTCCGCCACAACAAGAAACAGGAACCGGACATGAACAAAATAACCTTGACGGTATTGCTCGCGGGCCTTGCCGTGCTCGCCGCTGGCTGCGGCAAGAAGGAAGCTGACAAGCCGATCGAGAATATCGTCAACGTCACCACTGCCGTGGCAGTGAAGAAAGATCTGCAGATCAGCGAATCGGTGGTGGGCAGTACCACGTCGCTCAGTGTCGCGCAGGCGCTGGACCCGAACAGCGTGCAGCGCGGCACGTTCACCATCCGCCTGCCATTCCCGGAACAAGTGGCGCGCCAGCTGCGTATCGGCCAGAGCGTGCGCCTGACGAGTTTCGACGCGGCCGCCAAGACGGCAATCGCGCGCGTGAAGGAAATCCGCCCAGCACTCAACAGCAGCACCCAGACCATGGAAGTCATCGCCGAACTGCCGGCCGGCCAGGAGTGGTACTCGATTGGCAGCGTACGCGGCGAAGTCGTCGTGGCGTTACGTCGTGGCGCGATCATGGTGCCGGAAACGGCGGTGGTACTGCGTCCGGCAGGCGGCGTGGTGTATGTGCCGGAAGGCGACCTGGTGAAGGAACGCACGGTGCAGACCGGCCAGTTGCGCGACGGCGAGATCGAGATTCTCACGGGTCTCACGGCCGGTGAAACCGTGGTCGTGAATGGCGCCGGCCTGTTAAGCGATGGTGCCAAGATCAAGCGGCGCGAAGCCGCTGCCGACGGCAAGGCCCAGCCATGAGTCTCCCGTCCTTTTCCATCCAGCGCCATATCTTCACCTTGATGGTGAGCTTGGTGCTGGTGCTGTTCGGTATCATCGGCTTGTCGCGCCTCGGCATCGACAAGTACCCGAAAATCGAATTCCCGGCGGTCACGGTCGTGACCACCATGCAGGGCGCCGACCCGGAAATCATCGACAAAAACATCACCGATATCATCGAAGAAGCCGTCAACCAGGTGCCGGGGGTGAAATCCATCACCTCGAGTTCCTCGATCGGCGCCTCGGTCATTGGTATCGAGTTCGAACTGGAGAAGAACGTCGATCTCGCCTTTCAGGAAGTAAAGGCCAAGGTCGATGCGGTGGTGAAAAAACTGCCCAAGGATGCTGATCCTCCGGTGTCGCGCAAGGTGGAAGTCGGCGCCAGCGCCGTGCTGTGGGTGGTACTGCAAGGCAACCGCACCCTCCAGGAACTCAACACCTACGCCGACGAGGTGCTCAAGCCGCGTCTCGAAACCGTGAACGGCGTGGGAGAGGTGCAGATTGGCGGCCAGATCAAGCGTACCATCCGCGTGTGGCTCAATGCCGACCGGCTGCAGGCTTATAACCTGTCGCCGGTGGATGTCGCCAACACCTTTGGCAAGGAGCACCTGATCCTGCCGGCCGGCTTTCTCGGCAGTA
>Ga0209253_10004895_pt1 | contig 11629 bp, 9 predicted proteins | sample FrelakmetBRP12BR_FD_187145 | JGI IMG/M metagenome (GOLD analysis project Ga0209253, IMG submission 187145) | Freshwater lake sediment microbial communities from the University of Notre Dame, USA, for methane emissions studies - BRP12 BR (SPAdes)... | ecosystem: Environmental > Aquatic >...
TGCTCATCATCTCATTTCCCCACAACCCGACGACCGCCGTGGTGGATCTTGATTTTTTTAAAAAGATTGTTGATTTTGCCCGTGATAATAAATGTCTTGTCATCCATGACCTTGCCTACGCGGACCTGGTGTTTGATGACTACCGGGCGCCCAGCCTGCTGCAGGTGCCGGGGGCAAAAGATATCGGCGTTGAATTCTTCTCCATGTCCAAAAGCTACAGCATGCCCGGATGGCGGGTCGGGTTTGCGGTGGGCAATCAGCGGATGATCGCGGCACTGGCACGGTTGAAAAGCTACTTTGACTACGGCATGTTCCAGCCGATCCAGATTGCCTCCATCATTGCTCTGAACGAAATCCAGGATGCGGTTAAGGAAATCACCGCAGTATATAAGAACCGGCGGGATGTGCTGGTCGAGGGGCTCAATAAGATAGGATGGGAAATAGAAAAGCCGAAGGCAACCATGTTTGTGTGGGCGCCGATCCCTGAGAAGTTCAAACAGATGGGATCACTTGATTTTTCCAAAGTGCTTTTAAAAGAAGGCAAAGTGGCGGTTTCGCCGGGGATCGGTTTTGGTGAATACGGCGAGGGCTATGTCAGATTCGCCCTGGTTGAAAATGAACACAGAATCAGGCAGGCGGTACGCGGTATAAAAGGAGTTCTGTAGTGAAGAGGATTAAAATCGGTCTTATCGGATTCGGTACTATTGGTACCGGCGTGGTGAAAATACTGCAGAAGAACAGCGCTGTCATACGCCAGCGACTGGGCGCATCTCTGGAACTGCTGAGGATCGCGGACCTTGATATAACCTCTGCCAGAGACGTTATTGTGCGCAGGGAACTGCTCACAACCGATGCAGCACAGGTGCTTGATGATCCGGAGATTGATATTGTCATCGAGCTTATGGGCGGCATTGAACCGGCAAAGAAATTTATCCTGCGGGCCATAAAAAACGGCAAGCACGTCATTACGGCAAATAAGGCCCTGCTGGCAGAGCATGGCGATGAAATTTTCAGAGCCGCTGCCGAGTACGGCGTTGACGTGACCTTTGAGGGAAGCGTGGGCGGCGGCATACCCATTATCCGGGCGCTGCGGGAAGGGCTCGCAGCAAACAATATTCTCGGTATTTTCGGCATCCTCAATGGCACATCAAACTATATACTCAGCAGGATGACGGAAGAGAGCGGGCAGTTTGAGGATATTCTAAAGGATGCCCAGGTGCAGGGATATGCAGAGGCAGATCCAACCCTGGATATCGAGGGCATTGATACGGCACATAAGCTGGCAATACTGGTGCACCTGGCATATGGAAAAAAGATAAACCTTGCGAAAATTTACACAGAGGGAATTTCAAAGATAACACCTCTTGACATAGAATTCGCCCGGGAACTTGGCTACAAAATAAAGCTGCTTGCTATCTGCCGCGGCAACGAGCGCGAGATAGATGTGCGTGTCCATCCGACGCTTATCCCTGACGGTCATCTGCTTTCACGGATCGAGGGAACCGGTAATGCTATTTTTCTTCAGGGCGATGCGGTTGGTCCCTGCATGCTGTATGGCAAAGGCGCCGGCATGATGCCGACCGGCAGCGCGGTGGTAGCTGACATCATGGAACTGTCGCGCAATATCATCAAAGGGATAACGCAGCGGATAGAGCCGATTAACCAGGGAAAGTTAAAAGAAATTAAAATAAGGGGAATACAGGATATACAAACCAGATACTATCTCCGGCTTTCAGCCGTCGATAAGCCGGGGGTGCTTGCCAAAATAGCCGGCGTTCTGGGCCGCCATCAGATAAGCATCCACTCGGTTGTGCAGCGGGGCAGGCGGTCGCGTGGCGGCGCGGTCTCCATATTCATGCTCACCCATGAAGCGCGTGAAGCAAACCTGCAGAAGGCGCTGCGGAATATTGAAAAGCTCACACTGGTGCGCGGCAGGACTATGTGCATCCGCATGGAAGACGGCTTTTTGCAGGCGGGATAATAACATTAATGAGATAGACCAAACAGAAGGTCTTGGAAGTAGGGTAGTTAAGGCTATTAGAATTAAAAATGTTATTTAACAACATTTAAAAGGGGTATGGTTATGAAAATTAAAAAGAGTTACTTTACAGCAGTTGTTTCATATTTGATGGTGCTTGCGTCTATTAGTTCAACGGTATACGCCCAAACAAACAAAATATCCGATGAGAAACTTGCAGCTCTAAAACAAAAAGCTTTTACTAATCTTACAAATAGTATTCTGAAAATACAGGAAATGCCGGTTGCTGAGGAAGATATTGGGCGCATAGCGCAGTTCCTTCCAAAAGATATAATGAATATTATAGATCCGATAATTACTGTATCTAAAAGTAATGCACCTATTGAAGAAAAGGTGGCTACCCTTATTAAAACTTATGATTCAAGTTGCTATGACTATGTAATTGCTTCGATTGTAGCGGATGCTTTATACTATTTCTTATGCGTTCGTAATCCTGGCGGCTGTGGACCTTTTGCGTTCCTCGATGATATTAGTTATGTAACATGGGCGCTTGCTGTGCTGTGTTTCTATGGCGTTCTATAGAAAATTAACAGGCTGTTGAAAAACACCCATCTGCTGCGTTACGCTCATCCTTCATCATTGCGACGTACCGGAAAGTACGCCTCATTCCTCAGGATTTCGCGTGCCTTGCATCTGGATGTTTTTGACCAGCCCGGGGAAAACTATTTTATTAACAATCTGTTAAAATCTGGAACTCAAGATATCAGGAAAAATATGTTGTTATCTTTATGCTTCGATTCGCAAATACGGTGACGTATGGGATTTAAAAAATACCCTGCATTGCTCACTCAGCACTTCGATAAGCTCAGTGAGTTCCTGACCACCAATTTCAATCTTCATTGTTTCTTTTGTGGTCTTTGCGGTTAACTTTGGTTCCGGTTTGTCCGGGTTAGGAAGAAATTTTCCCTTCTTGTGCATAGAACTGAGTGCTGACCGTCGATCAGAAACTGATATGTATCGCTTTTTTATGTTCACTATCCTCTAAATTAGTGAACATAAAAAAGGGGGAAAAGGAGATAGATATATTTTCTTGCCTTTTAAGGGGTGCAAAAGGGTCTTGAATTTTGCTCTTTGTCGTTCTGCGTATGGAACGCTTTAGTTACGTGTGATTAAGACAACGCCGCCTGTTTTAAAACAGACGCTGCCGCTGCTGTGCTCTGAGAAATGTTTCTGTCGGCAGTGGAAGCAGTCGGGGAGCTTCACTGGTGAACAGTATACCCTGAGTGTCTGGTCAATGTCTGCGCAACCATAGCATCAAACCCTCTGTGTCAATATAGCTGGGACACCCTTCTATGGCAAACGTTCGATGCAGCAGCCGCTCATAAAAAAATGACATTATTAAAGAGACGTCCACATCGGCAGATAACAAGGTGCTTGAGGCTTACACCCAACGGCCTTGAATATATTCAAAATATATCGTAATTTCTATTGAGCAGGTGCGTTAAAAGTGGTACACTTATTTAAAATGGAGGTGTATACACATGCCCACAAAAAATCCAAGAATAAATGTCATATTAGAAGAGCCCTTATATGCGACTATTGAGCAGCTCGCTAAAAGAGATAAAGTATCATTGTCCCTAAAAGTGCGCGATCTTGTAAAAGAGGCATTAGTTGTAGAGGAAGATATAGCATTATCTCTGTTTGCAGAAGAAAGAGAGAAAACATTTAGAAAAGCTACTGCATTAAAACATAACGAGGTTTGGTAATTTTGACATTTGAAGTTAGCTACCATCCCGATGTAAAGATAGTTGACCTGTCACTCATTGATGCAAAGATGCAAAAGCGTATTAAAACTGCTATAGAGACTCGCCTCATGACAGCTCCACATCAATATGGAGCACCTCTCAGAAAAACCCTCAAAGGATATTGGAAATTGAGAGTTGGAGATTACAGAATTGTCTTCAAAATTATGGGCCATGAAATTTATATACTCGGCATTATTCATAGAAAAAAGGCCTATGAAAAGATGGGAAAACGGACTTGATGAATACAACAAAAATAAACTACCCCGCCGCAAGCGGACGGGGTATTGAAGGCATTTCGTCATGCCGGACTTGATCCGGCATCCAGTTTGCTTTTTTTCTGGATTCCGGCTTTCGCCGGAATGACTGGATGCGCGGCAAGCCGCGGGGTATTGAACCCGAAGTGAATAAAACAACGAGGCCCATGTACGCCTCAATTACAGGGAGGAACACGGTATGCCAGAAGCTGACAAGGAAGGGAAAAATTATTTTCTCGACACCCCGATAACAACCGCGGGCTTTTTTTTAAAGGGCTCAAACTCCCTTGACTGGGGGATGAAGAACCGCCTGTCGCGGATATTTAATCCCAAGACCGGCCGCACCGTGATGCTGGCCATTGATCACGGCTATTTTCAGGGGCCGACCACCGGGCTGGAGCGCATTGATGTGACCATTGTCCCGCTCATGCCCTATGCCGACACGCTGATGCTGACGCGCGGCATTTTACGCTCCACCATCCCTCCGACCTATGGCGGCGGCATTGTGATCCGCGCCAGCGGCGGCCCGAGCATTTTACGGGACCTTTCAAACGAACAGCTCGCAGTGGATATAGAAGATGCGCTGCGTATGAATGTAGCAGCCATGGCGGTGCAGGTCTTTATCGGCGGCGAATTTGAAACCCAGTCGGTGCATAATATGACGCGGCTGGTGGATGCCGGCACCCGCTACGGCATGCCGGTGCTGGCCGTAACTGCCGTGGGCAAGGATATGGTGCGTGATGCCCGGTATTTCCGGCTGGCCTGTAGAATCTGCGCAGAGCTCGGGGCCCATTACGTTAAGACCTATTACCTGGAAGAGGGATTTGATACTGTTGCAGCATCGTGTCCGGTGCCGCTGGTCATGGCCGGGGGCAAGAAGATACCGGAACTTGATGCGCTTACCATGTCATATAAGGCCATTCAGGAAGGCGCTGCCGGGGTTGATATGGGCCGCAATATTTTTCAGTCTGTTGCGCCCCGTGCCATGATCAAGGCAGTGCGGGGCGTGGTGCATGATAACCTGAAACCCAGGGAGGCGTATCAGCTGTTTCTTGAGCTGAAGCAGCAGGAAGCAAAGTCTTCAAAAAGAAAAGCTGTTGCTAAAAAATAACAGATCTTCTCCTGCATGAGTGTGCACTGCAGCAGCCTTTGAGCGACGCAGGGATTTTCAACACCACAACAATATTCTCAGTGGCTTGCGTCACGACGGCTCGACTGAGCCACTCGGCCTTGAGCTCGTGGCCGAAAGGCTCGCCGAAGTCCCCGGCAGCGTGCGTATCGCATACGGTGCAGGCAGATTCCAGAGCCTTTGACAGAGGGGAATGTAATGGGGTCTGGCAGGGGAGAATTCGTAAGGCACCTGTCCCGAAAGCTTTCGGGATTGTGTTGTGGTTAGAAAAACCCCTGCGACGCCATTCGATAGATTTACGACCCCACTCTTTTTAGAGAAGACCCTACCGCGGTCATCCAGCACAAGATGAGCCTGGAAGGTTCAATGCAGGAGTTTTTACAGCTCTATCCTTTGCTGCGAACTGTTTTTAAGGTATGGCAGACCATCCCGGTTAGCACCTGAAGAGGAAACAGTATCTGCTATGAATGTAAGCGAAACATTACGCACTACAGCTGAGCTGCATCCGCATAAAACAGCTCTTATCTACGGACAGAAGAAAATTTCGTATTGCGAGCTCAATACCATGGCCAGCCGCCTGGCACAGGCTCTTGCAGAGAAAGGCGTGCGCACGGGGTCTCCGGTCATCCTCATGCTGCACAACTCCTGGGAATTTGTGGTGGGTTATTTCAGCATTGCCCGGCTGGGCGCAGTCACGGTGCCCATTGATGTGCGCTTGAAAGGCGACGAGCTTTCCTCCATCATTGCTGATTCCGGGGCCCGGTTCCTGATTGTCCACCAGAGCCTGCGGGACGCTTCGCAGCCCATATTTGAAAAGTATTTTCCCCCCGGCCATACGATCATCGCTGCAGACCGGGAGGCCGCGCAGGAATTCGGCGCCATTATTGATAACGGGGGTCTGAGATGGAATAACAGCGTTGACCTCCGTGATGAGGATGAAGCGCTCTACTATTATACCTCCGGCACTACCGGGAAACCCAAGGGCGTGGTTCTCAGCTGCGGTAATTTAGACTGGTTCCAGAAAGGCATTACCCCGTACACAACGGCGGAAGACGTGGTGGGCTATGTGCTGCCCATGTCCCATGTGTCAGGCACCCTGGTGTGCAATGAGATAGCCTATCGGGGGTCAACCCTGTGTATTTTTGATAACCTGCGGCCTGATAAAATTCTCCATGCTCTGCAGGACCAGAAGGTGAGCTGGTTTTTCAGCGTGCCGCCGATTTTTGAAGCCATGCTCCGGGTTCCGCACCTTGCATCATACCGGCTGGACTCCCTGCGCTGGATTGCCATGATGGGAACATCAGTGCCGGTAGTGCTGATGGAGCGGTTTCACGAGCAGTTTCCTGCAACCACCGTCATTCAGGGATACGGGCTCACCGAGACGCACGGCCCCTTCACCCTGGTTCCGCTGGATAAGGCAGATCTAAAGCGCGGCAGTGCCGGGGTTCCGATTCCCGGAGCAGAAGTCCGGGTGATAGACGCGGCAGGACGGGAACTGCCTGCGGGAGAGAGCGGAGAAATTATGGTGCGGGGACCGATGGTGATGAAGGGCTATCATAACGACCCTGAGAGCACCCGGGAGCGGATCAGTGACGGGTGGCTGTACACAGGGGATATCGGCCGCTTTGATGAAGAAGGATTTCTTTACCACCTGGGGAGAAAAGATGATATGATAATTGTCGGCGGGCTGAATGTCTTTCCTGCCGAGATTGAAAACATATTAAAACAGCATCCCCAGGTATACGAGGTTGCTGCTGTCGGGGTACCGGATCAAGACCGGGGAGCGGAGATACAGGCATTCGTAGTTTTGACCGGCAGCGCAACAGCCACTGAGAAGGAGCTTATTTCTTTTTGCCGGCAGCGCCTGGCAAGCTATAAGGTGCCCCGGGCAGTAGCATTCAGGAAGACCCTGCCCCGGACCAGCACCGGGAAAATAGCCCGGCGGCTGCTTATAACTGGGGAATAGGGATTAGGCGCTTAAGACTAAATTTCTTGCAAAAATGGAAAGAAAAATAAAAAATCTGGAACTCAAGAAATCAGGAAATATTTTTTTTACCTTTTTGAGTTCCTGAGTTCCAAATTCAATCTTCTTTGTTTTTTATATTCATTGCGGTTAACTTTGGTTCCGGCTTGTCCGGGTCATGATTTAGAAATTAGAATTTAAAATTTATTATAAATATTTAATGGCTGAAAAGATAAAAAAACAGACCTTATTAAACGGAATGGCCAACTGGCTGGGCCTGGCATGCGGGAAGATAGCTATGGCCATCACCCCACGGCTTCCGGAGCAGTGGCTCCGGTCTATTGGCGCAGGCATGGGGAGAGCATTTTATGCCCTGGTCGGCAAATACCGTCGCAGAGGCCTGAAAAATCTTACCTATGCATTTGGTACGGAACAAAGCAGTGCAGAACTTGACACCCTGCTGCGCACCTGCATGGAGGATATTGGAAAAAATTTCATGGACGTGATGCAGGCCTTCGGCCTTTCCGCTGAACAGCTGCGGCAGAAAATCGAGGTCGTGGGGGTGGAACATCTGGATAAAGCGCGGGCTGAAGGAAGGGGAGTCATTGCTTTCAGCGCGCACCTGGGGAATTTTATTCTCATCGGGCCGCGCCTGATTGCCGACGGATACCCGTTTTCTGTCGTTGCCCGGGATCCGAAAGATCAGCGGATAGCACAGTTCTTCCGCCACATGCGGGAGCGCTTTGGGATAGGGTCAATCCCTGATAAGCCAAAGCGGGAGTGTATTGTTCAATGCCTGAAATGTCTCAGGGACAACGGCATACTGTTTCTGCAGATAGATCAGAACGCGGCACCCGATGACCCGTGGGTGGAATTTTTCGGCTGGCTGGTGCCCACCTTTAAGGGCCCGGTGGTATTCAGCCTGCGGACGGGAGCACCGGTGCTCCCGTTTTTTATGATCAGGCAGCCTGATAATCGTCTCAAGCTGATCATAGAACCGCCGGTTACCCTGGTGCAGGATGCAGACAAAGAAGAAGAAATTAGAAAAAATGTTGCTCTTCTGACCCGGATAACTGAAGAACATATCCGCAGATATCCTGAGCAGTGGTGGTGGCTGCACCGGCGCTGGAAAAAGGCAAAAAAACCATTGTTAGAGAGCGGCACTGACCAGGTGTTGTTGACCGGCTCCGGCTGACCGGGATGGGTCAGCAATTTCTTGACACGTACATATTAATATAATAAAAAGCTGTCTAACAATAGTCTGCTTTAAAAAGCGGGACTGTTCTATTATTAGAGAGAAAGATATCGTGAAATCTGAACAAGAACCACTTCCGCAGGCTGAAAAAGATCAGGAAGCACCGCCAAGCATTCTTCTCGTTGATGACGAAAAAGATGCCCGGATGACCCTTTCAGAACTTCTGGAAATGAAGCAGTTCACGGTCACTGTCGCTGATACCGGGGAGAAAGCGCTCAAAATGCTTGAAGATACGCCTTTTGACCTGGTGCTCACTGATCTCTTCATGCCCCGCATTGACGGCATTGCCCTCACCCGGGCGATAAAATCAATGGGCCTGACGGTACCGGTCATTGTTATGACCGGGTTTGCCACCATAGAGGCTGCGGTTGAGACCATGAAGGCGGGCGCTGCCGATTTTATCACCAAGCCGTTCAATATTGACCAGATTATCATTGTCATCAGCAGAACCCTTGAGACCAAACGGCTGCAGAAACTAGCGGAAGAGCGGGAATACTTTGAGCATCTCTCCAACATTGACGGGCTCACCGAGCTCTATAACCACCGCTACTTTCACCAGATTCTCTTGACCGAGATTGAACGCGAAAAGCGCTACCGGCGCCCGCTTTCCCTGATGATAATCGATATTGATGATTTCAAGGCCTGCAATGACAACTACGGCCATCTTGTGGGAGACGTGGTGTTAAAGCAGATTGGTGCCTTAATAAAGAAATCGACCCGGGGATGCGATTTTGTCGCACGCTACGGAGGGGAAGAGTTTGCCGTCATCCTGCCGGAGAGCTCAAAGCAGGAGGCGTCTGTTGTGGCTGAACGTATCCGTTCATCGATTGAAGAGTTCTCTTTTTCCTCCTTTGCCGGAAAGCGCATGGGACGATTAACGGTAACCATCGGCCTCGCATCACTGCCTGAAGATGCCCACGATAAAAGAGGGCTCATAGAAATGGCTGATCAGAAAATGTACCAGGGGAAGGATGCAGGCAAGAATCGGGTGTACACCTCGTAACGCTTTGCCGTGAACGCTATCAGGTGATATATTTGGCGGCAATAGGCATCCTTCTGCCCGTGCCAAAGGCTTTGTTGGTTATCTTAATGCCGGGAGGGGCCTGGCGCCGCTTGTATTCGTTCCGGTCAATTGCCCGCAGTACCCACCGCACGGTGTCTGCATCAAAGTTCTTCGCAATAATATCCCGCTCGCAACAGCGCTCGTTCAAATAGAGGTTCACTATCTGGTCAAGGATTTCATAAGGCGGCAGCGTGTCCTGGTCGCACTGATCGGGCCGCAGCTCTGCTGAAGGGGGTTTTGCAATGCTTGCCTGCGGGATGACCTCTCCCCCGCGATTGATGAACTGTGCCAGAGCATAGACCATGGTTTTTGGCAGGTCGGAAATTACGCAGAGGCCGCCGCTCATGTCACCGTAGAGGGTACAATAACCGACCGCCATCTCGCTTTTATTGCCGGTCGAGAGCAGCAGGTAGCCAAATTTGTTGGAGAGCGCCATCAGCATGTTGCCGCGAATCCGTGCCTGAATATTTTCTTCGGTTACATCCGGCTGTTTCCCGGCAAAGTGCTCATGCAGGGTATCAAGATAGGCGGTGTATACTTGAGAGATGGGAATGACCTTGAAATTGATCCCCAGGTTGTGAGCAAGGATGCGCGAGTCCTCCACGCTGCCCGTGGAAGAATAGATCGAAGGCATGGTAACGCCGAGAATGTTTTCGCTGCCGATGGCTGCAGCAGCCAGGCAGGCGGTCACCGCAGAATCAATCCCGCCGGAAAGGCCCAGCAGCGCTTTGGAGAACCCGCATTTGCGCAGGTAATCGCGAATACCCAGGATGAGCCCCTTAGAGACGGTCTCAATGCTCTCCTCGGGCACATAGGGGACTGCAGCGGCGGCGTTTTTAATATCAATAATCAGCACCTTTTCTTCAAAGGACGGCAGGATGGCGGCGAGCTTTCCGGTGTTGCCGATAACCATGCTTCTGCCGTCAAAGATAAGCTCATCATTGCCGCCGACAAGATTGACAAAAACAAACGGGGTGTGATGCCGGGCTGCATGGCTGGTGATGAGCGTGTGCCGGAGCTTTTCTTTCCCCACATAAAAGGGCGATGCAGAGAGGTTTATGAAAAGGGTCGCTCCCTTTTCGGCCAGTATCTCCAGGGGGTCACAGGCATACGTTTGCGTCGGCAGCACCTCAGGAACATTCCAGGCATCTTCACAGATGGAGATGCCGAGCATTTCATCCTTGAAGGCGCAGACGGAAATATCCTCGCCCGGATCAAAATAGCGGGTTTCATAGAACACGTCATAGGCGGGAAGGAGTGATTTGCACTGCCTGAAGATCTGCCGGCCCTCATACATCAGGAGCGCTGCGTTATAGAGGCCGCGGCCGGTCTTTTTCCCGGTGGGGATGACAGTGCCGCAGAGGATTCCCGTATCCGGAAATCTCCGGGAGAGATTAAGAAGCGTGTGGATGCCTGCCTGCAGTTTTTCTATGAAGGCCGGCTGCTCAAGCAGATCAGTGGGCGGATAGCCGGAGAGAAACAGCTCGGGGAATACCACCAGATCGGGCCTGTCCGGGGCTGCTGCAGACAGCGCCTGTTCAATCTTTGCCAGGTTTCCGTCTATATCACCGATGGTTGAATTGAGCTGAGCAATCGCTATTTTCATGGGTTAAAAGCCTGCTATATACCGCTGCCTTCATAAGAAACAATTACCAACAGAATAATTAATATTATATAAAGCAATCCTTTGTCCAGTCATTAATTAACCATAGGGCTTTTGCGTCTGCTCCCAGTCGCGTATGATGGCGAGCACTTCGCCGGCATCAGCGGCCGCATTGAGACTTTGAAGGAGATGGCGGCTTTGCGCTGCCCGGCTGGCAAGCGCCAGCACCTGAATCTGTTCATCAGGCTTCTGCGCCGGTGAGATGATAAGGAAGACACAGAGGATGGGTTTCTCGGTGGCAACATCCACCACTCCCTGGCCGGTCAAGCCGAGTGCCACGGTCGGTGCATCCAACCCTTCTATCCGCGCATGAGGAAACGCCACCCCTTCATTGAAAAAGGTTGAGCTCTCCTGCTCCCGCTGCCACACTGCCTGGTAAACGGTGTCTCGGTCAAGCTCGCTGCAATCACGGCACAGGGCATCGACCAGATTTCTGATGACCTCTTCCTTGAATACGGGCTCCTGCCGGATGAGAATCCTGTCTGCTGACAGGTAATTGCTCAGCGCCGGCTGCTGCAT
>Ga0209253_10004896_pt1 | contig 11628 bp, 10 predicted proteins | sample FrelakmetBRP12BR_FD_187145 | JGI IMG/M metagenome (GOLD analysis project Ga0209253, IMG submission 187145) | Freshwater lake sediment microbial communities from the University of Notre Dame, USA, for methane emissions studies - BRP12 BR (SPAdes)... | ecosystem: Environmental > Aquatic >...
GGCGCTCGACTTCGGCGGCGGCAAGGGGCCGACCCAGATCGTCGACGACGGCGGCGACGCCACGATGCTCATCCACAAGGGGGTCGAGTTCGAGGCGGCAGGCAAGGTGCCCTCCCCGGCGACCGCCGACTCGGAGGAGTTCGCGGTCGTGCTCGCGCTGCTCGGCCGGGAGCTGAAGAAGGATCGGAAGCGCTGGACCGGGGTCGCCAGCGAGATGCGCGGCGTCACCGAGGAGACCACCACCGGCGTTCACCGCCTGTATGAGATGGAGAAGGCCGGCAAGCTCCTCTTCCCGGCCATCAACGTGAACGACAGCGTCACCAAGTCGAAGTTCGACAACCTCTACGGCTGCCGCCACTCGCTCATCGACGGGCTCAACCGCGCCACCGACGTGATGCTGGCCGGGAAGATGGCGGTGGTTTGCGGCTACGGCGACGTGGGCAAGGGCTGCGCCCAGGCCCTGAAGGGGCAGGGCTCCCGCGTGGTGGTCACCGAGATCGACCCCATCTGCGCGCTCCAGGCGGCCATGGAGGGCTACCAGGTGCTCCGCCTCGAGGACGTCCTGTCCAGGGCGGACCTCTTCGTCACCACCACCGGCAACGTGGACGTCATCACCGTGGACCACATGAAGAAGATGAAGGACGGCGCCATCATCGGGAACATCGGCCACTTCGACAACGAGATCGACATGGCCGGCCTGAAGAGGTCGCCGGGCGTGGTTCGCACCAACATCAAGCCCCAGTTCGACAAGTGGACCTTCCCGGACGGCCACTCGGTGCTGGTGCTCGCCGAGGGGCGGCTCCTCAACCTGGGCTGCGCCACCGGCCACCCCAGCTTCGTCATGTCGAACAGCTTCACCAACCAGACCATCGCCCAGATCGAGCTGGCCGAGCGCGCCGGCAAGTACCAGAAGAAGGTCTACACGCTGCCCAAGCACCTCGACGAGAAGGTGGCGCGGCTCCACCTCGAGCAGATCGGGGTCAAGCTCACCAAGCTCACGCCCAAGCAGTCGGCCTACCTCGGGATCTCGACGAAGGGGCCCTTCAAGCCCGATACTTACCGGTACTAGGAGGCCTCCATGGCCGAAGAGAAGATCCCCGGACCGCCCCCGTCGGAGCTCGCCCCCGCCGCCTTCGACCTGCTCGCCGCCGGCAAGGTCGGCGTCCTCTCCACCCTGTCGGCGCGCAAGCCGGGCTGGCCGCTCGGGTCGCTCGTCTCCTACGCGCTCGACGGGGTCGGTCGCCCCATCTTCCTCTTCACCGAGCTGGCCCAGCACACCAGGAACCTCCGGGCAGACTCGCGCGCGTCCCTCTTCGTCCAGGAGGCGGGGGCGCGCAACCCCCAGTCGTCGGGGCGCCTCGCCCTGCTGGGCACGCTCACGCTGGTGCCGGGCGGCGAGATGTCGGAGGCCCGCGACCGCTACGTGGCCGTTCACCCGGAGGGGAAGTCGTTCGCCGAGCTGGGGGACTTCCTCTTCTGGCACATGAACGTGGAGGACGTTCACGTGGTCGGCGGCTTCGCCGCCGCCGGGTGGATGTCCTGGCAGGAGTTCAGGGAGAACGCGGCGGGGAAGTGACGGAGGAGGCGCGACGGGCCGTACTGGGGTAGAAAGTTCCTCCATGTCCGACAAGACAGACCGCGCGCTCGATCACTACCGGCAGCACGCCCCGTCCTACCTCGAGGATCTCGAGGCCCTCGTCCGCATTCCCAGCGTCTCGTTCGACGGATTTCCGCCCGAGCCGGTTCGCCGGAGCGCCGAGGCCACTGCCGAGCTCCTTCGCCGCCGCGGCTTCCCGCGGGTCGAGGTGCTCGAGGTCCCGGGCGCGCACCCCTACGTCTTCGCCGAGCACGTGGTCGACCCGAAGGCGCCGACCGTGCTCCTCTACGCCCACCACGACGTCCAGCCCGCCGGCGACGAGGAGCTCTGGACCTCGCCCCCGTTCGAGCCCACCGTCCGGGACGGCCGCCTCTTCGGGCGCGGCGCCGCCGACGACAAGGCCGGGATCCTCGTCCATGCGGCCGCGGTCGACTCCTGGATCCAGGGGGCGGGCGGGCTGCCGCTCAACCTCAAGGTGGTGGTGGAAGGGGAGGAGGAGATCGGCTCCGACCACCTGTCCGCCTTCATCAAGACCTACCGCGACCGGCTCTCGGCGGATGCCGTGGTGCTCACCGACACCTCCAACGTCGACGCCGGCGTGCCGTCGGTGACCATCGCCCTGCGCGGTCTCGTCGTCGCCGAGGTGGAGGTCCGGACCCTCGAGCAGAGCGTCCACTCGGGCATGTGGGGCGGACCCATCCCGGATCCCGTGCTGGCGCTCGCCAAGATGCTCGCCCCGCTGGTCGACGCGGATGGGCGCATCGCCATCCCGGGCGTCTACGACAAGGTGAGGCCGCTCTCCGACGCGGAGCGCCGCTCCATCGAGCTGCTCCCGGTGTCGCCCCAGGACTTCCGCCGGCAGGCGGGCCTGCGCCCCGGCGTCGAGCTCCTCGGCAAGGCGCACCCCCTCGAGACCAACTGGTGGCAACCATCACTTACGGTGAATGCCATCCAGGCCTCGAGCAGGAAGGACGCCCGCAACATCGTGAACGACGTGGCCTGGGCCCGGGTCGGGATCCGGCTCGTCCCGGACATGGACCCTGCCGACATCGCCCGCCGCCTCGAGGAGGCGCTCCGGAAGGGCGCGCCCTGGGGGGTCGAGGTGAAGATCCACGTCCAGAGCCACGGCCCGGCCTGGAAGACCGATGTCTCCCACCCGGCCTTCGCGGCGGCTTTCCGGGCGCTCGAGAGGGGCTACGGCCGCCAGCCCCTGGCCATCGGCTGCGGTGGCTCCATCGGCTTCGTGGAGCCCTTCGTGGAGGCGCTCGGCGGGGTGCCGGCGCTGCTCATCGGGGTCGAGGACCCGAAGTCGAATGCACACTCCGAGAACGAGAGCCTGAACCTGGCCGATTTCGAGGCCGCGGTGCGCAGCGCCATCGCCCTCTACGGCGAGCTGGCGCAGGCCCTTCGCCGGTAGCGAGGAGATCGATGGCAGGGACGAAGAATTCCGAGGGGAACGGCCAGGAGGCGCGGGCGCTGGAGCGAGCCCGCGACCTGCCGAGCATACGCACCGCCTCGGACGTGGACGCGCTTCGCCGCGCCTTCGCCGACCACCTGCAGTTCTCGATCGGCAAGGACGAGCACTCGGCCACGGCGCTCGATCGCTACCAGGCCGTCGCCGACTCGGTGCGCGACAGGATGATGCGTCACTGGTTGCAGACGCAGCAGACCTACTACAGGAGCGACGCCAAGCGGATCTACTACCTCTCCCTCGAGTTCCTGATGGGCAAGGCGCTCGAGAACAACCTCATCAACCTGGGTCTCCTCGACAACATGAAGGCGGCCCTGGGAAGCCTGGGGCTCGACCTCACCGACCTGCTCGCGCAGGAGACCGACGCCGGGCTGGGCAACGGGGGCCTGGGGCGGCTGGCCGCCTGCTTCCTCGACTCCATGGCGACGCTCGCGCTCCCGGCCTACGGCTACGGCATCCGCTACGAGTACGGCATCTTCGACCAGGAGATCCGCGACGGCTGGCAGGTGGAGCGCCCGGAGGAGTGGCTGCGCTACGGCAATCCCTGGGAGATCCCCCGATCAGAGAACCAGGTGCCGGTGGCCTTCTACGGGCGAACCGAGCGTGGCACCGGGCCCGACGGGCGTGAAAAGGTTCGCTGGGTGGACACCCGCCGCGTGCTCGGGATGGCCTACGACACCCCCATCGCCGGCTTCCGGAATCGAACCGTCAACACGCTCCGGCTCTGGCGCGCCCGCTCGCCAGCGGAGTTCGACCTGGCCGACTTCAACGCCGGGGACTACCTGGCCTCGGTGGAGGACAAGAACTCCTCGGAGAACATCTCCAAGGTGCTCTACCCGAACGATCTCACCGTGATGGGCAAGGAGCTGCGGCTGCAGCAGCAGTACTTCTTCGTGGCCTGCTCGCTCCACGACATCGTCACCCGTCACCTCAAGATCCACCCCTCGTTCGACAACTTCCCCGACAAGGTCGCCATCCAGCTGAACGACACCCATCCGGCCATCGCCATCGTCGAGCTCCTGCGCGTGCTCCTCGACGAGCACGGGATGGCCTGGTCGAAGGCCTGGGACATCGGGCAGGCCGTCTTCGGCTACACGAACCACACGCTGCTCCCGGAGGCGCTCGAGAAGTGGACGGTGGAGCTGCTCGGACGCGTGCTGCCCCGCCACCTGGAGATCATCTACGAGGTGAACGACCGCTTCCTCGAGAAGATCCGGGGCGACGCCCGCTTCGACCCGGCAGCGGTCGAGCACATGTCCCTCATCGAGGAGGGCACGCCCAAGCAGGTGCGCATGGCCAACCTGGCGGTGGTGGGCTCCCACTCGGTGAACGGCGTGGCCGCGCTCCACACCGAGCTGCTCCAGAACGAGCTCTTCAACGACTTCTTCCGGCTCTGGCCCGGGAAGTTCAACAACAAGACCAACGGCGTCACCCCTCGGCGATGGATCATGCAGGCCAATCCCGAGCTGGGATCCACGCTGAACGAGGTGGTCGGGCCGGGCTGGATCACCGACGCCGACGAGCTGCAACGGCTGGAACTGGTGGTGGACGACGCGGCGTTCCGGCGCCGCTTCCGGGAGATCAAGCGGGACAACAAGGAGCGGCTGGCCGAGATCATCCTGCGCGAGAACGGGCTGGAGGTGGACCCGTCGTCGATGTTCGACGTCCAGGTGAAGCGGATCCACGAGTACAAGCGGCAACTGCTCGACGTCCTCTTCATCGTCCACCAGTACCTCAAGATGAAGGCCGATCCGTCCTTCCGCCCGGTGCCGCGAACCTGGATCTTCGCCGGCAAGGCGGCGCCCGGCTACGTGATGGCCAAGTGGATCATCAAGCTCGTCAACTCGGTGGCCGCGGTGGTGAACGGCGACCCGGCCGTGCGCAGCCACATGAAGGTGGTGTTCCTGCGCAACTACCGGGTGTCGCTCGCCGAGCGGATCTTCCCGGCCGCGGATCTCTCCGAGCAGATCTCCACCGCGGGCAAGGAAGCCTCCGGAACCGGCAACATGAAGTTCGCCATGAACGGCGCGCTCACCATCGGGACGCTCGACGGGGCCAACGTGGAGATCCGGGAGGCGGTCGGCCCGGAGAACTTCTTCCTCTTCGGACTCACCGTGCCCGAGGTCAGGGAGTTGAAGCGGGCCGGCTACAACCCCTGGGACTGGTACCGCGGAAACCCCGACCTCCGGGCGGTGGTGGACGCGATCTCGGGCGGGACCTTCTCGCCGGACGAACCGCGCCTCTTCCAGCCCGTCGTCGACTCGCTGCTGAACGGGGGCGACGCCTACCTCGTGATGGCCGACTTCGCGGCTTACGTCGCGGCGCAGGAGCTGGTCTCCCGGACCTGGGTCGACTACGAGCGCTGGACGCGCATGGCCATCCTGAACGTGGCCCGCTCGGGCCGGTTCTCGTCGGACCGCACGATCCGGGAGTACGCCGAGGGGATCTGGAAGGTGGGGCCCATCCCCACCGAGTAGCCAGGAGCCCCCGCGCGCTACCGCCGCCGGGGTGTCCAGCCGAAGCGTTCCAGCGAGACACGCCCCTGCTCGTCGACCGTCACGCCCTCCTGCTCGAGGAGCGCGCGCTGCACCGCGGAGCCCATCGGGTCGAGGATCGAGATGGCGGCCAGGCCCCGGGGCCGGGCGCCGAGCACCCGCTGCCAGGGAACGAGGTGGCGCGTGCCGCGCAGGGCGGCGAGCGCGTACCCCACCTGTCGAGCCGCTCGCGGCGTCCCGGCCAGCAGCGCCACCTGGCCATAGGTCGCCACCCGGCCGCGAGGGATGCGCGCAACCACCCGGTAGTAGGACCTCCAACCCGCCGGGGGCTCGCTCCGAGGTGCCATCCCGGCCGGGACGGTCCGGTTTCGCTTTACAACCATCCTCCCGACATTACGCTTGGCGGATGAACCGTGCACGATTCCCCATGGCAGTCCTCGCCGCCGTCGCGCTCGCTGGCTGCGGCATCCAGTCGATCCCGCAGGCCAACAACGCCGTCGCCGCCGGATGGGCGGAGGTGGAGAACCAGTACCAGCGCCGCGCCGATCTCGTCCCGAACCTGGTGGAGACGGTGAAGGGCTACGCAACCCACGAGAAGGAGACGCTCGAGGGCGTCATGGCCGCGCGTGCCCAGGCCACCCAGGTGAAGCTGACGGTCGACCAGTTGACGCCCGAGAACATGAAGAAGTTCGAGCAGGCGCAGACCGGCCTGACCGCCGCGCTGGGCAAGCTGCTGGCGGTCTCCGAGGCCTACCCGAATCTGAAGGCCAACGAGAACTTCCGCGACCTCCAGGTTCAGCTGGAGGGAACCGAGAATCGGATCTCGGTGGCGCGCCGCCGTTACATCCAGGTGGTGCAGGACTTCAACAACCTCATCACCGTGCCGCCCACGAGCTTCACGAACAGCATGTTCTACCACCACGCGCCGAAGGCCCAGTTCGCCGCGACCACGCCCGGCGCCGCAGAGGCGCCCAAGGTGAAGTTCTAGGGGGCGCCCGGTGACCCGCGGCCCGGCGGCCGCCATCGCCATCGTCCTGCTCGCCGCGGCGCTGCCTGCCGCGGCCGAGACCCCCGTGCCGCGCCTGTCCGGGCCGGTGGTGGACGAGGCCGGCGTTCTCGACGGCGGCTGGAAGACCCGGCTCTCCGACCTGGCCCGTGCCGCGCGCGCCCAGAACGGTGGAGCCGGCCCGCAACTCCAGTACCTGCTCGTGAAGACGCTCGACGGCGAGCCCATCGAGAACTACTCGATGCGGGTCGCCGAGGCGTGGAAGCTCGGGACCAAGGGCAAGGACGACGGAGTCCTGGTCGTGGTCGCCGTGAAGGACCGCAAGGTGCGCATCGAGGTGGGCGGCGGGCTCGAGGGCGGACTCACCGACGCCCAGTCCGGCCGCATCATCCGCAGCGCCATCGTCCCGGCCTTTCGCGAGGGGCGCTACGGGGAGGGGCTGCACGCGGCGGGCCTTCAGATCCTGGGGGCGCTCGGAGCGTTGCCGCAGGGAATGGCGCAGGGACCGCGGCGACAGGTGCAAAACGAGATCCCCGTCCCCATCGTCGGCGCCTTGCTCGGCCTGCTCTTCTCGCTCGGCTCGCCGATCCTCTTCCTCCTCATCGTCGCCTTCGTGATCGTGCGGGCGCTTCTGGGCATCGGGCGCCGCGGCCCGCGCGGCCCCTGGGGCGGTGGCGGCTTCTCCGGCGGAGGCGGGTTCTCCGGTGGCGGAGGCGGCTGGAGCGGTGGCGGGGGTGGATTCAGCGGCGGCGGTGCCTCGGGGAGCTGGTAGGAGCCCACCATGTCCCTCGAAAGCCAGTTTCCGACGGAAGCCCAGGAGCGCATCGCCGCGGCGGTCCGCCAGGCCGAGGCCCGCAGCATGGGGCAGGTCGTCCCGGTGGTCGTGGAACGCTCCGAGCCCTACGAGGAGGCCCGCTGGATCGCCGCTGTCGTGGCGGCGGCGCTGGTCACCGGGCTCGTGGAGCTCCTGCGCTGGGAGCCCACCATCGCCGAGCTCTTCGCCCTCCAGATCCTGGGCGGTGTGCTGGGCTGGATCGCGGGGCGCCTGGCCCCGGTGGAGCGGCTCCTCGCCGGGAAGGGCCACCAGGAACGGGCGGTCCAGGCCCGCGCCGAGCAGGCCTTCTTCGAGCATGGTCTCCACGAGACGCGCGACGGCACGGGCGTGCTGATCTTCGCGTCGCTGCGCGAGCGCCGGGCCGTGGTCATCGGCGACCGGGGCATCCACGCGCGAATGGGCGACGTCGAGTGGAAGCGTGCCGTCGAGGCTCTGGTCGACGGCATGCGGCGCGATTCGCCGGGCGATGGGTTCGTTGCCGCCATCGCCATCGCCGGAGCGCGTCTGGAAGAGCACTTCCCGCGAAGGGCCGGCGAGATCATCCCCAACGAGCTGCCCGACGGACTGAAGCGCGGCAGCTGACGCGCGCGTCCGGAGAGACCGGTTGCAGGGTCAGGCGCCGCCGGGGGAGCGGAATGCGCAATCCCGGCAGGGCGCGAGTTCCTCCCACCCGTCGCCCACCGCCCGCCAGGCCGGTGAGTTCCACGCCTCGGGGATCGATCCGTTCCGCAGCGAACCCAGGTACCCGAGCCGTCCCTCGCGCGCCGCCGGAGCAGGGCAGGGGAGGTAGGTCCCGTCCACCTCCACCCAGGCCTCGCGACCCGCGAACGGGCAATCCCGGAGCGGCGCGCCCCCCTTCTCGGGAAGTTCCACCAGGCCGCGGAGCGCGACCTCACCGCCTCCCCGGCGAGGGGTCGTGGTCGCCGCGTCACGTGCCGCCCGAACCGCCTCGTTCCAGCGCCGAACCGCCTCCGGCGAGCGACGGAGCGAGGAGGCCTCCAGCGATGGGAAGTGCAACTGCAGGTGGTTCACCTTCACCCGGTCGAGCCCCTCGGCTGCGGCGAGCCGGACCAGGGCCGGGAGCTCACCGACGTTCTCCGCGCGAGCGGCCACCTGGAGGCTCACCCCGCAGCGGTTGCCACCCACCGAGGCGGTCTCGTCCCGGACCCGCACGAAGGTCCGGAGGTCTGCGAGGGCCCGGACGGGATCGCGCCCGCCGACGAGCTCGGCGTCGAGCCAGGGCGAGGCCGCGCCCCAGGAGATCTTCACGTCCGAGGACACCGGGCAGAGGATGCGAGCCCATTCCTCTGCGCCGCGTCCGGGGAACGACCCGTTGGTGGTGACGTTGAGCGAGATGCCCCGCGCGCCGCAAGACTCGGCGAGCCCGGGAAGGCCATCCCAGAGGAGGGGTTCCCCACGGGTCGAGGGAATCACCTCGATCGGCGGCGAGGAAAGGGAGTCGATGGCGCGGATCACATCCTGCAGCCCGAGACGTCGGGGGGCGGCAGCGGGACGGATGGCCCGGGCCTCGTCCGAGTGCGTGGCGCACATCGGGCAGCGCAGGTTGCACTCGTCGGGGTTGGTGACGAACGTGATTCGCCAGGGCGAGAGGAGCACCCCTCATCGTACTCGCGGATCGGTCCGCGCGGATCGGTTGACAAACTCATCCGCCGGAACGGATAAACGGTCATGCCCCCCAGGTCGAAAGCCACCTCGCGGCGCCCCCGAGCGCGCACGCGCGGGGCCCGCATCCCCGGTCACGAGCGGGCCCACCCCGCCGCCGGCAACGATCTCACGCCGGTCCTGGGGGCCAACCTGCGGCGCCTGCGCATGCGTCGGGGCCTCTCGCTCGAGAAGCTCTCCAAGCTCTCCGGCGTCTCCCGGGCCATGCTGGGCCAGATCGAGCTGGGCCAGAGCGCACCGACCGTGAATGTGCTGTGGAAGATCAGCACGGCGCTGGAGGTCCCCTTCAGCGCCCTCATCACCAGCCGCCCCACCGCGTCCTTCCACGTCCTGCGGGCCGACCAGGCCAAGCGGCTGGCCTCCTCCGACGGGAGCTTCGTGTCCCGCGCCCTCTTCCCCTTCGACGAGCCGCGGCGGGTCGAGTTCTACGAGCTGCGGCTCGCCCCGGGCGGCATCGAGCGGGCCGACGCCCACCCACCCGGCACGGTGGAGAATCTGGTGGTGAATCGCGGCACGATCGAGATCGAGTCCGGTGGTGGCGTCCACGCCCTCTCGCCGGGTGACGCAGTGATCTTCGAGGCCGACGCGCCCCACTCGTACCGGAATTCCGGGGCCGTCGAGGCGATCATGTACCTGGTCATGACCTACGCCGACTCGGTGGGGTAGCCGGTGGGACGGCCGACGCACGAACTCCTCGTCGAGCGGGGCGTGGTGTCACCCGAGGCGGTCGTCCGCGCCGAGGCCACCGCCGCCCGCAGCGGCACCAAGCTCTGCAGCAACCTGCTGGCGGCGGGGGAAGCGACCGAGGGGGCGCTCGTGGCCATCCTCTCGGAGCGGCACGGGTGGCCCGGCGTCGACCTGTCGCGCTCGGAGATCTCCGCCGAGGCGCTCCGTCACGTCCCGACGGCCGTGGCGTTCGCCGACGGGATCCTGCCGCTCTCGACCGAGGGCGGGAGGCTGCACCTTGCCCTCTCCGATCCGGACGGCGCGGAGCGGGCGATCGCCGAGGTCCGGTTCGTGACCGGCATGGAGGTCTCGCCGTACGTGGCGGTCGCGGGCGCGCTCCAGGCGGCCATCGCAGAGGCCTACGAGGGGCTCGAGCACGGGGAGCCGGCCTGGCGGGGCGCCGACGCTTCCCCCGGCTGCGGAATCGCGGTGGCCAATCCGGCCGAGCGGATGCTCCCGGAGGGGGACGAGGTCATCATCGTGGTGGACGATGGGGTCCAGACGGGGATCGACATCGACGAGACGCTCTCCGTGCCGCTGGCGAAGCCGCCGGAGGCGGTGGGTCCCGCCGCCATCCCGCTGGGGACCGGCGAGTCGACGCGAAGGATCCTGGTGGTCGACGACGAGCCGGAGATCCGCACCCTCCTGCAACGGACCCTCACCGCCCACGGGTTCGAGGTGGATACGGCTCCCGACGGCGAGGAAGCCCTCGCCCGGGTCGCCGCGCGCCCGCCGGCGCTGGTGCTGCTCGACGCCATGCTTCCTCGCATCCACGGCTTCGAGGTGGCGCGAAGGCTTCGCGCCGACCCGCGCACGCGCGAGGTGCCGGTGGTCATGATGACCGCGATCTACCGCGGGTGGCGCTTCGCCCAGGATGCCCGCGAGGCCTACGGCGCCGAGGACTACATCGAGAAACCCTTCCGGCTCGACGACCTGGTCAGGCGCGTCGAGGCGGTGCTCGAGGCCACCGCCACCCGCGGTCCGGCCAAACCCTCGGGAGGGGATCTCATGCTCCGGCGGGGCAAGGAACTCCTCCTGGCCGGCCGGCTCGAGGCCGCCGTCGCCGCGCTCGGCGAGGCCATCTCCGCCGACCCGTTCTCGGCCGAGGCCCACCACCAGCTCGCCCGGGCCCTCCGAGCACAGGGCGAGCACTTCCGCGCCATGACCTCCTTCGAGCACGCGGTGGAGCTGCGCCCCGATTTCTTCCCCGCGCTGCGCAGCCTGGCCGCGCTCTATGCCGAGAAGGGTTTCCGCCGCAAGGCCGTCGAGACGCTGGAGCGCGCGATGACCGCAGCGCCCGACACCGAGGCCCGCGACGCCGTGCGCGCCAACATCCTCGAGCTGCTCGAAGCCTGAGCAGGTAGCTGCCTCGAGGCGCCGCACCCTCCAGGCTCCCCGCCCGGCCTGCTGCCCGGGACCCGCGCACCTGGCTCGTTCGCGCCTCGTGGCACGCCCGGTGCAAACGAGCCTCCCGTCGGGCGTGCTGGCGCAGGCTCGGTGCGCAGGCAGAGTCGGTCCACTCGATCCCAGGGAGAACACGATGGCAGCCGAACCCACGCTGAGCGAGCTCGCGAAGAACCTCGCTGAAACCCAGACAGCCCTCAACATCGTCTGGACGATGGTGGCGGGCTTCCTCGTCATGTTCATGCAGGCCGGCTTCGCGCTTGTGGAGACGGGGCTCACCCGCGCCAAGAACGCCGCCCACACCATGGGGATGAACTTCCTCGTCTACGCCATCGGCATCATTGGCTTCTACTTCGTGGGCTTCGGCTTGCAGATGGGTGGCGTGGGCTCGGCCTTCGGCGAGACCACCCT
>Ga0209253_10004897_pt1:0-7500 | contig 11628 bp, 10 predicted proteins | sample FrelakmetBRP12BR_FD_187145 | JGI IMG/M metagenome (GOLD analysis project Ga0209253, IMG submission 187145) | Freshwater lake sediment microbial communities from the University of Notre Dame, USA, for methane emissions studies - BRP12 BR (SPAdes)... | ecosystem: Environmental > Aquatic >...
TGGGTGCGCGTCCCGCTCGATCGTCTGCGCGTCGGGCTCGCCCCGATGCCCTCCGGCCGCCTCGGACTCGGCGCGGCGATGAGCTTCTAGCAGGAGGCCGCCGTGCACACCCGCTTCGCCATTCCCGCGCTCGCGTTCGCTCTCGCCGTCGCCTGCAGGGGCGAGACCGAGGATTTGGGCGTTCTGCAGGCGCGGGTCGTTCACACAGACCACCCGGACAGCATTCGGACAACCGACAGTCTGGTGGTGTACTTCTTAGCCAGGCCAGACATAGGGAACTGCTTCAGCGAGTCCCACGTCGATGTTCGCCGCGACTCCCTTAGGGTGGCGGTGACCATATGGGCGAATGCGAGGCAGCACTCGCCGCCGATCCCTCCATGCGGCATAGTGGGGTACAGGTACAGCGGAGCACCGCCGTTCGTCGCCGGCTGGTTCCTTGTGTTGGCGAGCCAGCCTGACGGAAGCGTGTGGGTCGATTCCGTCACGGTGTGGCCGTAGAGTGGCCCCCCTGGCCGCGCCAGCGCCTCGCAGGGGCGCGAACGTCCGCGCCCTTGACGCCTGCTTGACGGCGGCGACCTATTGTGGTCGTGGCTCCCACGGAGGTCGCCGTCATGAACATCCGCCTCGCCGCGGGTGTCGTCGCCATCGCGCTCTTGTTGACCGGCGCCACACTCGCTGCGCAGCAGCCAGCCACCCGGCTTCGCCCTTGGCAGCCGGTTCGCGTGACCGCCCCCGCCGCCGGGCTTGACCGGAGCGTAGAGGACTTCTTGGCCGTTCGGGGCGACTCGCTCGTTCTCGCGCGTGTGGTGACGCACCGTTTCGACGGCTATCGGATGACGGACACGACCTTCCTGACGGTTCCGTCTAACGCGGTGACGCGACTGGAGGTACGTGCGCTTTCCTGGGTGCGCGCCGTCGGCTACGTGGGCGGGTTGGCCGCGGGAGCGGCTGTATGGTCACACGCCTGCAACGGGGGGAGGTCGTTGGGGCTTTCAGAAGGCATGGACTGCTTGCTCGGGTTGTTCCTTGTCCCATTGCCTGGGGCGCTCTGCGGCCTCTTGGCGCAGTCCATGTTCCCCCAGTTCGGCTGGGCACGGGTGCCGCTGAGTAGCCTTCGTGTCCAGCTGGCGGCGCGGCCCGCCGGCCGCCTCGGCCTCGGCGCGGCGCTCAGCTTCTGACCGGAAGTCCTCATGCGCGATCGCCTCGCCTCAATCCCTGGAACCGTGGCGACGCTGCCCCTGTTGCTGCTCCTCCTCTCCGGCTGCGCCGTGGCTGCCCGGCAGGTCCCCATCGGGGCCGTGGTGCGGCTCCATCTCGATACCCCTGAAGGGTTCGGGCGCCCCGTCACCGGCTTCTTCCGGGGCGCGACCCGCGACAGCCTCCTGGTGCAGCGCGACTCGCTAGGCGCGACGAGCGCCGTCGCTCGCACCCAGGTCCTCTCGCTGGAGGTGCGCCGCCGAGGCTCGGCAAAGACGATCGGAGCGCTCATCGGTGCCACCGCCGGGGCTGTGGCCGCAACCGCAGCCGTCGCTGAGGACCGGAAGCGCTGCGAACATCTGTTGGGGGGCTTGTGCGGTCTGTTCTTCGAAATCCGCTACGTGCGGGCCTTCGAGTTCTACGCGATCGGTGTCGGCCTCGGCGCCGTTGCCGGGGGCGCAGTCGGCAGTGCCATTCCAGCGACCTACTGGCGTCGCGTGCCGCTCGAGGGTCTGCGAGTCGGTGTCACGCCGCTGCCCGCCGGCCGCCTCGGCCTCGTCGCGGCGTTCAGCTTCTAGCAGGGAATCGCTGTCCCGCCGGCCGATCTGACCTCGCCTGCCGCGTGCGCCAGCGCCCGGTCATCGTCCCACAGCGTCAGCGCGCCGAAGAGCAACACCTACAGCCCGCGTTCGTTCAGCCACTTCCGCATGGTCTCGGCCACGCTTTGCCAGCCCGGCTCCAGCATCATGTCGTGCGCCATGTTGGGGAAGAGCCTGGCCTGGGTGCCGTAAGCGCGGGCAGTGGCTTCGATTTCGTTGGGAAGAAAGACGGTATCCGCCGCGCCGCCCAATACCAAGAGCGGCGCCTTCACGCGCGCGGACCGGGGCAGGTTGAAGGCCAGCATGTCGAGGAAGGCGAGGAACGATTCGTCCTGTAGTTGAGCATGATAGGCCCGCACGCGCTCATCGGGCAGGGCAGCGGAGAAGAAAGCCTCGCGGGCCAGCGCGGGCGTTTGGATGAGGGGATACAGACTCCACCGCACGTTGACCTGCAAGAACTCCCACGGATGCCGCGCGGCGAGGCGGAGAGTGGTGGAGAGGACTCCAGCGGGCGGCACGGCGGCCAGCAGAATCCCGGCGGGTACGGCGTGCGTTTCCAAATACAATTGCACGATGGCTCCGCCCATCGAGTGGCCGATGACCACCGGCGGTGCGGGCAGTTGCGCGGCGACCTCGGCGACATCGGCCACGTAATCTGCGAGGCGCGTCCAGCGCAAACGTGCTCGGCCCTCACTTCCGCCGTGCCCGCGCAAACTCAGCGCGTGGGCGGCATAGCCCTGCGCCGCAAAGTCATCCAGGAAATGCTCGGCCCAGCACCACGCGCCATGCCACGCGCCATGCACGAACAGCAGTGGGGTGGGGCGGGCCGTCCCGGCAGGTTGGCGAGAGAGGACTTCGAGTTTCATGGGTCTACCACGGATAGGGATTTCCTTCTGCGTGTCCTCTCACTCCTCTGCACAGGTGCGCTCGTTCCCGCCCTCGCGCGCGGCACGGTGCGCTCCGAGCGCACCGCGGTCCCGCGGCCGGCGTCAGCGCCCCAGCGGCGGGAGCCGGAACGAGACCCCCACGCCGACGCGGCCGAAGGACGCGCCGCCGGCGGGCGGACGCTCGAGCGGCACGCGCTCCCATGTGTCGTCTCGACCGAGGTACCCGTAGAGGGCGCCGAAGCTGACACCCAGCGCGCCGCCCACGGCGGCGCCCGTTGCCACTATTTCGCGCAGGTCGTCGCGGTCGATCGCGCATTCGGGCGCGACGAGGGCGAAGTAGAAGCAGTACACCCCACTGCCGATGAGGCTGAAGAGAGCGCCGATGCCCGCGGCACCCACGAGCCCCTGCGCGGCGCTCCTGAGCACGTGGCGGTGCGTACCGCGGCTCACCTCCAGCGAGCGCACGTCGGCCATGGCGACGACGCGCTGTCGGGCACCGCGGTCAACCTGCAGCACGAGCGAATCGGCGCGGCGCGCGACGAGCGTGCCGGTCAGCTCGCGAGGGCGGCCGCGCGTGCGAACGACACGGATCCGTGAACCGGAATCGGCGGGGAGCGGCTGCTGAGCTTTGCCGATATCGGCGGGCGTGGGGGAGTCGACGATTGGGCGCGCTCTGCTCGCGCAGGCGAGAAGGCACCCGGTGGCCAGCAGCGTCCAAGCGTGTCGCATATGCTCGCTCCCGTGAAGGACCGCCGTCGCGGCGCCACGCCCTGAATGGTCCGCTGACGTGTGTCCATGTCGCCCCATATACGCCGCGCCGGCCGCAGCGGCTAGGGTGGGGCATCGGCGCGTCAAGGACGTAGCCGCGTGTCGGTCAACTCGGTCAGGATCCGGCGAACATGATGCGCGGCAGGGCGCGACAAGCTGTGCGGCCGTTCGTGCGGGAAGAGGACGCAACCCCTTGCCCCGCCTAGACCACGTGAGCAACTTGCGCGCTGAGTGCGCACAAGCTGCGCACGTTCGGTCCGCGTTGGGACCAGGAGGTCGCGGGTTGAACTGCGGCCGCTCCGCGGCCTCGCTCCGCTCGCCGGGCACGCCCGGCGCCGGCCGCAGGCGACCGGACGCGTCGAGTCCCGCCGGACGTAGAGCCACCGTCGGCGTTGCGCCAGTAGCTCAGCTGGACAGAGCGGCAGCCTTCTAAGCTGCGGGTCGGAGGTTCGAGTCCTCCCTGGCGCGCCTCGCGTGCGAAGGCCCCGTCACGTCGGTCACGTGGCGGGGCCTCGTGCGTCGCGGACCGGCCTCGCTCAGCCGCCGCCGAACGTGGTGAGCGCCTCCCGCATTTCCGCGGCCGACTGCCAGCGGTTGCCCGGGTCCTTCTCGAGCGCCTTGGCCAGCAACTTCGCCAGCGGCCGCGACAGGCTCGGCAGCAGGTCGCGCGCGTCCGGCGGGGCCGCCCTCTGGTGCATCTCCAGGACCAGCGCATCCATCCGATGGGCGAACGGCGGCTGCCCCGTCAGGCACTCGAAGAGCAGGCACCCGAACGAGTACAGGTCGCTGCGGTGGTCCAGCTCCGAGGCCCCCGCGGCCTGCTCCGGGCTCATGTAGGTCGTCGTGCCCACCGTGAAGCCCGAGCGCGTCACGCGGTCGCTCTCGGAAGCGGCGATGGCCCGCGCGATGCCGAAGTCCACGAGGATCGTCCCGGACTCGGGCGAGAGTACCACGTTCTCCGGCTTCACGTCCCGGTGGACGATCCCCTTCGAGTGAGCGTAGTCGAGCGCGTCGAGGATCTCGTCGGCGACGGTGAAAGCCTCGCGGAGCGGCAGCCTCCGCACCTGTGTCAGGTGCTGCCGCAGCGTCGGGCCCTCGAAGCACGGCATCACGAAGTAGAGCAGCCAGTCGGCCTCGCCGAAGTCGAGCAGCGGGGCTATGTGCGGGTGGTGCAGCTCCTTGAGGAAGCCGATCTCGCGCAGGAAGCGCTTCGCCGTGAGGCTGGGCAGGAGCTCGGGGTGGAGGATCTTGAGGGCGACGTGGCGGCCCTCGCGATCGCGTGCCGAGAAGATGCGCGCCGCGCCTCCGCGTGCCATCTCCCCATCCACCTGGTACCGGTCACCCAGCGCGGCGTTGACCATCGCGAGCAGATCGTGCGGAACGGTGCCCTCCCTTGGTGGCGGGCCGACGGGGCGGAAACTGCGGCCCCGCTTGGGTTGCCGCAAGAAGGGCGGGGCACCGGCCGCCGGGGCTTCGCCCGGCGTCGCTGCCCCGCCCGGTCCGGTACGCCCTTTGCTAGAACAGCCCGAGCACCTTGCCCGTCTTGAGGTCCAGGTCCACGTCGTAGTAGACCGGCCGCGTAGGAAGGCCCGGCATCGTGCGCATCGTGCCGCAGATCGGGTAGAGGAAGCCCGCACCGACCGAAGCGCGAATGTCGCGGATCGGCAGCCGCCAGCCGGTCGGCCGGCCCTTGAGCGCCGCGTCGTGGCTGAGGCTGAGGTGCGTCTTCGCCATGTTGATCGGCATCTTGTCGAAGCCGAGCCGCGTGTACAGCTCGATCTTCGCCTCGGCCTCCGGCGCGTAGTCCACGCCGTCCGCGCCGTAGATCCGCGTCGCGATGGTCTCGATCTTCTTCTTGATAGGCCAGTCGAGCGGGTAGAGGAACTCGAAGTGGTTCGCCTGAGCCGCCGCGCCGACCACCGCCTCGGCCAGCTCGATCGCGCCCTTGCCCCCGTGCATCCAGTGCGTGCAGGGGAACGCCCCTTCGGCGCCCGCCTCGAGCGCGAGCTTCCGCACCAGGTCCACTTCGGCCTTGGTGTCGTACTTGAAGGAATTGACTGCGACGCACACCGGCACGCCGAACAGCTTCGCGTTCTCGATGTGCTTCACCAGGTTCACCGCGCCCTTCTCGAGCAGCGCGAGGTTCTCCTCCGTGTAGGCCTTGTCGAGCGGGCGGCCCGCCACGACCTTCGGCCCGCCGCCGTGCATCTTGAGCGCCCGCACCGTCGCGACCACGACGATCACGTTCGGCACGAGGCCGGAATAGCGGCACTTGATGTCGAGGAACTTCTCCATCCCGATGTCGGCGCCGAAGCCCGACTCCGTCACGACGTAGTCCGCCAGCTTGAGCGCGATCTGGTCGGCCACGATGGACGAGTTGCCGTGCGCGATGTTGGCGAACGGTCCCGCGTGCACGAAGGCCGGTGTTCCCTCCAGCGTCTGCATCAGGTTCGGCAGCAGCGCGTCCTTCATCAGCACCGTCATCGCGCCAGCCACTCCGAGGTCCTCGGCGGTCACCGCCTCGCCCCGGGTGTTCGTCCCGATGACGATCCGGCCCAGCCGCTCACGCATGTCCTCGATGCCCGTCGTGAGCGCGAGGATGGCCATCACCTCGCTGGCCACCGAGATGTCGAACCCGGTGGTCCGCTCGTTGCCCTTCTCGTCGTCTCCCAGGCCGACCTGCACGCGGCGCAGGTGGCGATCGTTTATGTCCACCACGCGCTGCCAGGTGATGCTGGCCGGGTCGATGTCGAGACGGAACAGCCGGCGCTTGTCCTCGGGCGAGAGTTCCTCGAGCTTCTTCGCCTTGATGCCGAGCCGCTGCGCCCTCTTCCGGATGGCCGGCGCGAAGGTGCCGTCGGGGCAGAGCGCCTTGCCGAGCTTGTCGTCGTCCGACGTGGCCCTCTCGTGGAGGATGCGCGAGTCGATCGCCGCCGCGAGCAGGTTGTTCGCCGCGCTCACCGCGTGGATGTCGCCGGTGAGGTGGAGGTTGAAGTCCTCCATCGGGACGATCTGCGAGTAGCCGCCGCCGGCGGCGCCGCCCTTGATGCCGAAGGTCGGGCCCATCGACGGCTGGCGGATGCAGACGATCGTCTCCTTGCCGAGGCGGGTGCCGAGGGCCTGGGCCAGGCCCACGGCCGTCGTGGTCTTGCCCTCGCCGAGCGGAGTCGGCGTGATGGCGGTGACGTCGACGTACTTCCCGTTCTTGCGCTTGCCGAGGCGGTCGCGTACCTCCAGATGGACCTTGGCCTTGTAGCGGCCGAAGAGCTCGAGTTCCTTCTCGCGGAGTCCGATCTCCTCGGCGATCTCGAGGATGGGGCGGAGCTTCGCAGCCTGGGCGATGTCGATGTCACTCGGAACCGGGTGCTTGATCTTGACCGGCATCGGTCGCGTTCCTCCAGCGCGTGCTCAGGTGGATGGTAGGGGCGCGCAGTACGCTGAATCTCCCGCCGCGCGGCCGTTAGTCAACTGGACCGGGGACGGGCGCCGCACCTGTGGCGCCAGGCTCCGGGCTATTCGGGAGGGCGCCTGACAGCCGACGGTTCGCCGACTCTCTCTCTCGTCGTTCCGGCCCACAACGAGGAGCGCTACCTGCCGCGCCTCCTCGCCACGGTGGCCGAGGCGCGGCGCGAGTACGATGGCCGGGGCGGCCGGCTCGAGACGATCGTCGCGGACGACGCGTCCACCGACGGCACGGCCCGCATCGCGGAGGAGCACGGGTGCCGCGTCGCCAGCCTCGACGTGCGCAACATCGGTGCCGCGAGGAACGGCGGGGCGCGCCTGGCCGGCGGGGAGTTCCTCGCCTTCGTGGACGCCGACTCCCGGATCCACCCGCGGACCTTCACCGAGGTGGACCGGCTGCTGCGCTCGGCGCGGGTGGTGGGCGGTGCCAGTGGGGTGACGATGGAGCGCTGGTCCCTCGGCATCGCCGCGACCTGGGCCGTGATGGTCCCGCTGGTGTGGCTCACGGGGTTCGACACCGGCGCGGTCTTCTGCCGGCGCGCTGACTTCGCGGCGCTGGGCGGCTACGACGAGCGGCGGCGGGTCGC
>Ga0209253_10004898_pt1 | contig 11627 bp, 14 predicted proteins | sample FrelakmetBRP12BR_FD_187145 | JGI IMG/M metagenome (GOLD analysis project Ga0209253, IMG submission 187145) | Freshwater lake sediment microbial communities from the University of Notre Dame, USA, for methane emissions studies - BRP12 BR (SPAdes)... | ecosystem: Environmental > Aquatic >...
CATCTCTCGCCATATCCATTGATGGTCCCCTGCACCATGATCACACCTGCCTGCACAGCAGCCAGGCTGTTCGCAAGAGCCAGACCGCAGTCATTGTGGGCATGAATCCCCGCAGGCACTGGAAGATCTCTCATTGCATCCGACACGATGCGGTGCACCTCGTTGGGCAGGGAGCCTCCGTTGGTATCGCAAAACACGACCACGTCTGCCCCGCCGCGAACGGCTGCATTCACTGTTCTGAGGGCGTAGTCCGGATTCCTCTTGTATCCGTCGAAGAAATGCTCCGCATCATAGATCACCTGGCGGCCCTGCTTCTTCAAATAGGATACGGAGTCTTCGATGAGCGCCACGTTTTCATCCAGAGACACGCCCAAGATCTCGGTGGCGTGAAGATCCCAGCTCTTGCCGAAAATGGTGATGGTTTCCAGTTCTGTTCTTAAGAGGGCTTGAATGCTTTGGTCATCTTCCGGTCGGATCTGGCTGCGGCGGGTGCTTCCAAAGGCGGTGAGGCGAGCGGTTTTAAAGGAGGCTTTCCGCGCCATCTCGAAGAACCGCGCGTCCTTGGGATTGGATCCCGGCCATCCGCCCTCCACATAATGAACTCCGAACTCATCGAGCTTTTGGGCGAGCCTGAGCTTATCCTCTGCGGACAGGGTCACTTCTTCGCCCTGGCTTCCGTCCCTGAGCGTTGTGTCATAGAGGGTGATCTGCTTGTTCATGTCTTTCTCCGTTGCTCATCCCCCCTCACCTGTAGGAGCAAGCTCCTGCTTGCGAAAACACCCCACGGGGAGAGGTTTCCCCCGCCAGTGGCGGCGCCGAAGGCGACCAGGGGCGGGGTGAGGGGGCTTAATGGCCAACAACTGAATGCGTTCGTATCGGCCAAAAAAAAACCGTTATCAGGAGGGCCTGATAACGGTTTTTCTAAAGGGCTTATTTACATCATTTCGTCATCACCAGGCCCGGGCGTTTTAGATAAACGACCCCAACAAGTAGCAATAGGGATAGCAGGCCCCCTATTGCGGTGGTAATAACGATAATGTTGTTGAACAGGTACATCATAATTCTATTTGGCTTTCCTTGACGTGAATAAGCAGTCTAGATGAGCGCTTTCTTTGTGTCAAGCTTTTTTCTTTGTTCCATTGAATTTCTTTTCCCTGACGCCCCCCAAAGCCCAGAAAGTGTCATTCCCGCGCAGGCGGGAATCCAGATTTGAAAGTTTCTCTCTTCCCTGCACCTTCACCGTGTGCCGTGCACCGTGCCCCGTGTATTCCTCCTTCCGTGTACCGTGCGCCGTGTACCATGTACCATTAATATACTTCTATTCCTTTTACCTTGCCTCCTCCAAACTCCGCCATAGTCTCCGCTGCAACGGTCAACCCGTCTTTCAGGTAGACCGAGTCGATCCCCGGAACCGCATAGGCATAAAAGAAGACGTTTTTCGTGCCTTCCTCCACTCTGGTCTTCTCATCCGCTCCCTGGCAGAGGACGCACACAATGTCTTTCTCGTCTCTCAAGACGATCTCCCCTTCTTTGGTCACGAAGTCCCTCTGGCCCATGCCTTTCGAGATCTCGCCCCCTTCTGCCACGTCCAGCATGAGCTTGCCATCAAAGCGATCATAGTCGGTGACGGCGACCAAGATGCCTGCGCACATCTCCGCCATGAAATGGGCATCCACCATGAGATTGTACTGGGGGAATCCGCTGTTCACGGTTCTTTTGAGATGCTTGGGCAGGGGGCACTCAAAACCGAAGGATGCGAAGAACTGATCGTAGATCTCAATCCGTTTCGTGATCTCCGCAAGAGTCTCCCGCTTCCGCATTTTGCGGAGCAGTTTTCTCCTGTATTGTTCGTATCCCTGCTGATCAGTCACAGGCTTGCAGCCTGCAATGAGCGTCAGCCCAAAGCCAACGCTGGGATACCTGGCCTGATAGGCCGGTGAAATCGAGAAGTCTATCCAGGAACCCACGGCCTTACCCCCACTCGTTATATGTCTTTCTCGCTTTGGCCCTTTCGCGTCTTTCTCGCACTTCTTACCACATTATCTCCCTTCCGTCACTCCTCCCGCTCCCTTTTCACTCCCTGGGGCTGCATTGTCGCGCGAGCCCTATGAAGCTTAAGACTTGATTTCCCGACGACTTCTATTTAATGTCCTTTTGAGGTGCTAGAGTCCCGCCCTTCGCGGGATACTTAGAGTGGGAGGCGTTCTTGAAATACTGACATTCTACCCAGGGCTGCGAATGGATTGAACGGGATTCAAGAGCGCATCGTGAAGCGAAAAAACAGTGTCAATATATCAAGAAGGTCCTGCCCGAATGTGCCGCAGGAGAAGTAACGAGAAGGACTTGGAGAAAATGCAATCAAGGCTGTGCTGCCTATACCTCCTCAATGCGGCGGTGCTTATCACGCATGAAATCGATTCTGCGTATTGGCACGAGTGGGAACTTTTCGGTATCCCGGGAGGGATCCAGGCCTTTCTGGTCCTCAACTTCCTTCTCGTGATTATGGTGCTCTATGGCCTTCAAGCCCTGGTCACGGGGCGCTCGTCCGGGATCATTTTCTCGTGGGTTTTGGTGGCTGGAGGCTTCTTCGCTGTGGTCATTCACACGTACTTTATTCTCAAGGGAAGCGAAGCCTTCAGGCTGCCCGCCTCGCTAGTGCTTCTGTTGGCCACACTCGTTCTGTCCCTGGCACAAGCCCTAGCGCTTCTTAGGGCGCGAAGACGTGCATGATGACCCGGCCACGCAGCGCCGTTGAAGTGTCGACGGATACGCTATTAGGTTTTTTACTTTGATAATAGGATCATGAGATACCGTGGGGGTCGACCGCCAGAAACCTTAAAACCTAACAGCGTGCCCTTTCAACATTCAACCTGCTGCTCCCTGACTGCAGCGGGGGAAAGTTCTTGACAAGTTGTCCAGAAACCGGCTATTCTGCCGCCAGAACGGGAGGTCCATATGCAGGTCATCAGCGTAGGCGATCTTAAGGCTCGGTTTTCAGAAATATTGAACCAGGTAAAGAAGGGGCAGGAGATCGTCATCAGTTTTGGAAAACAGCGAAAAAAGGTTGCTGTTCTCATGCCCTACAGCCAGCTCAAGCATAGGCCGCAGAGGAAGCTTGGATTACTGAAAGGCCGCGCTTCTTACCGCATCCGTGATGACTTCAAGCTAAGTGATGAAGAGATCCTGGCATCATGAGGTTTCTTCTCGACACGCACGGTCTGATTTGGGCCCTCTTTTCTCCCGATAGGCTGAGCAAGAGAGCCCGAACCGCTATCCTAGATCCTGAGAATGACGTCTTCGTGAGCGTCGTGAGCTTCTGGGAGATCTCCCTGAAGTATGCTTTGGGGAAAATAGAAATTAAGGGCCTCAATCCTGAGGACCTGCCCGCTGCAGCAAAAGAGGCGTATTTTGAGACGATCGAACTGGAGCCAAGGGAGGCCGCCAGTTTCCACAAGCTGCCAAGGATTGGCCACAAGGACCCTTTTGACCGTTTGATTATCTGGCAGGCCATTCAAAGGGATTTCTTTCTCATCTCCGCAGATCGCCACTTCGGCGCATACCAAGAATACGGACTAGAACTCTTCTGGTGAGCAAGTCTCTCCTTTTCTGAGGCTGTTAGGTTCTTAACTTTTACAGGACCATGAGATACCGTGGGGCGTCGAACGCCAGAAACCTTAAAACCTGACAGCCTTTCCTTTCGCGGAATTTGATCGTTCGTTGGTTCGAGATCCGCAGGGTAGCGAACGGCTCAACGGGCCGCCCGGCCCGATGTTCCACATCCTGCACGCTGCCGGCGGCGATTTCATCGCATGGACTGTCTGCAGCCATGGTTGCGACCTTCCCGTCCCAGAGCATTGCGCCTGTTTTGTGCTTTGGCAAAACCGTGTTATAATGCTCATCATTCTGCGTGGGAGTCCATTGGAGGTCATAACAAAATGAAACACCTCAAGATCGTTGTCGAAAAACATCCCGATGTCTATGTGGCTTATCCTCTTGGTCTGAAGGGGGTTGTGGTTGGACAGGGTGATACCTATGAGGCCGCTTTGGCGGATGTAAAGTCTGCCATTCAGTTCCACCTTGAGACTTTTGGCCCGGAAGCCTTAGAGGTTGATCCACCTATTCTGGAGGCCTTCGTTGCAGAGACAAGGCTGACGATCTGATGCCCAAATTTCCTGTAGACGTACCAATCCGGAAGGTTATTGCGACTTTGGAGCGCCTGGGATTCAGGTTAGTAAGGGAGGGTAGCCATATCTCCATGGTCAGTTAGAATCCTGATGGGACGAAAACCCCTTTGACAATCCCTAATCACCCCACCCTTAAGAAATCAACCCTCCGTACTATCCTGACTCAATCTGGAATTTCCCGAGAAGCCTTTTTGAAGGCTTTCGAAGAATAAGAAAGCGGGAACGTCCTATAATTCATTGTTGTGATCCGCTGACAATCGAAAGGAGGCAGCAACGCCCCTCAAACACCCGCTGCAACCACCGCTCAGCGAAAAGGAGGCACCATGGCTTTTTGGAACTTGGCCACCTTGCAATTGGAAGAGTTCAGGCCGGGTATTATGAGCAAGGCAGAAATTGGGGATAACTTGATTATGGTGTGCATGCAAATCGATCCCGGAAAGGAAGATACCGGACATGAACATTCCTTTGACCAGTGTGGTATTGTCCTCGAAGGCCAAATAGAGATGTTTGTAGGTCAAGAGCGCCAATTACTAAATGCAAATGAGTGCTATTTTATACCTTCAGGCAAGCGCCATGGTTGGAAGACCTTCGATAAGCCGGTCAAACTGTTGGATGTATCCTCAAAGTCGATGTCGAACGCCGGCTCCTAAGTCCATCGAGGCATAAATTCGGTGACGAATTTATTTCCTCAGGACTTAGTGCTGAGGGAGCCACCTACCGGGTCTGGGTCTGAAAATGCGTAACCGTAGTTGTGCATCGAAGCACTAAGGGATATTAATATGCCAACGAAATACGCACATACTAACCTGATCGCGAAAGACTGGAAGCGCCTCGCAGCCTTCTACCAGGAAGTATTCGGCTGCTTGCCTGTCCTGCCCGGGCGGGATATGTCCGGGGAGTGGCTCGACAAGGCAACAGGTATCAGCGGGGCCCACCTCGTGGGGATGCACCTCCGCCTTCCCGGCTACGGAGAGGGCGGTCCGACCCTCGAACTCTTTGCGTACAGCTCCATGCCGGAGCACCCTTCCGTGAAACCCAACACCCCAGGATTTGCGCACATCGCCTTTGCGGTAGATGACGTTCAGGCCGTAATACAGGCTGCCTTTGACCAAGGCGCATCTGCCGTCGGTGAGCTTACGGTGCGAGAGGTGCCCGGAGTGGGTTTGCTGACCTTTCAGTATCTCGCCGATCCTGAAGGGAATATTGTCGAGATACAGAACTGGAAGAAGGCCCATCGTTGACAGGAGAGCATCATGAAAAGGGAGAATATGCCTACTATGCTAAGCCCCAATTCTCCGGGCATTGACGATGTGGAAGGGGCAAAGGTTCCTGAAGGACTTCCGCTCGCTGTCGACGCCCATGTCCACATCTTTCCCAGCAATATATTTTCTGCAATCTGGGCCTGGTTTGACGAAAACGCCTGGCCCATTCGATATCGGTTAAGCAGCTCGGATGTGCTGGCCTATCTGCTCTCCCATGGCGAGAGTCATGTCATAGCGCTCCAATATGCCCACAAACCCGGCATTTCGCGGATGCTGAATCAGCACATGGTGGAGAGTTGCAGGGACTTTCCCGGCAAAGTGACCGGCATGGCCGCCGTGTTTCCGGGCGAGGAAAATGCCGAGGGAATCCTCAAGGAAGCCTTTGGCCATGGGCTCATGGGAGTGAAACTGCACGCCCACGTCCAGTGTTTCGACATGAACGCCAAAGAAATGGACGTGATTTATGATGTCTGTGAGTCGGAGCAGAAGCCGATGGTGATGCACGTGGGCAGAGAGCCCAAGAGCGTCGCCTACCGCTGCGATCCCTATGAGATTTGCAGCGCTGAAAAGCTGGAGCACGTTATAAAGAACTTTCCCAAGCTAAGGATTTGCGTGCCTCACCTGGGATTTGATGAAATCGGCGTTTACAGAAATCTGATTGAGAAATACGACACCCTCTGGCTGGACACAACGATGATGCTGGCGGACTACTTCCCTATTCACGAGCCTGTCGAACTGATTACTTACAGGGCGGATAGAGTCATGTACGGATCGGATTTCCCGAACATCCCTTATGCCTGGGACAGGGAACTCAAATGGCTGAGAAACTCCGGGCTGCCTCAGGAAAAGCTGGAATGGATTTTAGGCAAAAGCGCAGCTGATTTTTTCAGGTTACGCCCCATTGAGAAAAGCGATTGAAGGATCTTGATGAGATTTGCCTCGATTTTTCCCGGAGTCTTGGGTACATAGGGAATTCAGATCTTAGGTTGCACATGTGAAAGGAGAATACCAGTTTGGGCTCAGGCGGAAAAATTGTTTTTGAAAACCATAAACTAGTTGTTCCTGATCGACCCATCATTCCTTACATCGAGGGCGACGGCACAGGGCCGGACATCTGGAGAGCCGCCGTACGCGTGCTGGACCGCGCTGTTGAGCTGTGTTGGCCGGGCAAAAGAAAGATCGTCTGGAAAGAAGTGCTTGCCGGTGAAAAGGCCTTCAAGGAAAGGGGAACCTGGCTGCCTCCGGAAACAATTCAAACCTTCAAAGAGTACCGGGTGGGAATAAAAGGACCGCTGACCACACCGGTAGGTGAAGGGATTAGAAGTCTCAATGTGGCGTTGAGAATGCTCCTCGACCTGTACGCCTGTCTCAGGCCAATCCGCTATTTCCCCGGTGTTCCCAGCCCTGTGAAAGAACCTCAAAAGGTGGACATGGTCGTTTTCAGAGAGAACACGGAAGACGTCTATGTGGGCTTTGAACTGGAATCAGGGAAGGAAGAAACAAAAGATCTCTTGGAGCACCTTTTCAAAAAATATGGCTGGCGGATCCGGCCTGATTCGGGAATAGGAATAAAACCGATCAGCAAATCCGGAAGCCGGAGACTGATCAAAGCCGCGATTGACTATGCTCTCGCAAAAGGGCGAAAGAGCGTCACCCTGGTCCACAAAGGGAACATTCAGAAATTTACCGAAGGGGCTTTCCGGAAATGGGGATACGAGCTTGCTCAAGAGGCTTACCGCAATCAGGTCGTCACCTGGGAGGAGTGCAACGGTAATCCACCAGCAGGAAAGATCCTCATCAAGGATGCGATTGCCGATATATTCTTCCAGCAAACCTTGCTGAGGCCTGAGGAATTCGACGTGATCGCCACCATGAACCTCAACGGAGACTACATGTCGGATGCTCTTGCGGCGCAGGTCGGCGGCATCGGCATGGCTCCCGGCGGCAACATCAACTATGAAACCGGCTATGCGCTGTTTGAAGCAACCCATGGCACTGCTCCAAAATATGCGAACCTCGACAAGGTCAATCCCTCCTCCCTAATCTTGAGCGGGGCCATGATGCTGGATTATATGGGGTGGCGGGAAGCTGCAACGCGGATTGAGAGAGGTCTTGAGAAAACCTTTGCTTCCAAGAAGGTCACCTATGATCTCGCTCGCTTGATGGAGGGCGCTGAAGAGGTCTCCTGCTCCCGGTTCGCCGATCTAGTTTGCGAAAACATGGAGAAGGTGTCGTGACCTACCTGATCCTTGTCTCTTTTGTCTGGGCTTTTTCCTTCCCTCTCATCAAGGGATATCTCACTGGTCTTGACCCGAATTTTGTCTCCTTTGCGCGGATGCTTCTATCTCTCCTCGTGTTTTTGCCGTTTCTGAGGCTCCGGGGTGTTGAAAAGCCCATGGGGCTGAAGCTGGCCCTTATGGGCGCCGTTCAATTCGGTCTCATGTACATCGCTTACATCACCTCGTTCCAGTTTCTTCCGGCCCACACCATCGTCCTGCTGACAACAACGACGCCCCTCTTCATCACCCTCTTCAATGATGTTCACTCCCGCAAATTCAATGTCCTCTTCTTTGTGGCCGCCTTAATGGCCTTCATGGGAGGAGCCGTCATCAAGTACCCTGATCAACCTCTCCGTGCCAGCCTCATGGGTATTTTCCTGGTGCAGATCTCAAACATCGCCTTTGCCTTTGGCCAGCTTTACTACAAACAGCTTTCAGCAAAGCACACCTCATGGAATGATCGCTCCGTCTTCGGCTTCCTTTATCTCGGGGCGGTCATCATCACGGCTCTCTTCTCAATGTTCACGACCCAGTTCTCCCGGATTCAAGTCACCGCTCCGCAGGTTCTTGTTCTTGTTTACCTCGGCATCATCGCCTCGGGAGTCTGTTTCTTTCTCTGGAACAAGGGGGCACGGTTTGTTAACGAAGGCATGCTCGCTATCATGAATAACCTCAAGATTCCCCTGGGAATCATCGCATCCCTGATTCTCCTGGGTGAAAGTACCGACTATTTGAGGCTTGTCATCGGATTCGGTCTTATGGTGGGCGCCGCCTATCTCTGCGAACGACCCGGCCACCTTCCTGCAAAGCAGTCCGCCTATTCCTAGAGGAGTTTGGAAAGGAGTTGAGTCCATGGTTGTTACAATCGTTGAAGTCCACGTGAAACCGGAGAACGTCGAGCAATTCATCGGTGCGACGATCGAGAACCACAAGGCCTCGGTCAGAGAACGGAAGAATATGCGCTTCGACGTGCTCCAGTCGCCCCAAGACCCCTCCTTTTTCCTGCTCTACGAAGCCTACAACTCAGAAGAGGGCGCTGCAGCGCACAAGAACACCCCGCACTACTTGAAGTGGAGAGACACAGTCGCTCCGTGGATGGCTGTGCCAAGAAAGGGAGTGCCTTACCGGGTGATTTGTCCGTGATGAAATCCGCCCGGGCGGATTTCATGTAGCGCCCCTTCGGGGCTTCTCTGCGGTCTCAGGGTCCGGCAGCATGGCGGCCTGCCTCCTACAAACATCTTCTGCGGATGGAGCATGACCTTTAAGGCTTTTGACTTCTACAGAACCCCAAGGCTGGTTTTTGGGCCGGGCCGAGTTAAAGAACTCGGCCAGATCGTAGCCTCTTACGGCTCTGAGGTGCTTGTGGTCACGGGCAGTGACTCTCTTGATCGGACAGGCAGCTGGAAGAGATGCGAGGAGTCTTTGAAACAAACGTCCATCAGATTCCATCGCTACAGCTTTAGCGGGGAACCCTCTCCTGAACTGGTGGATACCGCTGTGAAGGAGTTCACCCCCCTGTCCGTGGACGCTGTTGTCGCCATTGGAGGCGGAAGCGTCATCGACTGTGCAAAGGCCATCGCCGCCATGCTGACTCTAGGCGAACCCGTCACACCCTATCTCGAAGGCGTGGGGATCAGAGCACACCCTGGCACCACCTTACCCTTCATCGCCGTTCCCACCACTGCAGGCACTGGAACTGAAGCGACAAAAAACGCGGTCATCAGCAAGGTGGGAAGGAAGGGCTTCAAGAAATCTCTCCGTCACGACAACTTCACTCCTGTCTGTGCAATTGTTGATCCTAAACTGACTCTCACCTGTCCTCCACAGGTCACTGCCGCCTGCGGCATGGATGCCTTCACGCAGCTTCTCGAATCCTATGTCTCACCGCAGGCCTCGCCGGTCACAGACGCCCTTGCTTTGAGCGGGATCGAGCACATCGCTTCTGCTCTGGTGCCGGCATCGATCGATCAGGGAGATGATATCGAACTTCGTTCATCCCTCGCCTATGCGGCTTTTCTGTCCGGGGTCACATTGGCAAATGCAGGGCTGGGAATCATCCACGGCCTTGCTGCACCCCTTGGGGGACTGGTCCCTATTCCCCATGGCATCGTTTGTGCGACCCTGGTGGCTGAAGCCTCCCGCATGAACATAAAGCGCATTCGAGAACTCCGAGGCCCTGAAGACACGATGCTTATCAAGTATGCCAGGGCAGGGCAGGCGCTCTCCTGTACGCCTGATGCCGACGTTCCGACTTCCTGTGACCTGCTCGTCCAAAAGCTCCATCAATGGACAGAAAGGCTTTCCATCCCTCGCCTGGGGCGATATGGAGTCGCCGAGTCTGATCTTGATGCCCTTGCAGCCCAAGCCGGTCAAAAAAGCAACCCGGTCCAGCTTGGGCTGAATGAGGTCAAGGCTATTCTCCGCGCAAGATTGTGACGAGGGATTCCCTCTTGACAGCGAAGAACGGTTCTCCCTATAGTGCCTTCGAGAATAAACTCTAAGACATTCGAAGAGATATTCTTCTACAGCAAGGAGAATGAATCATGGCCAAACTCGAAGGAAAGGTTTTGATTGCCCAGGGCGGCGGGCCGACGGCGGTCATCAATCAGTCGCTCATCGGTGTTGCCGTGGAGGCGCGCAAATTTCCCCAGGTGACACGGATCTACGGGGCTATCAACGGGGTCCGCGGCATCACCAATGAGGATTTTATTGATCTGACCCAAGAGACGACGAACAACCTCGAAAAGGTGGCCCTAACGCCTTCATCGGCATTGCTGAGCACGCGGGACAAACCCGACGAGGAGTATTGCTCGCGCATCTTCAAAGTCCTCAAGGTCCATGACGTGCGCTACTTCTTTTACATCGGCGGGAATGACAGCGCCGACACGGTCAACATCGTCAACCGAAACGCCGAGCAGGCCGGCTATGACATGAGATCCGTTCACATCCCCAAGACGATTGACAACGACCTGGTGTTCAATGACCACACCCCCGGGTACCCCTCTGCGGCCCGGTTCGTCGCCCTCGCTTTTATGGGGGCGAATCTCGACAACCGTTCTCTGCCCGGTGTTTACATCGCCGTCGTGATGGGCCGACACGCCGGCTTCCTCACGGCCGCATCGTCGCTCGGCCGCGCTTACCCGGATGACGGACCTCATTTGATTTATCTTCCCGAACGACCCTTTGATCCCGACAAGTTCCTGGGAGATGTGGATCGGGTTTACAAGAAGCTTGGGAGGTGCGTTGTCGCCGTGTGCGAAGGGATCACAGACGAGAAGGCTACACCGATCGTCACCAAGCTGACCAAATCCCAGGAAAAAGATGCGCACGGAAATATCCAGCTCTCAGGCACTGGGGCTCTCGGCGATCTTCTCGCAGATGAAGTCAAAAAGAAGCTGAAAATCAGCCGCGTCCGTGCCGACACTTACGGATATCTTCAGCGCTGCTACATGGGCGTTGTCTCCGACGTGGACCAGAATGAAGCTCGCGAGGTGGGAGAAAGGGCTGCGCAGTACGCCCTCTGGCATGATGCGGACGGGTCCGTGACCATCCATCGGACAGGGAATTACTCTGTGGACTATCAGCTGTCCGCTCTTTCGGAAATTGCCGCCAGAACAAAGACCATGCCTGACGAGTTCATCAGCGAGGAAGCGAACGATGTGACCGAAGCCTTCTATGCTTATGCAAGGCCCCTCCTGGGAAGCGGTATGCCTCAACCGCACAGGCTTCGTGCCCCGCAGGTCACTAAGTTGCTGAAATAGATGAGGCAGCGATTCCCCTTGCTCTGAAAGGCCCTTCAAAGGGGAAGATCCTCACGAGGGAGGTTCTTGTATGAAAGACGCTAGAATTCTGCTGGTCGATGACGAGGTCGTGTTCGCCAACAACATGTCCAAACTCCTGAC
>Ga0209253_10004899_pt1 | contig 11627 bp, 8 predicted proteins | sample FrelakmetBRP12BR_FD_187145 | JGI IMG/M metagenome (GOLD analysis project Ga0209253, IMG submission 187145) | Freshwater lake sediment microbial communities from the University of Notre Dame, USA, for methane emissions studies - BRP12 BR (SPAdes)... | ecosystem: Environmental > Aquatic >...
CTGACAATCGTTCACCATTTTCGATCACAACCGAGGTTCATCATGTCCTACCTGTTCACCTCCGAATCCGTTTCTGAGGGCCATCCCGACAAGGTGTGCGATCAGATTTCGGATGCTGTGCTGGATGCCATTCTGGAGCAAGACAAACTGTCCCGCGTCGCCTGCGAAAGCTTCGTCACGACCGGTCTGGCATTTGTGGGAGGCGAAATCACCACCAAAGCGTATATCGAAGTTCAGGATGTTGTGCGGCGTGTCATCCATGAGATCGGGTACACCAAGGCCGATTACCGGTTCGACTCCGAATCCTGCTCCGTGATCTCCGCCATCCACTCCCAGTCCCCCGACATCGCGCGGGGGGTGGATACGGGGGGCGCGGGGGATCAGGGGATGATGTTCGGGTATGCGTCAAACGAGACGCCCGAATACATGCCCATGCCCATCATGTTCGCGCACAAGCTGGTGAAACGCCTGGCGGATATCCGCAAGAAGGAACCAAAACTGATGCCGTACCTGCGTCCCGATGCGAAGTCGCAGGTGACGATCGAGTATCATGGCCGGCGGCCGGTCCGTGTGCACACGGTGGTGATCTCCACACAGCATGATCCGGATGCCACCCAGAAGAAAATCCGCGAGGATGTCATCCAGCACGTGATCCGGAAGATCGTTCCCGCCGGAATGCTGGACAAGAACACGGTCATCCATGTCAATCCGACCGGCCGCTTTGAAATCGGCGGACCGCACGGCGACACCGGCCTCACCGGACGGAAAATCATTGTGGACACCTACGGCGGCCGTGCACCCCACGGCGGCGGAGCGTTCTCCGGGAAGGATCCTTCCAAGGTGGACCGCAGCGCCGCATACGCCACACGACATCTGGCCAAGAACCTGGTCGCCTCCGGGCTGGCCGACGAATGCCTGATCCAGGTCGCGTATGCCATCGGTGTGGCCGATCCGGTCTCGATCCATGTGAATACCTTCGGCACGGGCCGTATCCCGGACATGGAACTGGCGAAAGTGGTCATGAAGGAAATCGACATGACCCCGCGGGGGATCATCAAACGCCTCAATCTGCTCCGCCCGATCTACAAAAAAACGGCGGCCTACGGCCACTTCGGGCGGAACGACAAGGATTTCACCTGGGAGAAGCTGGACATTGTGGACACGCTTCTGAAGGCGATCAAGTAATATGACCGTGCACGTACCTCACACTTTTCTGCGAAGGATACCATGAATCAGAAACCAGGTGTTTATAAAGTGCGGAACCTCTCGTTGGCGAAGGAGGGCTCGCGACTCATCGAGTGGGCCGAATCCCGCATGCCCGTGTTGATGGCCTTGCAGGAGAAGTACCGCAAGACCAAACCGTTCAAGGGATACAAGATCGCGGGCTGCCTTCACGTGACGAAAGAAACCGCCGTGCTGGTGAAGACCTTCGTCGCCGCGGGCGCCGAAGTCAGCTGGAGTGGCTGCAACCCCCTCTCCACCAACGATGCGGTTGCCGCCGCGCTTGCAGCACAGAAGGTTTCCATCTTTGCGTGGCATGGCATGAACGTGAAGGAGTTCTACTGGTGTATCGAACAAACCCTTCGGTTCCATCCCAACCTGACACTGGATGACGGTGCGGATCTGATCTTCACCATCCACAAAAACCATCCCGAGTTCGCACAGAAGTATGTTCTGGGCGGCACGGAAGAAACCACCACCGGCGTCCACCGTCTTCGCTCCATGGCCGCAGACGGCGCGCTGCGCTACCCGGTGATTGCCGTGAACGACGCGGAGACGAAGTGGGATTTTGACAACGTGTACGGGACGGGTCAGTCCACGCTTGACGGCATCCTGCGTGCGACCAGCGTGCTCTTCGCCGGGAAAAACGTCGTGGTGGCCGGCTTCGGCCACTGCGGCCGCGGCGTGGCAACGAGGGCAAAAGGACTCGGCGCCAATGTGATCGTTACCGAGGTAAAACCTACCGCCGCTCTGAAGGCCACACTGGAAGGCTTCCGCGTGATGAAAATGGACGATGCCGCGAAGATCGGCGACATCTTCATCACCGCGACCGGCGTGAAGGACGTCATCGTGAAACGGCACTTCCAGAGCATGAAAGACGGCGCCATCGTGTCGAACACCGGACACTATGACTGCGAGATCAATATCCCCGATCTGGCCGCCGTGACAAAAGGCAAACGTGAGATCCGGCAGAACAACGAAGAATACCTTGCCAAAGACGGACGCCGGATCTATCTGCTGGCCCAGGGACGCCTCGTGAACCTCGCGGCTGCCGAAGGACACCCTTCGGAGGTGATGGACATGTCGTTTGCCAACCAGTTCATGTCACAGCTCCGCCTCGTGGAACTCCACAAAAAGGGGATCCGCCTCGACAACACGGTGCACGACATCCCGGTTGAACAGGACCAGGAAATCGCGCGTGTGAAACTCGCCACAGGCGGCATCAAGATCGACCGTCTGACGCCGGAGCAGGTCACGTACAACGAGGATTACAGCGCCGGAACCTGACCCGAGGGTGTCACCGACCGCAGGGCCGCGGGGGGAGTCGTGTTCTCCCCCGCGGCTTTGTCTTTGAATATCCCCGGGCAATTTGGTATATTGAACCCATCTGCCGTATGCCTGTTCCTCCCAATATACTCCAGCGGGTGTTGGATGTGGTCCCCGACATGTGTTTCGTCGCGTCCGAGGACCTCAAGCTCATCGACTGCAACAGCAGGGCGCGGGAGGTAACCGGCCTTCCCGTCACCCTCAACGGGACCATCCCGTTTACGTCACTCCTGACCTCCGATTCTCCACGCCCCCCCTTCGCGTCCATCACCTCGAGCGACGGCTTTGCCGAAGCTGAAGTGCGTTTCCGTCAGTCCCGCGGGAACCCGGTGGACGCACTCCTGTTCATCCGCCGGGTTGAGGAGAACGGCCGGACGTTTGTGTTCATCACCGGACGGGACATCTCTGAATCCAAACAGAAAGAGCTGGACCTTCTCCGGTTTTCGAACGTTGTGCACTATACGGTGAATCCGATTCAAATCACCGACGCGAAGGGACGGATGATCTACGTGAACCCCGCCTTCGAACGTGCAACCGGGTACGCGAAAGAAGAACTCATCGGGAACAATCCGAGCGTCATCTCCAGCAAGAAATACACAAAGGAGTTCTGGGAGCGCGTCTGGTCCACCATCAGCGCGGGCAAGATCTGGAACGGCGAAATCGAGAACCGCCGGAAAGACGGTCAACCCCTCTATACACAGCTGCTGATCTCCCCGATCATCGAAGGCGACGGCCGGGTGGTGGGGTACCTGGGCTCACACCGCGACGTGACCGAGCAGAAGGCTCTGGAGCAGCAACTGATGCACTCCCAGAAGATGGAGAGCATCGGAACCCTGGCCGCGGGTATTGCCCACGAAGTGGGAAACCCGCTTACCTCTATCTCTTCAATCGTGCAGGTACTGCAACGCACGATCAACGACGAATTCGCCCGTGACAAACTCGGACTCGTACAGTCCCAGGTCCACAGGATCACCAAGATCATCCGCGATCTCGTGGATTTTTCCCGGCCGTCCAACTACCAGATCCAGCCCACCGATATCGTCAAACTCCTGACGGACTCCGTAGAGATCGTGAAGATGGGCAAGAAGGCGAAAGAGGTGACCTTCTATACGCACGTGCGCCACCAGATTCCCCTCCTTTCCCTTGTCCCCGATCAGATCGCCCAGGTGTTCATCAATATCCTCCTGAATGCCGTGGATGCGCTGCACGGGAAACGCGGGACGATCACGACCGACTTCGAGCGTGATGATGAATGGGTCCGGGTCCGCGTCACCGATGACGGCAGCGGCATCACCAGCGAACATCTGGCGAAAGTGTTTGAGCCCTTCTTTACGACAAAACGGGTGGGGGAGGGAACAGGGCTGGGTCTCTGGGTGAGTTACGGCATTGTCCGGAGTTTTCGCGGCGATATCACCGTGCAGAGCGAGCGGGGGAAGGGGACCTCGTTCTGCGTCACCCTTCCCCTCAATCCAAAGGAATACCGGCATGGCTGATGCGATTCTGATCGTTGACGATGAAGAGATCATCCGCGAATCCCTCTCTTTCGTCCTGACAAAAGAGGGTTTTACGGTGCGCGAAGCGGCAAACGGACGGGCCGCCCTGGACCTGATCCGGGAACAGTCCTTCGATCTGGTCATCACCGATCTCGAGATGCCCGAGATGAAAGGGATCGAACTGCTGGAACATGTCGCCGCCATTTGCCCCGAAACCCTGGTAATGATCATCACGGCCTACGGGTCCATCGATACCGCAATCGCCGCACTGCGCAAAGGCGCCGTTGACTATATCCTCAAGCCGGTTGAGTTCGATGAACTGCTCGTGAAAGTGAACCGCCTCCTGGCTACCCGGCGCGTGAGTCTGGAAAACCGGTTGCTGCGAGGCGAGTTGCACCGTCAGTACAACTTCGACGAGATCGTCGGACAGAGTCCGGCCATGCAACGGGTCTTCGATACGATCAAGAAGGTGGCGGTCACCGACGGAACGGTGCTGATCAACGGAAAAAGCGGCACGGGGAAGGAACTGGTTGCCCGGGCGATCCACTTCAGCAGCCACCGTGCCGGACGGGCGTTTGTTCCCATCAACTGCGGTGCCATCGTGGAAAACCTGTTCGAAAGCGAACTGTTCGGGCACAAACGCGGTGCCTTCACCGGAGCCTCGATGGACAAGGAGGGGTTTTTCAAGGCTGCAGACGGCGGGAGTCTGTTCCTTGACGAAGTGAGCGAAATCCCACTTCACCTGCAGGTCAAATTGCTGAGGGCGATTGAACTGAAAGAGATTACTCCCGTGGGCACGTCCATGCCGACGTCGGTGGATGTCCGGATTATCGCCTCGACAAACAAAAACCTCGCAAAGGAAGTGGAAGAAGGGCGCTACCGGGAAGATCTGTTCTACCGGTTGAATATCGTCGAGCTGACCCTCCCCTCACTCTCAGAACGTGTCGATGATATTCCCATGCTGGTGAACCATTTCGTGGCGAAACATGCAAAAGAGATGAACAAGGACGTCCGCGGCGTGGACAACGAGGTCATGAAATGTCTGATGGCACACACCTGGAAGGGTGAGATCCGGGAACTGGAAAACGTCATCGAGCGGGCGGTGATCTTCTCGGAAGGAAGTATCCTGACCAAGAGAGAGCTCCCGACACTGTTCGATCAGCGCACCGATGCGGTCTATGCATTCGACGCACGCCGGTCAATGAAGGACGCGGTGGATGAATTCGAGCGGCAGTATATCACTCATGTGCTGCGGTCCAACCAGTACAACAAGGAATTGACGGCGAAAGCCCTGCGTATCAGCCTGTCATCGCTCTACCGGAAAATCGAAGAACTGAATATCCCTTCGCAGGGTTAGGAATTTCACCGCCTGCTTTCCCACAATTCGGAAACCCGAATGCCGGGAGCCCCCTCCTTCATCGAAAAACGGGGATTTTTCGGCCTCTCCGCCCCGGCAACTCCCCCTCATTGTTGGCACAACTCTTGAAAAACTCCCGCATGGACAACGGGAGTCACAACGATGGTCTTCCTGAAGAAAATACTCGTCACCACCGACCTTTCTGACTTCTCCCTGGCAGCTATGGAGTACGCCACGTCGTTCGGGACGCTGTATACATCCCGCCTGTACCTGCTCTATGTGATCGACGGCCGGGAGGGATACCACGGAAAAGAGGGTCACCCGAAGAACGAGGCAGAGGCACGCGAAAGCCTCGAGGAATTTGTTCGTGCCCATGTGCCGGCGGAAATTCGTATCACACCGGTGGTGAAAAAGGGGGTCGCCGCGGAAGAGATCCGCCGCTTCGCCGAGGAAGAGGGAATCGACCTGATCGTGATTGCCACGCATGGCCGGACGGGATTGCGCCATATGCTCCTGGGCAGCGTTGCCGAACGGATCGTTCGATCCTCCGGGATCCCCGTGTTGACCGTCAAGCCGCACCCGTTCCGCGAAAGCATCCTTCAAGAGGAGGATGTCGAAAAGGAACTCCATCTGCGGTGATACGAACCGAGGATATGCGGTGAAAACACCCCACCCTGAGAGTGAAAACCGGAAGGGCGCCCAGGCGCCCGATACGGATGCCGGCGACAACAAGAAGACGATCCTGCTGTACAGCCCTGACCTGAACTTCTGTTTCAGTCTCTCAATGCTGTTTCAGGACAGGTATAATGTCATCACCACAACTAACCTGGGAATGCTTGACCGCCTTGCGGCGGACTATTCGGCAAACCTCGTTATGGTGGATGCGGTCCCCTCAGAGAAGCTCATCGAGCGGCTGGATGGACTGCGAGGCGCCAACCACAAATTGCCGATTATCCTCCTGTATGTCTACAATTCCAAAGAGGTGAATCTCGACCGGGCCATCCGTGAGCATGTAGATTCCGTCTTTTATAAACCCTTTGAGATCGCGCAAATCTCCAAAAGGGTGGAAGACCTCCTCGCTGGCCTTTCCTGATCCCGCCCCGACGCTTTTTCCCAGGTGTGCAAATCTCCGGCACGCTATCGCATTTTTGGGAAAGAATGCAGGGTAAGTCGGTCGAATACGTGGCAAAATTCAACAATTTCACCAATCGAACCTTGGCATGTTGATTGACCCCCTTATGTCCACTGGCAGTCTGATTCCGGAGAGAAGTGTGCCGAAACACCTCATGATTCTTATACTGGCGGGATTACTGTCCGCCCCCGTTGCGCTGGCGCAATCCGATGAGGATTGCCTCATGTGTCACAACGACGCTTCCCTGTCCATGACGAAGAAGGGAAGAGCGGTCTCCCTGTTTGTCGATGGCGGGGGATTCGCCTCCTCAGCCCACAGCGGGCTGGGCTGCGTGGGATGCCATGAAGGGTTCAAACCTTCCGAACTCCCCCATAAGGCGAAGATCAGCCAGGTGAAATGCCTGAACTGTCACGAGGGTGATCAGTTCAAGGATTTCGCAGAGAGCGTGCACGGGCGGAGCGTCAAAGGGAACCGCCCTGCGGCCTCGTGCGCGGACTGCCATTCGGTGCATTCCATTAAGAACGTGACAGATCAAGAACCGGTGCACCGTGCAGCGTTTGCCGAGAACATCTGTGCAAAATGCCACGGTGACGTCAACGTCCGTTTCCTTCAGTCGGACCACGGAGTTGCACTCACCAGGGGCGTCAAGGGCGCGCCCAGCTGCATCGACTGTCACGGCGAGCATGCGGTACAGTCTGTCCGGGACAGCAGCTCCACCACGGCCCACGGGCACCAGGCCAAAATGTGCCTGAGCTGCCACCTGGATAAACCCGAAGTGCGCGAACGGGTTGGCCCCTCTGCGGGTTTCGTCTCCAGCTATGAAATGAGCGTGCACGGGCAGGCGGTCAAGGCGGGCAACGATTCCGCGGCCACGTGCACGGACTGTCACGGCAGCCACAACATGAAAAAGGGGTCGAACCCGACCTCCTCCGTCGCCAAGAAGAACATCGCCTTTACCTGCGCGAAATGCCACGGCGAAACGCACGCACAATACGCCGGAAGCATACATGGCCAGGCACTTGCCAAAGGCGTTACGGCATCGCCGACCTGCACGGACTGTCATGGCGAGCACAACATCCTGTCTCCGTCGGACAACCGTTCGCCGGTTGCGGCGGCAAACGTCTCCGTGCAGGTCTGCTCCCCCTGTCACGCCTCCGTAAAGCTGACCCAGAAGTACGGGCTTGCGGGGGACCGGTTCCAGAGTTTTGAGGACAGCTTCCATGGTCTCGCCCAGCGTGCGGGATCGGTGGAGGTGGCGAACTGTGCAAGCTGCCACGGTGTGCACGATATCAAAGCGTCCACGGATCCCTCCTCGCGCATCCATCCCGACAATCTGACCAGGACGTGCGGTACATGCCATCCCGGGGCGAACACGAATTTTACACGCGGTTCGGTGCATGTGATCGCCACGTCGGGGCATGAAGGCGTGCTGTATTTTGTCTCGAACGGCTACATTGTGTTGATTGTGGTGCTGATCGGAGGCATGTTTGTCCACAATCTGCTGGACTTTGTAAAGAAGTCCCGGCGGCAGCTCCAGTACCGCCGGGGGGAATTGCCCCGCAAGCATACCGCACACCGGCTCTATCTCCGCATGACCCTTGGCGAACGGATCCAGCACGGCACACTGCTTGTCAGTTTTATCACACTCGTGCTGACGGGGTTCGCTCTCCGGTATCCCGATGCCTGGTGGGTCGCTCCGATACGCAGCGTCAGTCCGTGGGCGTTTGAACTGCGCGGTATCCTCCACCGTATCGCCGCCGTGGTCATGGTTGCAGCAAGCCTGTATCATTGCTGGTATCTCTTCTTCGTCCCCCGTGGCAAAGAACTGCTGCGGGACCTTCTCCCCCGGCGGCAGGATCTCTTTGACGCGCTGGGCGTGCTGAAGTACAATTTCGGCATCGCACCGGAAAAGCCGAAATTCGGGCGGTTCAGTTACATCGAAAAGAGCGAGTACTGGGCGCTGGTCTGGGGAACGTTCGTCATGGGTCTGACGGGAGTCATTCTCTGGTTTGACAACATCTTCCTCGGCCTGCTCACGAAACTCTGGTGGGACGTAGCACGAACGGTGCACTACTATGAAGCATGGCTCGCCACACTCGCCATTCTCGTCTGGCATTTCTATTTTGTGATCTTTAACCCCGATACCTACCCGATCAATCTGGCGTTCTGGAAGGGTACGCTCACGGAAGAAGAAATGGAGGAAGAACATCCTCTTGAGCTGGAGACGTACAAACGCCGGCAGCATGCTGACGAACCGGTTGCCGAGAAGGTGTAGACACATGACCGCCCGCCGCGTGTTTCCAGGGATTCTGATTCTTGCCGCCGCCGCACTGATCTGTGCGGGGCGGGCGGGAGCTCAGGAGTCCACCGATTGCCTCTCCTGCCATGAAGACAAGGCGCTGACGGGGACAAAGCGGGGAAGAACCGTGTCGATGTTCGTGGACCAGAAAAAGGTTGCCGGGTCGGTCCATGCGGACGCTCCCTGCGTCGCCTGTCATGCCGATCTCGCGGGGAAGGAATTGCCGCACGAAGAAGATCTCGCACCTGCGGTGTGCGCTGATTGCCACGGCACGGAGTCCGCACTGCATGCCCGTTCGCTGCACGGAAAAGCTGCCGGACGGGGTGATCCGCTGGCTCCCCGTTGCGCCGATTGCCACGGAAACCATGCTATCACAAAAGTCAGCGATGCCCGTTCTCCGGTGTCGCCCCTGCAGGTGCCGTTCCTCTGCGGCAAATGCCATCAGGAAGGCACGCCCGTTGCCCGGCAGCGGGCGATCCATCAGGATCATATCCTGGAGAATTTTTCCGAAAGCATCCACGGCGAAGGGTTGCTGAAAAAAGGTCTGATCGTGTCCGCAACCTGCGCTTCCTGTCACACCGCGCACTCCATTCTCCCGCACACGGACCCGGCGTCATCCATCGCCCGCAGGAACATCGCGGCAACGTGCACAAAATGTCACGCGCAAATTGAGATGGTGCACCGGAAGGTGATCAAGGGGGAGCTCTGGGAAAAAGAGGCCCACATGCTGCCGGCATGTGTGGATTGTCACCAGCCGCACAAGGTGCGAAAGGTGTTCTACGATCAGGGGATGGCCGACAGGGATTGCCTCCGGTGCCACGCCCGGGCGGATCTTGTTTCGGCCAAAGACGGCCGGTCCATGGCAGTCACACCGGAACATCTGGCGGGCTCACGGCACGCAAAAATTTCCTGCAGCCAGTGTCATGCCGGCGTGAATGCGGCGAAAGAGCGGCCCTGCCAGACCATCACCCAGCGTGTCGATTGCGCGTCGTGTCACGCCGAAGTCGGGAGGGAATACCTCCAGAGCACGCACGGACAACTCATTGTGCGGAACGATCCCAATGCGCCGACATGCAAGGAATGCCACGGGACGCATAACGTTCTCGGCAAGGCCCAGCCCGCCTCCTCCACATTTCCCACCAATATCCCGGCCCTCTGTGCGCGCTGCCATCGTGAAGGCCAGAAGGCGGCGGTACGGTACACAGGCGATCAGCATCAGATTGTCGAGCATTACCGCGAGAGCACTCACGGCAAGGGGCTGTCGCGCGGTGGTTTGACCGTGACGGCGACATGCACGAGTTGTCACACGGCGCACAAGGTCCTTCCCCGCTCCGATACACTCTCGAGCATCAATCCGCGCAACGTCCCCTCCACGTGCGGGCGATGCCATCATGGCGTGGAGGAGCAATTTTCCGGCAGCGTGCATGTCTCCCAGGCCGGGAAGACCACGAAGCAGCTGCCGGTGTGCGACGACTGTCACAGCGCCCACACGATCCGGCGCGCTGACGAGGAGGGGTTCAAGCTCACAATCATGAACCAGTGCGGCCGGTGCCACGAAGCGATAGCGAAGACGTATTTCGACACCTATCACGGCAAAGTATCGCAACTCGGCTACACCAAAACGGCACGATGCTACAGCTGTCACGGCGCACATGACATTCTGCCCATCGCCGACCCGCGGTCACATCTCAGTCGCGAGAATGTGGTCGCCACATGCCAGAAATGTCATCCAGGAGCAAACCGGCGCTTTGCGGGCTACCTCACCCATGCGACGCATCATGATCCGGGAAAGTACCCCTGGCTCTTCTGGACGTTCTGGGGAATGACCGGACTGCTGGTCGTCACCTTTGTGGTGAGCGGCGTTCACACGCTGCTCTGGCTGCCGCGGGCCCTGCAGTGGCGGCGCGCGCGCACCCGTGCGGAACAGGCACCGCCTCCTCCGGACCCGGCGGCGGACACAACCCAGGAAGATGGAGCACACCACGGTGGATAACGGCAATGAACGCCAGTACGTCCGGTTTACACGGCTCAACCGGATCCTGCACGTCCTGATGATCGTCAGTTTTCTGAGTCTGGCGTTGACGGGAATGACGCTGAAGTTTTCCTATACCGGGTGGGCGTCGTTTCTCTCACACCTCTTCGGCGGGTATGAAACCGCCGGTTATTTCCACCGGTTCGCAGCCACCATCATGGTTGGCGTGTTCCTGGTCCACATTGTGGACCTCTTCCGACGGAAGCGGCGGGAATTCGGCAGCTGGAAGGCTCTGCTGCTCGGTCCCGACACCATGCTGCCGACGAAAACGGATCTGAGACAGTTTCTCGCTTCAGTGAAATGGTTTCTGGGCATGGGGCCCCGTCCGGAATTCGGCCGGTGGACGTACTGGGAGAAGTTCGACTACTTCGCGGTCTTCTGGGGGATGGTGGTGATCGGGTCGACCGGTTTCACTCTCTGGTTCCCTGAATTCTTCACGCAGCTGTTCCCCGGCTGGATGATCAACGTGGCGACGATCATTCATAGTGACGAGGCGTTGCTGGCAACCGGGTTCATTTTCACGATCCACTTCTTCAACACCCATCTGCGACCGGAGAAATTCCCGATGGATCTTGTCATCTTCACGGGACGGATGCCCGTGGAGGAGCTGAAGATGGACAAACCCGCCGAGTATGCATCGGTGGTGGCAGCCGGCGAACTTGAGGCGCGCCTGGCGGAACCCTATCCGGCCATCGTTATCAGGGCTATCCGGGTGTTCGCATGGGTTGCCCTGGGAACCGGATTCAGTATTGTTGTGTGGATCATCT
>Ga0209253_10004901_pt1 | contig 11626 bp, 10 predicted proteins | sample FrelakmetBRP12BR_FD_187145 | JGI IMG/M metagenome (GOLD analysis project Ga0209253, IMG submission 187145) | Freshwater lake sediment microbial communities from the University of Notre Dame, USA, for methane emissions studies - BRP12 BR (SPAdes)... | ecosystem: Environmental > Aquatic >...
AGGCGATCAAGTGCCGCGAGGAAGGCGTGTCGCGGGCGATCCTGTTCAACCTCTGCGGCCACGGGCACTTCGACATGCAGGCCTACATCGATTACTTCGGCGGAAAGCTGCGCGACCTCATCTATGACGAGGGTGAACTCGCGATGGCGCTGGCCGGCTTGCCGTCGATCAACGAAACCGTGTAGGCAAACCACAACCCGCGTCGGCGTAGTGTTCCGGCAAGGACATCGACGCCAGCCCAGGTCTGGAGACAAGCAGCATCGCCAATGAAGCAGTACGGGGTTTGTCGGGGGTGTTCCCGGTCGCCCCAACACCATTCACCGCAACGGGCGACCTTGATCTCGAGGGCCAGCGCCGGGTGATGGATTGCATGATCGACCAAGGCGTCGATGGCACTGGCTTCTCGCCAACTACCCGAACAGTTCCAGCTCACCGACGACAGATCGCCCCTGACCCTGGCTCTGTTCGCGCCGGCGAGCCGTCGTCCGGCGCCTCAGCCGAAGCTTGCCAGCGTCTCCTCTGCCTTGCCGGCAAACTCGGCGATCTGCTCGTCCTCGAGAATGAGCGACGGGTAGAGCTTCGGCACGGCGAGGTTCTGGGCAGACGCCACGACGATCACGCCGCGCTGGAACATGCCGATCACGAAGAGGGCGCCAGCCATCTCGTCTCGGAAGTCGAGTGCCCAGAGCAGTCCGGTCCGGCGTACGGAGCGGATCAGCGCCGGATAGTGGGCGGCGAGATCGTCGACCGCAGCGGCGAGACGGTCGCCCATGCCGTTCGCGCGAGGCAGCAGGCGGAGCGTCTCTTCGATGGCCGTTCTCGTTACGATGGCCCCGACGTTCGACCAGGCATAGGACGAGATGATCCGGTACGGATTCTCTCCCCAGTAGTCGAGAGTGCCCGGGCGCATCAGCACCGCGGCCATCGGGAACAGGCCGCCCGAGAAGCCCTTCGCGGTGACGAGCATGTCGGGGCTCACGCCCCAGCGCTGGATGCCCCAGAGCTGGCCGAGGCGGCCCATACCCGTCACCACCTCGTCGACGATCAGCTTCGCGCCGTTCTCGTCGCATAGCCGCCGCACCGCCGGGAAATACGCCGCATCCGGCGCCCGGCCGTCGTAGTCCGTGCGGAGAGGCTCGAGCACCACGGCCGCGGTTCGCTGGCTGATTGCGCGCTCGAGAGCTTCGACGCTTCCGTACTCGACCGCTCGAAAATCGGGTATCAGGGGCTCCGCCCAATCGCGCATCTCACCCGGAGCCATCATCGAGAGCGCAAAGCCAGTGACGCCGTGGTAGCCGTGATCGCCGTGCAGGATCTCGCTGCGCCCCGTAGCTCCACGCGCGATCTTGATGGCCTGGTCGACGGCTTCGCTACCGGTAACCGCGGGAAGCGTGACCTCTAATCCCGGCGGCCCGGTCTGCGCCAGCATCTCCGCCAGACGCGCCTTCGCCTCGCTGAAGAAGAACAGCGAGCCGAAGTCCTCGCTACGCATCGCCTCCTGCATCGCGCGAACGACGACAGGATTTCGGTGGCCGAGGCTGTGGATGCCGCCCGCGTTCCAGAGGTCGAGATAGCGACGACCTTCCGTGTCATGGACGTACGGGCCCTCGCCGCGCGCCTCGATCAGGAGGTAGTTGAGCTTCCGGATCGCCTCGACTCTTCGAACACCGAAGTAGCGTCCGTAGCGCTCGACAAAACGACCTGGCGTGAGCGGGGATGCCGTCATGGGAGACCTCCGGTCGGGCAAGCGTCGTGGAGTTCGAGCCCTCACGCCAGCCAGGTTGGCGCGCGACGGCAACGCGCCATCTGGACGCCGCGCGTGAGTCTGGTACCTCCCCAGCGCATGCCGGAAGACGGACAAGGCCGGCCTACCGACTTCGAGCCCTCGACGGAGGAGCGCCTCGAAGCGTGGCTGCGCCCGTTTCTCGAGGACTCGATGCTCTGGCCCGTGCTGGCCGTCGCCGTCGGCGTGATCGCAACCAACGTGGCGCCGCTCCTCGTGCTCTCCTTCGAGGACCGGAATTTTTTTGCGATCACCGCGGTCTTGCTGCTGGCCGCGCTCGGCGCCCGCGGCGTCGTCGCGGTGCTGCGCCGTTGCCGTCTCGGCCCGCTCGGCGGCGTCGTCGTCGCGATCGCAGGACTCGCGGTGTTGGAGGCAGCGGCCTACCTGGCGCTGGTCGAACGCTGAGCGACACCCGGGACGCGCGGGAGCGCGGGCGTCGGCTAGACTCCCGACCCGTGGCACGCCGGATCATCGTCTGCGACGGCGCCGAGCTGGCCCGTCTGTGGTCCCGGATCGGGCCGGCCGAGAATGAAGAGCTCTTCTGGGTGCCACGCGAGGAGGAGTCGCGGGCGCGGCCCGCGGGCTTCCGTGCCCTTCCGGGCGGGCTCGCGGCCGAGGCCTTCCAGAAGCTGAACGCGAAGGAAGGCGACGGCTTCGCCCTGGTTTCCGAGGACGCACCCTTCGTGCGCGCGGCCGTGTCGGCCATCACCCAGGCCGGTCCGGCCGGCGCGCCGATCCTCGTGCTCTCGGATGGGCTCTCCGCCGACGACCTCCCACAGCACAGCTGTCTTCGCCGCACGGGGCTCCGCTCGCTGATCCGCGATGACGTGGACGACGAGTTCGAGCACCTGAACAACCTGCAGCGCGTCATGGACATCCGCCGGGTGCTCGGCGCGCGCCAGAAGATCGCGATCCTGCTCCAGCCCGATCCCGACCCGGACGGCATCGCCTGCGGCTACGCCCTGCGCGCGCTGCTCGGTCGCAACCGGACGACGGCGCCGCTCGTCTCCTTCGGCGAGGTGATGCGCCCCGAGAACCGAGCCATGGTGCACGCCCTCGGCATGGAGGTGCGCAAGATCTCTCCGCAGGATCTCGACGAGTTCGACGCGCTCGCCCTCCTCGACGTGCAGCCGCCCGTCTTCGGCGAGAACGTCTTGCCGCTGCTACGCAACATCGACGTCGTCGTCGATCATCACCCCGAGCGCAGCGGCTACGATGCCCTCGTGAAGGACATCCGCCCACCCTACGGCGCCACCTCGACCATCCTCACCGAGTATATTCGCGCGGCGGCGCTGGAGCTGCATCCGAAGCTCGCGACGGCCCTGCTCTACGGGATCAAGAGCGACACGCAGCTCCTTGGCCGCGAGACGAGCCCGCGCGACATCGACGCCTTCGCCTACGTCCACTCCGAGCACAGCCCGGCGCTGCTCCGCCGCATCGAACGACCCGCGCTTCCCACGGCGGACCTGCGCGCCCTCGGCCGTGCCCTTGCGCGATCGACGGTCGAGGAGAACGTGCATCTGCTCGTGCTCGGCCGCGTGCGCGAGGACGTGATCCCGCAGGTCGCCGATCTCGCACTCCAGGCCGAAGGCGCGGAGTGGGCCGTCGCAGCCGGCATCGTGGGCTCCGATCTCGTCTTCTCGGTCCGAAACGTCGGCCACGTGCGCGCTGCTGGCGACGTGGTGCGCGCGGTGGTGGAGGGCCTCGGCGTGGGCGGCGGCCACCGCTCCATGGCGAAGGGCATCATTCCGCTGAAGGCCTTCCGCAAGGTCTACGGCGGCGTCACGCGAAGCCTCGTCCGGAGCGCGCTACTACAGGCCTTCGTCGCCGCGATCCGACGCGAGGAGATCCCTCGCCAGGACGTGGCGCGCGAAGAGGGTTGATCGCTCTCAGGAGAACGTCAGCAGCCGGTGCGCGCCGGCCATGCGCTCCTGGATCGAGATCCCGACCGGACAGCTCCCGAGGCAGGGTGCGCTGCATGAAGCGCACGCAGCCGCGTTCTTCTCCAGCGCTCCGTAGAGGCGCATTGCCTCCTTCTCGTCGCCGTAATCCTCGAAGTACATCCGATGCCGAAGCACGTCGTGGATCGGCAGGCCCTCGGGGCAGCGATCGAGGCATTCCCCGCAGTGCGGCGCGCAGTAGCTCCCCAGGATCCGGCGGTCGTACTGCTCCAGGATCGCGACGTCCTTCTTGCTGAGCCACTGTCCCGACGCGAAGAGATACTCGTCCACGTGCTGCAGCTGGGAGAATGAGATCACGGCGCAGGAGACGTCGGGGTTCGAGAGCACCCATTTGAAGGCCGCCTGCGAGTAGGCATCGGCCTGGTCGCGGAACTCGGCGAGACCCTTATGCCTCGCCCCTTTGAGCGTCTTCATCGCCACCACACCCATGTCCTGCTGCAAGTGCGCGCGGGAGATGATCTCGGGGATCTGCGGCCAGATGCCGTGGTGGTAGGCGAGCATCATCACGTCGAAGCGGCCGGAGTCGATGGCCTGGTTCGCCACCTGCACCAGGTTCGGCGTATGACTCGAGAAGCCGAGGAAGCGGACCTTGCCCTGCTGCTTCAGGCGATCGAAAGCCTCGTGTGCGTTTTCGGAGAGCAGCCGCTCGATCTCGTCGCAGGAGTGGATGTGCACGAGGTCCACGTGGTCGGTGTCGAGGCGCCGCAGGCTGCCGTCGATCGTTTCCATGTACGCGGCGACGCTCGCCTCGGGCGGGAGGTGGCCCCTGGGCGTACAGAATTTCGTGGCGATGAAGACCTGATCGCGCGGCACGCTCGCAAGCGCGCGGCCCATGGCCTGCTCGCTGCCGGAGCCTGAGTAGTCGGGAGCGGTGTCGAAGTAGTTGACGCCGCGCTCGAGAGCGAGACGCGCCACCTGCTCGCCGCTCTCTCCCCGGATTTGCCCCGTGCCGAGCACGATGTCCGAGACCTGCCAGCCCGTGCGGCCGAGCCTCCGATGGGCGCGGATGCGGCTTCCCTTCCACTCGTCCTTCGGATTGGGATCGGTCTTCACGACGTCTCCGCCGAAGATGTCGGTCCCGACCGGCGCCCAGCCCTTGCCCTCGTTGCCGACGCCGTAGAATGCCCTTGCCACGCCAGCGGCCGCTCCGACCACGACCGTGCCAACGGCCGCACCCACGCCCGACGCCGCGCCCGTGAGAAAGCTGCGCCGCTCGCGGTCGGTGGCCGCGACCTTCGCGCGCACGGCAGCGCGCACGGCGAAGAAGCTCGCAAGCGCGACACCGAGCAGGATCACGAGGGCGAGCATGACGCCCGCCACGGTGAAGTTGAGCTCCGGCAGCAGAGCGCGGCCGATGGTTTGGAAGGTCTCGCCCGCCGGAAAGGCAGAGGGATCTAGCCCGATGGCCGATCGATAGAGGAGCGGGCCCGCGACGGCGAAGCCGACGAAGCCTGCGAGAACGAGGAGTAGCAAAGTGGCGAGACGGGGACGGGCGGGCATCGAAGGCCTCCGAGAGCGCGCTCCCGGGACAGGGAGACGCCACACCCCAGTCTACATGCCTCCGCTTGCGCTCCCAGCCAGCGCGGCAACGGCATCGCCCGACTCCCAGGCATCGAAGGAGGCGAGGAAGCGCGCCGCAGCCTCCTGCGGCTCTCCGGGCTGGTCGGCGCTCGCGAAGGCGACGTAGAGGCGCGAGCCCACGAGGAACAGGCGTGTCTGCTCCGTCGTGTCGGGGCGCCCGCCCGGCACGTAGCGCAGCGCAAGACCGGGATGGCCATGGAGCGAGACGCGCTGCTCGGACCCAGCTCGGGCCTTCATGTCGTCGAGCACTCCCTGCTTCGCCAGCTCGAGGATCATGGCCGAGGGCAGCACCAGGGTCGCCATACGGGGCACGTCGTGGAACTCGACCCGAAGGCGGAGGCCTGCGCCCTCGAGGTCGTAGCTCCCCTCCTCCATCCACCCCGCCCAGGTGTCGCGGCCGGAGCGCTCGCGCAGGGGCTCGGCCGGGAACGCCGCGGCAAAGCGACCCTCCCGCGACACGAAGGCCTCCGCCGGGTCGGCCCTCGAAGGCAGGGGGAGTAGGGAGACAGCCCCGAGCAGGGCGCCCAGGAGCAGCAAGAGCTGGAGCAGCACGGAGTCGGGGATCCTCTCACGGGGGCAAGCGGGAAACCGACCGGAGGCGGAGCCTAGGGTCCCTTCCGCTGGAACGCCAGGCAGCCAGCGCGGCCTTGGAGCAAGCTAGGAACCTTCGACGCGGGGCTCCGAGGCTCGTGATTCGAGCTCCTCGACGTCCCCCCCGTCGTCCGGGAAGACGGCGTAGCCCATGCGTACCGAGGGGCCCGGTGTGGTCTGGACCGCGCGCGCCAGGACATCGCGCAGCGCGCCGTGCAGGCGCGCGAGCAGCGCCGGAACTTCCTCCTCCGGCTCTGGCACGAGCGCTGCGAACCGGTCCGGGCCGACGCATGCCACGAGGTCGAACTCGCGCAGGCTCTCGCGCAGGCTCGCCGCGACCTCGAGCGCGACGGGTTCCGCCCCCATCTCGCTCGAGATTCCGAGCCCCGGTATCTCGATCTCGACCAGGACCACGCGGTGGCCTCGTGCGCGTGAGCGGGCGAGCTCGATGGCGAGGCGCTCGCGGAGCGCGCGACGATCGGGAGGGGGAGCGGGCACGAACTGCACGGCCGCAGCATCGCCCAGGGCAGCCAGCGCCGTCTGGGCGTGCCTCACAAGCTGGCCGAGGGCAATCTCGTCGTCGACGTCGAAGCTCTCGCCGAACGAGTGCACCTGCGTGGCCTTGCCGAGGACGCACAGACTTCCCGCCACCCAGCCCTCGCGCAGGAGCGGCTGAACGAGCCCCGTCGTCGTCCCGAGCGGGCTGCTTTGCCCCCCCGCCGCGCCGCTGCCTGCGGGTGTACGCACCGCCCGACGGCTGCGTGCGGCCTCGGCGGCGAGCTTGCGCTCGAGCTCGGCCATCGGAGGCCGTCTCCACCCGCCGCTTCCACTCCAGGCGACGATCGGAAAGCGGCTCGAACCGTCGTGGCGGAGCCTCAGCACGGCATCCTCCGCGTCGAGCAGCACGAGCGCGCTCGTGACCAGCAGATCGTGCAGCTCGCGCGCGACACGGCAGCTGGAGAACGCCACCATGGCCTCGGCCAACCGTACGCCTCGCAGCGACGCAAGCCTCGTCTTCGACGCGATGAGCGCGTCCTTCAGACTTTCCTCGAGCGCACGTGCCGCGCACGTCCAGCGCTCCTCGAGGTGCTCTTCGCTCGGGTCTCGCTCCCCCTGGAGCAAGAGCACGCCGAGAGACGCGCCGCCGGAAAGGAGCGGCAGCGCCGCGCAGCGAAATGCTGCGTCCGGTCCACATCCGGCAAGCCAGACCGGCCGCGAGGCTGCAGCAGCCGTATGGACGATCTCCGGACCCGGACGGGCAACCGCTGTGCTGGCGCTCCTGGACGTTGCTCGAAGCGACTGCGCTCCCGTCTCGGGATCGGAGAGCCAGAGCTCTGCCACGCGGATCTGCAGGCTCTCGGCGACGAGGGCGCAGGACGCGTGGAGGCGGCCGCAAAGGGGTTCCGGCCCGGCGAGCGCCCTTCGCAGCTGCGCCTCGAGGCGGTTCAGCTGCGAGTCGCGCAGGAGCCGGCCGAACTCGTCGGCACGCGCCAGGATGCGTGCGTCGAGCTGCGCCAGCTCCTCGACGAAGCGAAGATCCTCCTCGTCAAACTGGCTCTGCCTCTTCGCGTGGGAGAGGTTGAGAACGCCGAGGACACGCGCACCATGCAGTAGCGGCGCCGAGATGGCCGACTCGACGTCGTCGCGCTCGCGGAGGATCTGCCACCGCTGGCGGTCGGCCTTGCCGTGAAGAAGGAGAGCACGGCGCTCGACGAACGCGCGGCCGGCGATGCCATCACCAGGTGCCACGCGAATCTTCTCGAGCAGCTCCTCCTCGATTCCGAGGGCTGCCGCGACGCGAAGCACACCGGCGTGCTCGTCCCACAGGAGCAGCGACCCTCGATCCGCACCCGTCGCCGCCACCGCGACCTGCAGGACGAGATCGAGCACGCTGCGGTGGTCGCGCGTGAGCTCGGCGGAGAGCAGGATCTCGCGCAGGATCTGGAGCAGGTCCGGCTTGGAAAATGCATTCACTGGACCGAAGGCAAAGAGAGTCCGCGCAAGACCGGGCGTCACGACCTGGAGGCCGCGGCTACCGTTGAGGCGCTCTCGTACCCGCGGCGGCGCGTCGGCATCGATTACCGCCACCAGACCCGGGCTGGCGAGGGCGGCTTCGATGTCCTGCGTGAGCAGGGGGGAGAAGCGTCGTACCAGGTCGACGTCGATGGTTGCGAGGAGGTCCCGGGCCGCGGACGGATCCTCCGTCAAGATCGCCGCCACTTCGACCAGAGGGTTCGCCTCGAGAACCGGCAGGAGCTCGAGGCCCTCGCGAGAATGGCCGGCGATCAAGAGACGTCTCGGCACGCAGTTCTCCGTCCACGCGGCAGGTCTTCAGACTGACAAGAGCCGTCGGCAATTGAGGATCGGGTTTCCCCGCAGCCGACTTGAACGCTCCCTTGCCGGTCGGCGCGGATCCCGGGGGTGCGGGATCCCCGCTCGGCGGATGGGGGAAGGCCCGCTTCAACAGCCGGCCCGCTCCGCCAGCCTCAGTCGCAGCTCTAGAAGGGCGTCAATCTGGCGGGCCTCGATCCAGCCCGGGCTGAGCGGCAGCTCGGCGCTGATCACGAGATCGAAGGCCTCGACTTCCTCCGCCGCCTCGAGCAGGCGTGCCAGCTCGTCCCGCCCTCCGGCGGTCAGCGCGGCAGCGGCCTCGCGCTCGAGCGCGATGCGTGGGGATCCCCTCAGACCGAGAGCCCTGCGCTCCTCCCGGAAGCTCTCGATCGCCGCGGTCTTCGTGGCCAGCAGCCCGGCTCCCAGACGCGCTGCACGGCATACGGCTGCGTCGGCCGTAGCGCCCACCCAGAGCGGCGGACCCGGCCGCTGCACCGGGCGCGGCGAGATGCTGACGTCTGACACCGTATGGTGTCTTCCATCGAACGACACCGGCTCGCCGCTCCAGGCGGCGCGCATCAGCGCGATGCCCTCTTCGAGACGGTCCCCGCGGCCACGGCTCGGCACGCCGAAGCCCGTGAAGGCCTGGCCCGCGCCGCCCAGCCCGAGGGCGAGCTCGATGCGCCCGCCCGAAAGGCCGTCGAGGGTCGCGGCATCCTCCGCGACACGCAGCGGATGATAGAGCGGGAGCGCGAGAGGGCCGGCGCCGAGGCGAACGCGCAGCGTGCACACCGCCAGCGCGGCGCAAAGGGGCAGCGCCGCAGGAATCTGCGCTCCCGGTACGAAGGGGCGCTCGGAGATCCATACGAGGTCGACGCCGCTCGCCTCGGCCGCGACGACGTGCGCGAGCAGGGCGTCATAGAGTGCCGCAACGCCCCCGGCGCCCGGCGCGGGGCGTGGGTCGTAGCGAAGCGCGAGGCGAACGCCGGCAGGCCCCGTTCCGGACGGGGCCCGAATCCTCGTCAAGGAAGTCTCCATCGGGTGGACAGGATGGCTCGCGCGACGCCCGCACGCCGCAAGCCTGGAGCCCCGGTGCTAGTCTCCGCGCGCCATGCGCAGCCTCTGGAACGACGACGACGCCCGTGCCGCGCCGGCGGGTCGGCCCTGCGCAGGGAGGAAGCCGTGATTCACATCGAGGTCAGCCGCAGCATCGCCGCGCCGCGAGAGAAGATCTGGGCCCTGCTTGCCAACCATGAGGGCATGAAGAAGTGGGCTCCCGTGCGGGAGGTGATTCGCCGCCGTCCGGGCGCTCCGAATCCAGACGGGGTGGGCGCGATCCGCACGGTGAGGGCCTACGGCATGGCGGTGGACGAGCGCATCACGGTCTTCGCGCCGGGCGAGCGGCTCGAGTACACGCTGGTCGAGGGAGCGCCGATTCGCGACCATGCCGCCGAGATCGTGCTGACGCCCGATGGCGACGGCACGCGCGTCGTCTGGAGCGTGCACTTCCGGCCCCTCCTCCCGGGCACGGGATGGCTGCTGACGCGGATGTTGCGCGGCGGCCTCGAGCGCTCGCTGGACGGGCTGCGCAGACGTGCAGAGGCGCCGTAGTCTCGCCACGACAGAGCAAGAGGAGCGGGAGAGCGAATGTCCAACCCCACGATCGTGCCCGGGATCCACGGGCTCAAGCCCCTCGTCGGCAAGCGCCTCGGAATCTCCGATTGGGTGACCGTGACGCAGGAGCAGATCAACCTCTTCGCCGACGCCACCAACGATCACCAGTGGATCCACTGCGACGTCGAGCGCGCGAAACGCGAGTCTCCCTTCAAGGGCACGATCGCCCATGGCTACCTGACCCTCGCGCTGGCGCCCGCGCTGATGCCGCAGGTGGTGCGTGTCGAAGGGGTGCGCATGGGCGTCAACTACGGCGTCGACAAGATGAGGCTTCCGTCGCCAGTGCCCGCAGGTGCTCGCCTGCGCATGACAGCGGAGCTCAAGGACGTGCGCGAGCTGCCGGGCGGCGGCGCTCGGGCGACCTTCGGGCTCTCTTTCGAGCTGGAGGGGCAGGCCAAGCCCGCCTGCGTCGCCGACGCGATCTACGTCTACTACCCCTGATCGGGCCCCGAGAGGAAGGCACGCACGAGGCCCAAGAAGTCAGACGGGCGGTCGTGATGCACCCAATGCCCGGCGCCCTCCACGTTGGCGAGACGGGCGTCGCGAAACGGGCGCATACGCCCGTCCTTCTCGGGGTCGCTGGCCCAGCTCTCGGTGCCGCGCACGAGCAGCACGGGGCAGCGGATGTTCGACCACAGCGCCTCGACCTCCCCGAAGTCGGGGCGGGTCGGAGACCGGCCGCGGATCGCGTTGTCGAACTTCCAGGAGAAGCTGCCGTCCTCGTTGCGAGCGACACCGTATCGCGTCAGGTGCAGCGCGAGCTCCGGCGAGAGGCGCGCGTTCTCCTCGCGCATGCGCTTCGCGGCCTCCTCGAGGGTCGCATAGCGCCGCGGCACCCGGCCCGCGAGGCTGCGCATCTCCTCGATCCAGGCGCGTATGCGCTCGGGCGCGGAGACGGCGAGCAGTCGCTGCCTCAGCTCGGGCGACGGTCCGAGCCCTTCGATCGCCACCACCTTCTGCACGCGCTCCGGATGCACCCCGGCGTACTGGAGCACGACCGCGCCGCCCAGCGAGTGGCCGACGAGCGAGACCGGAACACCCGGGAGCGCCTCGAGCAGCCGGGCGAGATCGAGCACGAACTCGGCCAGGGCGTAGTTTCCGCCGGCGGCGTGGGTGCTGTCGCCGTGGCCTCTAAGGTCCTGCGCGATCACGTGGAAGTCGCGGCGAAGCTCCCTTGCGACGAAATCCCAGCTCCGCGCATGGTCCCGGCCGCCGTGGAGCAGCACCAGGGGCGGCGCCTGCTCGTTGCCCCAATCCACGAAGTGGAGCCGCAGGCGCTGCGAGACGAAGAAGCTCGAGGTGGGGCCGATGATCTCGGCGCCGTCTTGCGGCAAGGCTACGCGGGTTCGACGGTGGCGGCGCGAACCCCTTCGGCGCGCGGGCCGCGCGGGCCTTCCTGGACGACATACTCGACGACGTCGCCCTCGTTGAGCGTGTCATACTCGCCGCCGTTGAGACCGGAGCGATGGAAGAAGACTTCCTTGCCGTCCTCGCCGCGGATGAATCCGAAGCCGCGCTCTCGAACCATCTTCTTGATGCGGCCCTTCGACTTCGGTCCCGTCGCTACGCGGGGGGGGCTGCCCGCGCCGGTGCCAGAGCGCCGGCCACCGCCGCTGCGGCCGCGGCCTACGCTATAGCGATCGCTCGCGATGAACTCTTCGCGGAAGAGCGTGATCGGAACGACGAGATCCTGGAGGTCGGCGCT
>Ga0209253_10004902_pt1 | contig 11626 bp, 13 predicted proteins | sample FrelakmetBRP12BR_FD_187145 | JGI IMG/M metagenome (GOLD analysis project Ga0209253, IMG submission 187145) | Freshwater lake sediment microbial communities from the University of Notre Dame, USA, for methane emissions studies - BRP12 BR (SPAdes)... | ecosystem: Environmental > Aquatic >...
CACCTGCTCGTACTCGACCAGTCCCGCCGCGTCCATCAGCGTCTTGTCGATCGTCACGCTCCCCTCGTAGTGCAGCACGGCGTCGGTCACCGTCGCCCGGTGGATCTTGCACTTCAGCATGGACTTCATCATGATGCGTCCCTCCCCGGGATTAATTTCCCAGCGTGATATTGTCGATCAACCTTGCCGGCCCGATCTTCGCCGCCACCAGGATCGTGACGGCGTCCACCCGGCCCGAACGCGGAGTGAGCGTGACCGGGTCGCGCCCATCCAGGTATTCCAGTTTCGCCAGCGGCTCCCCATCGATCGCCGCCCGGGCCGCCGCTACCAGGGTCCCCGCGTCCCGCTCGCCCTTCCCGAACAGCTCCTTCGCCCGGAAGAGCCCCCGCGACAGGCATCGTGCCGCGATCCGGTCGTCTCCCTTCAGGTACGCGTTTCGCGAGCTCATCGCCAGCCCGTCCTCCTCCCGCACGATCGGTGCCCCGACGATCTCGATCCCGAAGTCGAGGTCCCGGGTCATCGCGCGGATCACCGCCAACTGCTGATAATCCTTCTCCCCGAAGACCGCCACGTGGGGCTTCGCCGCCAGGAACAGCTTCGCCACCACCGTGGCGACCCCGCGGAAGTGGCCGGGGCGGGCCGCGCCGCATAGCCCTTGCGAAACCTCTCGCACCTCCACGTGCGTCTGGTGCCCCTCCGGGTACATGTCGCTAACGCCGGGGAGGTACACCGCCCCGACTCCCGCCGCTTCGAGCATCGCCAGGTCCCGCGCCTCGTCCCGCGGGTACTTCGCGAAATCCTCGCCGGGGCCGAACTGCGTCGGGTTGACGAAGATCGTCGCCGCCACGGGGCCGCAGCCGAGCTTCTTCGCGATCCGCACCAGGCTCACGTGCCCCTCGTGCAGGTATCCCATGGTGGGAACCAGCCCGATGCGCGCGCCTTCCGCCCGCCGCGCGTCGGCCCACGCCCGCATCGCCGCGGGAGTGCGGAGCCGTTCCATCAGAAGGAGTGCTCCTTCCCCGGGAACGACCCGTCGCGCACCGCCGCCGCGTACGCCCCGACCGCCTCTTCCACCGGCTTGCGAAGCTCGCCGAACCGCTTCACGAACTTCGGACGGAACTCGTCGAACAGCCCCAGCAGGTCGTGCATCACCAGCACCTGCCCGTCGCAGCCCGCTCCCGCGCCGATCCCGATCGTCGGGATCGAAAGCGTCCGCGTGATCTCCCCGGCGAGGACGGCCGGCATCCCCTCGAGCACCACCGCGAAGGCGCCGGCCTCCTGCACCGACGCGGCGTCCGCAAGGAGCCGTTCCCGCTGCGGGTCGGTCTTCCCCTGCACCCGGTAGCCGCCCATCCGGTGGACCGACTGGGGGGTGAGCCCGATGTGCCCCATCACGGGGATGTCCGCCGATGCGATCGCCCGGATCGTCCCCGCGGCGTTGCACCCCCCCTCCAGCTTCACGGCCTCCGCCCCCGCCTGCAGCAGCCGGCCGGCGTTCCGGATCGCGTCGGACGGGCCGGTCTGGTACGAAAGGAACGGCATGTCCGCGACGAGGAGCGCGCGCTTTCGCCCCCGGGACGCCGCCTCCGTGTGACGGACCATGTCTTCCATCGTCACGTTCAGGGTGTCGGGGTGGCCCAGCACCACCTGCCCCAGCGAGTCGCCGACGAGGATCACGTCCACGCCGACGTCGTCGAAGATGCGGGCGAACAGGGCGTCGTACGCCGTGATCATCACGATCTTCGCCTCTTCCGCCTTCATCTTCGCCAGGTCGAGGATTCTGGTTTTACGCATCGCCCTTCCCCAATTCCTCCAAAACGAAGCGGCCTCCCGGAACAGGATCCGGAAGGCCGCGTAAGACCCACGCGCAGGGCGCCGGCAGGGCGGAAACCTCCCGCACCGCCTACGCTCCCTTCTACGATCCCGTCTCGGTCCGGACTATCTGGATCCCAGCGGTATGTAGTGCTGCATCCCGCGTTTCACACTCTTGACTTCTCTCACGAGATGTTCAAGGTCGCGGGGGCTTTCCACGAAGTCGATCTCGCTCGTGTTGACCACCAGGAGCGGGGTCTCGTTATAGTGGAAAAAGTATTCGTTATAAGCATCGCTCAGCGTCCGCAAGTAGTCAAGGGAGATGTTTCTTTCGTAGGCGACCCCCCGCTTGCGGACCCGGGACAGGAGCACCTCGGGGCGCGCCTGCAGGTAGATGACCAGGTCCGGCTTGGGGAGCGTGGACACGAGCAGTTTGTAGATCGACTCGTAGAGGGAGACCTCGTCGTCCTCGAGGTTGATGAGGGCGAAGATCTTGTCCTTGGCGAGGATGTAGTCGCACACCACGCCGGTCTCGAAGAGGTCCCCCTGGGCGAGCTCCCTTTGCTGCCGATAGCGCGACAGGAGGAAGAAGAGCTGGGTCTGGAAGGCGTACTTCCGGGGATTCTCGTAGAACCGCTCGAGGAACGGGTTCCCCTCCACCTCCTCCTTGACGAGGCGGGACCCGTATTTCTGGGCGAGGATCTTGGCGAGGGACGACTTCCCGACGCCGATCGGCCCTTCGATCGCAATATAACGGGGAATCTTCGTATCGGTCATCGCCGGTCAATTGTATGCGCGGGGCGGCCGTTTTTCCACTACATTCCGGCAAACGCCCGCGCCAGCGCGAGGTACGCGGCAGGCGGGACCTCCTCCGCCCGGCCGGAGGGATCGATCCCCGCCGCAGTGAGGAGCTCGCACCATTGCGCCGCCCCACCCGGGAGGAAGGGGACGGGGGCGTTCCGCAACGTCTTCCGGCGATGCGCGAAGGCGGCGCGGACGACCGTCCTCAGCGCGGCGACCAGCGCCCCGGGATATTCGCCGACGAAGCGGATCGACATCACCGCGGAGTCGACGTCCGGGGCGGGGAAAAAACAGGTGCGGCGCACGACGAACTCCTTTCGCGCCTCCGCGAGGACGCCGAGGTAGACCGACAGGATCCCGTACTCCTTCCCGCCCGGCCCGGCGCACAGGCGATCGACCATCTCCCGCTGCAGCATGAGGACCGCGCGCGGGAAGATGTCCCGGAGTTCGATCAGCCGGAGGACGACCGGAGAGGAGACGGAGTACGGGAGGTTCCCGAGCGCCGTTCCACCCGCGGGGAACCGCCGTCGCCACTCCTGCGCCCCGACCTCGAGGAAGTCCGCCTCGACGATCTCCACGGACCCGCCGGCGAACCGGTCCCGAAGGTGCGCCGCAAGGCCGCGGTCCACCTCGACGGCAACCACGGGCGCTCCCGCCTCCGCGAGCGGCGAAGTCAGCGCCCCGAGCCCCGGGCCGATCTCCAGGAACGGGGGGGGGAATCGTTGTGCCAGCGCCACGATCTTCCCTGCGATGTTCCGGTCGGCGAGGAAGTTCTGCCCGAGCGACTTCCGGGGGGACAGGCCCAGGGCGGCGAGGGTCCGCCGCGGGTGATCAGCGGGTGAACCGGGAGGCGGCATAGGCGTTCAGGTCCGGCCCGGAGAACGACCCCGCGGACATCCGCCGCTCCCCGAGCAACGCCACCATCGCGGCGTTGTCGGTGCACAGCGCCTTCGAAGGGAGGAACGTCCCGATTCCCGCCGCGGCGCCCCGCTGCAACGCCAGATCCCGGAGGCGGGAGTTCGCCGATACGCCTCCGGCCAGCACCAGCCGCGGAACTCGCTCCCTCTCGACCGCGGAGAGCGCCTTCCCGACGAGAACCTCGGCCACCGCTTCCTGGAAGGAGGCGGCGACGTCTTCCGGCCGTGCGGCCTTCCCCTCCGGGGAGGCGAGGAAGGTGCGCAGCGCCGTCTTCAGGCCCGAGAAGGAGAAGTCCGCCGATTCGCGGGAGAGCCACGCCCGCGGGAAGTGGAACCGGGCCCGATCCCCCTCCCGGCCGATCCGGTCGATCGCGACCCCGCCGGGATACCCGAGCCCCATCATCTTCGCCGCCTTGTCGAACGCCTCCCCCGCGGCGTCGTCCAGCGTGCCGCCCAGGAATTTCATCTCCCCCCACCCTACGACGCGGAACAGGGAGGTGTGGCCGCCGGATACCAGCAGCGCGATGTACGGGAAGGGGACGTCGTTCTCGAGAAAGACGGCGTAGACGTGCGCCTCGAGGTGATCGGCGCCGTAGAGAGGTTTCCCCCACGCGAAGGCGAGCGACTTGGCGAAGCAGATGCCCACGAGGAGCGAGCCGACGAGCCCCGGCCCCGCCGTGACCGCGATCCCGTCGATCGCATCCCGCCCCGTGGAGGCGTCGGACAACGCCCTCTCGACCACCGGAACGACCGATTTCAGATGCTCGCGGGAGGCGAGCTCCGGAACCACGCCGCCGTAGACGCCGTGGACCGCGACCTGGGAGGAGACGACGTTCGAGAGCAGCCCGGCGGACCGGTCGTAGACGGCGGCGGCGGTCTCGTCGCAGGAGCTCTCGATCCCAAGGACGCGCATGGGCTTGCGCCGTTACAGGATGTTCGCGGCGAGCTCCGCCAGGGGGGAACGCTCCCCCTTGACGAGCATCACGTGGCCGGCGATCGCCTCGCCCTTGAACTTCTCCACCGTGTAGGAGAGCCCGTTGCTCGCCGAGTCGACGAAGGGGTTGTCGATCTGGTACGGATCGCCCGTCAGGACCACCTTGCTGTTCTCCCCCGCCCGGGTGAGGATCGTCTTCACCTCGTGGGGGGAAAGGTTCTGCGCCTCGTCCACGATGATGAACTGGTTCGGGATGGAGCGGCCGCGGATGTAGGTGAGCGGCTCGATCTCAAGGATCCCGAGGTTCATCAGCTCCTGGTATCCGCGCACGCCGCCCTGCCGCTTCTTCCGGTTGAAGCCGAACAGGTACTCCACGTTGTCGAAGATCGGCTGCATCCAGGGCTTGAGCTTCTCCTCGAGGTCGCCGGGGAGGAAGCCGAGGTCCTTCCCCATCGGCAGGACGGGTCGGGAAACGAGCATCCGCTGGTACACCTCCTCGTCCGAGGTTTTCCGAAGCCCGGCGGCGATCGCCAGCAGCGTCTTCCCCGTTCCCGCCTTCCCGGCGAGCGTGACCAGCTTCACCGAGTCGTCGAGGAGGATGTCGAGGGCGAAGGTCTGCTCCTTGTTCCGCGGCCGGACCCCCCACACGTCGTCCTTCGTCGCGGGGAGGAGCCGGAGTTTCCGGCGCAACGCGTCGGCCCGGCCCAGCGCCGACGACTGGGAGGAGGCGTCGCGGAAGACGACGTACTCGTTCGGGTGCAGGTCCTGCGCGCCCGAAGGGGGCAGGCACTCCCCGGCGGCGTAGAAGGCGTCGATGAACTCCTTCCCGACGGCCACCTCCCGGAACCCCCGGTACAGCTCCTCGATGTCGACCCGGTCGCTCTCGTAATCTTCCGCCGGGATCCCGAGGGCGTCCGCCTTGATCCGCAGGTTCGTGTCCTTGGTGACCACGACCACGGGCACATCCTTCTCCCGGCCCCGCGCCGAAAGGGCGACACCGAGGATCTGGTTGTCCCCGGCCCCGCCTTCCAGCTCCGGCGGCAGGAGGGACGCCCCCTCGCTGCCGAACGCCACGCGCAGCGTCCCGCCGTGCTCCAGCGGGACCCCCTCCGCGAGGGAGCCGGAGGCGCGCAGCCGGTCGATGTATTTGGACACCGTCCGGGCGTTGCGCCCCAGCATGTTGAGGTCTTTTTTGAAGTGGTCGAGTTCCTCGATCACCGTGATGGGAACGATCACCCGGTTGTCCTGGAATTTGAAGAGCGCGTTGGGGTCGTGCAGCAGGACGTTGGTGTCCAGCACGAAGTTCTTGATCATCTGCCGCGGCGCTCCTACCGGATTTCCGCGAGCTTCTTCTTCCCCAGTTCGGCCGCCTTCGATTTCGGGTACTTCGTCTGGAGGAGCTCCATGAGGATCCGGGCGTTCTTCGTGTCTTTCAGGGCCAGGAAAGACAACCCCTGCTTGTACATCGCGTCGGGCGCCTTGTCCCCGGCGGGATACCTGTCCACGACGTCCTGGAACGCGAGGATCGCGTTCTCGTAATCCTTCTCCGCGTAGAACGCCTCCCCTTTCCAGTAGAGGGCGTTGGAAACGAGCTTGTGGTCGGGGTATTTCGCCGCGAAGGCGGAGAGGGTCTCCCGCCCCTTCTGCGGATTTCCGCCCTTGACCTGCCCCACGGCGTATTCGTACATCTCCTCGGGACTCTTCCACTCCTGCGCGGATTCAGGGGCGGCGGCCGGAACCGCCGCCGGGGCGGCGGAAAGCCTGGCGGTCCGCTCCTCGAGGGCCGCCACGCGCTTCTCGATCTCCTTCACACGGTCGGCGTTCCCCCGGATCTCCTGGATCGCCCGCTCCTGCTCGTTCTGCCGGACGGTGATCCGCTGCATCTCGACCCGCGCCTCGTCGATCCTCGTGGAGGCCGCCAGCTGATCGGTCTTCACCCGGTCGAAATCGCTGCTCATGTCCGCAACGTTCTTCCGCAATGACTGGTCGGCCGCCTCCGCCGGGGCGGCGGGCGGGGGCGGGGGCGTCATCTTGAGCACCGCCATATCCCTCTTCAGCCCCACCATCTCGTCCTGGAGCCGATTGAGGGCGCCGGTGTCGACGACAGCGCACCCCCCCGCGACGGCGGCGAATACCCCGATCAGCGGCAAAAAGACCGCGTTTCGCGCCATCCCGCTCATCTCACTTCAGTACGAAATGCGCGCGGCGATTCTTCGCCCACGCCCCCTCGTCGTGTCCCGGGTCCAGCGGCCGCTCCTTTCCGAAGCTGACCGAGGAAAGCCCGGCCTTCGGAACGCCGAGGGACACGAGGTAGTTCTTCACGGCCACGGCGCGCCGCTCGCCCAGCGCCAGGTTGTATTCCGCCGTACCGCGTTCGTCGCAATGCCCCTCGATCAGCAGTTTCGCGCGGGGGTTCTTCTTCATGTAGTCCGCGACGACCTGGCACGTCTTCCGGCCGTCCTCTCTCACCACCGACTTGTCGAAGTCGAACCGGACGTCGTCGAACTGCGATGCCTTCTCCTCGGTGACCGAGACCCCGGCCGCCGTCGCGGTCGTCGCGGACGCGACCTGGTCCGCGGGAGAGGTACCCGTGGGGCCCTCTTTCACGGATGCTTCCTTGAGGTCCCCGGGACCCGGGGCAGATCCCGCCGGGACTCCGGTGCCCGCCCCGGCAGCGCCTTCGTCGGTCTTGACCGTCTGCTTCTTGGCGCACCCCGCAACCACGAAAACCGCGACGAACAGGGCAACAGCGGCCCGCTTCCAAGGAAATGTGCCTTTCATTCCGTTTCCCCCCCTTGTTGAAATGATGGATCCGGGCGCATCCGCGCCTTTCAAGCTACCGTCCGGGCGACCAGGCAGGTGAACCCGCGTCGTCGAGTCCGGAAACGAGGGTCCGCTGTCTCCGGCCGTCCGATGAGATGATTTTCAGGGAAGAATATCCCCTTTTCCGATACGTGTAAACCAAAGACCGGCCGTCGGGTGCGAAGGACGGGTCCTCGCAGTCGCCATCCGGCGCGGAAACGACCTCCCTCGTGTCGGACCCGTCCGGTGCGACGGTGAAGACGGCGAAGTGTCCCCGGACCCGGGCGGTGTAGGCGATCCGGTCTCCCGTCGGAGACCACGACGGCGAGGTGGCGTACCCCGACCCCTGCGAGATCCGCGTCTCTCCGGACGTGCCGATCGACTTCACGTAGACTTGCGGGGAACCTCCCCGGTCGGAGACGAAGGCGATCTTCCGGCCGTCGGGGGACGGCGAAGGGGAGAGGTCGAGCCCCCATCCCTCCACGACCTTCTCCGCCGTGCCGCCCACGACCCGGACGCGGTAAATGTCCGAATTGCCGCCCTCGCTCACGCCCGCGTACAGCCACACGCCGTCCGGCGAGAACCCCCCGGGCGCCTTCGTACCCCCGAACCGGACCACATCCTTCTCCGCCCCGGTCGTGAAGTTTCGCAGGTAGATCGACGGCGATCCGGTGCGGAACGAGGTGTACGCCAGCCATTGCCCGTCGGGGGACCAGCGGGGGAAGAGGTTGAAGCTGCGGTTGTCCGTCACTTTCCGCAGATCCTGCCCGTCCATCCCCACGATATAGAGATCCTTCCCCTTCGACTTCCCCGACCGGGCGGAGAAGGCGATCTCCGTCCCGAAGACGCCGCGCACCCCGGTGAACGTGTACACGATCTCGTTGGCGAACCGGTGAGCGATGGAGCGAATCTGGCGGGGAGTCCCGGAGTATCGCTTCCCGACAAGGAGCGTCCCCTGCGTGGCGTCGTAGAGCCGCATCTCGATCGAGACACGATCGCCTTGCGCCTCCGCCTTGCCGATGACGACCGCCTCGGCGCCGATCATCTTCCACCCGGGGAACGACAGCGGCTTCCCGGAGAAGTGCGCCGCCGTTACCGTCTCCATGTGTGCCGTGGGCGGGACCAGATCGAACAGGTCGGTCAGGGCGAGGTCGTCGGAGAGGATCTTCGGGATCCCGCGGGAGAGAGACGGATCGCCCGGACCGATGGCGAAGTCGGCCACCGCGAGCGGCATCCGCTTCCCCCCGGGGGCGTTGATGTCGATGTAGAGGAGCGGGTACGCCGCGGAAGGGAACAGGAACAGCGCGAGGAGGACCGCACCCGCCGCCGCGCCGATCGGTCGCCTCATCCCGCCTCCCCCGAACCGTGGAATCGGAATCCCACTTCGTAATGATCCTCCCCGCCCCGCAACTGTTCCGGGGGAACCGGGAGGGGGCTCGCCTTCCGTATGGCGCGCCGCACCGACTCGTCGAAGTACGGGTTCCCGGAGCCCCTCTCGATCCGCTCCTCGGAAACGCGGCCGTTTTTTTCGATCACGATCCGAAGTTCCACCACGAGTTTTCCCGGGTCGCGCACGAGGGCTTCCGGGAGGATCCAGCTGCTCCGGACGCTCTCCTCGAGCCGGCGGAAATAGTCGACCAGCTCGGGGGAAAGCCGCACGGTCCCCTGGGACCCACCGCCGCCGCCACCGTGCCCTCCGGCCCGGACGGGCGGAGGGGCCTCGATCCGGTGGGCCACGCGGTCCCCGACGCTGCGCACGGCCGCGCGGGCCGCCGCCTCGCGCCGGCGATCCTCGACCGCCTCCCGGACGGCGTCCGATCCCGCCCGGGACTCCCGCATCTTCCGCAGCCGCTCCGAAAGCATCGCGGTGTCGGAAGCCCGCCGCTTCGCCGTGGTGTACTCGTCAGGTTCCGCGGTGGGCGCGACACCCTTCCGCACGGGGGGCGCCTTCGCGCGCCGCGCCGGCGGAAGCGTTGAAGCCGTCCGGCTCCTGCGCCCCGCATTCTCCTTCTCCCGGGCAACCTGCGGCGGCGGCCCCGCCGGCTTCGCCTCTTCCTGACGGAACTCCCCGCCCCCGACCAGGTCCACCACGGCGACCGGCTCGAGGCGCAGCGAGGTCCCGAACAGGGACGGGGCGGCCATTCCCGCGATCACCAGCAGCAGGTGGGCGGCTCCCGAGAAGGCGAGCATCGTCCGGAGGGACGGCGGGGTGAGATCCGGGAAGAACGGTGAGTTACCGCTCGAGCGGTTCGGTGACCATGCCAAGTTTTTCGATCCCGGAGTTTCGGACCTCCGCGATGACCTTCACCACGAATCCGTACGGAACGGCGCGGTCGGCGCGGAAATAGACCTGGCGGTCCGTCCGCCGGGCGACGATCTCCCGGAGGGCCCCCCCCAGGCGGTTGAACTCGACGGGCTGCTTCCCGACGAAGACGCGGCTGTTGGCGTCGACGGTGATGACGAGACGCTCCTCGTCGCTGCGCAGGGCCTTTGCGCTGGCCTGCGGCAGGTTCACGTCGACCCCCTGGGTGAGCATGGGGGCGGTCACCATGAAGATGATGAGGAGGACGAGCATCACGTCGACCAGCGGCGTGACGTTGATCTCCGCCATGACTCTGCGATCGCCGGCGCGGCCGGAAGAGCTCATCATCGCCATGGCGTCATCCCTTATCGACCTTGCGCTCGAGGAAGTTGATGAATTCGGCGGTGAAGCTGTCGATCCGGATGTGGATCGTCCGTATGCGGGTCAGGAAGTAGTTGTACGCCATGACCGACGGGATGGCCGCGGCCAGGCCCGCCGCGGTCGCGATCAGCGCCTCGGCGATGCCGGGGGCCACGGTGGCCAGCGTGGCGTTCCCCGTGGTGGCGATGCCGGAGAAGGCGTTCATGATCCCCCACACGGTGCCGAACAGGCCGATGAACGGCGTGGCGCTGCCGGTCGTGGCGAGGAAGGGAAGGAGATCTTCCATCCCCCCCACCTGCTCGTGGGTCGTCTTGTACATCGCCCGGGTGACGTTCTCCACCGGAAAAGGCGCCGTGCGTCCGCCCGGCGCCGTCTCGCCGCGCTCCCGCTGGATCCGCGTCAGCTCGAGGTACCCGGCGCGGAACACCTCGGTGAGGGGCGACTTCTCCCCCTGCTCCGCCTGCTCGTAGAGGGCGGAAAGGCTTTTCCCTTCCGCGAATGCGCGGGCGAATCCCGCCTGGTTCCGCTCGATCCCCTTGAAGAGCCGGAACTTGAGGAAGATGATGGCCCAGGAGACCACGGAGAACCCGATCAGCAGCAGCAGGACGAGCTTGACGATGGGCCCGGCCAGCATGACGTGCTTCAGCACCTGGGTGTCGAACAACCCTGCCGTCACGGGGATCACGGGCAGAATCAGCTCCACGGGAACGATCAAGGAAACCTCCTCCGGTCGATCTGCGACAACAATCCTATATAACGGATTCGCCGCCCCGATTCAATCACCTTGACAAAAATTTTTCGCGTACAATAGGATACGTCCTCGGACTTCATCCACAAAGGAATATGTATGAAGAAAACCAGGAACACCCGTCAGCGAAGCGTCATTCTCGACATCCTGAAGGAATCGTGCGACCACCCGACCGCCGAGAGGATCTACCGCGAGGCGCGCCGGGTTCTCCCCCACATCAGCCTCGGGACGGTCTACCGGAATCTGAACTTCCTGCGGGACCAGGGGGTGGTGCGGGAGATCCGGCCCAGCGAAGGCGGCTCCTCCCGCTTCGACGGGATGCACACCCCGCACGCCCACTTCCATTGCAGCAGCTGCAACGGGCTGGTCGACATCCCGCTGCCCGCGGCCCTCGATGATCTCCGGTTTCCGGGGACGGAGAAGATCTCCGCCGTTTCCGCGATCGACCTGCACGTCATCGGGTCGTGCACCGAATGCGCCCCGACGGCGGGCGCAGGACACTCCATCCCTTAGCGGGAGGACACTTCTTCCCAGCAGTGGGGGACACACCTTCCCTGTTTCCCGTGTTTACACCAGGTATGTCCCCCCTGACTAGGTATGTCCCCCCTGACCAGGAATGTCCCCCCTGGGCCGGTGTCGCAAACGAGAAAGGGGGCCTTTCGGCCCCCTTTCCGTTTCCGGGTTTCGTTCGGTACGGTTACGCCAGCTTCCGGCCGCCTTCCGCCGCCCACTTCTCGAGCATGTCGGTCGTGACCGACTTCGGACGTTCGAGCGCGTAGCCCAGCGCGCGGTCCCAGGTGATGTTCGCCAGGACCCCGAGTGCCCGGCCGACGCCGAAGAGGACGGTGTAGAAGTCGTACTCGGTGAGGCCGTAGTACCACTGGATGACGCCCGACTGCGCGTCGACGTTCGGCCACGGGTTCTTCGCC
>Ga0209253_10004903_pt1 | contig 11625 bp, 7 predicted proteins | sample FrelakmetBRP12BR_FD_187145 | JGI IMG/M metagenome (GOLD analysis project Ga0209253, IMG submission 187145) | Freshwater lake sediment microbial communities from the University of Notre Dame, USA, for methane emissions studies - BRP12 BR (SPAdes)... | ecosystem: Environmental > Aquatic >...
AGAGGCAGGTGCGCCAACACGTTCGGCGGCAATGGTGAGCAACAGCTGGCGGGCCATCAAGTTGTTACTCCACTTGTTAATATCCCGCACGACATACCCCAATGGATCAGAAGTTTGCTCTAACACTTTAACCGCGGTATCGGACGTCTCGGCAATTTTCAGATTACCTTTAAAACTGCCGCCCAACTCTTTCCAAAGCTTTTTGAAAGTGAAAAATGCATATTGCTCATCATCGAATACACTTAATTCCAGAAACTTCTCACCGCAGCTGGGCGAGAAAGTCCCGCTGAATGTCACCACAGCACGGTTTTCGGTTGCTTTGACCTGATAGTCCATACTGCTGCGCCATGCAGCACAACCCTTCTCGACAAGCCGCATCTTATTGATGATCTGTAATTCCGGCAGCTCAAACTCCTGATTCACCTGCACGGCGTTCTCAACGGCACTGAACCTGAAACTGGTACTGCGCCCATTCACCAGAAACGTGCTGGGCGGTGCGTTGTAGGCACGCCAGATTTCACTATCAAACGCTTCCTGCGTTCCGACGCTTTTATCAAAATAATCCTTATCCAGAATCAAATCACCGGTGATTTTTTTGATGCCTGCCTGCTGCAAGGTCATCAGCAATTGCCAGAAGTCTTGCCCTTTAAAGCTGGGATCCCCATAACCTTTGATGATCAGATCGCCCTTGAGCGTACCGTTCACCACCTGCCCGTTTTTATACACTTCGGTTTTCCAGCGGTAGGCGGGGCCTAAAAGCTCCAAAGCAGCATTGGTCGTCACCAGTTTCATGACGGATGCCGGATTCATGCTGACATCTGCATTCTGACTCAGCACCGGAACATCATCAGCCACGGCCTGCACATACACGGCAACACTGCTTGCAGGGATACCGGCGACTTTAAGCGCACTCGCAATCTCTGGCGGCAACTCGGCCGCAGCCTGAAAAGGCACGAGCAACATACCCAGCAATAAGACTAGTCGCTTCATGCCATCGCCTTAACAACATCCAATGTAGTATCCACCATCAACGCAATTTCAGCTTCATTTATCGTATAAGGCGGCATGAAATAGACGGTATTGCCGATCGGCCGTAACAACAAGCCTCGCTGCATCGCGGCCTGATAACATTGCTTTGCGAACTGCCCATTATCCGTCACCACGTCAAAAGCGAATATCATGCCCTGATGGCGCAGGTGCTGGATTGGCAAGTGAGTAAGCGCTTGCATTTTTTTGTAGATGTGCGCAGATTTTTCAAGATTTTTCTGCACTACATGCTCGGACTCAAATATCGCCAAAGTCGCCAGCGCAGCACTGCATGCCAGCGGATTGCCTGTGTAACTGTGGCTATGCAGAAAGCCTTTTGCAGTGCTGTCATGATAAAAGGCCTGATAGACATCCTCTGTCGTTAATACCGCAGACAGCGGCAGATAACCGCCCGTGATACCTTTTGATAAACAGATAAAATCTGCGGTCACTTTTGCCTGCTCGCACGCAAACATCGTTCCGGTTCTGCCAAAGCCGACCGCAATCTCGTCCGCAATCAAGTGTACCTGGTATTTTGTACATATCTCGCGCGCTCTCGCAATATAGGCTGGGTGGTACATTGCCATGCCTGCCGCACATTGCACCAGCGGCTCGATAATAAATGCTGCCAGCTGTTCCTGATGCGCAGCGACATAGGTTTCCAACGCATCAGCACAGCGCAAGGCATAACTTTCTGCACTTTCACCCGCCTCGGCCAATCTGAAATCCGGACTGGGCATTTGAGCCGATTGCATCAGCAGCGGCGCATAAGTATCTTTAAAAATAGCGACATCAGTGACTCCGAGCGCGCCTAAAGTCTCGCCGTGGTAGCTGTTTTGCAGGCTGATGAACCTGTTTTTTGAGTGTTGACCGATGTTACGCCAGTAATGAAAGCTCATCTTGAGCGCAATCTCGGTCGCGCTGGCGCCATCGCTGGCATAAAAAGCATGGCCTAAACCGGTAAGTTTGGCAAGCTGCTCAGACAGCGCAATCACCGGCTCATGTGTAAACCCAGCCAGCATCACATGTTCCAGCGTGTCGAGTTGCGCTTTAATCGCTTCTTTGATGCGTGGATTGTTATGTCCGAACAGATTGACCCACCATGAACTCACCGCATCCAGATACCGCTTGCCATCCGCATCATAGAGCCAGACGCCCTCCCCCTTCTGAATAGGAATCAGAGGAAAAGTCTCATGCTGTTTCATCTGCGTGCAGGGATGCCAGACAGACTGCAGGCTACGATTTAAAAGGTCTTGGTTACTCATGGCTAAATTGTACGATGTTTTTGATGTTCGTATAAATCAAATGTCGTCATAAGCCATTGTTTAGTCTAAAATTCAACCTCATTCAAACACCTGTCGCTTTCCATGCAAAAAACTCGCCGCCACCTTGAACTGCTCGCCCCTGCCAGAAATGCTGATTTTGGCATCGAAGCCATTAATCACGGCGCGGATGCAGTGTATATCGGCGGGCCAGCATTCGGCGCACGCGCCAAGGCACCCAACACGGTAGCGGATATTGCACGTCTGGTGAAACACGCGCACCGTTACCATGCCGAGGTGTTCGTCGCACTCAACACCATCTTTCACGATAATGAACTGGAAGTCGCACGCGAACTGGTTTACCAGCTTTATGATGCAGGCACGGATGCACTCATTGTGCAGGATATGGGTCTGCTGGAAATGGATTTACCACCCATTCAGTTACATGCCAGCACGCAAACAGATATTCGCACCGTGGAAAAAGCCGTGTTCCTGGATCAGGTCGGCTTTTCACAGATTGTACTGGCGCGCGAACTCGATTTGAACACAGTCAAGAAAATCGCCGATGCGACCAGCTGTAATCTGGAATTTTTCATCCATGGCGCACTTTGTGTCGCTTTCAGTGGCCAATGCTTTATCAGCCATGCACACACCGGCCGCAGCGCCAACCGCGGCGAATGCTCACAGGAATGTCGTTTACCATTTACCCTGGAAGACCAAAAGGGCCGCATCATCGGCAAAGACAAACACTTTTTATCGATGAAAGATAACGACCAGAGTGCTAACTTACGTGCGTTGATTCAGGCTGGAGTAAGTTCTTTCAAGATTGAAGGTCGCTATAAAGACCTGCCTTATGTGAAGAATGCGACTGCACATTACCGTGAGCTGCTGGATGAAATTCTGCATGACATACCTGAACTGGCCAAATCCTCTTCAGGCAGCTGCACTTACACTTTTACACCGCAACCTGAAAAAACCTTTAACCGCAGTGCAACGGATTATTTTGTGAATGGACGCAAAGCCGATATTGGCGCGTTTGATACGCCCAAATTCTCAGGTGAGGAATTAGGCAAAGTCAGCAAAGTAGGTAAAGACTACTTCGAGGTTGAAACCGGTGTCGAACTGCATAACGGCGACGGCGTATGTTTTTTTGATGTGCATAAAGAGCTGACGGGTCTGCGCATCAATACCGTTGAAGGTAAGCGACTGTATCCGAATGAGATGCCTGCAGACATCAGACGTAACACCATGGTATACCGCAACCGCGACCACGCGTTTATGCGCCTGCTGGAAAAAGAATCAGCCCTTCGTAAAATAGCCGTCAGCATGACGTTTTACGAAACACCGAATGGCTTCGCACTCACTGTGACAGATGAAAACGGTTTTAGCGCAACCGCCGCATGTGAAGCAGAAAAACAAGTCGCGCAAAACCTTGAAAAAGCAGAAAGCAGCTTACGAGAAAACTTGAATAAGCTAGGTAATACGGATTTTATTGCACAGGAAATACATCTGTTTAATCCCGCCCCCGTTCGTGGTGAGCTTGTCGAACCACCTCGTGCTGAGTCTTCGACAGGCTCAGACCGAACGGTTGATTTTAAAAATAAGACTGTTTATTTTGTTCCCGCCTCCATTGCTAATGCTTTACGCCGTGATGCCATCGAGCAGCTACAACAAACACGCGACATGGGCTACCAGCGCCCGCTGCGCCGCGAAGCTGCCGAACCTCCAGCCAATTACCCGGAAGATACGCTCAGCTACCTCGCCAATGTCTACAATAAAAAGGCGCGTGCGTTTTATCAAAAACATGGTGTGAAACTGATTGCCGCAGCTTATGAAGCTAACAAAGAGCTGGATGAAGTCCCGCTGATGATTACCAAACACTGCCTGCGCTTCAGCCACGGCCTATGCCCCAAAGAGGCCAAAGGCGTGATTGGCGTGCAAGGCACGGTTACGGCCGAGCCAATGACCCTGATTAACGGCAACGACAGATTTACATTGAAGTTTGACTGCAAACCCTGTGAGATGCACGTGATGGGCAAGATACGTAAACCTGTCCTGCAAATGGCACAACCGCAGCCTGTGCACTTTACCAATAGGCGTTAACGCAAGACTGGTGTCCAACCAACTACGGTCATGCTGAACTGGTTTCAGTATCTCATTTCGTCAACAGGCAAGACTCCGAAATAAATTCGGAATGACACTCGGTTAAGCTTAAGCTTTTTTCACAAATTCCGATTTAAGCTTCATCGCACCGATGCCGTCGATTTTGCAATCGATATCGTGATCGCCATCCACTAAACGGATGTTTTTAACCTTGGTACCCACCTTCACTACTAGTGAAGAGCCTTTTACTTTCAGGTCTTTAATCACAGTAATGGTATCGCCATCCTGCAATACGTTGCCATTAGAATCTTTCACCACCTTTGCTTCTTCTGCACCTGCAGCAGCGGCATCTTTTGACCACTCGTGCGCACACTCCGGGCAAATATACATATCCCCATCTTCATAGGTATATTCTGAATTACATTGGGGACACTTAGGTAAGTTACTCATACTGGCTTTCTTGAATAGTTAATAGCTTTAAGGTGCAATTATACGCGCTTTCAATACAAACCCGCCTTCGGTCAAGGCGCCGGATTCATCATCGTCAGGTGTAACCGTTCAATCTCTGCCAGCACTTCGTCGCTTAATTTAACTGTATAAGCCGCGATATTTTCTTTCAGTTGCGCCATGCTGGTCGCGCCAATGATCGTGCTGCTCACAAACCAGCGGTGATAAACAAAACTGAGGGCTAGCTGTGTAGGCGTCAAACCATGCGCTCTGGCAAGCTTGGCATAGGCAGCGGCGGCCGGAAAAACCCCCGGTTTTTTATAGCGCTGTGCATAACCTAAAAACATGGTCACACGGCCCTGCGCCTCGGGGTTATCAATATACTTGGCAGTTAAGTGGCCGAATGCGAGCGGCGAATAGGCAAGCAGGCCAACATGTTCACGATACAGCACTTCTGTCATGCCAAATTCCATACCGCGGTTAATCAGGTTATAGCAGTTTTGCACGGTAGCTACACGCGGCAAATCGAACTCTTTTGCGATACGCAAAAATTCCATCAGGCCCCAGGGTTGCTCATTGGATAAACCGATATAGCGCACCTTGCCCTCTTTGATCAACTCAGCCAGTGTTTCCAGCTGGTTCTGAATAGAGACCCAGGTTTTTTCTTCACCTTGCTGATAAACACCCGATTCAAACTCAGCCGCGGGGTCAAACTGGTACTGACCGAACATCGGTACATTGCGCTCCGGCCAGTGCAGCTGGTACAGATCGATATAATCGGTCTGCAAACGCTTTAACGACCCCTCAATTGCTGCGCGGATATTCGCCCGATCCATTGAAGATGGTCCACCGCGTATCCAGTGCATGCCGCGCCGCGGCCCCGCGGCCTTGCTGCCCAGAATGATCTGGTCGCGCGGCTGTTTTTTGAGCCACGTACCTACCATGGTTTCAGTGCGTGTGTAGGTCTCTGCTTTAGGCGGCACCGGGTACATCTCGGCAGTATCGATAAAGTTGACCCCTTGCGCCACTGCGTAATCCATCTGCTCATGTGCTTCGGCCTCGGTGTTCTGGTCGCCGTAAGTCATGGTACCCAAGCAGACCTTGGAGACTTTAAGGTCTGTGTTGCCTAATATTGTATATTCCATTTTAGTGTAGTACTTGCTGTGTCATGTGTTGTATGGTTTCCGGCTGGGTATCTTCCATTTTCAGATCCCAGCCAGCTTCCCGCGTTGAAAGCTGCAGCATATTGGTCATGGCGAATATCAGCTCATGGTTGAGCGCTATTTTAACCATCTGCGTGTTGGCGCACTGCATAGAAAAATAGGCCGCCTTATCTTTAGGTGCGACTAAAGTGCAATCCACCACCAGCAAAGGCTGCTCGCTTACTGCCGCTCTGTCAGCCATGTAGGCCGAGTGAAAATCCATGTTCTCAATCGATTTTTGTTCATTGGCTTGCTGGGCAAAACTAGCCAGCACCAGCTCCTTATTGGCAGAATCATAAGTTTTTTCAGCGATTTCCTTCTTAAATTTAACTTCATCCAACTCTTTCTCGCGCTGAACCATTTGGTCACGCGCAATGCTTACTATCGAAGCCAGCTCTTCACGGCTGGTATTGTATAAAGCATATTCCTGCTCATACACTTGCGGGCTATTTTTCTTCACTTCGGCAGGAAGTGAAAAAGCACTGTCTTCTGCAAGCGCTTTCAAACGCGCTTGCTTGGCCAGCAATGCTAAATATTGTCCTTGATTCTCTCGCAATGATGATATCGCACGCGTTTCATCGATTTTAATCAGTGGCATACCCACTTTAACGATGTCACCTTCTCTGACTAATATTTCTGACACGATACCGCCATCCAACGATTGAATTACTTGCACTTGACGCGATGGAATCACCCTGCCCTCGCCGCGCGTGACCTCATCCACTTTGGCAAACCAAGCCCAAACAAGCGCTGTAGCCAAAATTGCCAAAATACAATATAAAAGCTTTCTCGCTCTAAGTGGCGCCTGCTCTAGAATAGCCAAGTCTGACTCTTCGTTCCAATCCAGATTGTCACGACTCTCAGTAGGAACGACGTGATCCACCATATAATAAATCGGCTTTGTAAGCCACGATTGGCTTTTAAGAAAGTCGTTAAAAGCGCCTATCTTTTTGAATAAACCTTCGCTCATATATTATCCATCTACAACGCCTTTGCAATCTTGCCGCTGCGCAACGCCTCGATGACTTGGTCTTTAGCGCCATCGGCTACAACCCTGCCAGAATCAACTACAATAATACGGTTTACCAAATCAAACAAACCTGAACGGTGTGATATCAGCACTACGGTTTTGCCTTGCGCCGCCTCTATTAAGCGTTTTTTTACCGCATCCTCGCCAGAGTGATCCATCGCGCTGGTAGGCTCATCCAATAAAATAATGTTTGGTTTAGTAATGAGCGCGCGTGCAATGCCAACGCCTTGTTTTTGTCCGCCAGAAAGGGTTTCGCCACGTTCCCCCACCAGCAAATCAAACCCTTTAGGGTGCGAATTGATATATTCATCTATGCCGCCTACATGCGCTGCGGCCAGCACTGCTGCATCATCAGCATGTGGTGAACCTATGGTTAGATTTTCGCGCATGGTGCCATAAAACAAATGTGTATCCTGCTGTACATAACCTACACAGCGGCGCAGCTCGGCAGGATCAATTTGACGGGCATCGATTCCATCTATCAAAATAGCACCCTCACTTGGCTGATAAAGTCCAAGTATAAGTTTATGTATGGTCGTTTTTCCAGAACCCATGCGCCCCAATAAGGCTACATGCTCCCCAGCTTTAATCTTAAAGCTTACCTTCGTGAGTGCACTTTCTTCAGCACCGGGGTAATTAAAACTGACTTCTCTGAACTCAATATCACCTTTAAATGTTGGGCGTGATAAAAATGTAGAATCAAGCGGCCGCTCCAAGGGTTTTTGCATAATGTCATTGAGCGACGCTAGTGAGGTGGAGGCAGTATGATATTGTGTGAGCAAACCGGCAGTTTGTGAAATAGGCACCAAAGCGCGCGAGGCCAGCATGGTGCAAGCTATTAAGCCACCCATAGTAAGATCACCCTTGGTCGCCAAATACACACCTAATAACACCATCACAACGGTGATAATCTGCTGAATTGCATTAGATCCGTTATTGATTGATTGTGAAAGCAGACGTAATTTGCTGGCAACCTCTGTCAAAAAATGTGCCGTATGCTCCCACTTTCTTTGCATAGCGCCCTCAATACCAAGCGCTTTTACGGTTTCCAATCCAACCAGACTTTCGATAAGTGTCGCGTTGCGAGCTGCGCTGGCGCGATACATCGTTTCTGAAAGCTCATGCATTTTAGTTTGTACACTAAACGCGTATAACAACATAATAATGCCTCCAAGAATCACCGGGATCACCATTGGTAAGGATATCCAGGCGATTACCGCAACAAAAATTAACCCGAATGGGACATCTATCAATGTGGTAACTGTGGCAGAAGTGATGAAATCTCGAACACTTTCGAATGAACGCAAATTACTTGCAAATGAACCTACAGAATTTGGCCGCAACTCTAAACGCGTTCCTAATACTTGTTCCATAATGCGCGCACTAAGTTTCACATCAATACGTGCACTAGCCCAATCGAGAAAATAACCGCGCATAGTGCGCAATATCAAATCGCCAATCACAATCACTGAAACGCCAATCGCCATCACCCACAAAGTCTCGATTGAACGGTTTGGCAACACCCTGTCATACACATTCATGGTAAACATCGGCATGGCAAGCGCGAAGATGTTCACTAAAAATGCCGCCAACATCACATCACGGTAAATATTACTATTTTCTGCCAATGTGCCCCAAAACCAATGTTTAAGGCGCACTTTGCCAATTGCTGGGGCGCGCTTGTCAAATACGTATTTGAGCTTTGTTACGATCATGTAGCCAGAATATTGTGCCGCCACTTCTTCCAATGACACCGCTACTTCCGCATCGCCCAGCTCAGGGTAAATCACGCTCGCGATTTTGGCTTGTGAGTCAACGCCAGTCAGTATGCAGGCTTCGTCATTATTCAACAATAAAGTAACGGGCAAAAATTCTGTTCGAATCTGGCTGAGGGGTTTTTTAAGTGTAGTAACGGCCAGATTTGCACGTTCAGCCGCACGTTTAAACAGCGCCGGCGTCATTCTACCGTCACGCAAAGGCAGTCCAGCAGTAAGCGCGTCTTTGGTAGTGGCAATTTGATGTGTGCGGCAAGCAAGCAGCAAGCAACCCAATAACGAATCATTTACATTGGGTTGATTTTGAGTCAGTCCTGCCAATTCAGCGTTTTCGCGCTCTGTATTTACCAAAGTTATATTTTCTGGGCTTATTTTATCTAAGCTCATCACTTCAACCTGTTAAAATTGTCATTTAATGTAATGTATCAACATTTCGCAATAACTACAATGTATTACACAACATTACGGCATATGATCAGCAAGCTTTATGCCAAAAAGAGCAGTATTTCGAGGGGTATTTAAGGGATTGGAGGCGCGAACCAGAGTCGAACTGGTCTAAACGGCTTTGCAGGCCGCGGCATAACCGCTTTGCTATCGCGCCACTTAAGTAAAAACCAAGTGCTTTACAAAAAACATAAAACAAGTTGCTAAAACCAAAACGGCGAAAGCATGAGTGCATTCGCCGTAAAAGTTATTTGGAGCGGGAAACGAGGCTCGAACTCGCGACCTCAACCTTGGCAAGGTTGCGCTCTACCAGCTGAGCTATTCCCGCGTTAAGAAGCGAGCATTTTAGCGATTTTCACGATACTGTCAAGACTAAAATGACGCTCTTAGCGCTTATTTATTTGACTTTTATCTTTGGCCAAGCTACCTTCAGGTAATAAGCCATTGATAGCAATGTTAAAAATGCAGCAATTACAATCAACACGTGTCCAACAATCTGTGTTTGAAATGTACCCCAATCACCCAAGATACCTAGGTTGCCCAAATGAATATTATCCCAATATAGCAAAAATAATATCGCCAGCATTTGCACCGCAGTTTTAACTTTGCCAATCATCGCAACCGCCATGCTGCTGCTCTGTCCATCGCCCGCCATCCATTCACGTAAGGCACTCACGGCTATTTCACGACCAATAATAATCAAGGAAACAATCGCGCCAACACGCCCGAATTCAACCAATACGATAAGCGCTGCCGCCACCATGAGCTTATCAGCGACTGGGTCTAAAAACGCACCGAATGCTGAAGTTTGATGCCAACGCCGTGCCAAATAACCATCCAGCCAATCGGTAAACGCGGCAATCAAAAATACTGCCGTTGTGAAAACATTTACTCTATGCGATGGCATGGCACCTAGTGTATGCAAGTTTTCTGGCCAATAAAACGCACCAACAAATATGGGGATCAGAAGAATACGCAGCCATGTAAGCATGGTAGGAATATTCAACTTCATTTAACGCTGCACTCCATCAGTGAAACTCTCCATATATTTTTTCAGCCAGACTTTTGCTGATGCCTTCAACCTGAGCAATTTCATCCATACTAGCATTTTTCACCCCATCTAATCCACCAAAGCGCGTTAATAAGGCTTTACGGCGTTTTGCGCCGATTCCAGCAATATCTTCTAAAGTTGAATGCATTCGCGCCTTGGCGCGCTTGGCGCGATGCCCGGTAATGGCAAATCGATGCGCTTCATCGCGAATCTGCTGCAGCAAATGCAAACCTGCATTATCTGTCGGCAAATTCACCATTTCGCCCGTGTCAGAAAAAATCATGGTTTCCAGTCCCGGTTTGCGTTCCTCACCTTTGGCTATGCCGATGAGCAAAATGTCTTCTAAACCAACTTCCTGCATTACCTCAATCGCCACGCCTAACTGGCCTTTGCCGCCATCAATAAACACTAAGTCTGGCCGCTTACCTTCCTCAGCTGCCACTTTTTTATAGCGCCGAGTCAGCACATTGCGCATCGCAGCGTAATCGTCACCTGGAGTAATACCGGTGATGTTGTAGCGGCGATATTCGCTATTTTGCAAATCGCCTTTATCAAACACCACGCAGCTCGCCACCGTCGCCTCGCCCATAGTATGGCTGATGTCGAAGCACTCCATGCGTTCTATGTTTTCGGGCAAATGCAAGGCTTCGCGCAGCGCCAACAGACGTGCCGCTTGATTGTGAGAAGTCTGCTGTTGCTGCGTCAATGCCAGCTCTGCATTGGTTTGCGCCATTTTCAACCATACGCGCTTGTCGCCAATGGCGTTGGTTTGAATGCGCACTTTTCTATTGGCCTGTTCGCTCAGCGCCTGCTCGAAATCTTTGGCGTCAAACTCCACACCGCACACAATCAGCGGCGGCGTATTCTGCGCCACGTAATGCTGCGTTAAAAATGCATCAATCGTTTCGGCCGGCTCAGCGTCCTGCGAATTCTTTGGGAAGTAACTTTTATCGCCCAAATGCCGCCCACCACGTATCATTACCAGATTAATACAATGCGCGCCATTAATGGCTGCTAGCGCGATGATATCAGCATCGTTCACGCTAAAATCGCTCACAAATTGTTTGGCCTGCACTTGCCGCAGCGCCTGCATACGGTCGCGAAACACGCCCGCCATTTCATATTCTTGGTTCGCCGCCGACGTATTCATTTTGTCGCCCAGCGCGTTTAGCACTTCGTTGGTTTTACCTTGCAAAAACATCGCGGCGTGACTCACGTCATGCGCGTAATCCTCGGTCGAAATATAGCCCACACAGGGCGCGGTGCAACGCTCGATTTGATATTG
>Ga0209253_10004904_pt1 | contig 11625 bp, 9 predicted proteins | sample FrelakmetBRP12BR_FD_187145 | JGI IMG/M metagenome (GOLD analysis project Ga0209253, IMG submission 187145) | Freshwater lake sediment microbial communities from the University of Notre Dame, USA, for methane emissions studies - BRP12 BR (SPAdes)... | ecosystem: Environmental > Aquatic >...
AGCTTGTACTGACGGGTCTTGTTTAGGGAAATATGACCAAACGATTTTTTGATTGTCGTTCAAATCAAGTGCGTATACGTTGTTTGGGAATGCTGTATGTACATACATCATGTTGCCAACAACCACTGGTGAACCTTCGTGACCGCGGTTTACACCGGTTGCGAATGTCCAGGCAGCTTTAAGGTTTTTTACGTTACCTTTATTGATTTGTGCAAGTGTGCTGTAGCCTTGGTTTGTGTGGTTACCACGTGGGTGAGCCCAGTTGTTTGCGTTTGCTATTGCTGCTTCTTGGTCTGCAGCTGCCGATGCTACCATTGGCATTGCCGCTGATAAACCTGCAACTAAGCCTAAAGCTAGCTTAATTTTGTTAATTTGCATTTTGATCTCCAAAGTTATATTACTAAGGGTTAATTAAAAGTAAAACTTGAATTTTGTTAATTTGCATTGAAGCAATTTACACAAACTTGAAGCCTACTTTTCGCCACATTGTTATGTGCGAACTGCAATATAAATCAACTCAATATTAATTGCAACACTTTGGTTACAATTTATTAACAAATAATTTAAAAAAAAATCTGCTGTTTGATGGCAATTTTTTTACAGTGTAAAATAGTCAATAAAATCAATTAGAAAGAACAATCATCGACATGGGGAAAGCCACTTACAATTTGTATCCTGAAATCGAACCATTTAATAATAACCGGTTAAAAGTAAGCGATATACACCAGATTTATTTTGAAGAATGCGGCAATCCGGAAGGCGTGCCTGTCGTTTTCTTGCACGGCGGTCCAGGTAGCGGCTGCAACCCGACGCAGCGCCGTTTTTTTGATCCAAAACATTACCGCATTATCCTGTTTGATCAACGAGGTTGTGGCCGCAGTACACCACAGGGAGAGGTACACGGGAATACCACCGATGACTTGGTAAACGATATTGAGGCTATACGCAATCATTTAGGCATTGCCAAATGGCACGTATTTGGCGGCTCCTGGGGCAGCACGTTGGCACTTGCTTACGCATTGCAATACGCCTCAAATGTAAAGAGCCTGGTGTTGCGGGGCATTTTTCTAAGCCGCCCTCTGGAGCTGAAATGGTTTTTAGGAGAAGTTAAATTATTTTTCCCAGAGCCTTGGGAAAAGTTGTGTGAATTTCTACCTGCAGATAAAAGGGATAACCCGATAGAGGCTTATGCAGCATTGGTTTTTTCTGATGACAGTACATTGAGCATTCCCGCCGCCATTCGCTGGAATATGTTTGAAAGTAGCATTATGACCTTGTTGCCAAAAGACTTTAGCGGCAATAAGATTAATGGTGATATAGAGCTGGCGAGAGCCAGAGTGCAAATTCATTATATCCAAAACCATTGTTTTGTAGGGCATCGTGACCTGCTGGCTGAAGCAAAGGCTAAACTTTCAAATATTCCAACCTCCATCATTCAAGGGCGTTATGATATGGTATGCCCGCCGCAGACTGCATGGGAGCTATCGCAGGCCATGCCACATGCTGAATTTGTGATGGTGGAAGACGCCGGGCATTCTGCAACTGAAACCGGCATAAGCTCTGCGCTGATAGCAGCTACCGAAAACTACAAAAAGCTGTCATATTGACTATAGCAAACCCATGGCATTGTTCAACCAAGAAAAGTTTGAAAAAATAAAGCGGCTGATGCGCCACCCAGCGCTTGATAAGTCTATTAATGCTTATGCTAAACAGGAGTATGCCACGCCATTATTTGTGTTACGCGAAACTTTGGCTGCTTTTGTGCGCCACAATGTGTTTGGCTTGTCAGCCTCTTTATCTTTCTATGCGCTATTTGCGCTAATCCCTTTAGTATTACTCATCTTCTTTCTTTTAAGCCATTTAGTTTTTTCTTCTGACTACACCATTGTCAAGCTGGCTATTCTTATGGGTAACTTAGTACCCGAATTCAGCAGCAGAATTATGGTAGAAGTCTACAGCGCAACTCAAACCAAAGCCGCTTGGGGGGTGCTAGGTTTGCTTGTGCTGCTATGGACAATCACCCCGCTTGCCAGCTCGATGCGTTCGGCTTTCTATACTATCGCCTCTATGGTCGAAGCGCCTTCGTTTTTCAAACGCAAATTCAAAGATGTTGTATCTGTGCTTGGTATTCTGCTGCTGTTCTTCCTGTTTACTTCTGCCGGATTTGTTATTGAAAGTAGCATACGGTTTTTGGCTACGCATTTACCCGTTTCGCAGCTTAATGTCATCGGCTCAGTCGGAACATTATTGTTAACCACTTTATTAATTGCTATTTTTTACAAAGCTTTCTTTCCGCTACGTGTTGCATTTGTACACTTATTATTAGGTGCTTTTTTAACAGCTTTATTATGGCTTATCATGCGGCCGGCTTTTGGTTTGTTTTTATCGCTCAATCAAAACTATGGCGCCATGTTTGGCAGTATGAAAACCATGTTTGTGTCAATTACCTGGCTTTATCTTAATTTCGCAGTATTTTTGTTAGGTACCGAGCTTATCAGCACCTTAAGGAAAAAAGATGTACTTTTACTTAAGGGCTTATTTGACGATGCCCCAAACAAAGCCAACTATATCGAAGCACTCATGAATCGCTACGGGCTTGTTTTGCGGCGTGGTGAATATATTTTTGAGCGCGGCAATACCGAACGCAATTTATATTATCTGGTAGAAGGCACCGTGCACCTGATGCAGGGCAGCAAGGTTCTACGCGAACTGAACAGCAACGATTATTTTGGTGAAATGGCAATATTGACCGAAAAGCCTACCACGGCTGATGCTGTTGTTGCCTCAGACGAAGCGCGCATTATCGTGATTTATGCAGAAAATATCGATACCTTGTTAACCGATGAACCCAAAGTTGCGATGCGGTTTTTAAAACATATGGCGAGCAGATTACAAAACAGCTACAGTTAATATTTATTCAACTATTATCTAATCAACACGACTTATATGGCAAATTCACCCACATCCCAACCCAGCCCAATAGAGATGCAAACGCTAATTAATGCACTTAATAATGGCCAGCTTGCTCAGGCTGAAACTCTAGCCAAAGGCCTAATCAAAAAACATCCTGACACTTTTATCTTGCACCATATCCTAAGTTTGGCGCTGGATGGTCAACAAAAATTCGCCGATGCGATTTTAAGCTATCAAAACGCCCTTAAGTTGCAACCGAATACACCCGATTTACTTTTTAACTTAGGCATTGCGCTCAGCAATTTGAATAGATTTGATGAAGCAGAAGCAGCTTATCGGCAGGCGATTCGGCTTAACCCTAATTTTTTTGAGGCTTTTGGCAATTTAGGTACTGTGTTACAACGGCAAGGTAAACTTAGCGAGGCTATCAAGAGTTATCAGCAAGGTTTAAAAATCAACCCGCAAGATGCGCGCGGTTATTTTAATCTGGGCACGGCACTACGTGATGAAGGCTTACTGGATGACGCAGTCAATAGCTACCAGCAGGCAATCCGACTGTTTCCAAATTACATAGACGCCTATAACAATTTAGGCGAAACATTGCGCGACCGCGGCGATATGGATGATGCTGTCAGAAATTATCAAGTGGCATTGACGCTAAACCCCAATCATCCAGGTGCCAATTACAACATGGGTGAATTTTTATATCTTGCCCAGCGCTTTGACGAGGCGGTTGCCTACTTCGAGCGCTCACAATTAGACGATTGGCAGGCACGCAGCATGTATTGCCTCTACAAAGCCGAGCGATTTGATGATTTCAAAACCAAACTCGACGAGATTGTCCGTACCACGCGCCATACCGCACCTTTTATGGCTACGTTAGCTACACATTACGCTGTCAATTTTGGTGTAGACGACCCCTATAACTTCTGCCGAAACGGGTTTGATTTTGTATACCAAAACAGCATTCCTGAACTAGCAGAGCCCGATAGTCCATTACTAAAACAGTTGCTTCATGACATCGAAAATACAGATATCGCAGAACGCGTGCAAGGCATGCTTTACAACGGAAAGCAGTCTGCCGGAAATCTCTTCAAGAGACCCGAGCCATCATTCCGCAGATTGGGTGAGCTTGTAAAGCAAGAGTTCCTGAATTATAAAAACCGCTTTGCTGGCGCAGATTGCGAGCTAATTAAATCCTTCCCAAATGAGCTGGAATTTACCAGTTCGTGGTACGTCAGGATTCGCCGTGGCGGCTATGTTGACAGACATATTCATGAAGTTGGCTGGATCAGCGGAGCGGTTTATCTTGCTCTTCCAACGGACAAAAAAGATCCCACTGAAGGCTGTTTTGAGTATGGCATACACGGAGATAATTATCCGAAAAAACACGAAGATTTCCCTGTAGGCATTGCAACGCCTAAAGTTGGAGATATCGTGCTATTTCCCTCTTCCTTGTTCCATCGTACAATTCCTTTCAGCTCTAATGAGATACGTATTTGCATTGCCTTTGACTTAAAGCCGGATGGCGACATTTTTATAAGATCAAGTTATTAATTTTTATATAAATGTGTCAAAATAAATCACTTAGTTGACGAAATTTGAACCATCAAATTTCAACATTAACAACAAAACGTTCAACTAAAAATTTAAGTTACATAAAATATTATTTAATACAATTCATTAGTGATTGATTTTATTAAATAATTTTTATTTTTTATGTCTAAATTTTTTATCTTGCCAATTTTTGATTGAATTGGCTCAAACATTGCTTAACTTATTGTTAATAAGCCATTAACGAGCTTATACCAGAGGAAAATACCAATGCTAAATGTTCAACAATTCGATGATTGCTCGGTATTGATTGTAGATGACCAATCAACCAGCCGCACAATACTCACACATGTTGTAAAAAGTATTAACTCTAAAATAAAGGTTATTGAAAAAACCAATCCAGAGGAAGCTCTAGAATGGGCGACAGAACACACGGCAGATTTAGTGTTTGTGGATTATGTGATGCCGGAAATGAATGGCGTAGATTTTGCGCGCTTGCTTAAAACGTTGCCAATGTATGAGTCTGTTCCGGTGATTATGATTACTATTAAGAAAGATGCAGAAACGCGCTATGCAGCGCTAGATGCCGGCATCACTGATTTTTTAAGCAAGCCTGTCGATATATATGAATGTACCGCACGTAGCAAGAATCTACTAACCATGCATCAACAGCATATCGCACTGAAGAATAGAAGTGATGTGTTTGAGGGTTTAGTTAAATCAGCCACCGCCGAGATTAGGGCGCGCGAGAAGGAGACCTTGATGCGGTTGGCGCGCGCAGGCGAATATAAAGATTTTGACACTGCCTTGCATCTACAGCGCATGTCGCTATATAGCAGAGCAATCGCCGATGCAATTGGCTTAAGTGAGGAGGAAGCTGAAGTGATTGAACTCTCAGCACCTTTACATGACATTGGTAAAATTGGCATCCCAGATAGTATTTTGCTTAAAAAAGATATGCTTGATGATCAGGAACTGAAAATGATGCGCAGGCACCCGGTAATAGGATATGAAATTTTACAAGATAGCCCATCAAAATATTTACAAAAAGGTAGCGAAATAGCATTAGCCCATCATGAGCGGTTTGATGGAAGTGGCTACCCTTACGCCCTTAAAGGCCACGACATTCCGCTCTCTGCACGCATTGTAGCAATTGCAGACGTGTTCGATGCACTCACCAGCATTCGTCCTTATAAAGAGGCTTGGAGCATTGATAAAGCGCTTGAATATATTAATGAAGAAAGCGGCAAGCATTTTGACCCTGCATTGGTTACAGCCATGTTGTCCCTGAAAACTCAACTGGAAAAAATCTGCAGAGAACATGCACTGGCTATCCACTAAGGCTATGTATCAAATCATGACAAAAGTTAGCAACATACGAAGCGCTCCAAAGTTTAGACAAACCGTCTTGCTGATTGATGATCAGCCAACTGTACTAGATATTCATACAGCAATATTAAAATCCCTGAAAATGGATCTTAAAATTATCACCATGACTGATCCAGTCGAAGCGCTTGCTTGGCTGCAAAACAAACAAGTGGATTTAATTATTACCGATTTTCGTATGCACAAAATGGACGGCATGCAATTTGTTCAATCGTTAAAAAACTCTGACAACGCGCTCACCCATGCAATTGTTGTTGTTACTGTAATTAAAGACCAAGCCACGCATCAAGAACTATTGTCAGCTGGCGCCTCTGCCTGCCTGACCAAACCGGTTCAAACTCAGGAATTGGCAAGAATTGCTAAGACCTTGTTAGAGCAAAGCAAAAAATATTACGGTTTAGGTCTACTAAATTAGGCCAACATATGCTGAACTTATTTAAAAAATGGTACAACGATTCTGCTAGCCACTGTGATCCGCTGGAACTTGAGCAAGCGACTACCCGAGTAGTTATAGGCACTATATTTACGATATATTTGCTCAGTAATTTTGCATCCATCAAATCCATTCCACATGGAGAGTTGATAGGTTTTTATTGCTTGATGGTTTTTGAGGTTCTATCGACAATACTGCTCATCGCAGTAAGCATGGCTAAAAATAAATCGCCGATCAGACGTCTTTTAGGAAATTGGCTTGATGTTATCGGCACCTCGACATTTTTATCTCTGGCGGGTGATGTTGGCGTTGTATTAATCGGCGTCTACTTATGGGTCACTTTTGGAAACGGCTTTCGTTTTGGTAAAAAATATCTATTCCACTCGCAAATCATCAGCATTTTAGGTTTTTTGGTTGCCACCCAAATTAACCCGTTTTGGACGGAGCACACATCTATCGTATATGGTTTCTTAATTATCTTGATTGCTTTGCCGCTTTATGTGGCCAAGTTGATTGAGCGGATGCATGATGCAACACACAAGGCCGAAGAAGAACGCCAAAAAGCGGCTGAAGCCAGTCTCGCTAAAACACATTTTGTCGCCAATATGAGCCATGAAATCCGAACCCCACTTAATGGCATCATCGGCATCAGCACTTTATTTAAGACAACACCGCTCAATGCAGACCAAAAAGATTTACTCAAGTCTTTGGAGAGTTCTTCCAAGCTGCTACTTTCGTTGCTCAATAATGTGCTGGATTTTACCAAAATTGAAGAGCGTAAATTCACCATAGAAAATGTGGCTTTTTCACCTGAAGAAGCTGTACTTGATTCCTTGGAGATTTTCCGCTCTCAAGCCAACAGCAAAGGCATTAAGGTAGGCTCTAGCATTTCAAGTACATTGGGGATGCTTAAAGGCGATGCTTTTGTATTACGCCAAGTACTGGCTAATTTATTAGGTAATGCCATCAAATTCACCCAGGAAGGCAGCGTTACATTATCTGCCACCGTACTGCAAGAAGACGCAGAAAAATCAACAGTACGCTTTGAAGTAGTTGATACAGGGATAGGCATTCCTGCAGACAAGCAACATAAAGTTTTTGAAAGTTTCACACAAGCAGATGCATCTACAACACGCAAGTTTGGCGGCAGCGGCTTAGGGCTAACTATTGCGAAACACATGGTTGAAGAAATGGGCGGCTCGCTAAACTTTCAAAGCACTGAAAATGTAGGAAGCCGTTTCTGGTTTGATCTTAACCTAGAAAAAGTCGTTGCTGATAAAGTAAACATAGATGAGTCTGCGGCTGAAATACCCGCAATCGCTGTAATTGAGCCGATTTCTAAAGCCGGTCAGAATACTAAAGTACTGGATATATTAGTGTGTGAGGATGAAAGCACTAACCAAAAAATCATCATGCGTCTACTCTCACTACCTGGTCATCACGTTGAAATCGTGACGAATGGCGACGAGATGCTAAATGCACTTGAACAAAGAAAATTTGATCTCGTCATTACCGACTTGAATATGGCAGGCATGAGCGGCACCGATGCGCTGAAAATCTATAGATTTACGCAGCCCGACGATAAATCTACACGCTTTATTTTATTTACAGCTGATGCTACATTAACCGCCAGAGAGGCTGCAAGTGACGCTGGGTTTGATGCTTTCTTAACTAAACCCATTGATGCTGCAACATTATTTAACACAATTGAGCGCATACTCAACCTTGCTCCTAACACGGCTGCACAGTGGATGAACAATGCGCTCAACAGCCCAGTCAACATTGAATCAGACCTAGAAGAAGATAATTTAGAGCTAGATTTACACACCCTTAAAGAGCTCGAAAAAATTGGTGCTGGCGATGAATTATTTATGCATCGCTTATTGAGAAACTTCCTTGCTGATTCCTTAAAACTGATTTATAAAATCGAAGCAGCAGCCAAACAGAAACATTACGGTGAGTTACACGATTATTGCCACGCCTTAAAAGGCAACAGCCTGAGTGTGGGTGCGACTCAACTTGCTACAACCACCGAAATGATTGGCAAGTTGAATGCATCGATTCCAACGAAACAAGTATTGGAAATGCTTGATAATTTAAATAGTGACTTTTCTAAACTCACTCTTGCGGTAGAAGACTATCTCAGGCGTCCAGCACAACAAGAGCTAAAATCAGCCAAAGTCTCAAACAAAGAGCTTAAAAAAGTTTAAGCAGATTGCTTCTCAATATGAGTAACGTCCGTCCCAACCTTCGAGTTCTGCGCGCGCACTAAACGTTCCATCACTTTCAGGTTTCGCTCGTCCAAACGAAGCGCTGCATCCACCCAAATTTCAGTAATTTCGTAAAGCTCATCAATAGTAAGTGGATTCACTCGTTGTTTTGCACGGTTAATGGCCTGGAATGAATTAAGCGAACGATGATTCTTTTTAATCCAATTATTCAGTGCATACTCACCCAGTCCATCTTCTGCCAGCACATCCACAACACCCATTTGATAAAGCTCTTCACCGGTATAGATTTTTCCAGAACGTACCATTTTTTCTGCAGCCGGCATGCCGATTTTACGAGACAAAAAGCTAAGCGCTCCCATACCAGGGAATAAATTAAACAGCACTTCAGGCAAGCCCATGACAGCACTCTTTTCTGCCACCATAACATGTGCAGCTAGCGCAGCCTCAAATCCGCCGCCCATTGCCTGACCTTGCACCAGCGAGATCGTAGTCACAGGTGCTTGCATATTATAAAAAGTCCATACGTTATTGACACATAGTTTGGCATAACTTAATAAATGTTCACGCGCCTTAGCTCGAATTAAGTCTCCGAACACAGACAAATCTCCACCCAAGTTAAATATACCCGGCACATCTGAAGCCAGCACCAGATAATTTGCCTGATTCAATTTTCCATTCGCAATCACCTCGCCTTGCATTTTTTCCAAGGTAGACTGACTTTGATGCAACTCTGTCATACATGTTTTATTAAAACATGGTCTAGGTTCAGGATTCATGTAATAAGTCATCACCCCAAATTCTTCCTCAAATCGAGTCCTAACTTGGGTGAGTGCGGTGGCGTTCATTAGCTGAAAATCTACGACAGTATTCATGCTATTCTCCTAGTAAATTTATTATCTGTTAGTCTAAATAACCATTCTTTTTATTAATTTCAAATCATATAGTTACTGCATTACAAGCTTTTACGACTAAAACTATAGACTTATTAATTAATTGCCTCAAGAAAATAATTTTGAAAAAATAATTTTTTTCATGTAGATTGGCTACATATAACAATAAGTAAAAATTCTGCATCTCTATAAATTACTATAAAGAAACATCGTAACTCTTTGATGTAATGAATTTTATATAATCAAAATAATTTAACCCAAGGGAAGCTTGTGTCATGAAAAAAAGATTCTTAACATTTATCATTTTTACAACACCAATTGCTGCACAAGCGGCAGGTTTCGCGCTAATTGAACAAAGTGCTAGCGGTATGGGCAACGCTTACGCGGGCGGATCGGCAATCGCTGAAGACGCCAGCACCATCTTTTTCAATCCCGCCGGTATGACTTATGTTGAAGGTACACAGGCAGTTGGCGCCATACATTTAATTAATCCTAATGCAGAATTTAACAACAAGGGTTCAATTGCTGGCGCTGGAAAACCGCTAGGTGATGAAGGTCCAAATGCTGGCGATTTGGCATTTGTGCCTAACTTGTATTTCAAAATGGATTTGAATGACAATATAAAATTAGGTCTTGGAGTCAATGCACCTTTTGGGTTAAAAACTGAATATGATAAAGAGTGGCTAGGTCGCTTTCAAGCAGATATGTCTGAAGTAAAAACAATTAATATCAATCCTGCCATGGCTTTCAAACTAACCGATCAGCTATCTTTAGGCTTTGGTGTATCAGCAATGTGGGCTGAGGCAACTCTTACCCGCGCGGTGAACTTTGGCGGAGCTGGGCAAGGAAGTGTAAAAATTAAAGGTGATGACTGGGGTTTTGGATATAACCTAGGTGCCATTTATCAAGCAACTGCAGATACCCGTTTCGGTGTAGCGTATCGCTCAAAAGTAAAGCAGCGCCTAGAAGGCGACGCCAAGTTTAGACGACCTATAGGCATCCCATTCGCAGCAGCTCCTGATGTCGATGTAAAAGCAGGAGTGGACTTGCCGGAAACTTTATCAATAAGCGCATTTAGCCAACTGAATGATACCTGGGACTTGATGGGGGATGTGACTTGGACAAAATGGAGTCGGTTCGAAGAGCTTAGAATTCTCCGTGAGAATGGTACTACGCTCGCTGTTACGCCAGAAAACTGGGAAAACACCATGCGCTATTCAATTGGCGTCAATTACCATTATAGCGATGCAATTAAATTGCGCGCGGGCTTAGCTTACGATGAAGAAGCCATTAAAGACGAGTTCCGCACTGCGCGCATTCCTGGCAATGATAGAAAGTGGCTATCTTTAGGTGCAAGCTATGTCATGTCACCCGCCTCTAAGTTTGATGTGGGTTACTCTCACTTATTTATTAGTGACGCTTCGATTGATGATAACCAGATACTTACAGGGAACGGTCGTGTGCGCGGTGATTATGAAGGTAGCGTAGATATTTTAAGCTTGCAATACACACATAATTTCTAATCAAAACCGTTAAAATATATGCCCTGCAAGCCAATATCCATGCGGCTTCCAGGGCGTCATTTTTAAACATGTCGTAATAGAAAAGTACTAACCTTCAGCCTCAAACCTTTCGCCGCTTGCTTGCTTTTTAAGCACTCTATAAAGCACAAACCCGCCAATTAGTAACAGCAAAAACGGCCCAAACCACAGCAATGCTGTGTGACTATTAACTGGTGGACGATAGCGCACAAAATCACCATAACGTGCAACCAGATAATCAATCACCTCTTGATCACTCTTTCCTTCACGCATTTGCGTACGGATTTCTCTACGCAAGTCTTCAGCTAGTGGTGCATCAGAGTCCGCAAGTGTTTGATTTTGACAGACTAAACAACGCAGCTCTTGTGACATTGCCTTGAGCCGCGCTTCCAGTGCGGGATCTTCAGCCAAAGGTTTTGCTTCGCCCGCGAATGCTGTACCTGAGACCAGCAAAAATATCAACAGCAACTTCTTCATCGTTCCAGTTCTTTCAACAAGGGCACAATTTTTGTAAGCAGAATCTCTTCTGTAATCGGGCCGATCTGTTTATAACGAATCACACCGGCTTTATCGATCACGTAAGTTTCTGGTACGCCGTACACACCATAATCAATGCCAATCTTGCCATCAGCATCAGTAGCAACTGTATTATATGGATTACCATGTTCCTTAAGCAC
>Ga0209253_10004905_pt1 | contig 11624 bp, 11 predicted proteins | sample FrelakmetBRP12BR_FD_187145 | JGI IMG/M metagenome (GOLD analysis project Ga0209253, IMG submission 187145) | Freshwater lake sediment microbial communities from the University of Notre Dame, USA, for methane emissions studies - BRP12 BR (SPAdes)... | ecosystem: Environmental > Aquatic >...
CGGACTGCGAGGTGTCGCCATGCCTCACCGCCACTTCTATGTCGAGCGCCCTGCCGAACTCCTCCAAGCGGCGCAGCATGTCCCGGTTGAGCGCTCGAAGGGGGGTCACATAGATGCAGCGGATGCCCTGGCCTTCGGACTGCAATAGCAGGTGGAATACAGGCAGCATGGCCGCTTCCGTCTTGCCTATTCCGGTGGGAGCGACGAGAAGAAGATGCTCCCGGTTCAAAATGCGAGGTATCGCCTGCTTCTGCGGGCCGGTGGGCTCATGGATGTCCTTGTCCTTAAGGACCTTCTGGATGCGCGCGTCCAATAATTCGAATACCATATTAAGCCTCAAAATCGAGACCGTGAGAGTACTTTAATCTATCGAGGTGAGACTTGAAAAAGTTCAAGCAATTCCGAGCTGATATTGGGGATCTCATGGACAACCTTTTTGTGGCGACCCGTATCATTCGACCTTATGGATGTGGTCTCGCTAAGAGAGCGCGATTCTGGTAAGAAATTCAAGGTTCGGATTGGAGATGCCATCGAGGTCAGGTTACGGACCAATCCAACGACGGGTTTTCGTTGGGAACGCACCTCGGAGGTCTGTCCGATCCTGGAAGTGAGCATGGTGGGCGATTTCAGGCCCGATTCGAACGCCATAGGGTCGGGTGGGGTGATCCTGATGTCGTTCATGGCGCGCAACATCGGTCAGACAACGCTTCGACTGATCGAAAGACGTCCCTGGGAGGAAGGCATCCCGCCCATCAATGTATTTCAGGTCGAGCTCCAAGTAGATTGACCGGGCCCGCCCTCGGTCCATGTTCGAGAAGATTAGGTCGCACAAACGGGCGCCCCTATTTCTTCTCCTCAGAAGGTGCAGCAGTCGCTGGTGGGTTCGTCGCTTCCACTAACAGCTCCGCCAAGTCCATCACCTTTATGTTCGCGCCCAGCTGCTTCGCCCCCGCCTGCAGGTTGAGCACGCAGAAGGGGCAGGTGGTGATGATCCTTTCCGCGCCCGTCTCCATCGCTTCCTTCACCCTCTTGGCGGCGATGTTGACGGCGAACTCGTTGAACTGCGACTTATACCCGCCCCCAGCGCCGCAGCATTGTGAGCTCATGCGGTTCCGTCCCATCTCCACCAGCTCGAGGCCGGGGATGGCCTTCATGACCTCGCGCGGCGCCTCGAATACGCCCGAATGCCGGCCCAAGTGGCACGGGTCGTGATAGGTGACCTTGACCTTGATCTCGTTGGTGAACTTGAGTTTCTTCTCCTTGATGAGCTTCTGCGCATATTGAGAGAAGTGGAAGACCTCGAAGGAGGGATTGGAATAGAATCGGCCATAGTCGTGCGTAGTGGTCTTGAAGCAGCCAGCGCAGGCGGTGACCATGGCCTTGGCCCCCATTTTCTCTGTCTGGCGGATGTTGTTCTCCGCTGAGTCACGAGATGCGTCGATCTGGCCGGTTCTCAGCATGGGGGAGGTGCAGCACCATTCATCCCCTTCCATTATGTTCTGCTTCACGCCCGCCCGATCCAGGAAGGTGACCGCTGACTTGCATATGTTCTGCATCCTGTACGAGGCGGTGCATCCAGCGAAGAAGCAAACGTCCGGGTTCCTGTCCACCTTCTTGATGTTCTCCGGGAACCAGGCGCCCCGCTTCTCCACAGGCTCACCATACGGATTGTTGTTTGCCAGGATCCTTTCCCGGATCTTCTTGTGCGCTGGTAGTGGTCCTTTGCCCTGCTCCACCACCCACTCCCTGACCTTCTCCCAGAACTCCGCGAACTCGATGCTGACATGGCAGACGGTCCAGCAAGCAGCGCATCCAGTGCATCGATAAAGGGCGTCGACGAACTCCTCATCTACCTCCACCTTGCGACCCAGCAACCGGTCCATCGGCGTCTTGTTCTGCAGCTGCTTGAGGTAATAGATCTTGCCTCGGGGGCTAATGGACTCCCACGGCTCCTGTAAATAAGTATCGCATACGCGCACGCAATAACCGCACTGGAGACAGGCCGACAACTCTCTGTTGATCTGCGGCAACCTTGCCATTTAAAGCACCCCTATTTGATTCTCCATAGCCGGCGTAGGCGCTATCCCGTATGTAACAGGGGATAGGGTTAGTCTAGGCATGAAACCTAGGTATTTATTTCTATTGACAGGAAGGTGCTGGTTGCCTAAGAAACCAGGCCTTTTCATCCGGAGAATGAAGTGAGAGCAAAGTCCTCAGCCATCGAGAATGGGGCCGTAACCGTACCAAACCCCTTCTGACCTCAGCAAGCGCAGGTTCTCCTCCAGCAGCTCTCGGTGCTTGACCTCCCATTTGCCGAGGGCTTGCAGGGTGCCCCTAACCTTTTTCTCTTGGACCTTTTCTGCGGCTTCGTCGTACATCTTGATGGAATTGATCTCCACTTGGATTCCCTTCTCCAAGGCGGATATAGTATCACTAAGGGTCAAGCATCCGTTCGGGGGAGGCATGAAAACCTTGTCGGGTATGACGCCAACGTATTCTTCGAGAGGCTCCACACCGTCGACATTGTAGCTCTTTGCGAGGCGGGAAAGCTCTTTCTCCAACATCTCCTTGTGGTACTTCTCGTCACCTGCTAGGCTGCGCAATAGCGCCGCCCCCGTCTCGTCCCTGACGCACTTGCTCAGGTGGGTGTAGAAGTCGATTCCGAACTTCTCGATCTCCACCCCGCTCTTCAAGACGGCTGCACTGAGCTCGATATCAAAGCCTCCGGAATCCTTGTCGGTCACGTCTCTCCCAGCTGAGAATAGAAAGCGGCGTATATATTTAGGCGATGGTTTTTGGAACGCCTTGGGCAAATCCTAGGGCATGGCATTGGACAAAGGATTTTAGGCGCCGGGTGGCATAATGGAGAGGAAGGAGGATTGCATCTGCCCCACGCCATTAAAAAAGATTTTAAAAGTACTTCAAATGAGGAGGTTAAGGAAGCCACAGGCAAGGGATGGCAGGAGTGGTTCACAGTCCTCGATGAGTTCGGAGTGGAGGAGAAGGGTCACACTCTCACGGTCAAGCACCTCCGTGAGCATTACAATCTTGAGAAGACCTGGGCGCAAACCGTGGCCCTGCGCTACGAGAATGATCGAGGACTGCGCGACTTCATCGCCTGATCCAAATCATGAAAAAGTCTCGTCCACCGTTTCTTCGCTAGGAATCGATATTTTGCATCAGAAGTTCGTATCTTCTTGATATGTGCAAGCGCTAGAGAGCGGCAGAAAGGCACATTGTGAGGGAAATGGAGAGATAAACCTAAGACAACACGGAACGCTTTCCGTGACCTGTAGCCAGTATCAAAAAACTGGGGACAGTTTATTTATTTCTTCTTGCCGCTTGCCTTCTTCTTTGGCTTCTTGGTCGCCACGACTGCACCTCTGGGCATTAATTTATTGGTCACATAATAAAACTTACTGAACGTCAAAAGAAATTCTCTGACCGCAAATCAAACTTCTTCGGAGCGGAGGACAGCGCACTATCTCGAGTGCAATACGAAGGAGAAAGAGCAATGAACAGGTAGGGAGAATAAGGTGATGCATAGTGCACCGAAACCTGACCATTGGGTGAGACCATGATGACCTTGACAGAACAAAGAAAGGGGCAACTGGATGAGATAGTGGACATGATGAACAAGGAGGCGGAACTGAAGCTCTATTACGACAAGGGCACGTCTGAATGGAAGCACTGCAACGATGTGCTCGAGTCCTTGAAGGCTTATGTGATGAAGCTAGAGGAGCACGAACGCACCTATGTGGAAATGGGTCTGATGGACCATCAGGACATCCATGACGTGTACTGGCCTGACAAAGAGGTTTTGTCCGAGCACGAGAGGCGCAAGAGGGCCGATAAAAAGGCGAACGAACCGGTCACGGAGGATAAGATGAGCGCCACCATGATGCGACCGGACTGAAGATCGCCAATTCAGAACTCTGATGGCATATCATCTCCCTGGTTTGCGTCGATCAAAGCTGCATATTTGAGAGACGATAAACCAGATAAAAAACATCCTGGTCGAACCTATGTCGTTTAGAGTAGCAACGAATATCATATTCAATGAGGTATTGTGGCGCGATGGTCGGGGGCGTGTCGAAAGCTCAGTGTGTGATATTGCTAATCGTCATAGTGTCATTGCTCATGTCTATAGGGCCCACAGCCTGCATTTTGAAAGAAGATTGTACGGGGACGTCCATAGCGCGCGCCAACGATGAGCACGACCCGAAGGCGAATTCGACCTCTTTGACAAACGATGAAAGCACCTTTGTAATGGCAGAGACCTGGGAACCCGAATCCATCGATCCAGCGGCGTATTGGGATGAAGCGGGAGGGGAGGTGATCCAGAACACCTATGAAACGCTCGTCTGGTATGACCAAGGGAGCGCTATGGTCTTGGTCCCATGGCTTGCCAGCGAGCTACCGACATTAACCAATGGGGGGATATCTCCTGATGGTCTGCACTATACCATCCACCTACGCAGCGGGGTGAGGTTCCATGACGGCGGGGTGATGACCGCTGATGATGTTGTGTATTCGTTCAAGCGCGTCCTGGCGATGAACGTCATCGGAAGCTCGGCTTGGACCTTGGGGCAGGTCCTGATTCCAAATTACACTTCCACGGGCGACCCCGTGGACCTGATGCTGATCGATGGAGCCATCGAAAAGTTGAGTCTGGACACGATCAGATTCAACTTGGCGATACCATACTCCGGATTCCTCTACATCCTCGCCACGCCAATCTCATCGATCGTCAGCAAGGAATTCGTGGAGAGCCATGGAGGCTACTCTGAGCTGACTATAAGCGATTACTTGACCAACCATGAATGTGGCACTGGTCCATATGCAATGAAGATCTGGTCAGACGGAAGCAAAATTGAGCTTCAGAGATTCAACGATTACCGTCGGGGACCGGCATCGATCAAGGCGGTAGAAATCATTTTCGTCCCTGGCAGCTTTGAAAGGGAGGCCATGCTGAGAGCCGGTAACGCCTCATCCGTCAGTGCCTCGAACACCATGGCCTCGAATCTGATCGGAGCTCCAGGGGTAAGGGTCCTGGAGGGTCTGCCTTTGCTCAGCTTAGAATTATTCGCCTTCAACCAGAATATCATGCCCGGGCTGGACATCGGCGATGTGGGAGGCGATTTCTTCGATATTTTAGAAATTAGGCAAGCGTTCATCCACGCCTTTGACTACACCGCCTATCGTTCGTATATCAATGTCACAGGCCAACATCCTATCCGTTCCAACGGTCCGATCCCAAAGGGAATGTTCGGCCAAGATGCCGCAGTTCCCTTCTCCGAGTTCAATCTTACCGAGGCCGCGGAATTCCTGACGAAGGCTAAGGATGGTCGTACCCCCCAGCCGAATGATACGTACGCCGAGAACGGCTTCCAAATTGTGCTCTACTATCACGCGAGGTCCATTATCAGCAGCAGTTACATTGGCCTTCTCATTATGAAGAGAGGCTTGGAGAATCTCAGCCAGAATGCGACATATGGCGTCGCAGGCAAGATCTCAATTGACATCAGAGCGTTGAGCTGGTCTGAGTATATTGGCGCCTGGGCAGGTCATGAACTGCCGATAAAATCGCTCGGTTTTAGAGCGGATTATGCCGACCCGGATGTTAGCGTTCGTGAGTTCTGCGATGGGAACGGTAGCTGTGCATCCCATATCGGGATATCGAACCAAACGCTCACCGATCTGGTCGCGAGAGGTTCGATGGAGTTAGATTCCTCGACTCGGGAGCGCATCTATACCCAGATTTCCTGGTCCTGCTATGACAATGCCTATTATTTGTGGACCGACCAACCCACGGTCTGCCATGTCGAGAGGACCCGGGTGCAAGAGCACTACTACAATCCGATGCATTATGGCCTTTACTACTATGGCCTGGCTTTCCTTCCACACCTACCTAGCGAGCCTACGCATTTCCAGGTGATGGCAGGCAATGGTTATGTGCAGCTGAATTGGAGCCCCCCCAACTCCACTGGAGGCGTTCCCGTGAAGAACTATGCTGTCTATCGCGGGACCGCTAACCATACCTTGTTCCCACTGGTCAATGTTACAGAAGTGCATTACCGGGACACCAATGTGACAAACGACCAGCGATACTACTATGCCGTGGCCGCGGTCACAGAGTTCGGAGAAGGGAATTGGACGCCCTGCTTGAGCGCCACCCCTAGCACTTCAGTGGAAGGCACCGACTGGTCGTCGATATTCATAGCCTCGGTCACGATCCTTTTGGGAGTGGTAATATTGTCCATCTTCGCCCGTTCTGGAAAGAGATGAAAGACATACCAATTCCCTCAGACACTTTGATCCTTCCTTTTGGAATAATATAGATCCTCTGCGCAATTCTTATAGCCCAGCGATTCGAATAATTCTTTTGACACCTGGTTGTCCTCTTGGATGATGCAGGAATAAATCTCCAGGCCCTTGGACGAGAATCTTGCCTCGATCTCTTGGACCAAGCGCTTGGCGAGCCCCCGCCTGCGATATTGAGGAAGGACGGCCAGGCGGTTTATCCATCCCTTTCGACCGTCCGTGGTGCCTAAAAGAGAGCCCACCATTTTCCCCTTAACCTCTGCCACAATGAAAATGGCCATCGGTTGCTCGATCTCTTTGGCGACATGCTCTCGACTGTCCCTTCCCTTGGGTCGATAGGAAAGTCCAGCCGCCTTCCATAGCTCGATCAGCGCATCGTAGTCCTCGATTCTTAGATCGCGAAAGATCAGGTCCTTCATTCCCTTGCAGAATTGTCAAGAGCCTACATCAATCGTTGCTTAGAGTTTTTCAGGCAAGTAATCCAATAGTGATTGAAGGCCTCGCTGTCGTCTGACCTTTCCAGCATCGTTGACTTCTTTGAGCCCTTCAATGTTTTCGAATAGGATATCGTTCGTGTACATACGATGGCAGGGGACGCAGAGCGTCTTCAGATTCGCTGGGTGATCGGTGCCGCCTCTTATTCTTGGTATGATGTGGTGGACCTCTGTGAACCAATGAGGCAAATGACTGAGGTCCTTACCACAGTCCTGGCAATGATGGCGATCGCGTTCGATCGTTCTCGCCCTGATCTCCGTCCATACATTTTTCTTGAGTTGGTCTGGCACACTGCTTGGGAAGATCTCTTGTCGCACCCCTTCTTCCTTCCAAGTGGCAGTGAGCTTGAAGGCCCTCTCCACGTTTTGTCGCACCTCGCATAACAACACATCCTTCATGAGGCGATGGCGTGAACCGCAATGATGACAGCGGTCCGTCTCGGTCGAACGGCTGAGCGTGACTTCTAGGTGAGTGCGATGATCCCATTCTCGATGCCTGCAAAGCTGCGAGGTCGATTCGTCACAGAATGAAAAGCAAGGCGGTCGGACATCCCTACCGGTCTTGGCCCAAAGATGATGCTCCCTGAGGCAAAGGCTGGAACGGCAGGGCTGGTCCTGAAAGTGGCATCCCCTCATCCTTCTCGAGAGGGATATGCCTCACTTGGCAGAATTAATCTTCCATCCCTCTTGATCAGTAGGTCGGTAGGAACGAGACCGAAGATTGATTACAACGCTCGGACATAAAAAAAGGGGATCGAAAATGAGCTTCGTGGAAAGGGTTCTCGAGGAGAACGAGAAGCTCCGGGAGGTGGAGGGAGCCTGCGGCATCTGCCACGGAGCGCTCGAGACAATAGTCCAGAACGGTGGAACGGTCAGTGCCTATGAGGAGATCAAGGGCATCCGTGCCGTCATCAAGGACGACGCTGGACAAGTCATCGGCGAAGGGTTTGACATCGTCTGGTCCCCGGCGATTTTGGCTGCGGAGATCGATGCTGGCCTTCTGCCAGCCCGGTTCGATGAACCGCTTAGGAAAGACGCCCTTTCTTCCGAAGAGGACATCGAGAAGGTGGCTTCAATATATGGATACGGCAGGGTGCTTACGCCTGGAGTTGTGGCGCTCCAGTTCGTCAACGAGCTGGGCGGTCGCACCCTGATCAAAAGGGACGGCCTAGGGGTCGTGGCCACCATGCTTGGCCCAGACGGGCGGTCGCTGGCCGAATCCTCCCGTTCCTATTGCCCCACCTGCGCCATAGCCAAAGCGGGCGTCTCCAATCCTGAAATGATGCAAGTCATCGCCTCCAAGCTTGAGGGCGTCCGGAACACGGGAAAGATGAAGTTCGAGCGCCACCTGGAGAACCGCTACGAAGTCAAAGGGGGTGGGGTGAAGGTCAGCATCTTGGAAGGGGAGAAGGTGCTAGCGGACAAAGTGATTGCCTGCTGCATCGCCTATGGCACCACAAAAGCGGAGATAGCCGCTGGATTGATTCCCATGGAAGGCGCGAAGCGCTTCAAGGCCTACTGCAACCTTTGCCCGATGAAGCATTGCTGGATGGAGAAATCCATGGGCGCCACTGGCAATATCGTCCTGCATCGCCTGAGCGAGATAGGAACGGAGATCGAGGTCTCTGCCGATGGCCTGATCTTGGCGAAGATACCGGGCAAGGACGAGGTGATCGAGGGCCGGGGGACATTATGTTCGCTCAGCGCGCTCACGAACATGCTGCTGCGCACGGATGCGGTGCAGGTCCTGAGACCATCATCCGCAAAGCGCTTCCCCCATTCCGAAGGGCCGGACCAACAGGGTTGAGACCCTAAGGAAGCACTTTCGGTCCTCACCGCGTACCCTTTATACATTGGACTTAAGGTAGGAGATATGGAGTTGGACGCATGTCTAGGGTGGAATACTTCGAGGTCAATGCGGACGACGTGCAGAGGGCGATCGATTTCTATCAGAAGGTCTTCGAATGGAAGATCAGAAGATGGAAGGAAGAGTCGGATTACTGGCTAATGACCACCGGCGAAAAGAGCGAGATGGGCATCGACGGCGCGATCCAGAAACGTACGGACTCTGAGGCCAGGGTGACCAATTACATAGGGGTAAAGGACATCGGCGACCTGTCGAAAAGGATTGTTAAGGCAGGGGGCAAGATCACGCTGCCCAAATCGGCCGTGCCCGGCGTTGGATGGATGGTCTTGTTCAAGGATACGGAGGGCAACCTACTGGGAGCGATGCAGGAAGACCCTGATGCCAGGTGAGCTAGCTCAGCACAATGCCCACAGGGCAATGGTCCGAGCCCTGCACCTCGGGCAGGATGAAGGCCTCCAGCAACCTTTTCCTCAACCCCTTCGAGATGTAGAAGTAGTCTATCCTCCAGCCGACGTTCCTTTCTCGAGCGCGGGTCTTCAGGTCCCACCAGGTGTATTTTCCCGGGGAAGGGTCGAACTCGCGGTAGGTGTCGATGAGGCCCGCGGCTATGAACTTGTCCAGCCAGCCCCGTTCCACCGGTAGGAAGCCAGAGACCTTCTCGTTCTCCTTTGGCCTAGCCAGGTCGATCTCCTTGTGCGCGGTGTTCACATCCCCGCACACGATGACCTGTTTCTTTCCCCTCATCAGCTTTTTCACGAACTCAAGGAAGGCCTCATAGAACTCCAGCTTATATTGCAGCCTTTCCTCGGACGACTTTCCGTTGGGGAAGTAGATGTTCATGAGCACGAAATCAGGGTAGTAGGCGATGATCGTCCTGCCCTCGTTATCGAACCTCTCTTTGCCGAAGCCGTACTCCACCTTCAGCGGCTCCATCTTGGTGTAAAGGGCCACGCCGCTCCAGCCCCTGTCCTCCTCCAGGGGGGCGGAGAGGTAGAGATGATAGCCCGATAGGTAGCGTAGGTCCTCAGGCAGCTGTTCCTCCATTGCCTTGACCTCCTGCACGCAAAGTATATCAGGCATCTGAGAGCGCACGAAATCAATGAAGCCTTTCCTATAAACCGCCCTGAGCCCGTTCACATTCCAACATACGATCCTCATGATGGGTGATAATGGGACTGGGGTGCTTTAATCGCTCGCCACTTTGTACAGGCGGCAGAATGCTCTTTTATCCGGTCTGAGCTTTTCCCTCGAGTTCGTCATTTTCCGCGTTCAGGCGATAAAACCGTGCCAACGGGCTTATCCTTCTCATCAAGGCACTTGAGACGGGTCCCAGGAGGAGCGCAACTTCTCGTGCATGTCATCCAGGAAGAGCATGTCCTCCTCGTGGATATCGAAGTCGAATATGTCCGCGTTCTCGAAGATCCTCTCCCTCTTCGAGGATTTGGGGATCTCCACCACCTTATGCTGCAACCCCCATCGAATTAGGATCTGCGCAGGCGACTTATGGTACTTCTTCCCCAGCCTCACTGGCTCTGGGTCGTTCAATCTCTTACCATGTGTAAGAGGGCTGTAAGCCTCCAACCGTATATCGTTCTCAAGGCAGAAATCAAGCAAATCCCGTTGGAACAGCCAGGGATGGAACTCCACCTGATTCACCGCAGGCACGACTTCACAGTTCTCCAGCAGCTCTTTCAAATGCGTTATTGTATAGTTGCTCACTCCGATGGCCCGGCACTTGCCATTGGCCAGCAGGTTCTCCATCGCTTTCCAGGTCGCGGCTCTCTTCCCGCCACCGGGCCAGTGAATGAGGTAAAGGTCGATATACCCGAGCCCAAGAGCCCGCAGGCTATGTTCGAACGCCCTTAAGGCGTTCTCATAGCCATGGTCCTCCTGCCAGAGTTTCGTGGTGATGAAGATCTCTTCCCTTGGCAAGCCGCTCTCTTTCACTGCCTGACCGACATCCTTCTCATTGCCATAGAGCTTGGCGGTGTCGATTAATCGATATCCCGCTTCGAAAGCATGTAGGACCGCCTCCCTAGCCTCTCCTGACGATAGCCTCCACGTCCCTAAGCCCAGGATGGGCATTTCCACACCGTTGTTGAGCTTGGCCCTAGTGCCGATATTGAGCTTCATTGTCCGAGTGCCCAACCGACATTGACAATCGGTATGATATAATGGCATTCAATGCAGCTTCGCCATGCCCAATCTATTTCTAATGGCTTGAAAATGGTCGTTCTCTGTTGTGTGTTCGTAGCAGTCCAAAGGTAATCTGGAAAGCAAGTTCTATGAACAGGTAAACCATTTATATCGCCCATCGTTGTCTTGGGTAGGAGGGGGGCAGTGGTTAATCCATCTTCAATGAACGGTAAGACCGTTCTCGTGACCGGAGCCACTTCTGGAATGGGCATGGTTATAGCCCTGGCCTTGGCCGAAAACGGTGCGGCGGTCATCGTGCATGGTCGAAATGCGAAAAAGGCGGAAGATGCGGTAAAAGAGATTAAAGAAAAAACGGGTAACCCCTCCATCTATTTCCTTGTCGCCGATTTCAGCAAGTTGGAGGATGTGAGAAAGCTCGCGGCGGATGTCAAGAAGAATTTCGAGAGGCTCGACGTCCTCATAAACAATGCCGGTGCGGTCTTCGGCAAGCGCACCATTAGTGCCGATGGCCACGAGCTCACTTTCCAAGTGAATTATCTCTGCCATTTCCTGCTCACCAACCTTTTACTCGATCTGCTCAAGAAAAGCGCCCCCTCCCGGGTCGTGAACATAAGCTCAGGATTGCATGAAAGAGGGAGGATCGATTTCGAAGACCTGAACATGAACAAGAAATACAACCCCAACAAGGCCTACGCCAACTCCAAGCTCGCCAATGTCCTCTTCACCTATGAGCTAGCAAAAAGATTGGAGGGGACGGGGATTACTGTGAACGTCTCCAACCC
>Ga0209253_10004906_pt1 | contig 11623 bp, 7 predicted proteins | sample FrelakmetBRP12BR_FD_187145 | JGI IMG/M metagenome (GOLD analysis project Ga0209253, IMG submission 187145) | Freshwater lake sediment microbial communities from the University of Notre Dame, USA, for methane emissions studies - BRP12 BR (SPAdes)... | ecosystem: Environmental > Aquatic >...
GACCTGGCAGGCGGAGGAGTGTTAGGGTCTTCTTTCCAACCCGCAGATGTAACTCTCCCTCGTTAAATGTGATTTGGGGGAGCACGATTTTCGCGTTACGAAAAGCGACATTGGTACGGCGGACTTCATCGAGGGAGTACCTCCCCTTGGTGTCCAGCAGCTCACGACAAAGCGGATGGGCAATTACCGTTACTCCTGGGAAAAAACAGTTCCCCCAAGCGTGATCCGCGTGGCTGTGCGTGTTGATAACATAGCGTACAGGCACACTTAATTCATGCTCAATAAACTCACGGATTTGCAGTGTTTCTTCCGGAAGAGCCAGTGTATCGATGACTACTGCCCAATTCGGTCCGATGACTACGCCAGCAGTGACCAGGGCGTAAACATCGCTCTGGAATGAAAATACATTATCGGCAATTCTCTCGCGTTGGATCATTATGTTGCCCCTCAGGGATTTTTATTACGCAACAGGCATTCTCGGGTTATTTTGTGAAGAGGAAATTCGCTCTGTAGAATAGCACATCTGAATTCTTAAAGCAAGCAGACTTAATCGAATCTTAACTATTGATTCTTTTCCTAGAAACCTTTATAATGCGAAGAATTAAATACCCAATCCGGGAGGAGTAAGCCAGGAGAAACCTGACCAGAGAAGGTGAGGCAGACTGCTGAAAGCCACCGCAGGATTCATTGGCTGAATGTCGCCTGGTATTACTGCCGAAGAAATCACGGTTACTATAATTGAAAGGACTTCAGTGACAGTAGACCGGCACGGGTAAGCCCGTTATAGCGCAGCCCTGATCGGTTTTGATTTCTGTCAGGGCGTGGAGAGCGCCAATGTGATTTTGGCGAATTGGGGTGGTACCGCGGAAGGTAAAACCTTTCGTCCTCAGAAGACGAAAGGTTTTTATTTTAATTGCATTGGAGGCTTTTGTGACTCTCGCGAAACATTACTCACCCATTGAAGTCGAGCCGAGGTTGAACGAGTTTTGGAAGACAAAGGGAATTTATAAATTCTCACCCGATTCTGACCAACCAGTCTATTCGATCGACACTCCTCCTCCAACCGTTTCTGGAAATCTCCACCTGGGACATACCTATTCTTACAGCCATGCGGATTTTTGCGCTCGCTTCTGGCGAATGAATGGATATAACGTCTTTTACCCGATGGGTTATGATGACAATGGGCTCCCTACAGAGCGGCTGGTTGAGAAACGCCTGGGAATCTCTGCCAGGCAGGTGAGACGCAGCGCCTTCATCGCTAAGTGCCTGGAAATCAGTGAGCGAGCGGAGCTGGATTACCAGCAACTTTGGCAGCGACTGGGACTTTCAATCGATTGGCACTATACCTATCGCACGATCGACGAGCAATCCCGAGCACTCTCTCAGCGCTCATTCCTGGAGCTTTTTAAGAAGGATCTGATTTACCAGAGCGAAGCTCCAGCTATTTGGTGCTCTGAATGTGAGACCTCGTTGGCTCAGGCAGATTTAAATGATATTGAACGGCAGAGTGAATTAGTAACCCTGGCATTTGACCTGGAATCTGTAGATCAAACCTCCCAAACAAATCAAATTCCCATTGCTACCACCCGTCCCGAATTGCTTTCTGCCTGTGTGGCAATATTTATCCACCCCGAAGATGACCGTTATCGTGGGCTTGCCGGGAAGCAGGCGGTCGTCCCCCTCTTCGACCAGGTTGTGCCAATCCTGGAGGATACAGGCGTAGATCTTGGCAAAGGTTCCGGGGCGGTGATGTGCTGTACATTCGGCGATGCAACAGATATTGCCTGGTGGCGTAAACATCAATTGCCCGTGATCCAGGTCATTGATAAGCAGGGCAGGATGACTTCGGCAGCGGGGGAATTCCTTAGCCTCTCAGTAATAGAAACTCGCCAGCAAATAAAACAGGATCTGGAAAATAAAGGTTTCATTCTCTTTACCCAGCCTATCCAACAATCCATACGCGTACATGAGCGCTGTGACACACCGGTGGAATATATTATGGAGAGACAGTGGTTCATCAAATTGCTGGATTATAAACAGCAGCTTTTGGATGCCGGCGAACAGGTTTCCTGGCATCCAGGCCACATGGCAGGACGCTACATTGCATGGGTAGAAAACCTGAACTGGGATTGGTGCATTTCTCGCCAGCGCTATTACGGCGTTCCAATTCCGCTTTGGTACTGCAAGAATTGTTCGAAGGTTATATTGGCTGAAGAAGAACAGTTACCCATTGATCCGACTGAGCAGCTACCCTTGCATTCATGCTCGTGTGGCAATTCATCCTTTATTCCAGAGCGGGATATTCTGGACACCTGGGCGACTTCTTCTCTAACACCCCAAATCGCAGGACAATTATTGACAAACCCCATATTGTATGAAAAGGTTTATCCTTTTTCACTGCGCCCCCAGGCTCATGAAATCATCCGTACCTGGGCATTCTATACCCTAGTGAAATCCCTCTACCAGGGGAACAACCTCCCATGGAAAAATGTATTAATTTCCGGCTGGGGTATTGCTGGCGAAGGCATGGGCAAGATCAGCAAAAGCCGTGGGGGAGGTGCGCTGCCTCCAATGGAAATGATCAAACGCTATTCGGCAGACGCAGTTCGGTATTGGGCCTCCAGTACCGGTTTGGGAAAAGATGCAATCATCAGCGAAGATAAAATCCAGGTAGGAACACGCCTGGTGACAAAGCTTTGGAATGTAGCCAGGTTCAGTGAAAATTTTATCAATCCCTGCCCCTCTGAAGTGACTGCATTAAATGCTGCAGATTTTTCCGCGGGAGACCGGTGGATTCTTACGCGTCTTCAAGTAGTAATCAAAGAAGCAACAGCCTTTTTCATTGGCTATGATTACACAGCGGCAAAGAACAAAGTGGAAGAGTTCTTCTGGCGGGACCTGGCAGACAACTATCTGGAGATGAGCAAACTCCGCCTTTACGATCCTGCACACCCTCAGCACGAAGGAGCGCGGGCTACTCTTTATCAACTTGTGCTGAATATATTGAAATTCTTTGCTCCTTTTCTGCCATATGTCACTGAAGAGATTTTTCAAGGGCTGTTCGCAAAACACCAAAAAGAGGCTATTTCAATCCATACCAGCCAATGGCCTCAATCGCAATCCGGTTTAGAGGATATGGCTGCTCTATCCTGTGGCGAAATCATGTTGGAAATCGCTTCGACGGTAAGACGCTATAAGAGTGAAAATAAACTTCCATTGGGGAGCGATATTGAATTAATTCAAATATCACTGGCTCAACAGAATGACCAACAAATCTGGCAGGCAGCCTTACCCGATATCTCAGGCATTACGCGTGCTCGGAAGGTCGTCTTTGTCGACCAGATCGATGTCGGTATAGAACAACTGCACTTTGCTGAAAACATAAAAATCGGGATTAAGGTCTGAAAGGAGATATAGCCATGCATGTGTTACCTTTGCTACAGGTCGATGCATTCACCACCCAGCCTTTGTGTGGAAATCCTTGTGCGGTTGTATTCGATGCAGATTCCTTGACCGATCGTTTGATGCTGGCGATTGCGCGTGAGATGAATCTCTCTGAAACAGCATTTGTCAGCCGCTCATCGATTGCCGATTATGCTGTACGTTTTTTCACACCTGCAGAGGAAATACCCCTGGCGGGTCATCCCACCATTGCTACCATCTTTGCTCTGGTCGTCTCCGAGCGATTAATTCTGAACGAGCCAACCATGAATGTGTTACTGGAGCTTAAAGATGGACCGATCCCTATCGAGATCTATTCCAGCGATGAGAAAATTGAAAAGATCGTCATGACCCAGCGCAAACCTAAATTTCTCTCCAAGTACGATCCTGCCATCATCCTTCCAGTATTTGGGCTGGAAATTGACGACATTTTGCCAGGCGTGCCAATACAGACGGTGAGTACTGGAACACCTCAATTGATGGTTCCGCTTAAGTCCTTAGAGGCATTGAGAAAAGCGCATATCAATTTTCAGGCATTTAACACACTTCGCCATCAATCAGATTTTTTCAGCCCACACCTGTTCTGCCTGCAAGGGATAACAAAAATCGGGCATACGTTTGCCCGCCATTTTGGTACTCCACCCGACCTGCTGGAAGATCCATTCACAGGTTCAGCGACCGGAGGGATGGCAGCTTTTTTGTGGCATTATAGCCTGATCAACAAGCCCTGTTTCGTTGCTGAGCAAGGACACTGGCTAAATCGACCAGGTCAGGCAACCGTTGAAATTATTGGATCTCAATTTGATATCCAGGCGATTAAAGTAGCCGGGAATGCCTGCCTTGTAATGCGCGGTGAGCTGATCTTGCCATGAGCCCCAAGACCAGTATTATGAGCATTATTCGATGTTGGCGGATTCAAGGATGAGGAAAAAATGAACGAATATAACTTACCAAAAACCTACGATTTCCACGCAACTGAGCAGCGCATCTACAAATGGTGGGAGGATCATGGCTTTTTTCGACCTTCCAATGATCCCAACCAGCCCAATTTTAATCCTTCCAAAGAAGCATTTGTCATTTCGATACCACCTCCAAATGTGACTGGTGAGTTGCATCTGGGACACGCCATGTTTGTCTCGATGGAAGACTTGATGATTCGCTATCATCGAATGAAAGGATATTCGACTCTATGGGTCCCCGGATCAGATCATGCAGGGATTGCCACCCAACTGCAGGTGGAAAAATCGCTCGCTAAAGAAGGACTCTCCAGGGAACAAATCGGGCGGGAGGAGTTTCTGCGCCGTACCTGGGCGTGGAAGGAAAAATATGGGGGCATCATCACCAGCCAGATCCGCCGCTTGGGAGCTTCTTGCGATTGGGAACGCGAGCGATTCACACTCGATGCAGGCCTGTCTCGCGCTGTAAGGGAAGCTTTCGTTCATCTTTATGAGAAAGGCTTGATTTACCGCGGTCCACGCCTGATCAACTGGTCCCCAGGTTTAAAGACAGCCGTTTCTGACCTTGAAGTGGAATATTCTGAAGAAAATGGAACACTTTATTATTTTAAGTACATTCTGGCTGACAATCCCCACGAGTATTTACCTGTTGCCACCACCCGTCCCGAAACGATCCTGGGAGATTCAGCGGTTGCGGTTCATCCTGAGGATGAGCGTTATAAGAGATTTGTCGGACGGGATGTTCTCGTCCCGATTCTAGGTCGCAAGATACCGGTTATCGCCGATGAGGCTGTGCAACGTGAGTTCGGTGGAGGAGCATTAAAGGTCACGCCTGGGCATGACCCGACGGACTTCCAGATTGGAGAACGCCACCACCTGCCTGTCATCTCTTTGTTGGACGAAGCCGCGAGAGTCAATCACAACGGTGGACCTTATGCCGGTCTTGATCGCTATGAGGCGCGCAAGAAACTGTGGGAAGATATGCGCGCTGCCGGACTGGTTTTGAAAGAAGAACCCTATTTAATAACGATACCGCGCAGCCAGCGCGGCGGTGAAATTGTCGAACCGATGGTGTCGACGCAATGGTTCATCAGCATTAAACCGCTGTCTGAAGCCGCGCTTCAAGCGGTAAGCACAGGGCGTATCCGCATTGTCCCGGAACGATTCACAAAAGTCTATTACAACTGGCTCGAAAATATCCAGGACTGGTGTATCTCACGCCAGTTATGGTGGGGGCATCGCATACCCGTCTGGTATTGCGATGATTGCAGCCAGATGACAGTCTCCCGCCAGGATCCCGAACTGTGCACCCATTGTCAAAGAACTCGAATCCGCCAGGATCCAGACGTTTTAGATACATGGTTTTCCTCAGGCTTGTGGCCGTTCTCAACTTTGGGCTGGCCCGAGCAAACAACTGACCTGAAATATTTCTATCCAACTTCGATCATGGAGACAGGATACGATATCCTTTTCTTCTGGGTGGCGCGCATGATTATGTCTGGACTCGAGTTCACCGGTCAAATCCCATTCCATACCGTCTACCTGCATGGTCTCATCCGTGACGAGCATGGACGCAAAATGAGCAAAAGTTATGGAAATGTGATTGATCCACTGGAAGTTATGGATGTGCTTGGAACGGATGCGCTTCGTTTTACATTACTGGTGGGTTCTACTCCAGGGAATGATATGAACCTGAGTATCAAAAAAGTTGAATCCAACCGAAACTTCGCAAACAAACTTTGGAATGCTGGTCGTTTTATTCTCAATGCACTCGATAAGGTTCCCGCAGAACAAGTTTCAACTGCTAACTGGACTCTGGCAGATCGCTGGATATATGCCAGGCTGAAGCTCTTAATCCTACAAGTGGAGCGCCTTTTTCAAAGCTTCCAATATGGGGAGGCAGGACGTCAAATCTACGATTTCTTCTGGAGTGAATTTGCCGATTGGTATCTGGAAATTGCAAAATTGCAGCTCATGGAAAGCGGAGACACGAAATTCTACACGGTACAAAATATGGTGTGGGTGTACGACGATATTTTGCGTATGCTTCACCCTTTCACACCTTTTGTCACCGAAGAATTATGGGGATACCTGAAACGTGCCTGCCAGACAGGTTCCTCTCATTTGGTTCCCATGGATGGCATTTGGCACGAAGCATTGATTGTCGCAAAATGGCCCGAGCCGATACCAGAAGAAGAAGGAGAAGTTGAGGTAATTTCACAGTTCTCACAGATCCAGGAGGTGGTGCGTACCATCCGAAACTTACGTTCCGAAAAACAGGTCAAACCAGGTCATAAAATTCCGGCAGTTCTGGCTGCAAATCAGGAAGTAGCGAAATTGCTCGAGGAACAGGCAAAAGTAATTTGTTCCTTGAGCGGGCTTGATTCAAAGAAGTTAAAAATCACAACTTCCATAACGGATATTTCAATGAAACCCGAGGAGCATATTGCCTTAGTCGCTGGTCAGGTTGAGATTTACTTACCATTTAAGGAGTTAATAGATCCGGATGAGGAACTCAGCCGGTTGGAAAAAGACCTCTCCGAGCTTCAATCACAAATTGAGAGACTGGAGAAATTGCTAGACAGCTCTTTTGCGGAAAAAGCTCCCCCGACAGTCGTTCAAAAAGAACATGACAAGCTCTTAGGATATAAAGAGACTGAAACAAAAATCCGCAATCAATTGGCAGCTTTTAGATAAATCACGGCAATAACCCGACTATCTTGCCATCCTTGTAAAATAAATCTCCGTCTACGCGGATCTCGCTCTCGGACATGTCACACAACATGTCCCAATGCAGACCCGATTCGTTCTTTCCACCAACCTCAGGAAATCCCATTCCGACTGCCAGGTGAATGGTGCCGCCTATCTTCTCGTCAAAAAGCATGTTTTTCGTAAACCGCTGGATGGCGTAATTGGTGCCAATACCCAGTTCACCAAGATAGCGAGCTCCACCGTCGATGTTCAACGACTGAGTCAGTAGCTCTTGCCCCTTGGAAGCTTGCTCTTTAACTACTTTCCCATGTTCAAACCACAATTCGACATCCTGCACTTCCTTTCCATCAAAGATTAGCGGGTAGGAGAAGCGAATCCAGCCATTGGTCGAATCTTCAACTGGAGAGGTGTAGATCTCGCCATCAGGGAAATTATGTTTTCCACATGCTTCTTCGAACGAGCGACCCTGGATGGATAATTGTAAGTCCACGTCCTTTCCTTGCAGGCTGACCTTGTTATGCCCGGCAAGGTTTTGGATCAGCTTTTTCTGTCGCTCGCCTTCGGCCGTCCAGGCAGCCACCGGATCATCGAGATTGAGTAGGCACGCTTCGAAGACGAATTCCTCGTAATCAGTCAGACTCATCTCAGCATCCTGTGCGCTGGCGTGAGTGGGATAGACGGTATAACACCAATTCAATTCCTTATTGGCTGTGCGTCGGTTCATCAGGTTAGAAATCTCCGCCCGGGCGGCTCGGTTGCGCGCCTGCCTGGCTGGATCAACTGCCGTCAACTCATGCGTGTTGTATTCTCCGTCAATTACGAGTATTGCCCTGTACTTCTCCACCACAAACCTGGTGATAGGGGAAACATAATCTATTTGATCATCAGATGCATGTTTATAAAATATTTCCTGAGCGCCTTGCACTTGACTTTGGATATCAACGTAGGCTCCAACTAAGATAGCCTCTTTATAAACTGCCTGGTTTAAAGCCTCAGCCAGTGGGCTGGTTCTGATAAATAGTGTTTCTCCTTTTCTTAATTCCAAAGAATACTGCACTAGTACTTGGGCTAATTTTTGAATGCGGGGATCGGACATTTAAACTCCTAATGCATAAGTTGAAAATGGAATGGAGATCCGCGATGATCTCAGGGCTTTTATTATATATCGATAACAAAGAATTGAATCATCCGCCCCAATAAGTGATAGATGAGATGAGTAGGATATAATCGCACTGTTTGTACACCGGGAAGGGCAACAGAAATGGTTCAGGAGTAAATAATGGAAAAAGAATTAAAAGAATTAAGCGAATTGAAGTCTCGCCTGGCAGAGATCAACGATTTCGATAAGGCCAGCTCGGTACTTTACTGGGATCAGGCTACTTATATGCCGGCAGGAGGGGTAGATGCCCGCGCCCGCCAGTTAGCCACGCTGGGACGGTTGGTTCAAGAAAAACAAACCGATCCTGCTATCGGCCATTTATTGGACAGCCTGATGCCATATGCAGAAGGTTTACCTTATGATTCCGATGAAGCCAGCCTGGTTCGAGTTGCAAGGCGTGACTATGAACAAGCAATCAAAGTACCCCCAAAATTCATGGGGGATTTTTACAGCCACACAGCCCAGACCTACCAGGCTTGGACCGAAGCTCGTCCAACAAATGATTTCGCGCGACTGCGTCCAATGCTGGAAAAGACGCTCGACATGAGCCGACAATTGGCTGATTTTTTTCCAGGTTATGATCATATCGCCGATCCGCTGATTGATTTCCACGATTATGGAATGAAAGCCGCTTCAATAAGTAGCCTGTTTGCAGAACTGCGCAAACATCTGGTCCCTTTAGTCCACGCGATCACTGCTCATGTTCCATCCGATGACTCATGTCTGCGAAAGTATTTTCCAAAAGAACAGCAGCTAACCTTGAGCCAGGAAATTATCAAGCACCTGGGATATGACTTAAAGCGCGGCCGGATGGACCTGACCCATCATCCCTTCGAGATCCGCATTGCTTACGGTGATGTTCGCATAACAACCCGAGTCAAAGAAGATTTCCTTGGAGAGTGCCTCTACAGTGCTATTCATGAAAGCGGTCACGCAATGTATGAGCAGGGTGTCGCTCAGGCGCTGGATGGCTCATCCTTAGCCGGTGGAACATCTTCTGGAATGCATGAAAGCCAGTCGCGCCTGTGGGAAAACCTGGTCGGACGCAGTCTGGAATTCTGCGAATTTGTATATCCAAAATTACAAGAAAGCTTTCCTGAACAGCTTGGCAATGTCGGGATGAACTCCTTTTATAAAGCGATAAACAAAGTAGAACGCTCCTTAATCCGCACAGATGCAGATGAAGTTACATACAACCTGCATGTGATGCTCCGTTTTGATTTCGAGCTGGCGATGTTGGAAGGAAAACTGGAAATTAAGGATTTACCTGATGCCTGGCAGGAACGATACAGAGCCGATTTTGGAATTGCCGCTCCTGATGACCGCGATGGGGTTTTACAAGACGTCCACTGGTATTCCGGAATGATCGGTGGAAATTTCCAGGGTTACACGCTCGGGAATATCCTAAGCGCCCTGTTCTACGAAGCTGCTCTCCGGGCGCATCCAGAGATCCCTTCAGATATCCGAATCGGCAAATTTGAAACCTTGCATAGTTGGTTGCGAGAGAACATTTACAGCCATGGGCGAAAATTCACCGCTAATGAAGTAGTGGAACGAATCAGTGGTGGATCGATTCGCATCGAACCTTATATCGATTATCTAAAAACAAAATATGGACGCTTGTACCAGTTATAGTCCATCGTAGAAAGAGAGGATTTCCGCATGCGAATTGGCGTTGTTTTTCCTCAAATCGAATTTCCTTGCGATCCTGCAGCAATACGAGATTTCGCCCAGACGGCAGAGGGACTTGGTTTTTCACATATCCTGGCATACGACCACGTTTTGGGGGTTAATCCAGAAAGACCAGGTGGCTGGCAAGGACCATACACATTCCAGAATCCATTCGAGGAACCTTTGACGTTATTCAGCTTTATGGCTGCGCTGACAGAGAAAATTGAATTTACTTCTGGAATTATCATATTGCCACAGAGACAGACAGCTTTGTTTGCTAAGCAAGCCGCGACATTGGATGTATTAAGCGGTGGACGGCTTAGAATCGGCATAGGCCTGGGCTGGAATGCAGTTGAATATGAAGCATTGAATGAGAACTTCTTCAATCGTGGTAGAAGGATTGAGGAGCAGGTGGAAGTTCTGCGCCAACTTTGGATACAACCACTCGTTACTTTTACAGGTCGCTGGCACACCATCACCGGTGCTGGATTGAACCCATTACCAGTACAGCGTCCAATTCCACTTTGGTTCGGAGGTCACGCTGAACCTGTCTTGAAGCGAGCTGCTCGATTAGGAGATGGCTGGATGCCGAACTATCGCCGAGTTGTAGAGGCACGGCAATCCCTGGACCGGCTGAATTCTTTATTAGAGCTGGAGAACCGCAGTCGGAACGAATTTGGTCTGGAGGTTCGCCTACCTTATGGCGAGGGCGACATCCAACTTTGGCAGACAATTATGCAGGAATGGCAACCAGAAAAGGTCACCCATTTTTCACTGAACACGATGGGGGCTGGTTTCGAAACACCCGCGAAACACCTGGATGCCATCCGTAAATTCGCTGAAGCTTTGGGCATCAAAGCGTAACCAGCGAATTCAGGTGATATTTGATTCGCGCAGCCTTTTTTGATGTCGACGGTACTCTCACCAGTGAGCATACCTGGAAAGGCTTATTAGATTATTTCCAGGTGCGTGGGCTGCGCAAAACCACACTCGCCGTTTACATGGCAACCCACTATCCTTTATATTTCCTGCGCAAGATGAATTTAATATCCGAAGGAAATTTTCGCGCCCCCTGGACTGCTCATCTGGCATGGTTCGTTCGCGGTTATTCACCCGAACAAGCAAACGAAGTCTGGGCTTGGGCGGTAGACCATTATCTTGTCAACTATTGGCGGGAAGATACCCGTAAGATTCTCTCAGACCATTTACAGCGCGGCGACCTGGTGATGCTAGTGTCTTCTGGACCGCTACCCCTCGTGCAATATATCGCCCGAGAGCTGGGCGCTCAACACGCTGTTGGCACACGGTATGAAGTTCGGGATGGTCGCTTTACGGGTAAGACTTCTCCGCCGGTGGTAATTGACGAACAAAAAGCTCGTGTTGCGCGCCAGTATTTACAAACCCATAAAATCGAAATCGATATGCCTGGAAGCAGCGCATATGCCGATTCCATCGCCGATCTGCAGCTTCTAGAAATGGTCGGCAACCCCGTGGCTGTTTACCCGGATGACAGGCTGCGCGCAATTGCTCAGCAACGTGGCTGGAGAATTCACCCAGACTAGCCCACATGTCTTTAACAGCGACAGTATTAGCTCTTGCGACAGTCGTGTTTTGGAGTTTCCTGGCTTTTCTAGGCGCAAAAGTCGCCCACCTGCCCCCATTCTTTGTCGTCGGAGTAGCTTTG
>Ga0209253_10004907_pt1 | contig 11623 bp, 6 predicted proteins | sample FrelakmetBRP12BR_FD_187145 | JGI IMG/M metagenome (GOLD analysis project Ga0209253, IMG submission 187145) | Freshwater lake sediment microbial communities from the University of Notre Dame, USA, for methane emissions studies - BRP12 BR (SPAdes)... | ecosystem: Environmental > Aquatic >...
GCAGGGCGCGTTCCAGAGAGGCGGCAGCTTTGTCCAGTTCTCCGGCGCCAACATACTTGGCGGCGCTATCCAATAGGGCGACCACCGCCTGATTGCCCTGCCGGGAAATCTCCGCGGGCGGCGGCGGAGTAGCGGGCGCCGCCGGCGCCGCCGTGGCTGGCGGAGCTGGCGGGGAGATAGCCGGTGGAACCTGGGTCGGTGAGGTCGTGGCGACCGGTGGCACCGACCCCGGCGGGGTAGCGTACGCATTCTCCGGCGTTACTGGCTGGGTCGAGTATTCCTGCGAACGGAGCGGCTCCGGGCGGGGCAGCGGTTGCACCTGCGGCTGCTGGGAAGCGGGAAGCGGGGTTGCCACGGGTGCTGACAACGGCTGCTGGGGTGCCGGCGCCCGGCGGATGCTGCGATCGACCACGGGAGCTCCCGCGTAGGGACCTGGCGACGCCGCGCAACCACCCAGCCAGAGCAGGATAGGGGTGAGCACGAAAAACTCATAGCGGAGGGTTTTAATCATTTCAGTAACCTTTTGAAGAAATCGCTGATAGGATCAGATTCGGGCGCGGACGGAGACGGCGCGGATTGATGCGGCGCGGGTTGTCGGCTACCGACAGGCTCGGACTCCGCACCATCCTGGTTTACCCCGCCATCCGGGACAACATCGCCGCGGTTACTGTACAATAACTCGGCGCCGCAACTAGAGGTCGCACGCGGCGCCGACCCCTCCAGGAAGGGCAATGATTGCGCGCCACCACAGCTGCGCGAGGCACGCAATCCGCTGCGCGGATCAATCGATACCTCTTGTATGCTTGGTGGCGGCACCAAATCCAGAGGTTCCAAATACAAATTATCCATTATCTCTATCCAAACAGGCAATGCGCCGTTGGCCCCACTGAGTCCCGTCGGGTTATTGTCATCCCGACCCAGCCAAACGACAGTCATCTTATCGCCGCTAAAACCGGCGAACCAGCTATCACGGTAGTCATCGGTAGTGCCTGTTTTGCCGGCGATGCCCATGGTGGCGGGAATTTTTTGACTCATGGCCTTGGCGGTGCCTGCCTGTATCACCCGCTGCATAGCCTTGGTGATCAGGTAAGCAGGGCCCGGTTCAATCGCTTTGTCCACCTTCAGGGGATACCGCTGCAAAGGCTGGCCAGTGGCCGTAGTGACCTCCCGAATGGCCCGCAACGGCATCCGAAAACCACCACTGGCGAAGGTTTGATACATTTGGGCGATTTCCAGAGGCGCCAGATCCACAGCGCCCAGCAGCAGCGACGGATAGGGGCGTAACTCGCGGGCCATCCCCAACCGATGCAGGGTCTTAATCACCTGTATCACGTCCAGATCCAGACCGAGCCGGGCCGTGGCGATATTGTAAGAATGCGCCAGGGCATCTTGCAGCATGACCTGGCCATGGTGGCGCTTGTCATAATTGATCGGCGACCAACGACCACTGCTATCCGTGTAGACAACCGGTGTGGAATCATCCAGTAGCGTGGCCAGCGTGTAGCGTTCAGGGTACTCCAAGGCCGTCAAATAGACCGCGGGCTTTAGCAGGGAACCAGCCGGGCGCTTGGCGTCCAGCACCCGGTTGAAACCAGCCAGGCGCACATCGCGGCCCCCGACCAAGGCCAGTACTTCGCCATTCTGGGTGTTGGTGACGATGGTTGCCCCCTGCAATTTATCCGCACCGATACGGAATTTCTTCTCCAGCCCTGGCAGCTTGTCGACAATCGCTTGCTCCGCCACGGCCTGCACCGAGGGGTCCAGGGTAGCAAAAATCTTCAAACCTTCGGAGGTGAGGTCTTCTTCCCGGTAATCTTCCCGCAATTGGCGCCTCACCAAGTCCAAAAATGCGGGGTAGCGGGTGATGCCGCCGGAGGCCTTGGGCGCCACACCCAGCGCCTGTTCCTTGGCGATGGTGGCATCCTCCATGCTGATCAACCCCTGTTCAACCATCACATCCAACACCAGAGTGCGGCGTTCCTTGGCCCGCTCCGGATAGCGACGCGGATCGTAATAGGACGGCCCCCGGATCAGGCCAATCAGCAACGCCACATGATGCAGGTCGAGTTCCGCCAGAGGACGGTCGAAGTAGAACTGGCTGGCCAACCCCAGACCATGAATGGCGCGGTTGCCATCTTGCCCGAGATAGACTTCATTGCTGTAGGCTTCCAGGATCTCATCCTTGCCGTAATGCCATTCGACTAGCACGGCCATCAGCATTTCGTTGAGCTTGCGGGTTACGGTACGCTCATTGCTGAGGAAAAAATTTTTCACCAACTGCTGAGTCAGGGTGCTACCACCTTGTACGGTGCGCCCGGCCTTGAGATTGGCGAGCAGGGCTCGGGAAATACCCTTGAGGTCCACGCCAAAATGCTCGTAAAAGGAGCGGTCTTCTACCGCCGTCAGTGTATCCACCAGCACGGGCGGGATCTCCTCGCGTTTGACGAGGATACGGTCTTCGCTATGGGCCGGGTAGATACCGGCGATCTCGGCGGGCTCCAGACGCAGCAGACCAGGAGTTTCCTGGTCGTCCAGGCTTTTCAACTCCACCAAGGTATTGTCTTTGAAGGCTACGCGCACCCGCCGCGCTGCCTCGCTCCCGTCCCAGAAAGTGAACTCGCGGGTCAGTAATTCGAAAGTTTCGCCATTTTGGGTATAGGTACCCGCGCCTTCCAACTGTGGCAACACCCGGTAATGCAACAACGCCAGTTCATGTTCAAACTGCTTAGCGCTGAATTTCATTTCCGGGAACAACTCCAGGGGCCGCGCATAGACCCGCGCCGGCAAAGACCACCGCTTGCCATCAAACTGGACGCGTATCAGGGAATCCAAATATAAAGTATACGCGCCCAAAGCAAACAACCCCAGGCCGATCCCGCCAAACAGAAGCAAGCCCAGTAACAAGGCTACCGCCTTAACTGCGCTGAAACGCTTATGAGGGGATTCGGCAGGAGCATGATCTTCGGGAGGACGCGTTCTAGAATGTCTTCTGGTCATGATGCCATGTTAAGTTGAAAGTACCGTCTTATCGAAAAACCTGGTCATGGTGCGCAATGGAAACTTTGCCTATGCTATAGGCCCGGACACAATGACTAACCTGCCGAGAAACGCGTGAAACCACACCCAAGCGCAGACAGCACACGCCAAGCGATCCTGGTGGAGGCATTGAGCAATCCCGCCTGCTATCCGCATCCCGCCGACCCTGTCGTAAAACTGGAAACCCATATATCGCATATTTTTCTGGCCGGAGACTATGCTTATAAAATAAAAAAGGCTTTGAACCTAGGGTTTCTTGATTTTACCAGCCTACGCCAGCGAAAAACTTATTGTACCGAAGAAGTTCGGCTAAACCGGCGATTAGCACCACGTTTATATCTTGATTGTATCCCTATTTCCGGTAGCGCGGAAAACCCAATTCTCGAGGGTGAGCCTGCCACCGCCATCGAGTATGCGGTAAAAATGCGGCGGTTCCCTCAAGAGGCCCTGCTGGATCGATGCCTGACCCAGGGTATCCTGGAAAGCCGACATATGGACGCCCTGGCCGGTCAATTAGCCGAATTTCACGGTTCCATTGCCCATGCCGATGCCGCCACCCCCTTCGGAACACCCGACTCTGTCCAGCAACCGGTCCTGGAAAACTTCATTCAGTGCCGCGCGCTGTTAACCGACCCTGTGGACTTACACAAACTGACCGAACTGGAACGGTGGAGCGTGGCTACTCATGAACGCCTGGTGCCTCTGTTGACAACCCGCAAGGCGGGCGGTTGCATCCGCGAATGCCATGGCGATCTGCATCTTGGCAACATGCTCCTCCAGGAGGATCGGATTGTTATTTTCGACTGCATCGAGTTTAACGATGCTTTCCGTTGGATCGATACCATGAGCGACCTGGGTTTTTTGCTCATGGATCTACACCACCGTGGCGCTACCGGCATGGCCTGGCGCTTGCTGAACGGCTACCTGGAATGTACCGGTGACTATACAGGCCTGGCGGTACTGCCCTACTACCAGGTGTACCGGGCCATGGTGCGGGCCAAGATCGCCGCCATCCGGCTGAACCAAACCGGCCTGGATGCTCAACAGCACGCCGCCATCCAGCAGGAATGCCGCGCCTATCTGGAGCTTGCCCTGCGCTTTACGCAGGGGCCAAGCCCTTTCCTGCTGATCACCCATGGTGTATCCGGCTCCGGAAAATCCTACCTCTCCGCCCGTCTCCTGGAAGTGCTGGGCGCTATCCGCATCCGTTCCGATGTGGAGCGCAAACGCCTCTTCGGCCTGCCTCCCCTCGCTACCAGCGACTCGACTCTCAATCGGGGAATCTACACGGCCGCTGCCAGCGCGCGCACCTACGAGCGTTTGCAGTTCCTGGCGGGGCTGATTATCGATGCGGGCTACCCGGTGCTGGTGGATGCCACGTTTCTGGAACCGCAATGGCGCCACGCCTTTCGCACCTTTGCCGAAAAACGGGCTGTCCCCTTTGTACTGCTCGCCTGCAATGCCAGCCCTGAGACACTGCGAGTGCGGGTTGCCGAGCGACGTGCTCGCGGTGACGACGCTGCCGAAGCCGATGTGGCCGTGCTGGAACGCCAATTGCGGAACTACGGTCCTCTGGATAGCGAGGAGGCCGCCCTGGATAGCGGTAATGGCAATATCGGCGTTCTGCATAACGCCATCCTGGAACGGGTGCGCGGCTGGCGTCCGCGGTCCGCAGGGTAAGATCCATGACCGCATTCTTGCGCGTAAGCCCAGGTAAAGTTACCACTAAGCTGGCCTTAGCGATCTGCTTGCTGCTGTACTGGGACCTGGCCAGCGCGACCGCGGATGACCGGTTGACCGTAACCATCGAAGGGCTGGAAAACCGGCCGCGGGACAATGTGACGGTCTACCTGCAGATCAACGAACTGGCTGGCAAACCGGTGTCGAGCGAAGCGCGCCTGCGCTGGCTGCATAGTCAAGCTCCGGAGGATATCCGTCGTGCCCTCCAACCGTTCGGCTTCTACCAACCCGAGATCACCGCCAGCCTGGAGCGAACCGACTCCGGTTGGCAGGCGCGTTACCGGGTGAATGCCGGCCCCCCGTTGCGGGTTACCAAACTGGACGTGCGGGTGCTGGGTGAGGGCTCCCGGGACCCCGCCTTCCAGAAAGCCCTGACTGAACTGCCGTTGGCCACGGGACAGGTTTTGGAGCACACCCGCTATGAGCGAATCAAACAGACACTGCAGGAACTGGCGACCGAGCGCGGCTATTTCAACGCCCACCTGCTGGCCAACGAGGTTCGGGTGGATCTGCAAACCTATAGCGCCGCGGTCATCCTGCATTTCGATACCGGGCAACGTTATCGGTTTGGGCAGATCACTTTTCACCAAGATGCGCTGGCCCCGGAATTCCTGCGCCGGTATCTGGATTTTCAACCCGGCGATCCCTATGCGGTCGCCGATCTCTTGAAGCTGCAGAGCGACCTGATCAGCAGCAATTACTTCACTCAAGTGGGGGTGAATGCATCGCCGGATCACGCGGTCGATCTTAGCTTGCCGGTGGATGTCGACCTACAGCTACGGAAATCACTGAAACTAACCTATGGCCTGGGTTACGGCACTGACACGGGCGTGCGCGGCAAGATCAACATAGAGCGGCCCTGGGTAAACCCCTGGGGCCATCACTATGACGTGGAATTGCTGGCCTCGCAAATCAAATACGGCCTCGCCGGCAAGTATGTGATTCCAGGCAAGGATCCCCGCACGGATTCGTTTTCCCTGCGCGCCAGCGTGCTCCGCCAAAATTTCTCCGCCCAGGACAACTTGGCCGGGATCGTCGGTATCAGCCAGCAGCATCAGGACGGTGCGTGGCTGAAGATAACGTCTCTCAACTATCAGTTGGAAACCTTTACCATCGGCGATAACCAACAAACCACTGGCTTGTTGATACCCGGCCTGAACTGGACGCGCGTGGTGGCGGACAACCGCTTGAACACCACTGACGGCAGCCTCCTCAATCTGATGCTGCAAGGCGCTTATGAGCCACTGTTGTCGGACTTGTCCTTCTTGCAAGCCACGGTACGGGGCAAGCGGATTAAGTCCTTGGACATTAACGACCGCTTTATCCTGCGCGCGACCCTGGGCACGACCTTTACTTCAGACTTTGACCAATTTCCGACCTCGCTGCGCTTCTATGCGGGCGGTGACAACAGCGTACGCGGCTACAGCCTGGACAGCATCGGTCCCCGGAACGCACAAGGGGACGTGATTGGTGGTAAACACCTGGTGGTCGGCAGTCTCGAATACGAGCACCGCATCCTGGAGAACTGGAGTGTAGCCGGGTTCGTGGACAGCGGTGACGCCTTCGATCAGGCACCGGAATTCAAGACCGGCGTGGGGATTGGCTTGCGCTGGCTGTCGCCGGTAGGGCCCGTGCGGGTGGATCTTGCCTCGGGATTAGAACGTCCGCCTGGCGATATCATCCGCTTGCATTTGATTATCGGTCCCGATCTGTGAAGCGCCTGACCCGCTATCTGCTGTGGGTTTTTCTGTGGCTTCCGCTGGCTCTGGCCGCCGGCGTGGGTTTCCTGCTTTCCACTCAAACCGGGCTACAGGGACTGCTGGCCTTGGCCAAGCGCGTGCTGCCGGGGGAACTTGCCTATGAACACGTTCAGGGCTGTCTGCTCGGTCCACTGGTTGTGGATGATCTGCGCTATAAAGACGAAGCAACCGACATCCGCCTGGCCAGTACGGAGTTCGACTGGCTGCCCTCCGCCTTGCTGTCCGCCAAGCTACGGATTACGACTCTCAAGGCCGCCGGCATCGAAATTCACCTGCCGGCGAGTACCCCTGCCCAACCCCAAGACAAACCCTTTGCTCTGAGCGACCTGCGGTTGCCGTTGCAGATGGAGGTCGACGACCTTGGCCTCACCGACATCCGCATCCATCCCGCGGGCGCGCAGCAAGCGGTGAGCATCGATGGGGTATGGCTCACGGCGCGTACCCACGCCCGGACCATTGTCCTGGATACCTTGAAAATCAAAACGCCACAAGGCGATTTGCAACTGGGTGGCCAACTCACACCCATTGGCGCCTATCCCCTGAGTCTGGCCCTGAACTGGACTTTCCAGCATCCCGAATATGCTGCCCTGACCGGTCAGGGCAAGGTCACCGGCGATCTTGAGTCCCTGTCCCTGACTCTCCAGGTATCCGGATCGGTCAGCGGGGAAATGGAAGGTGAAGCGCGCCACATCCTCCAAGACCCTGCCTGGTCAGCCCAACTCAAGCTACAGGTACCGGATATGGGCAAATTTGTACCCGGTTTAGGCCCCAAGGAATTGTCGGCATCCCTAGAAACCCAGGGCAGGGTGAACGATTTTTTGGCCAGCGGCAAACTGGCCACGACCCTGCCCGACATCGGGAAGGTGAACTCCAGCTTTAAGGTGTCCGGCGACACCAAGGTAATCCAAGTTGGCGAATTGAGCCTGACTGCCGCCGACAATCCTTTGTCTGTTAAAGCCCAGGGCGAAGTGAACCTAACTGCGTTGACATTCGTCGCTACCGGCCACTGGCAGAACTTGATATGGCCCTTCACCGGCAAACCTCAAGTGGAAAGCCCGCAGGGAAATCTGAACGCCAGCGGCAACCTCCAGAATTATGCTTTCACACTGAACGCCCAGTTGCAGGGTAAGGCTATTCCCAGGGGCAACTGGACGCTCGAAGGGCAAGGCTCCAGGCAGGCGCTGGAAAATCTTCGCATCGTCACGCAGATCCTGGAGGGTGAGCTAAAGGGTGACGTCAGCGCGCGCTGGCAGCCCGAGGTGAGTTGGCAGGCGAATCTCACCGGCAACGGACTCAACCCCGGCGCCCACTGGCCCGAGGCGCCGGGCAAGCTAAACTTCGCGGCGCGCAACGCGGGCTCACTGAAAGCGGGACAATTGCAAACGAGCCTGGACTTGACGGATCTCTCCGGCACCCTGAATGGACAGGCTGTGCAGGGCAAAGCACAACTGGCGTTAAAGGATCAGGATCTCAGCATCCAGACTCTGCAACTAAAGGCTGGCAACGCCCGTCTTGACGCTGCCGGCGACCTGGGCCAGCGCTGGGATATCCGCTGGAAACTGGACATGCCGACGCTGAGCCGCCTGCTGCCAGCCGCCAAGGGAGCGATCACTGGCGCGGGCAGCCTCACTGGACCCCGCGCACAGCCGCAAGCAGAGCTGAACCTGACGGTTCAGGAATTGGCCTACGGCGAGACGGAAATCCGGCGTTTGCGGGTTGCTGCCAAGGTAGATATGAGCGGCGCTACCCGGTCCCAACTCAACCTTAGCGGTGACAACCTGCGCCTCGCCGGCCAAGCCTGGCAGGGCTTGACCGTAGAAGGGTCCGGAACGCCTGGCGACCATGCCCTCAAGGCTAATCTGAGCGGCGACGCCGGCCGTTTCGCGCTGGCCCTAAACGGCGCCTTCAAGGATAAAGAAGCTGTCTGGCAGGGCCGGCTGACAGCGCTCACTGCGCAACAGACCGCGGCTGGCGACTGGAACCTGGAAAAACCCGTGGCCTTGCGGGTTGGGGTGCGCCAGGCGAGCGCCGAGCGGGCCTGCCTCGGCAGCCGCCCTACCCGCGTGTGCCTCGAAGGCCAATGGGACGCGGCGCGCGGCGCCAATGGGCGGCTCACCCTGGAACAGTTGACAATGGACCGTTTCGCGTCCCTGCTGCCCGAAAACTTGCGTATCGCCACCACCCTGAGCGGGGAGGCAACGGGCGCCAGCCGGCCCGATGGCAGCCTGCAGGGCCAGGCCAATTTGGCCATCAGCCCCGGCAAAATTAAGCTGGACACCAACGGTTACCCCGTGGAGGTTGCCCTGGTTGGCGGTTTTCTGCGGGCCGAGGCCAACGGTAGGGACGCCGCCGGACAAGTGCGGCTGGATCTGGGCGACACCGGCCAGGTAGAGACCGACTGGCAGATCAAGGATCTGACCAGCCAGCCTCGCCTGGCGGGAAAGTTTGGCGCCGAAGTCAAGAAGCTGGGGCTGATCTCCGCTTTCGCGCCCCAACTTCAGAATATCGCCGGGCGGCTAGTCGCGAATGTGGATGTCTCTGGGGCGCTGTCCGCCCCGGTGCTGCGCGGCGATGTACGCTTGATCGACGCAGCCGCCGACATTCCCCAAGCCGGTACGCGTATTCAAGCTATTCAACTGACCGCCAGCGGTGATGGCCAGGGATCGTTGGGCTTTTCCGGTTCCGCCCGCTCCGGGTCTGGCGACCTCAACCTGTCCGGCCGTTTGGAACCGGCCAGCGGTCAACTGGACCTGGCCATCAAGGGCGAGAACTTTCAGGCGGCCAACACCCCCTCCATTCAGGCTGTGATCAGCCCCGCTATCAATGTGTCGGTGGCGCAGCGGCAGGTGCGTGCCGACGGGCAGATCCTCATTCCCAAAGCATACCTGAGCCCGCCAGATAGCGCCCCCGGTGGGGTGAGCGCCTCCCCGGACGTAGTCATAGTAAAGAACGGCAAGGAGGTAGCTGCCAAGCGTGGCCTGGATATCTTCGCCAAGATCCGCGTCATCCTGGGCGACGATGTCCATGTCGCAGCCGCCGGTTTCAAGGGCCAGCTTAAGGGTAACCTGTTGGTTGAGCAGACTCCTCAGTTAGCCCCGCGCGGTACCGGCATCGTCGAGGTAGTAGCGGGCGACTACAAGGTGTACGGTCAGGATCTGCGGATCGAGCGCGGCCGCGTCCTGTTCAGCGGCGGTCCCATTGACAATCCCGGTCTGGATTTGCGGGCAGTGCGCAAAGTTGATGAGGTTACGGCGGGGGCACAAGTCGGCGGCACGCTGAAAAACCCGCGCTTGCAGTTGTTCTCGACCCCCTCCATGTCTGACAGTCAGATCATTTCTTATCTTGTATTCGGTCGCCCCCCATCGGGCAGCGGCGCGGAGACTGCCATGTTGCAAAATGCCGCCGCCGCGCTGGCAATGAGTGAAGGCAATAAATTGACCAAGGGCATCTCGGACGCCGTTGGCGTGGATGAATTCAAGTTGGCGTCCGGCGCCAGCCCTAAAGATGCCGCCTTTGTAATCGGCAAGTATCTGTCACCGGATCTCTATGTCAGCTATGGCGTTGGGTTGTTCGAGGCGGTCAATACCTTCAAGTTGCGCTATCGTCTCAGCAAACGGCTTTATTTTGAATCATCTTCTACCTCGACCAGCAGTGGCGCGGACCTGACTTACACCACCGAGCGTTGACAGATAACCGCTCAGCCCTCATGACCCTACCGTGGAGAAACCACCATGCCATCCTTTGACGTGGTCTCGGAAATCGATAAGCACGAGCTTACCAATGCCGTCGATCAAACCAATCGGGAGGTAGCTACCCGTTATGATTTCAAAGGTTCCGAGGCACGGGTTGACCAGGCCGATAACCTGTTGACCTTGCATGCCGGCAGTGAATTTCAACTCGATCAGATGACTGACATCCTCTACCAGAAGCTGGCCAAGCGCGGTATCGACATCGCTTGCCTGGACGTTGGCAAGGTGGAAATCAGTGGCAACAAGGCCCGTCAGACCCTCACCGTGCGGCAGGGCATCGACGCCGACCTGGGCCGTGAGATCGTCAAGCTCATCAAGGCCAGCAAACTCAAAGTTCAGGCAACTATTCAGGGCGAGCAGGTGCGTGTCAGCGGCAAGAAGCGGGATGACTTGCAGGCCGTCATCGCTCTGGTGCGGGAAGCCAAGCTGGAACTGCCCCTGCAGTTCAGCAATTTCCGGGATTAATCTGATGAGTGGTCGCCTAGACACGCCACCCCAGGCGCTGCTAAGCGGCTTGGCCGGCCTGACTCACGATCGGCGCACCAAGCGTGCGCCGGCTTGATCTCAGGCACGTACCACAGGTCATCGGCACCTTCTCCACTCACCACGGTCGTTGTCAGGGGCAACCCCAGCGGGTCGAACGCCGAGAGACTGCTCTTGACTGGGGGCAAGTCGGGGCGATGCTCTATTCTGACAATAGCCTGTAGACAAGCTATCGATTTAACAGGGAGAACGGTTCGTGAACGCCATCAACATCATCTTACTGCTTTTCGCTCTGCCGGCTGCGGCAGCGGCAGCGGACGAGTGTTTCTGCCTGGAAAACCAGGACGATCATTTTCGCCATAGCTGCGAAATCCAGCAGCAGGGTTACCAGCAGGTCGTTCATTGTCTGGACGATGCGGGAAATCCCTATAAAATTGACGACATGAACGGCTGGACCCGGATCGCCGCCGGCCAAGGGCGCTGTAATCCGTGCAAGCAGACGATCAACGCCAGAGGCGGCGATATTCGCGGCGATTCCACCAAGGATGCCCCGAAATGAGCGCGCCCAATGATAGAACCACCGGGCCGCTGCTGCTCGATCTCGCCACGGTGATGGCGCTCATCACCGCCCTGGTCTACTTCACCGGCTGGACTTACGCCTACCATTACTTTGGTCATTTCAAACTGGGACTGCTGACGCTGGAGATTCCCACCGAGTATTTTTTTGTGTACGGCTTTTGGGTCTTCCAGACGTGGTGGTGGCTGGTGATTCCCTATGGACTCAGCGTATTACTGCTGGCGTTTTGTGAACCCCGCCTTTCGCCCTGGCTGGACCAGCTCAGGATGGAACGGCAT
>Ga0209253_10004908_pt1 | contig 11622 bp, 10 predicted proteins | sample FrelakmetBRP12BR_FD_187145 | JGI IMG/M metagenome (GOLD analysis project Ga0209253, IMG submission 187145) | Freshwater lake sediment microbial communities from the University of Notre Dame, USA, for methane emissions studies - BRP12 BR (SPAdes)... | ecosystem: Environmental > Aquatic >...
CAAGGTGAAGTCTTCCTTAGACAAGGATCAATGGGCTCTTTATAAATTGATTTGGGACCGGTTCGTTGCCTCTCAGATGCCTTCAGCAGACTTTCTCCAAACCACCGTTGAGATTAAAGCGGATGATGCCGTGTTTACAGCCGTGGGCACGGTTCCTGTCTTCCAGGGTTTCATGGCCCTTTATGTGGAAGGGGAGGATAACCAAGAGAATGGTAATGGAGAGAAGAAACTTCCATCGCTCACAGAAGGGCAAGTTCTGGAGCTATTAGCCCTGACCCCCAAACAGCATTTTACTCAACCGCCTTACCGGTTTTCTGAGGCGACGTTGATTAAGGAATTGGAAGAGAATGGAATTGGAAGACCTTCTACGTACGCAGCCATCTTGGCTACGATCAAAGAAAAGGAGTATGTTCGTTTAGAAAAAGGGAAGTTCTTCCCGACGGAATTGGGGTGCCTGGTGAATGACCTCCTCGTCGTCAATTTTCCCGACATTTTTGACATCGAATTCACCGCACAAATGGAAGAGAATTTGGATCACATTGAAGAGGGTGAAAAGGATTGGGTGGAAACGTTGAAAGAGTTCTATGTTCCTTTCGAGAAAGATCTCGAAATGGCCAAGGTCTCCATGAGGGATGTGAAGAGAGAACTCATCCCAACGGATGCCGTTTGCGAACGATGCGGTTCAAAGATGGTGAAGCGTTGGGGAAAGAGAGGATACTTCTTGGCGTGTTCGAGTTATCCCGAATGCCGATATACGAGAGAGGTGGAAGGAAACGGAGAGAATCAAGTGGAGACCGAAGCGAAGTGTGAAAAATGTGGAAGCCCGATGGTCATCAAGAATGGAAAGTTCGGGAGGTTTCTGGCCTGCTCCAACTACCCGACCTGCAAATACACCCGATCTCTGGATACGGGCGTCCGGTGTCCTCAGGAAGGGTGTGATGGACTGATTGTTGAAAGAAAGACCCGTAAGGGGAGAACTTTTTACAGCTGTGCAAACTACCCCAATTGTACCTACGCTTTATGGGATAAGCCCATTCCGGAGAAATGTCCCCAGTGCGGTTTTCCCTTCATGGTTGAGAAACAAGGGAAGGGCGGGGTCACCAAGCGATGCCCCAAGAAAGAATGCGGATATCGCGCTACAGAATAAAGAACCCGTCTTCTTCCAGCAGACTCACCTTTTATCCCTATCCCTTCCTAGGCAGACAAAGGAGCGGGGGTTCGGATGCGGTCTTACTAATCAAACCATAATTGAGAAGACATCTTTTGATAATCTCCCCCCTGCCTTCGCCGAAGCGGCTTCGCGCAGGCAGGTAACCCCTCTTTACAAAAGAGGGGAAATTCCTCCCTTTTCTAAAGGGAGGTGAGGAGGGATTAGTTCGGGTGTCTATACAATTAGCCTGAAAATAGCACCTTTCTCCCTCTCCCCAGTGGGGAGAGGGGAAGGGTGAGGGGGAATCATGGTTTCATTTGAAATTTGACAGCCTGTTGAAAAAGTCATTTTTTTTCAGGCTGATCAAAAATGCCCAGATGCAAGGCGCCCGAAGTCCTGAGGAGTGAGGCGTACTTGAATGTACGCTGCAACGACGAAGGATGAGGGGAACGCCGCAGATGGGCTTTTTTCAACAGCCTGTTGACATTTGTCATTGCTTCACCTTCGAAACCTTCGCCTGTCCTCAAGGATCTTTTTCTTCGTGAACCGATGCTGCATCCACTGAAAAGGAAAGTAGACGAATCGGTTGGTCAAGGTGGGGGAATAATCCCAATGAAACCGTTTCCAAATAGAAGGAAACGAATTGAACTCCTTCCAGGCCCTTTTCCAGCCCTCCCGAAGTGCCTCAGTGCCCATCTTCATCGGAAGGAAGTAGGGGGAGAAGTCCTCCGGCTTTTCCAATAACCACCATCGATCCTGAACCAGACGTCCCTCATTTTTTACTCTATGGTAAAAGGCTGTTCCCGGGTAGGGAGTCAGGATCATAAAGATCGCTGCGAAGAGCTTGGTCTGGATGGCGAAAGAGACCGTCTCTTCAAATACGGAGGGATCATCCTCATCCAATCCAAAGATGAAAGACCCGCAGATGGCAATGCCGAATCGATGGAGGGTATGGATGATTTCGCGATATTCTGCCGGATCGTTCTGATATTTTTGAGACCGGATCAGGTTCGGTTTGGAGAGCGATTCAAACCCGATGAGCAGGGCGTTGCACCCGCTTTTTGCGAGCAATTCCACATTTTCGACCTTCTTCAATCCGGTTAAGGAGGCCTGGCTGAACCATCTCTTCTTTAGAGGGATAAGCGCCTTGAGCAATTCTTTCGAGTAAGAAGGGTTTCCGATGATATTATCGTCGTTGAACATCATCAATCGGTGTGGGAGGCGGCGAACCTCATCGACGACATTCGAGACGGGCCTGAACCGATAAGCTTCTCCAAAAAAATTCTGAACGGAACAGAATTCGCACCGAAAGGGACATCCCCGTGTGACCTGGACGACATCCACGGGAAAATATCCCTTTCTGGGGAGGATGTCTCGCCGGGGCACAGGAATTTTTGCTAAATCCGTGTAACCTTCCTGCCGGTAAAAGGGCTTGAGATTTCCCGTTCTGGCATCTTCGATGAGATGAGGCCAGACTTCTTCCGCCTCTCCAACGACGACCGAATCGGCATGTTCTTTGGCCTCCTCCGGAACGGCGGTAGGATGAATTCCGCCGAGAACGACGGGTATTCCTTTTTTCCGGTAAGCATCCGCGATGTGATAAGCCCGCAAGGCTGTTTTGGATAAAACCGTGATGCCGACTAAGTCGACGTCCTTCAAATCCTTTCCTAAATCGATGGGAGTCAAGAGGTCATCGGTGAAAGAAATCTCCGCATCCGCTGGAGAAAGACTTGCAAGAATGGGCAGGGCGAGACTGGGAACACGGGCATTCTCTTCAACTGCTGGAACGATCAGTTCGATCTTCACAAAAATAATCGTAACCGCCTTTGTAAGGAAATGTCAAAGCCTCCAAACTCTAAGTAATTTTTCATAACGGAAGCGTCACCCACGACCATGGAAATTGACCCCCTATCCCCTCCCCCTTTGACGGGGGAGGGTGAGGGTGGGGGTGGATGTCCAGATTCATGTCCCCCCTCACCTTAATCCTCTCCCTCCGAGGGGAGAGGAGGTCCTGGTTGGAGTCATCTCCTAAGTGATTTTTCATGGCTGTGGGGTCACCCCCGAACCATGAAAATTACCCTGTATTATCCTCCCCCTTGATGGGGGAGGATCGAGGTGGGGGTGAAAACGGTATAGTCCCCCTCACCCGCGCCCTCTCCCGCCAGGGGAGAGGGGATAGTTGAGTTATTTTCTAAGTGATACAAAGGCATAAAATAAATTGTCATTGCGAGCCCAAAGGGCGTGGCAATCTCGTCTCTCATGGGATTACTCTGTCGGTTTAATAATTCTCGTTGACGAGCCTCGGTGCTTTCGCTAATATGCCCTCATACAGAATATTATGAGTCATGCCAGAAAACCAAAGGCGAGATAAATAAGGAGGGCTTTTTGAAAGTTAAGACCTACCCCCGATTGTTACCGATTGTTATGCTGCTACCCGTGAGATACTCGCGGAGATAATGAGGGATTGTCCATGTTACTGCGAAAATCTATCCTAATATTAATAGTTCTCATAGTTATCATTATGTTGTACAGCCCATGCTATTCTTATGTTTATGCAGATACTTGTGGTGTTGAAGGAAACGGTATGCAGGTATACATTTTAGGGAGAAACGAATTTTGGTTATTTACATGGAGCGGTGAGAGGACAATAAAGCAAAAGACTGCGAGGCAACACCCGTATTTCGAAGAGCGTTTGAACAGGTACAGTAGCTTGGGAGACAAAAGGTCACTCGGTTTGCCTCACTATTTGTTAAGCCCCGATGTGCGCCTCGATGTGCCGTTTGATGTGAGCAAAGATGGCCAAATGCTAATTGGTTCTGTCCATCCTAATACTGCTGTGCTAATACCGTCTCGAAAGATCGCGCTGATTGCTCTAATTGGTAAGACATTGGGAAATGTCATAGAAACGGAGTATGGTGTAGATTCACTGGCGTGGTCTCCAAAAGGCAAATATTTTGCTGTATTGCTTTCTGAAGATGCCACTAGGAAGAAGTGGAAAGGGCCGTTGGATTGGATTTCAAGATCCCTTGGGCACCCCATTCCATATAACACACTGTACATTGAGATTTACAATTCTGATGGAAAGTTTATTTGCAGAAAAGTTCTCATGAAAAAACTCGCATATGGTCGTGGCTATATCGATTGGCAATAGGCGGGAGTAAGAAGAATTGGGGGCAAATCTTTATTCTTGATTTTAGATTTTGAATGCGATCCAAGAAATGGACAAAACTTGAAGCCACACATTGAGGGATGAGTTACTAATGATGCCATAATTGAGAAGACATAATTATAGTGCTCCGGCAAATCCCCATCCCCCTGCTTGCCTCCCGGAGCTGTGAAAAAATTGAATTTTTTCCGTCACCCCGGTGAAAACCGGGGACCAATCAGTTCGTAACACATGAAAACACTGGATTCCGGCTTCCGCCGGAATGACACGAGAAAGAGCCAAACCAATTTTTTCACACCTTTCCCCCTTGAAAGGGGAGGGGGAGGGGTGGGGAAAAGAGGGAAGGGTTACGAGGATCAGGTAGAAGGGAGAAAGAATGAAAAAGATATTGCAAGGAAATGAGGCGATCGCCAGAGGCGCGTGGGAGGCGGGTGTGGTTGTTGGGTGCGCCTATCCAGGGACGCCGAGCAGTGAAATCATGGCCGAGTTATCCAAGTACAAGGAAATTTATACGGAATGGTCTCCTAACGAAAAGGTGGCCGTGGAGGTCGCCCATGGCGCTTCCCTTGCCGGCGGAAGGGCTATGGCCTGCATGAAACATGTGGGGTTGAACGTTGCCGCCGATCCTTTTATGACGATTTCCTATACGGGCGTCAAAGGTGGTTTTGTCGTTGTTGTGGCTGATGATCCGGGCCAGCATAGTTCTCAGAATGAACAGGACAGCAGAAACTGGACCCGTTTTGGAAAGGTTCCCATGCTTGAACCGGCTGATTCCGAGGAGTGTAAGGATTTTACGAAGACCGCTTTCGAGATCAGTGAGAGATTCGATACACCTGTGCTCCTGAGGAGTGAGACCAGGGTTTCTCACTGCGACTCTCCTGTGGAGTTTGGAGAAAGGAAGGAATCGACGATTCAAAGGCGCCTGGACCAAAAAGAAACGCCTAAGTATGTGATGGTACCCATGTATGCCAGAGTGAAGCGGGTCGCCATCGAAGAAAGGGTAGCGAAACTCGCGGCCTACGCGGATTCAGAGTTCCCGTACAATGCGATGGAGATCAATGATCCCTCGATAGGGTTTATCACGTCAGGTGTCACCTATCTCTATACCAAGGAGGTTTTCCCGCAGTACTCTTTCTTAAAGCTGGGAATGGTATGGCCGCTGCCGAAGAAAATGATTGCAGCATTCTTCAAAAAGGTAAAAAAGGTGATGGTGGTAGAGGAGCTTGACCCTTTCCTGGAAACGGAGATCAAAGCCATGGGTCACAAAGTGCGGTATGGTAAGAACGTGATCCCCGCAATAGGCGAGTTATCACCGAGTATCGTTAAACAGTCGCTGATGAAGGCTGTGGAAGGCAAGCGCTATCAGGCGCCGAAGGTGCGGATAAAGTCGGAAGACCTGCCGAGAAGACCGCCGAACCTCTGTGCCGGGTGTGCTCACAGGCCGCTGTTCTATGCCCTTAAAAAGCTCGGACTCTATGTGTTCGGTGATATTGGCTGTTATGCCCTGGCGGTTGCGCCGCCGCTTTCGGCCATGCACGCGTCAACATGTATGGGGGCCGGTGTCGGCGGTGCCTATGGTGCAGGAAAAGTGTTCGGCAAAGACGGGCTTGGGAAGATCTGTGCCGTTCTCGGAGACTCAACGTTCTTCCATTCCGGCGTCACCCCGCTGATGGATGCCGCGTACAACAAAGGCTATTCCACGACCATTATTCTGGATAACGGGATTACAGCCATGACAGGACAACAGGAACACCCGGGAACAGGATACACGATACAAAGCGAGCCTGCGGCCATGATCGACTATGAGCAGTTAGTCAGGGCTGTCGGCGTTAAGCATGTGAGAAAGGTGGATCCCTATAAGGTGAACGAGACGATGGAAGTGATCAGAGAAGAAGTGAATAGGGATGACGCCTCTGTCATTATCACAGAAAATAGCCCCTGTATCCTGCTTCGCAGGGCCAAACCGTTGGAGAAATTCAAGAGCCCATGGTACGTGATTGACACCGAAAAATGCAGGGGCTGTAAGGTGTGCCTTGAGATCAACTGTCCTGCGATGAGCTGGCGGGAAGGTGCGGGCCAGACAAAAGATGGCCACAAGAGGAAAGGGACCGTATTTGTCAACAAGGATCAGTGCGTCGGCTGCGAGGTCTGTGCTCAGATCTGTAACTTCGAAGCGATCGTGCCGGGGACGAAGTGAGGAGGTGAGCTATGAAAGAAAACGGCAAAGTGACAAACATATTCTTATCAGGGGTTGGCGGCCAGGGAACGATCCTTGCGAGCAATATCCTCGGTGAAGTCTTCCTCAAAGCCGGGTACGATGTGAAAAAGTCTGAGGTTCACGGTATGGCCCAGCGGGGTGGAGATGTGACCACGCATTTCCGCTTCGGGAAGAAGGTTTACTCGCCGCTCATCGCGCACGGGGAGGCCGATTTTCTCATATCCTTTGAACTACTCGAAGCGCTGCGGTACATCAATTGGGTGAAGCCGGAAGGAAAGATCATCATCAATCAACAGGCAATTTTACCGCCTGCCGTCAGTCTCGGGCAGATGGAGTATCCGAAGGATGTTGAGAAGACGTTCAAGAAGTACTTCAAAGATAATGTCTGGATCATCAACGGGCAGGAGATTGCGAGAAAGCTCGGCAATATCCAGGCTACGAACGTCGTTCTCATCGGCGCCTTCTCCAATTTCTTCCCCGAAGTCAAGGAAGAGCAGTGGACCGACGCCATCAAGGCACTCCTGGCGACGAAACTCCATGAACTTAACGTCAAAGCTTTCCATGAGGGGAGAAAGGCCCTTGAGAGGTAAGGGTGGCGCAGACATTAAAGAGACTTGTTGAAAATCCACAAAAGAAGATTAATACAAGCGCAGTAAATGAATTGTCCTTGCGAGGAATGAAATAATTATCAATCTCGCATTTATGAAGACAGATTGCCACGCTCTCCCGCTAAGGCGGGATCGCTCGCGATGACAAGGTAAAAGGAATTATTACGTTTACATTAGAAAGATGAAGAGGCAGAATCGTCACACGGTGTGCATCCCGACCTGGTCTGAATCTTTTCAAATAATAATCATGAGGAGGGACATATGACGGATATCCAAATCCACATCGGTGAGATGCTGGCAAGGAACGGTCGGATGTATCCCGATGACATCGCTCTTATCGAAAGGATACCGGCGGAAAAGAAAAGGACCACGATCACATGGCGTGAATTCGACGAGCGTGCAAACCGTTTTGCAAACGTACTACTGTCTAAAGGTATCAAGAAAGGCGATAAAGTTATACACCTCATGAATAACTCGATTGACTGGCTCGTCGTCTATTTCGGTATCATCCGGACAGGGGCATGGGTCGTACCCCTCAACTTTCGCTTCACAAGCGATGACATTGAGTATTGTTGCGATGTGGCAGAACCGGACGTCTTTGTATTCGGTGAAGAATTCACGGAGAGGGTAGGGCCCATCCGGGAGGGACTCTCTTCTGTCAAACACTTTATCTGTGCCGGCGCGAAGGTCCCCCCTTATGCGGAATCATTTTCTCAAGTTCTGGTCGGGTCGCCTCCCATGCCACCTGGAGTGTCTATCACTTTTGACGACCCCTGCGGGCTCTATTTTACCTCCGGGACGACGGGTCAACCCAAACCGATCCTGTTGACCCACCTGAACATGGCAAATGCATGTATCACTGAGAACATCCATCATTTTCAGACCAAGAAGGATATCTTCATCCTCATCCCTCCCCTCTATCACACAGGAGCGAAGATGCACTGGCTTGGCAGCTTCATTGTCGGAGGAGCCGCGGTGATCCTGAAAGGCATCTCTCCAGAATGGATTCTCGAAGCCGTGAGTGAGGAAGGGGGTACCATTGTCTGGCTCCTTGTGCCCTGGGCACAGGATATCCTGGTCAAACTGGATAGCGGGGAGCTGAAGCTGAAAGACTACAAGCTTTCCCAATGGCGTCTGATGCATATCGGGGCACAGCCGGTTCCGCCTTCCCTGATCACTCACTGGAAACGTTATTTCCCGGAGATGGCCTATGACACCACATTCGGTTTGAGTGAAAGCACCGGCCCGAACTGTGTGCACCTGGGGATTGAGAATATCCATAAAGTCGGGGCCATTGGACGGCCGGGGTTCAACTGGGAGACTCGTATTGTAGACGACGAGGGGAAGGATGCCGGCCAGGGACAGACCGGTGAGCTTCTCCTTCGTGGAAACGGGGTGATGCGGGAGTATTACAAGAACCCTGAAGCCACCGCGCGAGCCTTAAAGGATGGATGGCTTTATACAGGAGATATTGCGAGACAAGATGAAGATGGCTTTATTTATATCGTGGACAGAAAGAAGGACGTGATCATCGTCGGTGGTGAAAATGTCTTCCCCATTGAAGTCGAAAACTTCCTCCATGCCCATCCGAGCGTAAAGGATGTGGCAGCGATCGGCTACCCTGACGAGCGACTGGGTGAACTGGTCGCCGTCGTGGTGGATGTGGTTCCGGGCAAATCACTCACTGAAGAGGAGATCCTTCAATACTGTGAGAAGCTGCCGAAATACAAGCGGCCCCGAAAGATCTTTTTGGGCGAGGTTCCACGGAACCCTACCGGCAAGATAGAGAAGACAAAACTGAGGAAGAGGTATATAGGCAGAGAGGGGGCGTTCAAAGTCTAGTGAGGGACAAAATAAAGATCAATCATAATATGCCCTAACCGAGGGATATTCTCTTTGTCGAAGGGAGCAGGGAGTTGATATTCTTGATTTTTTGACCCAGACTCGATTGTAAATGGAAAAACCACCTGGTTGCTTTCATTTTTAGCTTTGTCAAAAATGGAAACCTTTGTGGTAATCTTTGTCCAGTCTGGTAAATTCGAAGCTTTTGAACTGAAGGTATTCCATTGAAGATATCCTATCAAATGTTCTCTAAATTGGGGCCTTAGGTAAACCCAATCCGTTGGGTAATGACCGTGGCCCGTCTGGTCCACTACCACGGCAATTTTATCCATATCTCCGTCCGGGTCTTCTGCCTCGATATAAATTTTCCAAATATATCCATAATGACCCTTATCCACAGCAAAAGTGTGGGTAATGATAGGCGCTCTTGTTCCGGCATTATTGGAAAGTTTTGTTTTTTTCATTTGCCCTTTTTTCGTGGGCTTGATCACATCCCCCTCACTTTTTCCACCGGGAGTAGACTTATTTATACCAAGAATTTAACCTGGAGGCAATTTTTAGGTTGCTTCGCTCATTGGGTCAGACATGGGACCTTAGACTCCAGACATCAGATAGAGATGGACGAAATGGGAAAGTCTGATGTCCAAGGTCTGAGGCTCGGCGTCTGATTCGAGGAATCAATAACGAGGAAGGGGGAAGATCCATTCTGGATAGACGCCGAAGGAGCCCAATAGAATCTTGGAATTTATTTTGCAAATTTATGAGAGACCAAATAGAATAGAGGACGATGGAACCCATCGTTGTCATTGGTGCGGGACTGGCGGGGTCTGAAGCGGCTTGGCAGATTGCTAAGAGAGGAGGGAAGGTCATCCTCTATGAGATGAAACCGGAGGCCTATTCTCCGGCCCACCGCTCTCCTTTCTTTGCAGAATTGGTCTGCAGTAACTCCTTTAAATCGGAATCCGTTGAGAATGCTTCAGGGGTTCTGAAAGAAGAGATGGGACAATTAGGATCCTTTATCTTAAAAGTGGCAAAAGAGACAAAAGTTCCGGCGGGAGATTCCTTAGCCGTGGATCGAACGGTTTTTTCAAAACAGATCACTCAAACCTTAGAAAACCTGGAAAATGTGGAGGTGATCCGGAAAGAAGTCTCTTGTATTCCCCAGGACGGGATTACGATTATTGCAACCGGTCCCCTTACCTCAGAAATTTTGAGTAAGGAGATTCAGAAGGTGACGGGGTCCCGCCATCTTTTCTTCTACGATGCCATTTCGCCCATCGTTACCGCTGATTCGATCAATTATCAGCACGCGTTCAAATCCTCCCGGTATGGAAAAGGGGGAGAGGACTATGTCAATTGTCCGATGGATGAGGAAGCCTATGACCAATTTGTGGAGGCATTGAATCGGGCGGAAAAAGTGCTGGTGCATCCGTTTGAAAAAAGATATCTCTTTGAAGGATGTCTTCCCATTGAGGAGATGGCGGAGCGGGGGAGAGAGACTCTGGCTTATGGGCCCCTCAAGCCGGTTGGCCTTACTGATCCGAAGACAGGAAAACGGCCTTTTGCCGTCGTCCAACTGAGGCAGGAGGACCGGTTTGAAACGCTTTTCAATCTGGTGGGATTTCAAACTCGATTGAAGCATGAAGAACAGCAAAGGGTATTCCGGATGATTCCGGGGTTAGAAAAAGCAGAATTTGTTCGACTGGGTTCCATCCACCTCAATACCTTTATTGATTCGCCTCGATTACTGAGCGGATCCCTCCAACTGAAGACTCATCCGAACCTCTTCTTCGCCGGGCAGATTACAGGGGTAGAGGGATACATGGAATCGACTGCGATCGGGCTACTCTCCGGAATCAATGCCCATCGATATGCGAATGGGATGGAGGCCATCGTGCCCCCGCCCACGACTGCCATGGGTGCGTTAGTCGATTACATCACCCATTCTAGCGCTGTCCCGTTTCAACCCATGAACATCAACTTTGGTCTGTTTCCTCCTTTATCAGGGAAGAGCAGAGGCAGAGGGAAACGGCTTCTTATGGCAAGGCGGGCATTGAGAGAAATGGAAGAATGGAAGAATAAGAAGAATGAAAGATAAAAAGAGGGAAGCCGAATCATAGCGAGGAACCGATGGAAGGAAGAAATTGTTTTAGATGTGGGAAAGGACTTCAGCCGGGTGGCTTATTCTATGTCGTCTATATCAGGGTTGTTTCAGGTTTTGACGGCATCCTTTCAGAACCGGCGGAAGGAATTGATCAACAATTGAAGGAGCTGCTTGAGCAGGTCCCACAGTTGGATCCCAAGGAGTTGGAGAAAGACGTCTATGAAGAGATCACTCTGATTATGTGCAAAAGCTGTCGAGATCGGTTAGTAGATGAGATTCGGCACCCCTGGGAAGGCCCCTTTCGGATTCGAACAGATCCGGACTCCCTTCTCCATTGAAACCGCCCTTCGGCAGCCCTCCTTATGGAGCCCGATGGGACTCCTGACCAACTCCGTCTTGAAGATATAAGATCCTCAAAAAGATTTCCGAAAAAGTCTAATGCAAACGCAATAAATAATTTTACCGTTCCTGTAGGGTGCGTTCCCCGAACGCACCGTCTGATCGGCGTGATCGGGGATCACGCCCTACAAGGTT
>Ga0209253_10004909_pt1 | contig 11621 bp, 8 predicted proteins | sample FrelakmetBRP12BR_FD_187145 | JGI IMG/M metagenome (GOLD analysis project Ga0209253, IMG submission 187145) | Freshwater lake sediment microbial communities from the University of Notre Dame, USA, for methane emissions studies - BRP12 BR (SPAdes)... | ecosystem: Environmental > Aquatic >...
TATGGCGCCCGCCATACAAGTGGTATCTGTTGTGGATCCCGACCGGCGGCATACTGATGTTCGTGGCAGGCATCATTTTCTGGGGCGGATTCAACACGGTTCTGGAGGCAACCAACACGGAGGCTTTCTGTACCTCGTGCCACGAAATGCACGACTACGTCTATCAGGAGTACCAGAAGACGATCCATTTCAAGAACCGCACGGGCGTTCGGGCAACGTGCCCGGATTGCCACGTTCCCAAGCCGTGGTTCTACAAGATAGCGCGCAAGATTCGGGCCTCGAACGAGGTGTACCACAAAATCGTCGGAACCATCGACACCCGGGAAAAATTCGAAGCTCATCGCTTGGAACTCGCCGAAACCGTGTGGGCGACCATGAAGTCAACGGATTCGCGCGAATGCCGCAATTGCCACACGCTGATTTCTATGGATCTGGCGAAGCAGGATAAGAGCGCCCAGAAGAAACATACCCTTGAGTCTGTGCGCGAGAGTGGGAAGACTTGTATCGACTGTCATAAGGGAATAGCACACGAGCTGCCCGCGGGCTACGAGTAAAAAAGTCCGGGCGTGATTGACCAGAGTTCGAGCGGGGTCCCCGCGGCCACGTCTTGATTTGCAACCGCGGGCGACCGCAGGCAAGTTCAAAAGAGGCTTTAGTTAAAGCCCCCTAGGTGAAAGTCCGAAGCGCACACCGTTGTCTGGCGCATGCGGATCAAGACTGGTCGGACAGAGCGCGCCGCCCGGCGTTGGACGCCTTTTTTCGACGCTATTAGTCTTTTTGTTACGACCTCAAGCAGCTGCCGATCGACAAGCCCAAGCTCGACCGCTCGTTCGGGCGCGCCATTCCAGACGACCCGAATGACTGCGCGATCGCCGCGGTGGTGATCAGTCTGGCCCGAACCCTCGGCCTGGAGGCGTTGCCGAGGGCGTCGAGACCGCACAGCAGGAGCAGTACCTGCGCGGGGTCGGTTGCCGCGCGATGCAGCGTTACCGCTATGCGCAGCTGATCCCGGCTGAGGCGTTGCAATAATGCTGGCAACGCCGCGCGCGGCCGTGGCTAAGCCTTCTGAAGGCCGGGTGTCGCACCCGAACCGCCTCGGTGTCGCAGGCGAGCGGGATAGGGTGGGTTACGGCAGCACCGCCGGTTTCGTGAATACATAGTCGTTCGCCTTCACCGGCGTGTGGCAGGCAAAGCACTCCTGCACGAAGTTCGCATCCTTGCCATACGGTTTCTGCTCCATCCCCAGCCAGCGTGCAAAACCCCAGCCGCCGGTGGCGGCGTACAGCTTCGCATTCTTAACCATGAACTCGGCTTGCACGAAATCACCCGGCACCGTGGCGACCGGAAAGTGCTCGTCGGTCTTGTTCTTCCAGGCGAGCTTGGCGAGGATCGCGCCGTCCGGCCACGGATTGGTTTTGCCGGCGCGCATGGCCTCGATGGCGATGTCGTTGCCGAGAATGGCGCGGATGTGGTTCTTGTCCGAGCGGTAGGAGGGCGCGACGAGACGCCAGTTCTTGTAGCCTTCCGGCAGGCTGATGCCATTCGGCGCAGGCGCCACGTTGGCATCCGCGGCCAAGACGCTGACTGCCGTGACGGTGGCCAGCGAGGCAAGAATGATCAATGCAGAATGTTTCATTTTCATACGTTAAATTCCTGTTGTGAGATTTGTTGTTCGTTAATTAACGATCATTGTTCCTGACCGCTCCTAAAACTAATTTAGGTAAGCGCTGAACCAGTACAGCTGTCCCATTCTCGTCCCGGCGAACGCCGGTATCCAGTTTTTTTCAAAGAGTTTCTGGATACCGGCTAGACGGCAAGAGAACTTGTTCAGAGTTCCCTCAGAATCCAGTGGCCAGGCCATTCACCACGAAGTCGACTTTCGGGGCGTTGGAGATAACCTTGTAACCCATGAGCACCAGGTCCTTCTTGTTGAGTATGCCGTTGCCGTCCATATCGATCACCACGTCCGGGGCGGTGCCTTCCACCACGGCCAGGAACAGGCGTGACGGGGTGAGAGCGCCCACGCTTCCAAAGGCTCCCGGTGCGCCGATAATCCAGGTCGACCAAATCTCGGTGCCGGCGGCACTCTGGTTGGTCACGGCATTGATGTTGAACAGGTTTGCGACGTTCTGGCCGGCGTGTGCGCCCAGGGTGGTGGAGCTGAGCAACGCTACCAGGCCGGGGAAGTGATCGCGGTTCGCGCCAATGCTAAAAGTACCGGGGAAAGGGCCGGCATTCGCCAGTGGGCCGGGTCCGGTCAGCTCCGGTGTGACACCGGTGGAGGCCAGATTGCCGTCGAATTGAACGGAGATATCCACCAGGAAGGCGCGGCTGCCGATACCGGCCACATCGCCTTTGCCGGGCGCGAACACGGTGATGCGAGCGGATTTGTTATCATCATCATCGGTGTTATCCGCCAGCGCCGGGTTCAGCAGGCTGATGGCAGCCAGATACGCATAAAGGCATACATGAATTATGTTGAATGCGGATGGGGACATTTTTTGCTCCTTGTTTGTATGGGGGGAAATTCGTGGCAGGGGCGAGCGGCGGTTGAAACCGTTCACTTTGTTCGGAATCCTCGCCAATGCACCCTTGTCAGGGAGGTAAACACTCGGACACTGGCGATATTCCCGTGTAGACAGGAAATAACTCTGGCGCCGATATCCGGCCCGGGGCAGTAGTGTTAGCCTATTGGAATGAGCAGGGATTACTTCCACGCCGACATCTCGCGGCGCATCTGGGACACCAAATACCGCTTCCGCGAGCTCGGCGAGATTCGCGATCAGACTGTCGAGGACACGTGGCGGCGCGTGGCGCGCGCGCTCGCCAGCGTGGAGAAATCCGGCCGCGTGGAGTGGGAGCAACGCTTCTATAGCGTCCTCGAAGGTTTCCGGTTTCTGCCAGGTGGCCGCATCCAGGCTGGTGCCGGCACCGGGCACCGCGTCACCCTGTTCAACTGCTTTGTGATGGGCACGATCGAGGATTCACTCGACAGTATTTTCGATGCCCTCAAGGAAGGTGCGCTGACCATGCAGCAGGGCGGTGGTGTCGGTTACGATTTCTCCACCCTGCGTCCGAGCGGTGCGCCGGCGGTGAGTGTCGGTGTTACGGCCTCCGGACCGGTGTCGTTTATGCAGATCTGGGACGCGATGTGCGCCACCATCCTGTCCACCGGCGCGCGCCGCGGCGCGATGATGGCGACGCTGCGCTGCGACCACCCGGACATCGAGGAATTCATTCGTATCAAGCAGGATGCCGCGAAGCTGCGGCACTTCAATCTGTCGGTGCTGGTGAGCGATGCCTTCATGCAGGCGGTGCAGGCCGATGCCGACTGGCCGCTGGTCTTTCCGCTGGGTTCGCGCGACATCGCCGCGGCGGAGCATACCGTGGAGCGTGTCTGGTCGGGATCGATGACAGCGGTGCGCTGTCGCGTGCTGCGCATGGTGCGCGCGCGCCAGCTCTGGGACCGGATCATGCAGGCAACCTACGAGTATGCCGAACCGGGCGTGATCTTCATGGACCGGGTAAATGCGCTGAACAATCTCTGGTATGCCGAACAGATCAGCGCGACGAATCCCTGCGGCGAAATACCGTTGCCACCATACGGCGCCTGTGACCTGGGTTCGATCAACCTGACGCAGTTCGTGCGTGCGCCGTTCGGCGATCAGGCGGCGCTCGACCTGGAGGGCATTGCCGACACCGCCGCCGTGGCGGTGCGCATGTTGGACAATGTCGCCGATCTGTCGCGCTTTCCCTTGCCCAGGCAGGCAGAGGTGGCGCGCGCCACACGCCGCCTTGGTCTCGGGCTCACCGGTCTTGGTGATGCGCTCATCATGCTCGGTATTCCGTATGGCACACCGGAGGCGGCGCGTGTGGCGGGTCAGGTGATGCAACGAGTGTGCGAAGCGGCCTATCTAACATCCATCGAACTGGCGCGCGAAAAGGGCGCATTCGCCCGGCTCGACAGGGAGAAACATCTGCAGGGAACATTTATCAGACATCTCCCACCGGAAATCCGCGATGGCATAGCGCGTCACGGCATTCGCAACTCGCATCTCACCGCGATCGCGCCCACCGGAACCATCTCGCTGCTCGCCAACAACGTGTCCAGCGGACTGGAGCCGGTGTACCGCTTCGAGTACAAGCGCCGGGTGCGCGAGGCGGACGGCAGTTTAAGCGAGCATGCAGTGAGTGATTACGCTTTCCGGTTGTACCGCACGTTGCGCGGTACGGATGCGCCGCTCACACCGGCATTTGTCACGGCCGGTGAAGTATCTCCGTTCATGCACCTCGACATGCAGGCCGCGCTCCAGCCGTGGGTGGACAACGCCATTTCCAAGACCATCAACGTGCCGCCGGATTACAGCTTTGCGCAGTTTCGTTCACTCTACGATTATGCCTACACCAAGGGGCTGAAAGGCTGTACCACGTTCCGGCCGAATCCGGTGACCGGGCAGGTGCTGGTGGATCTGGATGTGGCCGATACGCAGCAGGAAAAATCCTCCGCCATCCATTGTTGTTCCGCGGAGCGTGAGGCAGACTGAATCGTGTGTTTCATCCCGACAATCCAAGCTTCGTTCATGCGGGTAGCCTGACGATGTCACGCGCTTCCGGCCGTTGTCTGACAAGCATCTGCTTTCTGTTGCTGCTGACCAGCTGTACCACGGGCAGTCAGGTCCATCCCACGACCTTGCACAAAAACCTGTCGCTCCCGCCGGGTGCGCTGCTGCAGTATGGCGTTGCGTTCCTGACGCCCTCCACGGTCACCGGTCAGGAACAGGACCAACAGACGGCAGCCTTGATCTTTGCCGAGCAGATGCGTGTTCAGCTGCCGACGGTACGTGTTATCTCCTTGCCGGAATCGCTGGGGGCCATCAATCGCGCCGGCCTCGCCCCGGAGTACCGCAAGATGGTGGAGGCTTACCGCGACACCGGTATCTTCCCGCGCGAGATGCTGACCAAGGTCGGTAGCGCCATCGGCACACGCTACCTGGTGCAACTCAAGCTGGCCGCCTTCAGTCAGGACATGCGCGAACGCGTCAGCATTCTCGGTGTGCGCCTGTTTCAGACGCTGCATGCCAACATCCGTCTGTATATGCAGATCTGGGACGCAGACACGGGAGCGATCGCCTGGGAAGGCAGCGAAGAGATGAGCTACGCCTACGACAGCAGCGCGGAACTGCCAGTCACCTTCCGGCGCGTGGTTGAGGGAGCGGCGCAGCAGCTCATTCAGAATTTGCCATGAACCCGGAGGTCGCCATGCTGCTCGCGAACATGCTGGTCGGATTAGTGGCCCTGTTGCATCTGTACTTTCTGGTGCTGGAAATGTTTTTCTGGAACAAGCCGCTCGGCCGCCGTGTCTTTGGAACGACGCCCGAGTTTGCGCAGGCCTCGGCGGTGCTGGCCGCCAATCAGGGACTTTACAATGGATTCCTGGCCGCCGGCCTGCTCTGGGGCCTGGTCCTAGGACCGGCAGGGTATGGCATCAAGGTATTTTTCCTCGACTGTGTCATCGTGGCCGGGCTGTTCGGGGCGCTGACAGCCAATCGCAGAATTCTGTGGGTGCAGGCATTGCCCGGCGCCGTGGCGCTGATACTGGTGCTGCTGTTCCCGGTGTGATGCCTTGCTGGTCGGACGCGTTATTTCCACAGTCTGGAATTCAAGATTGCTGGTGTTTTGGCTGGGTCTCGTCGCGGTGCCGTCGGCGTCTGCCGGGCCGTCTGCCACCGGCCACTCACCCAACGCCACGGTTGTTGCCGAATTCATTTTCGAGCAGGCAGCCTCCGCACACAGCCATGCCTCGACGCTGGCCGAAACCGATGATGGACTGGTCGCGGCCTGGTTCGGCGGTACGCGCGAAGGCAATCCGGATGTCAGTATCTGGCTCACCCGGCGGACCTCCAAGGGCTGGTCGACGCCCACGCAAGTAGCCAATGGCGTGCAGGATGACGGCAAACGCTACCCATGCTGGAACCCGGTGTTGTTCCGGCCGAAACGCGGGCCGCTGCTGCTGTTCTACAAAGTTGGCCCGGACCCGGGTCGCTGGTGGGGAATGGTGATGGCCTCCACCGATGGCGGACGCAGCTGGAGCCGGCCGGAAAGATTGCCAGAGGGTATTCTCGGCCCGTCCAAGAACAAACCGATTGAGCTTGCGGACGAAACCCTGCTCAGCCCGTCGAGCAGCGAGCAAGGCGGTTGGCAGGTGCACATCGAGCGCAGCCGCGATCTCGGACGCAGTTGGCAGCGCGACCGTGCATTGCCCGGTTCCGAAGCATTCGACGCCATCCAGCCGACGCTGCTGGCCTATCCTTCCGGTCGCATCCAGTTACTGGCGCGCAGCCGTCAGGGTCGGATTGTGCAGAGTTGGTCAGAGAACGGCGGCGTGAACTGGAGCAAACTGGCGGCCAGCAAACTTGCCAACCCGAACAGCGGCATCGACGCCGTGCTGTTGCGCGATGGCCGCGCTTTGCTGGTTTACAATCCAACGCGTTTTCGCCGCAGCCCGTTGCGGGTCGCCATCTCAACCGACGGCACGCATTGGCGCGATGTACTGACGCTGGAAGACGCTTGGGGTGAGTATTCCTACCCGGCGGTGATCCAGACCGCCGATGGTCGCGTGCATGTCGCGTACACCTGGAAACGCGAGCGCATCAAGCACGTGGTCATTGATCCCGCGTCCTTACAATAATCTCAATTCCGGGACGCGTTAGCCTTAAGGGCTATCAAACACTCTCCGCCCACAGGTCGTGATCGCCGGCATCGGTGATGCGTACCTGCGCGAACTCGCCGACTCTCAGTCCGATGCTGTTCTCGATGATGACGACACCGTCGATCTCCGGTGCATCGGCATAGCTGCGTGCCAGGGCGGTGCCGTCGTCGGTGATTTCATCCACCAGCACTGTCATCGTCTGGCCGATGCGGCGTTCCAGCCGGGCGGCGCTGATTTCGGCCTGGATTTCCATGAAGCGCTCCAACCGTTCCTGCTTCACTTCTTCCGGCACCTGGCCGGGCAGTGCATTCGCGGCCGCACCTTCCACGGGTGAATAGGGGAAGCAGCCGACGCGATCGAGCTGTGCGGCTTCGAGGAAATCGAGCAGCATCTGGAAATCCTCCTCGGTCTCGCCCGGGAAGCCGACGATGAAGGTGCTGCGGATCACCAGTTCCGGGCAGGCCGTGCGCCACGCGCGGATGCGCGCGAGCGTGTCCTCGGACGCGGCCGGGCGTTTCATGGCCTTGAGAATTTTCGGGCTGGCGTGCTGAAAGGGAATATCGAGATACGGGAGAATCTTGCCGGCCTGCATGAGCGGAATGACGTCGTCGACATGCGGATAGGGGTAGACGTAGTGCAGCCGCACCCACACGCCCATGTCGCCAAGGTGTTTGACGAGTTCGAGCATGCGCGTCTTGACCGGCATGCCGCCCCAGAAGTCGGTGCGGTATTTCACGTCCACGCCATAGGCGCTGGTGTCCTGCGAAATCACCAGCAATTCTTTCACGCCGCTGTCCACCAGATGTTCCGCCTCGGTCAGGACTTCGCCGATCGGGCGGCTGACCAGATCGCCGCGCAGCGACGGGATAATGCAGAAACTGCAGCGGTGGTTGCAGCCTTCGGAAATTTTCAGGTAGGCATAGTGCGCCGGCGTGAGCTTGATGCCCTGCGCCGGAACGAGATCGATGTACGGGTCGTGCGGTTTGGGCAGGTGCTTATGCACCGCCAACATGACCTCCTCGAGCGCATGCGGACCGGTCACGGCCAGCACCTGCGGGTGCGCCTGCTTCACGACATCGCCCTTGGCGCCCAGGCAGCCGGTGACAATCACCTTGCCGTTCTCGGCCAGTGCTTCACCGATGGCGTCGAGCGATTCCGCAACCGCGGAATCAATGAAACCGCAGGTGTTGACCACCACCAGGTCGGCATCGTTGTACGAGGGTGAGATGGAGTAACCCTCGGCGCGCAACTGCGTGAGAATGCGCTCGGAATCCACCAGCGCCTTCGGGCAGCCGAGGCTCACAAAACCGATTTTCGGGGACAAGGTGGAAGACATGCAGTCGGGCCGGCCGCGGGCCGGCGATCAGAAACGATTGAACTCGGATTATATAGGAGCAGGCGTCACTAGACACCTGAAAGTTGTGCGTTAATCTCGCCCAGATCGGCTTCGCTCAGCGTTCCAGCCGCGAGCTTGAGACGCAAGCGGCTGAGCAGCCAGGCATAACGTGCTTGTGAGAGATCGCGCTTGGTGCGGTACAGTTCGCGTTGCGCGTTCAGCACCTCGACGCCGGTGCGCACCCCGGACTCGTAACCGATCAACGTCGATTCGAGCGCCTTCTGGCTGGAGACCTGCGCTTGCTCCAGCGCCTGCACCCGTACCGCACCGCTGGTGACGGCCAGAAAGGACTCACGCGTCTGGCGCACGGTCTGACGCTTCGCCTGGGTGAGAGTGTCGCGCGACTGTTCGCGGCGCGCCACGGCCTCGCGCACCCGCGACGACACGTATCCACCTTGATATATCGGCACGTTCAGCTGCACGCCAACCTGATTGCTGGTGTAGTCGGTGGCCAGCCCGAGGGCACTGCCGCCTTGATCGAGTTTGTTGTGTGAGGCGACCAGGTCAAGCGTCGGGTAGTGTCCGCCGCTGGTTTTGTTCACTTCCTCGTCGGCGATCGCCAGCAAGAATTCCTGCACCTTGATCTGGAGATTCTGGTCGGCCGCGGCTTTGACCCACTGCTCCGGCTCGGCCGGATCGGGTTTCGGCAGACCAATCTTGCCGGTCAGACGTGCCAGCCCGCCGGCCGGCCGGCCGATCAGGGTTGTGAGCGCTTCCTGCTTCGATTGCAGGTCGCTGTCGGCGCTAACTTCCTGGGCAGCGGCAAGATCAAAGCGGGCCTGCGCTTCATGCACGTCCACGACGGTTGCATTGCCAACTTCGAAGTTGCGTCGCGCGAGATGCAGCTGTCCATCGATCGCCGCCTTCTCGCTGCGCGCGAAGTCCAGCGCATCTTGTGCGGCCAGCACATCGAAGTACGCCTGGCCGGCGCGCAGAACCAGGTCCTGGCGTGCAATTGCCAGTTCGGCATCCGCCTGACTCACGCTGATTTTGCCTTGCGCATAGGCGGCGAAATTCGATTTCCGGAACAGCGGTTGGGTGAGCTGTATGCCATAACCACTGATGTCGAACTCATCCCTGCCCTGGATCACGCCGCCGGTAATGAGATTGGTGGTGGTGCCTTCAATAGTATTGCGACTGTAGTTGGCGTTTACCGATACGACGGGCAGCAGCAGCGAGCGGCCTTGCGCGCCTTTTTCGAGATTGGCGCGGTAATTGGCCTGGGCGGCGGTCCAGGTGGCATCGTTCTCCTGAGCGAGCTTGTAGATGTCGAGCAGGTTCTCGGCACGTGCCACGGGTATGGCCAGCAGCGCGATGAGCAGCACGGTTCGGGGCAGGATATTTTTCATGGCTTGTTCTTCCACCAGGGGATGCGCGCGAAAACACGTGGGAGCAGGGGCTGGGCACTGGCGCGGGACCGCGCACCTTCCACCAGCGAATAGACCGCCGGCACCACGATCAGCGTCAGCAAGGTCGACGACACCATGCCGCCCATCACCACCAGCGCCAGCGGCCGGTTGGTCTCGACGCCCGGGCCGAGGCCGATGGCGGCCGGCAGCATTGCTCCGATGATGGTAAGCGAGGTGATGAGCACCGGCCGCATGCGATGCGGGCAGGCCTCTGACAAAGCGTCCAGGATGCTCATACCCTTGGTGCGGTACTGGTTGGTCAGGTCGACCAGCAGAATCGAATTCTTGGCGACCAGGCCCATGAGCAGAATCATGCCGATCATGGAGAACAGGTTGAGTGTGTCGTTGAACAGCCAAAGTGCGGCCACCCCGCCGATGATGGCGAGCGGCTGGGCGACCATGACCACCAGCGGCTGCAGCAGCGAGTTGAACTGGCTGGCGAGCACCATGTAGATCATGATCAGCGCCATGCCAAAGGCGAAGATTACATACCCGCCGGTCTTGGCGAACTCCTCGGCCTGGCCGGTGAAGGCGATCTTGTAGCCGGGCGGCAAGGTTTCGCCGGCGATCCGATTCACCGCGTCGGTGGCAGCGCCGAGTGGCAGACCCTCCAGGCTGCCGTAGATGAAACCGGCATACTGGCGGTTGCGGCGTTTTATTTCGGCCGGCCCGAGACCCTCCTGGAACTTCACCAGGTTGTCGAGGCGCACCAGATTGCCGGATTTGTTCTTCACGTAGATGCGCCGCAGGCTGTCGGTGTTCACGCGCTGGCTCGGTTCGAGTTGCAGGCGTATGTGGTAACGCTGGTTTTTCTCCTTGAAGTCGGCGATATCGACGCCGCCGGTCATGAGGCTCAGGGTCTGGGCGACATCGGCGGCGGTGATGCCGAGCTGCGCGGCGCGTTCGCGGTCGAGAATGACACGCACCTGCGGCAGATCGAGCTTCAGATCCTTGTCGAGCTTGACGATGCCCTGCACCTGGCCAAGGCGCGCCATCATCTGGTTGGAGAGTTCGTCGAGCTTCGGCAGGTCGTTGCCGAGGATGGCGAACTGTAACGGCTCGCCGCGCATGCCGCCGATCGGCGAGATCAGGGTCGGCGCGGCGGTTACTCCGGGTATCGTGCCCAAGTCGCGGCGCAACTCGCTCATGATGGCGGACTGGGCAAGCTTGCGGTCTTTGCGATCAACCAGCCGCACGAACACGCTGCCGCGGTTGACCTGGCCGATTTCACCGAGGCCGATGGCCGAGAAGGTGCTGTACACCTCGGGGCGCGCGTGCAGGATCGCTTCGATCTCGGTCAGGCGCGCCGCGGTGTAGTCCAGGTTTGAGCCGAGCGGTGTCTGCACACTCACCACGAAGCGCGCCTCGTCTTCTTCCGGGATGAAGGTCTTGCCGACCTTGATGAAGAAGAACGCGCTTGAGGCGACGATCAGCAGGGCGATGCCCACCACCACCCAGCGGTGTGTGAGTCCTATGCCCAGCAACCGGCGATAGCCGGATTCGAGCGCCACGAATGCGCCCTCCAGTGTCCGATAGACACGGCCATGGGTCTTGGGCAGATCCAGATAGCGGGCGCACAGCATTGGTGTGAGGGTGAGCGATACCCAGAGCGAGGCCAGCACGCCGATCACCACCACCAGCGCGAACGAGCCGAGGAAGCGACCCATGATGCCGCTGATGAAGGCCACTGGCAGGAAGATGGACACGAGCGTGAGCGTCGAGGCGAGCACCGCGAATACCATCTGGTCGGCGCCTCGCACCGCTGCTGCTTCACGGTCTTCGTGGTCCTCTTCGCGGTGGCGGAAAATGTTTTCCAGCACCACGATGGCATCGTCTACCACCACGCCGATCAGCAGCAGCAGGCCGAGCAGGGTGATCTTATTGAGCGTGAAGCCGGCGAAGTACATGACCGCGAAAGTCGCCATCAACGACACCGGAATGGCGGTGCCGATAATCAGAGTCGAGCGGCCGCTCTTCAGGAACAGGAACACCATGGCGGCGGCGAGCAGGGTGCCTATGATCAGGTGCTCGTTGAGCGCTGCGATCGACTGGCGAATGCTGATCGAGTCATCCGAGGAGTAGCTGAGCTCCAGCCCCGCCGGCAGCG
>Ga0209253_10004910_pt1 | contig 11620 bp, 12 predicted proteins | sample FrelakmetBRP12BR_FD_187145 | JGI IMG/M metagenome (GOLD analysis project Ga0209253, IMG submission 187145) | Freshwater lake sediment microbial communities from the University of Notre Dame, USA, for methane emissions studies - BRP12 BR (SPAdes)... | ecosystem: Environmental > Aquatic >...
CCCTTCTCGGCCGCGAGCATCTGCCAGGGAACGATGTTGGAGTGATGCTCCATGCCGGTGAGCAGGATCTCGTCGCCCGGGCCGACATGGGCTCGTCCATAGGTCTGGGCGACCAGGTTCACACCCTCGGTCGCTCCCCGGGTGAAGATCACCTCGCGCGGGTCGGCGCCGATGTAGCGGGCGATCTTCTTGCGGGCCCCCTCGAAGGCCGCGGTGGCGCGCTCGGCCAGGTCGTAGACGCCCCGGTGCACGTTGGAGTTGTCGTGGGCGTAGAAGCGGCTCACCGCGTCGATGACCACCTGCGGCTTCTGCGCCGTGGCGCCACTGTCGAGGAAGGCGAGCCGCTTTCCGTAGGGCCGCTGCGAGAGCACCGGGAACTGGCTCCGCACCTCCTCGACGTCGAAGCTCACGCCGCCTCCAGGATCTGCTCGCCTTCCGGGAGCCGGGCGGCGACGAGCCGCCCCACCCGGTCGCGCAGGGCCGGAAGGGCCACCCGGTCCACCATCTCCCGCGCGAAGGCGTAGATGAGCAGGCTGCGGGCGCGGGGGAGCGTGAGGCCGCGGGAGCGGAGGTAGAAGAGCGCCTCGGGGTCGAGCTCGCCCACCGTTCCACCGTGGCCGCACTTCACGTCGTCGGCGTAGATCTCCAGCTGCGGCATGCTGTCGACGACGGCGTCGCGGGAGAGGAGCAGGTTCGAGTTCGACTGGTGGGCGTCCGTCTTCATCGCCCCCTCGAGGACGCGGATTCGCCCGGCAAAGACTGCGCGGGCCTCGCCGTCGAGGATGCCCTTGAAGAGCTCGCGGCTGGTCCCCCTCGGCACTGCGTGCTCGACCACCGAGTGGTTGTCGACGAGGCGGCGGCCATCGGCCATGTAGAGGCCGGAGACGACGGCCTCGGCCCCCTCGCCGGTGAGCCGGGCCAGCACGTCGCTGCGCGAGATGGCTGCGCCGAGCGCGCTCGCGTGGGTCGAGAGGCGGGCCTCGGGCCCCTGGTCGACGGAGAGCGTGGTGAAGTGGAAGGCCGAGGCGGGCTGGTCCTGGACCTGGTAGTGGTCGAGCCGGGCGCCCCGGCCCAGAGCGATCTCGGTGACGCCGTTCGTGAAGGCCGGCCGATCGCCGAGGACCACGTAGGTCTCGACCAGGGTGGCCTCGCTGCCGGGATCGGCCACCACCAGCACGCGCGGAAAGCTGGCCGCCGGCCCCTGGCGCGCCACGGTGACGAAGACCAGTTCCACGACCCCGCCCTTCGCACCCCCGGAGACGTGGACGAAGGCACCGTCGCCCAGGAAGGCGGTGTTGAGGGCCGCCAGCGGGCTGCCGTCGATGGGTGCGGTGCGGGCCAGGCGGGGCTCCACGAGCCCGGGCGACATCGCGATGGCGTGCTGGAGGCTGGAAGCGTGGAGGCCGGCCTGGACGCCGTGCGCCGAGGACAGCTCGGCGCGGAGACGGCCGTTCACGAAGACGAGGCGCGGCCCGAAGGGCCTTCCGGCGCTCCGCTCGACCTCGTCGGCCGAGACCGGCGCGGCGGGATCGCCCCGTCCGAAAGCATGCGCCGAGATGGGCGCCAGCGGCGTGAATCGCCAGTCCTCCTGGCGGGTGGTGGGCAGGCCGAGCCGCTCGAAGGCCTCGCGCCCGGCGCGGCGTGGGCCGGCCACGAACCCGGGCGCGGGTGGCAGGCTCTCGGCGCCGGCCAGGAGGTTCTGCTCGGCTGCGTTCACGGGGCCACCGGCGCGGGCGCTCCGAAGGCGCCGCGCTTCGCCTCCTCGTCCACCCAGGCGTAGCCCTTCTTCTCGAGCTCCAGCGCCAGCTCGCGGCCACCGGAGAGGACGATGCTCCCCGCGGCCATCACGTGAATGCGGTCGGGGACGATGTACTCGAGGAGCCGCTGGTAATGGGTCACCAGGATGGTGGAGCGGACCGGGCTGCGAAGCGCCTCGACGCCTCTCGCGACCACGCGCAAGGCGTCGATGTCGAGACCGCTGTCGATCTCGTCGAGGATGGCCAGGCGGGGCTCGAGCACCGCCATCTGCAGCACCTCGTTGCGCTTCTTCTCGCCGCCCGAGAAGCCCTCGTTCACGCCCCGGTTCATGAAGGCCGGGTCCATCTCGACGAGCTTCATCTTCTCCCGGGCCAGTTCCAGGAAGTCGACCGCGTCGAGCTCCTCCTCGCCGCGAGACCTGCGCTGCGCGTTCAGCGCGGTGCGCATGAAGTAGAGATTGCCCACGCCCGGGATCTCCACCGGGTACTGGAACCCCAGGAAGAGCCCGGCCACCGCGCGCGCCTCGGGGGTCATGGCGAGCAGGTCCTGGCCGTCGAGGGTGGCGGTGCCCCCCGTCACCCGGGCCCGGTCCTTGCCGGCCAGGATGCCGGCGAAGGTGCTCTTGCCCGAGCCGTTCGGCCCCATGATGGCGTGCACCTCGCCAGGGTTCACGGTGAGGCTCATGCCCCGGAGGATCTCGCGCTCGTCGATGCGGGCGCGCAGGTCGCGCACCTCCAGCATGGCCGCGGTCCGGTTCGACTCCTGGCTCATCCCACGCTCCCTTCCAGGCTCATGCCGAGGAGCTTCTGCGCCTCCACGGCGAACTCCATGGGCAGTTCCTTGAGGACCTGCCGCGCGAATCCGTTGACGATCATCGAGACCGCGTCCTCCTCCTTGATGCCGCGCTGGCGGCAGTAGAAGAGCTGGTCCTCGCTGATCTTCGAGGTGGTGGCCTCGTGCTCCACCTGGGCGGTGGGGTTTCGGGCCTCGATGTACGGAAAGGTGTGAGCGCTGCAGCGATCGCCGATGAGCAGGGAGTCGCACTGTGAGTGATTGCGGGCCCCCTCGGCCCCCTTCCCGATCTTCACCTGGCCGCGGTAGGTGTTCTGCCCCCGCCCGGCCGAGATGCCCTTCGACACGATGGTGGAGCGGGTGTTCTTCCCGATGTGGATCATCTTGGTGCCGGTGTCGGCCTGCTGGCGGTGGTTGGTCAGCGCCACCGAGTAGAACTCGCCCACCGAGTCGTCGCCCTGGAGGATGCAGCTCGGGTACTTCCAGGTGATGGCGGAGCCGGTCTCCACCTGCGTCCAGGAGATCCTGGAGCCCTTCATGGCCTTGCCGCGCTTGGTGACGAAGTTGTAGATCCCGCCCTTGCCCTCGGCGTCGCCCGGGTACCAGTTCTGCACCGTCGAGTACTTGATGTCGGCGCGGTCGAGGGCCACCAGCTCGACCACCGCTGCGTGCAGCTGGTTCTGGTCGCGCTGCGGGGCGGTGCATCCCTCCAGGTAGGAGACGGAAGCCCCCTCGTCGGCGACGATCAGGGTCCGCTCGAACTGTCCGGTGTCGGCCGCGTTGATCCGGAAATAGGTCGAGAGCTCCATGGGACAGCGCACGCCCTTCGGGATGTAGGCGAAGGAGCCGTCGGAGAAGACCGCCGAGTTGAGCGTCGCGAAGTAGTTGTCGGTGTAGGGGACCACCGACCCCAGGTACTTCTCGATGAGCGCCGGGTGCTCCTTCACGGCATCGGAGAAGGAACCGAAGATGACCCCCATGTCCGCCAGCTTCTTCTTGAAGGTGGTGGCCACCGACACCGAATCGAAGACCGCGTCCACCGCCACGTTGGAGAGCCGCTTCTGCTCCTCGAGCGGGATGCCCAGCTTGGCGAAGGCCTCGCGCATCTCCGGATCCACCTCGTCCATGGACGAGAGCTTCTTGCGCGGCCTGGGAGCCGAGTAGTAGACGATGCCCTGGTAGTCGATGGGGTTGTAGTGGACCTTCGCCCAGGTCGGCTCCTCCAGGGTCAGCCAGTGACGGAAGGCCTTGAGCCGGAAGTCGAGCAGGAACTGGGGCTCCTGCTTCTTGGACGAGATGAGCCGGACGACGTCCTCGTCGAGCCCCTTCCGGATCCGGTCCTCCTCGACGTCGGTGACGAATCCGTACTTGTACTTCTGCTCCGTCAGTTCACGAATGGTGTCGCTCATGGGACCACGCCATCTCTGCCTTCGAGGCGGACGAGCTGCGAGGGCTGGGGGCGCATGGCGGACAGCGGCACGGCGGAGAGCGCCCGCTCGATGGCCTGGTTGATCGGGGCCCACCGCCCCTTGGCGGCGCAGAAGGGTTCCATGTCGCACGCCCCCTCCGTGCCGGTGCCGCACTCGGTGAGGCCGATGGGCCCCTCGATGGCGGCGATGATCTCCGCCACCGAGATGGCGTCTGCGTCGCGGGACAGCCCGTAACCGCCGTTGCGCCCGCGATGGGAGAAGACGAGACCGGCGCGGGCGAGCGACTTGAGCAGCTTGGAGGCGGTGGGGACGGGGATCCGCGAACGGGTGGCGAGGCCCTGTGCGGTGTGCATCGAGCCGGGCGCCTCCATCGCCATGTGGGTGAGGAGGACGATTCCGTAGTCGGTGAGCTTGGTCATGCGCATCATCGCTGGGTCCACCTTCTCCGAAGCCTATCTGGACCGAAACGGTCCCGATAGCGGAAATGTAACAGGAGACCCGGCGGGTGCACGACAACCTTTCGCCTCAGATTCCGGGAACGTAGGCCCGGAGGAGCGGCGCGTCGAAGGATGTTCCGCCCCGCTCCACGTACAGGTGGTCGCCGACGATGGTCAGCGAGAGCCGGCTCCTTCGATCCTCGTTCGCAGCGAGCGTGCCCAGGAAGGCGGGATCGACCGCGGCGAGCGACACGCGCGCCAGGCGCCCCAGCGCTGCCGCGTTCGCCTCGGCGACGAAGGCCTCCATTCGCCGGGGCGAATCGAAGAGCACCGCCACCGAGGCCCGCTTGTTCCGGTCGGCCTCCTGCTGGAGTCGGGCCGGCTCGGGGCGCCCCACGCGAACCCAGAGGAGGATCTCGCCGGTCAGGTCGCGCGCGATCACGTCGGGCTGGTCCGGGTCGCACAGGCCTGGCCCCTGCTCGATCCCCTCGCGCCACATCCAGCACTGCGCGAGCACGCGCAGCCAGAGGCGCTCCATCGACTCGGACGGGTGGCGGGCGACGCGAAGCGAGACCAGGCGATGCTCGCCCGCGTCCACGTTCGCGAGCTCGATCTGGAAATCGTGAAGTGTCGCGGGAAGCGCCAAAGGGGTGGGACCGTAACACCTCCGGGGCGTGAGTGCTTCACCCACATTGCGCTGCCGTCCGTCCTTTGTTCCCCTGGGATCACGATGCGCCTTGCCACACTCGTGCTGTTGGCCTCTCTCGCGGCTCCCTTCCCGGCCGGCGCGGCGCCGGTCGAGGAACCTTACCCGCAGTTCGGGTTGGCGCTCACCGTCGGCGCACCCGACGGCGCGGTGCTCTCCTTCGCGTACTCGCCCTGGTACTGGATCATGGCCGACGTGGGCTTCGCCTACACGCTGGCGCCCGGGTTCGTGGTGGGCGTCGAGGTCCGGCCCATCGACTTCTTCGTCTCCCCCACCCTTCGCGGCGAGTACGGCTACTACTTCGCCGGCAACACCGCCAACCAGGTCAAGAAGTGGGCGGGCGTGCCCGAGGACCAGTGGCCGCTCATCGGGGACGCAAGCTACAACTGGTTCTCCGGCATGGTGGGCATCGCGCTCGGAAGCCGGCGAGGGTTCACCGCCAGCATCGAGGGCGGGGTCGGGCTCCTGCAGATGACCGTCAAGGGTGGCAGCGGGATCGTGAGCGGCATCCAGGTCACGACCGCGGACTGGAAGTTCCAGTCGCTCATGCCCGTGGCCCGCATCTCCTTCCTCTACTTCTTCTGAAAGCCGGGAGCCCCATGAAGCGAAACCTCCTTCTCGTCGCCTCGGCCCTCGCCGTCGCCCTCCAGGGATGCAACACCTTGTACGCCGAGGCCGAGCAACCACTCGTCTGCCTCACGCTGGCCCCGCAGACGTTCGCGATTCCGGGCGGAGGCACGGTCGCCCCGCCGGGGGGCTTCACCGGCACCTACGGCGGAGCGATCGACCTCGTGCTCTCCGACGCCATCCCGGACTTCCTGTTCACGGGACGGTCCAAGGACCGCATCCTGCGTTTCCTCAGCTTCGACGCCTCCGTGTCCGGACCGCCGGGCGCCAACCTCAACTTCATCACGAGCCTCGAACTCACCGCCGCGGGTGCCCCCGGGTCGACGCCCGTCGTGCTGGGGCAATACGCTCGTGGCTCGCAGACCGGGGTCATCACCTCCATCTCCGTGGAGCCGGAGGCCCAGAGCGCCAACCTTTCCGATTTCCTGGCCAACGGAGGGATCACCCTGTCCCTGTCGGGTAGCGTATCGTTGGCCGGCGGGCAGCCGGTTCCGTCCACCTGGAGCACCACCGCGACCACCTGCCTGTACGCCAGGGTCCACAAGACGATGCAGGAGATCATCGACGGGACGTGACAGCCGGCTACTTCGAGAACGTCCCCTCCTCGATGATGACCGGGTAGGCGTAGCCTGCGCCGAAGTCCTTGTCGACCCGGACCACGCCCACGACCACCACCACGTCGCCGACCGCCGCCTGGGCGTCGGTGGTGACGGTGATGTCGTTGTCGCCCTTGGCCTGCGTGCCGCTGCCGTCGCGGATGTGGAACCAGTTCTTGCCCATGATCCCGCTGTTGGCCTTCACGACCTTGCCGCGAACCGTGACCTTCTTCTCCTTGAGCTGGGCCTTCTGGCCGTAGATCTCGGCGACGGTCTTGGCGTTCGCTCCGGTGGCCTTGGGCACCTTCACGTCGGCCACGTCGGCCGGCCCTGCGCCGGCGGCGGCGTGCTGCGCGGCCATGCCGGCGGGGGGCATGCCGCCAGGGGGAGGAGGCATCGCGCCGGGAGGCATGCCCGCGGGGGGCATGCCAGCCGGAGCCGCGGCGGCGGGGCCGCCCTGGCCGCCGAGCGTGCCGAAGAGGATCTTGTCGAACTTGCGATTGAGGGTCTTCGACTCGAAGCCGTCCATCGCCATGGGGTTCTCGATGACGACCTCGCTGCCGACGGCCACCGCCGTCTGCGGGACCGCGGCCCAGATCTCACCGCCAGGACCGGAGAGCTTGAGGTAGCTGTACGGCGCGGCGTCGATCTTCTCGACGACCTTGCCCTTCACGACCGAGGCGCCGGCGGCGGGTGCTCCAGGGGCGGCGGCGGCGGGTGCCTGGGCGGCGGCAGGCGCATCCGACTTCTTGCAAGCCGTGACGGCGAGCGCGACGAAAACGACGAGAACGAGACGCATGTCGAAAACCTCCAGGAATATTGGGCCTTGGAATGGGGGCCGTAGGATAACCAACGAGGGGCCGAAGTAAATCCCCAAGTGGCGACGATCATCCCCGGAGGCGCCAGCCGCTCCGGAGCACCGCGTAGGCGGCCGCAAGTGCCCCGACGGCGAGGACCCCTGCCACGAGAAAACCCGCGCCAGGAGGGGTGTCCGAACGTCCCAGCACCGTCCAGCGCAGGGCCTCGACCAGGTAATAGATGGGGTTCGCCCGGGTGAGCCAGGCCAGGGGCGGTGGCGCCATCGACGCCGAATAGAACACCCCTCCCAGGAAGGCGAGCGGGGTGACGACGAAGGTGGGCAGGAGGTTCACCTGCTCGAAGCTGGCCGCCCAGGTTGCCGTCAGGAACCCGAGCGCGGCGAAGCCCGAGGCCACGACCACGAGGAGCGCCGCCGCGAGAAGCGGGTGCGCGAGGCCAAAGCCGGTGAAGAGGGCCCCCACGATCCACATGATGCCGCCCACGATGAGCCCGCGCGTCACCGCGGCGGCCACGAAGGCTCCCAGGATCTCGGCGTACGAGAGCGGCGAGACGAGCAGGTCCACCACCGTTCCCTGGAGCTTCATCACGAAGAGCGAGGAGGCGCTGTTCAGGTAGGCGTTCGTGACCACGCCCAGCATGACCAGGCCAGGGAGGATGAAGCGCGCGTACGGCACGCCGTCCACCTCGGTGAGCCGGCTTCCCAGCGACCAGCCGAAGACCAGGAAGTAGAGGGTGGTGGTGATGAGCGGCGAGAGGAGCGTCTGCCCCGGCACCCGGAGGAACCGGCGCATCTCCTTCGCGAAGAGGGTCCGGACGCCGAGCCCGTTCACGCGCCCCCTCCCCGATCCCCATCGCCGAGCACCGAGACGAAGACCTGTTCCAGGGTCGCGCGCCGCGTCTCCACGTCGCCGATGGGAAGCCCGGCCGCGGCCACCGCCTCGAGCATCGGGCCGAACGAGCCGCCCGGCGGGACCTCGACGGCGAGCGCGCCGCCCCCCGCCTCGAGCCGCGCGCCCAGCACCCCGAGACGCTCGGGCAGCTCGGCCAGTGGAGCCGTCAGCGTGACCCGCAGGGTCTTGCCGGCCTGCCGCTCGAGCAGTCGCCGCTTCTCCTCCACGAGCAGGATCCGTCCCTTGTCGATCACCGCCACGCGGTCGGCCAGTTCCTCGGCCTCCTCGATGTAATGGGTGGTGAGCACGATGGTCGTGCCGCGCCCCTGCAAGCGCCGCACGTAGGCCCAGAGCCCCTGCCGCAGCTTCACGTCCACGCCGGCGGTGGGCTCGTCGAGGAACAGGATTCGCGGCTCGTGGACGAGAGCCTTCCCGATGAGGAGGCGCCGCTTCATGCCTCCGGACAGCGATCGGGTGTTGGCGTGCCGCTTTTCGCCCAGGTCGAGGGCCTCGAGGATCTCCTCCAGTCGCTCGTCCGGAAGCCTCACGCCGAAGTATCCGGCCTGGATCCGGAGGGTCTCCTCCACCGTGAAGAACGGGTCGAAGTTGATCTCCTGGGGGACGAGGCCGATGGCGCGGCGGGTGAAGCGGTAGTCGGCGACCACGTCCCGCCCCAGCACGGTCGCGTCCCCGGAGGTGGCCCGGACGATCCCTGCGACGATGCTGATGAGCGTGGTCTTGCCGGCGCCGTTGGGACCGAGCAGCGCGAGGATCTCCCCCGCCTGGACGTCGAGGTCCACCCGGTCGAGGGCGGTGAACTCACCGTAGCGCTTGGTGAGGCTTCGCAGACGGACGACCGGCGCGGGCACGGGGGGCAGTGTAACTGGTAAGGTCGGCGCGTGGGGCGGCGAGCCATCCGCGTGGACGAACCCGGCCGCTGGGTATTCAATCGGCTGGCGACCGACTATCGCGAGCGCCCCGGGTATCCGGCGTCCCTCGTCGACCGGCTTGCAGCGCTGGCGGGCGCGCGGGGGCGCGTCGTGGACCTGGGCGCGGGCACCGGCCTCCTCGCGCTTCCCCTGGCCGCGCGCGGACTCCCCGTTGCCGCCGTGGAGCCGGCCGAGGCGATGCTCGAGCTGCTCCGTCGGCGCGTGGCCGGGCTGGCAGTGGAGGTGGTCCACGCCGCCGCCGAGCACACCGGCCTCCCCGCCGCCGGGGCGAGCCTCGCGATCCTCGCCGACGCCCTCCAGTGGGTCGAGCCCGGATCGGCCGGCCTGGAAGTGGCGCGACTGCTCGCGCCGGGAGGAGCGGTCGCGGTGGTCGAGCCGCGCCTCGGCGGCTCCCCCTTCGCCGACGGCGTGGTGGAACTCCTCGCCGAGGCCAACCCACGCGCGCGCCCCCGCCCGGACGGACGGACCAGGCAGTTCCTCGACGCCGCCGGGGTGCGAGGGCGAACCGTCGAGACCTTCGTGCACGAGGAGACCCTGGACTCGCCGCGCCTCGCGGCGGTGCTGCGATCGCTCTCGCTGGTCGGTCCCGCGCTCGGGCCGGGTCGGCTCGCCTTGCTCCTCGCGGCCGCGCAGGCCCTGGCGGATCGCCTGGGCGGCGCTGCCTGGACGCGGGAGATCCGGCTCACCTGGGGCCGAGCCCCCTGAGCACCGCCGACCGGGCGCGCCAGGCGGCGAGCGCCTCCCGCGCCGCGCCTCTCGCCTGCGCCAGGTGCGCGCGGATGGGCTGGTCGAGCCGGCGGTCGAGGAAGCGGTGGGCGCTCCAGACCTCGGCTGGCTCGAAACCGCGCGCGAGCTTGTGATCCCCGCCGGCGCCCCCCTCGAAGACCCGCCTGCCGAGCCGGATGCACTCCTCGATGGAGTGGTAGAGCGCCACGTTGAAATGCAGGAATGGGTGCTCCTCGATGGCGCCCCAGTAGCGGCCGTAGAGCCGCTCGGTGGAGGCCACGTTGAAGGCCATGGCCACGAGCCGCCCGTCCTTCCTGGCCTCGACGACCTCCAGCAGGCCGGGCATGGTCCTGAGCACCCGCTCGAAGAACGCTCGGTCGAGGAACCGCATCCCCCATTCCATCCGGGAGATCGAATGGGCATGGAGCCTGGCCACCTCGAGCGCCCAGCTCTCCGGCGCCCCGGCCAGCTCTTCGCCCCGGACCGTCCGGATGGCGATTCCCTGGGCCGCCGGCGCGGCCCGCTCCCTGCGTATGGCGTTGCGCCGCTTGGCCGTGAACCGGGAGAGGAACTCCTCGAAGGATGCGTAGCCTGGATTCGTCCAGTGGTACTGGAAGTCGATCCGCAGCGCGAAGCCCGCCTCTTCCATTTCCAGCGCGTCCTCCTCGGGAAGATGAAGGGCGTGGATCGAGTGGATCCCCTGGGCGGCGCAGAGATCGTGGAGCGCGCCGGCAGCGGCGCGGGCCACCCCGGCCCGATCCTCGCCAGGCGCGACGAGCAACCGCCTGCCCGTCGCGGGCGTGAAGGGAACCCCGATCACCAGCTTCGGGTAGTACGGGATCCCGGCCCGCTCGGCGGCGGCGGCCCACTGCCAGTCACGGCCGAAGTCCCCGTGGGAGTCTCGCTTGACCCATCCCGGCATGGCCGCGATCAGCCGTCCGTGGCGCCGGACGAGGAGATGGCGCCCCGACCAGCCCGTCTCGGGCGACGCGGCCCCCGACTGCTCGAGGGCGTCGAGCCAGGCGTGCGACAGGAAGGGGGTGACCCTCTCGGGTTCGTGAGCCCAGAGCCGATCCCACTCCAGGGCGGGAACGTCGGAGAGGGTGGAGCGCACCTGGATCTCGAGCGTGGACAAGGGGAGAGGACATAGCTTTACGGCGTCGCCGTGTCCTGCTACTCGCTGGACATGCGCCTTTCCCGCCCAGGCTGGATTGCCCTGGCCCTCGCCGCCATCCCCGTGCCTGGGGCGGCTTGGATCTACCCCGAGCACCGGAACATCGCGGTCGCCGCGGTCCAGAAGTTGCCGCCCGGGGACCGTGCTGCGCTCGACGTCCTCTGGGATGCGGCCCGGCAGGCCCTCCCGGCCAGGCTATGTCCGAAGCTGAGCGAGGGGGACCAGGGGCTCGCTCCGAAGTGCATCGACTTCGCTGCGCTCCCCGCCATTTCCTCCGACCACTCTTGCAGCCCCAAGGAGGTCGCCGAGGGTGTTCTTCCCAGCAACTGGATCCTGAACGTGGCGCGGGTCGCCGCCGAGACGCAGGCCAACCTCGACAAGGCGCGCGACCGGGACCAGTCCCTGAACGCCATCGCCACGTCCAACCTGGCCCTCCAGGCCGCCGACCCGGCGTACGTGAGCCGCGCCGGGGCCAACAACGCGCACTTCCTGCTCCCCCGCGTCGACAACGACGCGGCCTCCTACGCTCTCGGCGCCGTGAAGGAGGGCGCGCCCCTCAACGCCATGGGGCTTTACCTGCAGTATCACATGGCGGCGCTCGAGCTCGCCCAGCGCTACGCCACGCAGCCACCGCCCCCGGCCGATCGGCCCGCCGCCGCCCTTCGCATCCTGGTGCTGGAGGGCTTCGCGCTGCACTGGATCGAGGACGCCTACG
>Ga0209253_10004911_pt1 | contig 11619 bp, 6 predicted proteins | sample FrelakmetBRP12BR_FD_187145 | JGI IMG/M metagenome (GOLD analysis project Ga0209253, IMG submission 187145) | Freshwater lake sediment microbial communities from the University of Notre Dame, USA, for methane emissions studies - BRP12 BR (SPAdes)... | ecosystem: Environmental > Aquatic >...
AAATCCACCAAGACCCTCCTCGAGCACAAGCTCGAAACGAACGGCTCCATCCACTGGAACCCCTGTCTCTATTCGCCGCCGCACACTTGGACGCACACCTCGGATTGGGAGAACCCGCCCTACGTCGAAGTGACGGGGCCGCTTTTCTACTCCATCCGGATCGCCGCTCCGCTTCCCTTCTATCCGCAGGCCTTGTGCAGCGTGACTTACCATTTCTATGCGAATGTGCCCTATATCCTCGTCCAGACAACGATCGACATCACCGAGAACATGTTCGTCCAGGCGCTCCGGAACGGAGAGATCGTCTTCAACAAGAAGGTGTTCAAAAACGCCGCCTTTAAAACCATGGACGGCCGGGTCGAAACGATCGACCTCCAGCGCACCCGGATGCATCCCGACCACGTGGTCACCCTCCGCCCGGACACACCCTGGGTCACATTCTATAGCCAGGAAAAGGGCGTCGCCTTCGCCAATCTCTTCCTGGACCTGGCCATGACCAACGTCGAGGGCGGCGAAGCCTCGACCGAACAGCCCTTCATCTATATTCAGAACGGGCCCTGGTACTATTTGGCTCGAGGATTGGTCTATTCATTCGGCACCAATAACCAGGTCCGGATGCTACCGGTGCGCAAAGGCAGCGTCTACGCCGAGCGGCTCGCCTTTTATCCCTTTTCATTCAAAAAAGATCATGGGTATTCCGCCCAGGCGGATGCGCTCTTCAATATGCTCAAACACCCCTTGAGCGTCATGGAATCGATCGAGACCTACGCCGAAAACCCAGAAGGATGGGTGACCCCCATCCTGACCGAGCCCTTCGAGGAGGGAGTCGAGCAGGCTATCGGAGGAAAGAAGAAAAAGAAATGATCTGGAGAAGATAGGATGTACGCCATCGGGATAGATTCGGGGACGCAGGGGACGAAGGCTCTCATCATCGATTTCAAAGGCAAGGTGCGCGGCCGGGGCTATGCGCCGCATCGATCGATCCCGAACCTTAGGCCGGGCGAGAGCGAGCAGGATCCGCAGGTCTGGGTGGAGGCGACACAGAAAGCATTAGCCGCCGCCCTCTCTGAAGCGAAGGTCAACCCCAAGAAAATCGTATCTCTCGGCATCTCAGGCCAGCAGCATGGCTTTGTCCCCCTGGATAAGAGCGGCCGCCCGGTCCGTCCGGCCAAGCTCTGGAATGACACCTCGACCATCGCCGAAACCGAATTCCTCATCGAAAAGCTGGGCGGCAAGCAGAGCTATATTAAGAAACTCGGCATCAGCCTGGCTGTCGGTTTTACGGCCTCTAAAATCCTCTGGCTCAAACGAAAAGAGCCGAAAAACTACGAATGGACAAAAACCGTCCTCCTCCCCCACAACTATCTCAATTTCTGGCTAACTGGGAAGGCGGCGATGGAATTCGGAGACGCATCCGGGACCGGTCTGATGGACATCCGCCGTCGTGTCTGGCACCGCGAAGCGGTCGCGGCCGTCGACCCAGGCCTTGAAGCCAAACTTCCGCCTCTCTGTCATCCGGCCGAGCCTCTTGGCCGTATCAAAAAGCAGGTGGCTTCGCGGTACGGGATGGGACGGGTCCTCGTCTCAAGCGGCGGAGGCGACAACATGATGGGGGCCGTCGGCACGGGAAATGTCTACCCCGGCATCTGCACGGCAAGCCTGGGGACATCAGGGACGATATATTCTTACTTCCCGAAGCCGTTTGTCGACCCGGAGGGCGAGATCGCCGCCTTCTGCGATTCCACAGGCGGCTGGCTTCCCTTGCTCTGCACCATGAACGTCACCAACACCACGGAATTTATAAAATCGATGCACGGCCTCTCCAACCAGGAACTGGAAACACTGGCCTCCCGGGCTCCGGCCGGTGCGAATCACCTCGTTTTCCTGCCCTTCATCGACGGCGAAAGGGTCCCCGTCCTTCCCTTCTCCTCCGGGGTTCTTTTCGGCCTGGACAAGCGGACCTTCAACGCCGCCCACATCGCCAGGGCCGTTATGGAAGGGACCATCCTCAACCTAGGTTACGGCTTTTCCCGGATGCGGTCTCTCGGACTCCGACCGTCTGAGATCCGGGCGACAGGAGGCGGCGCCAAAAGCCGGCTGTGGCTCCAGATTGTCGCCGACATCCTTAAAACCCCGGTTGTGACACTGGCCGAGCAGGAAGCGGCTGCCTTCGGGGCGGCCCTCCAATCCGTCTGGACCTATGAGAGGGAGAAGGGTGGAAGCGTCGCCATTGCCGACATTGTCCGGGAAAGGGTCAAGACGGCCAGGACGAGATTCGAGCCGGAAAAGAAAAACTCGGCGCTCTACGAATCGCTCCAGGAAAGGTTCAATTCCCTTTGGAGGACCTTGGAGGAAAAATTCAAAGCCCATCGGGAGGTTGGTATCTAGGGCTGCCAAACACGCGGAACAGATTCCTGGATTCAGCTCCAGCCCATTTCGTACCCGGCTTCATACATGGCGACTATGTTCTCGACCGGGGTAATGGGCTGGATGTTGTGGCAGGGCGCCAAGATATAACCTCCGCCTTTCCCGAGGATTTCAAGGTTTTCCCGGACCTCCCGGATGACGTCCTCCCGGCTTCCAAAAGGAAGGGTATTCTGGTTATCCATGGCGCCGTGGAATACAAGCCGGTCTCCAAACTCCCTTTTGAGCTCGGCCCGGTCGAGACCTGTGTTCCACCACTGGATCGGGTTGAGCAGGTCGATGCCCGCCGCCACCATATCAGGGACGATTCGCCGGACATTGCCGTCGTTGTGATGAAATACATAGACGCCCGCGCCGTGGGCCAAGTCGATGATCCTCTTCATCCCCGGCAGAAGGAATTCCCGGATGTGGGCCGGCGAAATCATCAGGTCCGTTTGCCCGCCCATGTCTTCGGCCACGTAGGTCAGCATGACTTTGCCCGGTATCTGCTCATAGATGCGGACCGTATTCTCGTAGGCTAGGTCGAAAAGCTTCTCCAGGCAGTAGCGGACGATATCAGGACGCTCAATCATATCGACGAAGGCCTGCTCCTGGCCGCGGAGGTACTTGTAGGTCAGGAATGGCTCGGAGCCTCCTCCCCGGATGGGATACATCTCTCTTCCCCTGATCTGGCCGAGGATCCCGCTATAGTCCCACCAATCCGGATCAGGCCACTGATAATGGCGTTTGATTTCCTCGACCGAATTAAGCGCGGCCAGGGGAGAATGGACACACTCCACATAGGCCCCGCTCACGTAGTTCATCGTCTTGAATTTGCAGCCGAAGACATCTGTGCGCCGCGGAAGCCGGGGGCCTTTATATTCGGGCTTCAGCTTGACGACATAATCGACGTGGAGTTTGGCCAAGGCCTGGTCGATGGTCCGGCAGCCAAGGTGTTTTCGCAGGATCGCCGAGGTCTCGTCGGTCCCCCAATAGTCCATGGGCACGCGGTCGGGCTTGCGGCGCCCCAGGACCGCCAGCCAGCGTTCCCTCGGAGTCATGGTCTCTTTCGGCACGAGTTCTGATCCCTACTTAAGCCAACCTTTCAATAAAATCAGCCAGAAGATTTACCGGCCTTAATGCCGGTGGAGGTCCTTGTGCATGATCTTGCGCGTCTCCAGGAGCCGATCGTCGGCCGGAAGGTCGATCAGCCTCTGGTTCATGGCTTCGTCGTTCTCGTCCCGAAGCATCTTGGCCACATAATCAATGACACTCGGCGGAAAAACGCCATCCCGTTCGTACAGCTCCCGCTTTTCCTGGAGAATCCGGCTGGACTCGATACAGCTTCGAGGGAGCGTGGGCAGCCTCCGGAGCAGAGCCTGGTCGGTAAAAATATTGCCTTGGACATAGAGCTTTTCCGCCATCTCAAGGGGCAGGTTTTTCTTGAACAGTGAATCGTCCTCGCGGAACGACCAATCGGCCGCCATCACGATCCCGGCCATTAGGAGATGGATGATGGCGCTTCCATCGGGGCTTCGGAGCTCGACCGTCTGCCGGCCCTGGAAATCGGAGAAGGCGGCCGTCTCCTGGGGGTTGAGCCGCTTGGCCAAATGCCTGAGGTTGGCCCAGCCCAAGGGGACGCGGATCATCGAGCTCCGGTTGAGGTCGCTCCAGCAGATGCGTGTCGGCGCCTCTTGGTTGGGGACCAGCCTCAGGTAGGCGGACGAAACCGTGTTTCCGAAAGCCGTCAGGGAATCCGCATAGGTGCAGAGCCCCCCGATCAGGCGCCGCGCCGGGACCGAGAGCTTCCCCTCCTCATCGATCATGATATTTTTCCCGTTCTTAATAAGTTCCATATGAAAATGGAGGCCGTTACCGGCGATCCCCTCTTCGATTTTGGGGGTGAATGTGGCCACGCAACCGTACTTGTAGGCGATGTTCCGGATGAGCCAGCGGCCCAGAACAAGGGCGTCGGCCATCTCCTCGGCGGGCCGGGAAGCGTACTCGACCTCGAGCTGTTCCGCCTGTTTGCTCCGGATCTCCTCAAGGTCCGAGCGGACGCTTTCGACGAAACCGACCTCACTGTGGGCATATTTGACCGCGCCGGTGATCTGGGTGATCGAACGGATCATCTCGTTCAAGATCTGACCGCTCTTGATATAGGGGGCGGCGGAATGGTAGCCGTGCTGTTTTTGGGCTGGAAAGAGGTTGGGGTTGCGGTCGGTGAGCAGGAAGAACTCGATCTCTCCCAGTGTTTGGAACTCCAGCCCGGAATTCCGGCGGAAGACCTGACAGGCCTTGGTCAGGATGCTGTCCAGGGCGAACGGGGCAAGGTCGCCATCCTTGGTCAGGTAGCGGCAGATAAAGTCGAGACTGCCCTCGTCAAAGGGGTTGAGGAACGCCGTCCTGTAAACAGGTACGACATAGAGGTCGGAGAGTGAAGTATCCACCATCCCCTTGAAAAGCTGGGATCCGTCCACCCTCTCCCCTTCGGCGAGGATAGTCTCTACCTGAGAGGGATTGGCCACGGGGAGCTTCAGTTCTTTGAGCTTGCCGTCCAAAGCGGTGTAATGGAAGGTTATTCGTTCGATGTGCTTGTCGTCGATCACTTTCAGGAAGTCGGAGCGAGTGAAGTCATGGGGATACTTATCAAGAAGGACCGAAAGAGGATTGGCCAGGGCGTAAGTAAAAGTATTCTTGGACACGGGACAACCTCCTTGGGTCGAAAGTCTTGGCTTTTTGGGCATTCCGGCCAGATATGCGTTGTTGAGTCCATATTTTACGGAATATGGGGGGACTTTGCAACACAACGCCCCGGGAGGGAGCAGTTGGCCGTCCCTTAGCCCGTTATCACTTGTACAAGAGATAGGGTTTTCGCGCCTCGGCGAAAGCTTTGAGACCAGAGTCGTAGCTCTTTATGATCTCGGCGACCTCAAGGCCCTTTTCCAGCCCCTCCCTGACTTTCGCCGTTCCCATGACCTTGTCAAAATAGTCCGCATGGAACTGGAACTTGTCCGGGTACATCTCCCGGATCGTCTTGACGATATGCAGAGCCGTCGCAAAGGGACGGTAGGAATTCCGGTCGGTCACGTGGACTTGAGCCCCACCGCACGGCTCGCCGGCAAATTTTGAAAAGCTCGGGGTAAACCAGGCCTCCCGGAAAGTGACGCCCGGCAGCCCGAGTCCATTGAGCTTCCGAGCAAGCTCGAAACCGTCGACCCAGGGCGCCCCGAATAGTTCAAAAGGCCTTGTCGTCCCCCTCCCCTCTGAGACGTTCGTCCCCTCCAGACACACTTGTCCCGGATAGACCGTCGCCGTTTCGAGAGTGGGCATGTTCGGAGAAGGAATGACCCAGGGCAGCCCGGTCTCATCAAACCACATCTCCCGTCGCCAGCCCTGCATCGGCACGACCGTCAAGTCAGCTTTTTTCTCGAGGAAGCGGTCATTGATCATCAGGGCCAGCTCCCCGGTTGTCATTCCGTGCCTCTCCGGGATCGGATAAAGACCGATGAACGAGCTGAATTCCGGATACTCGAGCACCGGCCCCTCTATGATCAGGCCGTTGATGGGGTTCGGCCGGTCAAGCACGATGAAGGCTACTCCGCTCTGCGCGGCCGCCTGCATCGCGTAGGCCATCGTAGCCGCATAGGTATAGACTCGTGTCCCGACGTCCTGGATGTCAAAGACCAAGACATCAATGTCCTTCATCATCGTCCCTTCGGGAATCTTCCCCTGGCCTTTTGCGTCGCCGTCAAATGAACGCATATATGCGTCCATGTCCTTGAGCATGCCGGGGTCGGGTTTTAGGGACTGCCCGTAGAGGCTAAAGACTGGGAGACGGTATTTATCATCGAAATAATAGGGGACGTACACTCCGCCCTGGACATTTCCCCTGATGCCGTGCTCTGGACCGTAAAGTGCGACCAGCTCGACTTGTCCTGAGCCCAGCAGAAGGTCGATATCGCTCCTGAGGCGGCCATCCAGACCGGTCGGGTTGGTGATGAGCCCGACCCTCTTCTCCATGACCAGGTCGAGACGGCTCTCGAGAAGGACTTCGATGCCCAGCTTGACCGGACCCGCAGACATCTGAGCCTGTTCAGGAACTGATTTTTTTGGCCCGCAGGAAAATGCCACAGTCACTGCCGCCAAAAGGAAAAGAGCCGGGAGCAACGCCCTCAGGATTTTTCTTCGGCGATCGGCTGCACCCATCTTGACCTCGCAAACACTCAGTCTCATTTTTGAATCAGATTTTGATAAGGATATTCTTCCGGTAGAGAAGAGTCATCAGGGCCAGCCACAGCAAGACATAACAGACGGCATAGGCCAACGAACCGTTGAGCTTCCCCGCCCAGGGGACAAAAAGATACTCATAAACCCACACCAGCGGGGGGATCGGTTCCCCTCCCGTGGAAACCTTCACCAAGGCAAGCAGCTTGACCATAAGGATGGAACCGGCGTAGGCGGCGATGGCGTTCGTCCCGAAGATGAAAAATGGCGTCGCCCATCTTTTCCGCCCCAGCCAGTCGATCAAGAAATAGCACATAGCCAGAAGAAGGAGCGCCGCCCCGGCGGTAAAAAGCACAAACGTGCTCGTCCAGAGCTTCTTGTTGATCGGAAAATAAGGATGAAGGAACAGCCCGAGCGCGGTAAGCGCCACGCCCGCGGCGGACAGCCCTGCCGTTTTCGTTGCCGCTCCCCGCTTCATTCGGAGCCAGTCGCCCGCAAGCGTTCCCAGGACCGCCGTCGCGATCGCCGGGAAAGTGCTCAGGATGCCCTCCGGGTCGAACGTCGGCTCATAGAGATGGCCGGCCAGAAGCTTCATGTCAATATAGCCCGCCAGGTTGCCGTTGTAGTCGAGGACGCCCGCGCCGTAGCCGGGCACGGGCACAAGCTTCATCACCGCCCAGTATCCCGCTAAAATCAATAGGCCGACGGCCAGCCTGTCCCTAACCCCCACATGGAGGTAGAGAAGCGCGGCAAAGAGGTAGCAAAGGGCGATCCGCTGCAGCACTCCGGGGATGCGAACCCCGGCGAAATCAAAATGCGGGAAAAGTCGGAGCAACATGCCGAGGGCGAATATGAGGACGCTCCTCCTGAAGATCTTGAGATGGAGATCGACTTTGCCGACTCCCTCGTCCTTTTTCCGGGACAGCGCGAAGGAGATCGAGACGCCGACGATGAAGACGAAGAATGGGAAGACGAGGTCGGCAGGGGTCCAGCCGTGCCATTCGGCGTGGCCGAGGGGAGGATAGATAAATTGCCAGCTTCCGGGGCTATTGACCAGGATCATGCCGGCAATAGTCAGACCGCGAAAAGCGTCAAGCGAGGCCAGCCTTTGACCGGGCACCGAGTCTTATCCGGCCCGCTTGAGGACAATCACGGTCATGTCGTCAAAAGGCTCCACACCCGCCGTAAACGAAGACAGATCAGAGCAGACCTTCCCGACGATCTCCGAGGCCGGCTTCTTCGTGTTTTTCTTCAGCAGACTAATCAGGTTCTCCTCGCCGAACTCACTGTTGTCCTTGTCCCGGGCATCCGTAATCCCGTCGGTGTACAGGACGGCCATGTCGCCCTTGGCCAGGGTAATCTGGTTGACCTCATAGCTGACGGATGGGAACATCCCCAAGCAGAATCCCGTGGGGTCGAGACGGGTGACCGCGCTGTCCTTGGCAATCACGATCGGCGGGTTATGGCCGGCGTTGATATAGCGGAGCACTCCCGTCCCCATGTCCAATTCGCAGAAAAAGAAAGTGATGAACCGGTTGGAGGACGAGCTGCTGTGGACAAAATCGTTGAGCTTCACCGCCATCTTCTCAAGCCGCAGCTGCGGACCGACCTCGGCGATGAGGGCGGCCCGGAGCGAGGCCATGAGCAGCGCCGCGCTCATGCCCTTTCCCGAGACATCGGCGATGATGACGGCCAGACGTGAGGGGTCGATGGAGATGAAATCATAGTAGTCGCCGCCCACCTGATTGCAGGGGATATTCCTCCCGGCAATATCAAAATGCTCGCAAGGCGGGTTTTTCTTGGGGAGAAAGTCCTTCTGGATTTGAGCGGCCAGGGCCAGCTCTTTCTTGAACTTCTCGATCTCGATCGCCTGCTCGATGGTCCTGGCGTTTTCGATCTTGACCGCGGCCAGGTTGGAGAGCAGGGTCATCAGCCTCAGGTCCTCCTCGCCGAACTGGTCAAGCAGCGAGATGCGGTCGGCATAGATCACGCCGATGATCTCCCTGTTGTTCCAGAGCGGCACGCACATGGCGCTGTGGATATTGGACTTGATGACGCTGTCTTTCATCCTCAGCCGGTCGTCGGTCTGGGCATCGGCGGTCAGCACCGCGGAGTGGTTGTCCAATACGAGGTTGATGACGCTCTGGCTGACCAGGATCTTCTGGCGCAGGAGGTTCTTGTTGTTGATCCTCGGCACCTTGGCGATCATCTGGGGCGGATTTCCTTCCTTGAGCATCAGGACCCCCCGGTCCATGGGCAGATACTCGGAGATGAGGTCCATGATCCGCTCCAGCAGCTCATGGAGCGGCTGGTGGAGGACGAGCGCTTTGCTGACCTCGTTGAGGACCGCCATGGACTTATAGTCCGACTTGATCTTGATGAAGTCAGCCGGGGTGGCGAGCGATTGGATGGTCGTGTCGATATCCTGCTTTCTGATAATATCCTTGATCGGGATCATGGTGTTGATGTTGCGGGCGGGATGGACGACCTCGGTCACCTCGACATTGCTCGACAGCTCCTTGTCATAGATGATCCGCGTCGACCCGACCAGGATCTCATCCCCTCTCTTCAGCTCAATCTCTCCCTGGACCTTTTTGCCGTTGAGGAAGGTGCCGTTCTTGCTGCCATTATCCCGGACGTAGTACCCGCCGTCCGAGGGCGTAACGGCGACATGATGGCCGGAGGAGAAGGGATCGGGAAGCGCCAGGTCGTTATCATCGGACCGTCCGATTAAAGTCCTCTCCCGTTTGAGCGTGTACCAAAACGAATCCCCTTTTTTGGGATAGATAAATAATCTCGGCATTTCGAACCCTAGGCGAATTATACTATTGGAGCCGGCGGGACTTCAAGTGATAACTGTATTTTCTGTGGGCCTGAGCATTTTTCGGCTGATCTTGGGCTTCTCCTCGGACCCGGCGTCCTCGACAGAAGGAGGAAGGTCTACGTTCCTTGAGAGTTCTTAAGGATCTTTTGAAAGGCCCGCTGTCTCTCCGCAGGAGACGAGTCCTCGACCAAGGGAATGATAAGGTCCCGCATATCCTTTTTCAGGGTGTTGTCGAGCAACTCGATCGCGTAGGCGATGGAATTTCTGGTTCCGGTTTCAATGTTTTGATAGGCCTTGCGGATCTCTTCCTGGGGATAAAAAAGACCGAGCATCTTGAAGATATCGGAGAAAAGGACCTTGAGGTCCCGTTCCATTCGGCGCCGAGCAGCCTCACTGTCCTCCCCGGGCCCGAGTTCTTGAAGGTCGAGGAACGCCCGGCAGTATTTTAGAACGAGTGCTAAGGTTTTTCTCTTGGCCAGCCGGCCCGGCAGCTGGACGTCCCCTTTTTCCGTCCGGATACGGTCCAGGGCGTCGATGATTTCCGGGTCCAACTCCCCACCTCCCTGGTCCAGTTCTTCCGCCAGAGCGAACACCGCCTCCGGCGTTCCGAGGCGGGCCAAGGTTTCAACCAACGCCTTTCTCAAATTCAAGTCCTGGCGCCCGTCCTTGAGATTTTCTTCCAGAGCGTGCATGGCGGTCTGACCATATTTATGAAGGGCGCTGATGGCATCTTCCCGGGTTGTCGGATTGATCAGCCTGCGAATGATTGCAGGAATGCAATTTTTTTTCTTGAGCCTGGCCGCGCTTTTCAGGGCATAGCAGGAGACATCAGGAGAGTGGTCATCTATCAACGCCTCCAGGCGATCGGTCATCGGCGCATCGGGACTCATCAACCCGATCGCCTTGGCCAGTTCCATCTTTTCAACCTCGGATTTCTGGCTTTCCGCCATCACGCTTTCCGCATGCCGTCCTATCAGCTCCTGATGAGCATCCAGGGACATGGTTTCCCGGATATCCGCGACGAGGTCTTCCTGGCGGATGTCCTCGGCCCCTTCCGGAAATCCTCCGGCCCCCTCGGCGTTGAACAGATCACTGAGCGACGAAATTCTCACTTCCCCGGCTTTTTCGGAAATCATGTTTTTGATTTCCGGCGAGAGTTTATCCTGCTGCAGGAGGTCAAAAACATGCATGGCGTAAAGAACCGAACTTCGATTCCGGCTTTCCATGGCATCGAATATCTCCTTGGCGGAATCGACGTCAAGCTGTTCCATCACGCTCCGGTCAACCCGGTCCCATTTCATTTTGATGCTTCTGTTGATGGCCGTGACATATTCCTTGCCGATTTTCAGGCTGAACACCGCCCACGGGACCAGGAAGATGATGACAACCAAGCTGAGGTTTTTCGCCAAACCGGGGTTGAAAGCCGGAGTGAAACCTTCGACTTCCTTGTTGAGCAGAAGGCCGAACGCCAGGAGGATGAGGGCCGCCGCGACCTTCGCCACCCGGCTGAGGAACATGTCGATGAACGGCTTGGCCTTGAATTTCAAATCCGAGGCCACCGGGATGTAGAGAATCTCCCTGATTGTTTGATTGAGGGAGAAGGCCAGGCTTTCGTCGCTGCCTTTGATGAAAATCGCCGGAAGCAGGGTAAAAGGAGCTATCAAGACCACGATCGAACAGAGCAGGAGGACGACCGGGGTCAGGAGGACCGTGAGTTTTACACCGAGCTTTTTTATAAGATTACCCGTCAAAAACGCGTTTAGGAACAAGGCAAGTACAGTCAGCCCGGCGAAAAAGAAGCCAAAAAAGGTCTGTATGTCCTTGCGATTATTATTGAAGTGCGCGTGCGTCGCCGAAAAGAACTGGAATTCAATAAGGGTGGATACAATGATGCCGATGGCGACGACCGCGGCGATCAGGGTGAGGTAGGAATTCTTGCGGACGGAATTGTAGCTGTCTCTAAAACCGACTTTGGGCGCCTCCGGCTGGCCCTTTCCGGGTAGAGCCGGTTTGGCAGTCGACGGAAGTCTTTGCCGGTCCCGGAAAACGGCCTTCACCACGAAAACACAGGCCAGGAGGAGGCCGCAGGCCAGAGGGAGGAGCAGTCCGGCCAGGTTTGCCCGGGTCAGAATGCCGGCCATCAATCCCCCGAGAATTCCGCCCAG
>Ga0209253_10004912_pt1 | contig 11616 bp, 5 predicted proteins | sample FrelakmetBRP12BR_FD_187145 | JGI IMG/M metagenome (GOLD analysis project Ga0209253, IMG submission 187145) | Freshwater lake sediment microbial communities from the University of Notre Dame, USA, for methane emissions studies - BRP12 BR (SPAdes)... | ecosystem: Environmental > Aquatic >...
TAAAGCCCTGACGGTATTGATCCATAGCCTCCATCGCGATTCCCGCACCCCGGGCCACCGTCGTGAGCGGGTCCTTTTCCACGTGAACGGGAAGCCTCAGGGTCCTGCCCAACAGGTCTCCCAGCCCGCGGAGAAGGGCACCGCCTCCGGCAAGCCAGACCCCGTTCTGGCAAACATCCGCCGCCAGCTCGGGCGGGGTCTTCTCGAAGGCCCGTCTTACGCTCTCCAGAATGACGCCGATGGGCTCCCTGAGCGCCTCCCTTACCTCCGCATCAGTGACCCTGAAGGGTCTCGGGATGCCGGTGAGGATCTCCTTGCCGCTCGCCTCGGTGAAAAGCGGCTCCGGCGGCGGTGACGCAGAGCCGATCCTCAGTTTGATCCGTTCCGCCTCGTTCTGGCCGATGGCGATCTGATGGTGCTGCTGGATGTAGCGGATGATCGCCTCGTCAGCCTCGTCTCCGGCAACGCGCACCGACTCGGCATAAGCCACCGCCGACAATGATATGACGGCCACCTCAGTCGTGCCGCCCCCGATATCCACCACCATGTTACCCACCGGTTTGTCGATGGGCAACCCGGCACCGATGGCCGCCGCCATGGGCTCTTCAATAAGGAAGACTTGGCGGGCGCCGGCCTGCTCGGCGGACTCGATCACCGCCCGCTTCTCCACTTGGGTAATGCCGGTGGGAACCGCCACGATGAGACGAGGTCTGAACAGGCGAGCGTGTTGGTAAGCCTTCCTAAGGAAGTACTTGATCATGGTGCTGGTGACTTCGAAATCAGCGATGACCCCGTCTTTCATGGGGCGGATGGCCGCGATCTGTTGGGGAGTTCTGCCGAGGAAGTCCTTGGCTTCCCTGCCCACGGCGATCACTTGCCCGTTCTTGCGGCTAAGGGCAACGACAGAAGGCTCGTTGAGCACGATCCCCTCGCCCTTCATGTAGATGAGGGTGTTGGCCGTGCCGAGATCCATAGCCAAATCCTTGGAAAAGATTCCCGTTATTCTGCTGAAGAGCTTCATAGCACTCCACATCACCGGCTCGCGCCCCCGTGGCGGATGCATCACGAACTACGGTGGGCGAGGGCCTGAAAAGCCCGAGTCCACAATTCACGCGAGGTAGCCGCATCCTGCGGAAAGAGGGCAAATCCGAAGCGCGCCTGCAGGCGAGGCAAACCGCTCATCTGATCCAGAACCTCTTGCTGCACCCCTACCACCATGGCCTTGAGGTGACCGTGAATCTGCGCCGGGGTTTCCTCCTCGAAAAGGATGGCGAAGCGTCCCGGCTCAAGACAACCCATTAGCTGTCGCCGCCTTAGTCCCTGAAGGAGAATGGCCGAGATGCGCTGATGGAGCGGCGCGAGGTCGGGTAATGCCACCCTGGTGTTCAGACTATCCAGATCGTCAATGGCGAGGATCGCCAGACCCAGGTGGGTCCCGGCCTTATGGCATCGTTCCAGGCGTTTGCTCAGTACCCGGTCGAAGGCGTCCAGGTTGCAGACCTCAGTCACGGGGTCCAAGTTGCGCACCAGGGCAAGCTCGCGACGCAGGGTAAAATTTTGGAGCACTAGGGTGGCCCGCCTCACCACCGAGATGATGGCGCCAAGCTCCTCCTTGCCCCACGCGGACTCGATACGACGGAAAAAGGCGATAACACCCGCCACCTCGTCGGGGTTCCAGGCGAGGGGCATACCGATCAGCGAGCCAAGCTCCCCGATCCCATCGGTGGGGCTGAAAAGATAGGGAAGCCGGGCGCGAGACCGAAACTTAGGAACGATGAGGGATTTGCGATTCTGGTAAATCCAGCCGATCAGTCCCTGGTCCACGGGTTGGGAGCTCTGGAGCAGTCCGGGCGGCACCTTCCCGGAGACGGCCACAGGCTGCAAGAACTTCCCGTCTTTGATGGGGAGCGTCACCACCCCCGCCTCGGCGTTGAGGTATGCACACCCCTGCTCCAGCAGTCGGCCGAGATAGGGAATCGGGTCGAGGGTATCGGCGGGAAGGGCGTCGGTGCGATGCCACATGGTTATGAGCTGCCGGAGTTGCTGGTGGTGCCTGTTTGCCCGTTCGGCACCCAGGATATTCTCGATGACCGTGGCGAACCCATGGAGGAGCTTTTGCTCCTTGGTGGTGAAGACATACTGACGCTTGCTATCCACGGAGAGAACACCCTTGCTCGCCGGCAACGGTACGGCCACGAACGACTTGATGTTCTCGTCGCTCCGGTAGTAGGGGACGGTCTTGCCGTCTCGATCAAAGTGGTCGACGGCAATTGCCTGATTGTTCTTGGCAACCCAGCTGATGAGCCCCCCGTCTTCAAGCGAGAACTGAGCATCGGTGACGAGATGTTTACTCAGGCTGTGGGAGGTTTTCAAGGTGAGGACCTGCTGGTGCTCGTCCCAGAGGAAGAGCGCCGCGGTAAATGCATCCAGGCAGTTACTCAGCAGAGCGATGATGTCACTGAAGTCTCGGTCACCTGGCATCGTTACCTGCACGGGGATGCATAGGTGGAAGGATTCGTTGCGCAAGCACACCATGGAGTGTGCACGACGCGTTCAAGGATTGTTAGTTGTTTCCATGTGTTACCTGGCCACTCTGCAACTTCGTCCCATGAATAGCCTATTTCTCTCATCGTGTCAACCGTATTTCCTCGAAGAACCGCTCGGTTTCAAGATCTCTAGCGGGTAGTTGAAGAGCGTCGCGCTTGTTGCGCAAGGGCTGTCAGTGGAAACCTTGAACCATAGGCAAGAGGAGAGTTCTGCCATAATCGGGTCCAGCATTCCCGGACCAGGCCCAACCTTGCCAAACACCGGGAAATGCGATAAGGAGAAGGCGGAGGAGGGCGCCATGGCGACCATCCGCGTCATGCCGGAGACACTGGCTAACAAGATAGCTGCGGGCGAGGTGGTGGAGCGCCCGGCGTCGGTGGTGAAAGAACTCGTGGAGAATGCCATCGATGCCGGAGCGACCCAGATCAGCGTGGAAGTGGGGACCCCCGCCTATCGCTCCATCCGGGTGGTGGACAACGGGAGCGGCATGACTGAGGACGACGCTCTCCTTTGCCTGGAACGGCACGCCACCAGCAAGATCTTCGCAGACGCGGACCTCGGCGCTATACGGAGCCTTGGGTTCCGGGGTGAGGCCCTCCCCAGCATCGCCGCAGTGTCCCGGTTGGAGTTACGAACCAGAACGAGGGAGGCCACAGCCGGGGTCCGTCTGGTGGTGGCAGGAGGCGTCATCCGGGAGGTGTGCGAGTGCGGGGCCTCGCCAGGAACCCAGGTATGGGTCCGCGATCTCTTTTACAATCAGCCCGCTCGACGAAAGTTCCTCAAGGCCGAGCGGACCGAATTCGGGCACTTGGGGGATACCCTGCTCCGCTATGCCCTGGCCAGGCCTGAGATCCACTTTTCCCTGCGCCTCGGGAGCCAGCAGGTCCAAGAGTGGCCGGCGGCGGCAAGTCTGAGGGAGCGCCTGGCGCAGTGCTTCAAGACCCATCGTTTCCATTTCTGGGTCCCGGTCTCGTCCGGAAACGAGGACCTCCGCATCGACGGTTTTCTCAGCCCCCCGGAGTTGCACCGCGCCACGAGTCAGATGCTCTTTCTCTTCGTGAACGGCAGGCCGGTGCGGGATCGACTCCTGAACCTCGCCGTCATGGAGGCGTACCGAACCCTGCTGCCCCGGGGGCGATTCCCGCTCGGTGTCCTGTTTGTCGAGCTGCCTGTGGAGCGTGTGGACGTGAACGTGCACCCGAGCAAAGCGGAGGTTCGTTTTCAGGACGGCCGCAAACTGGTTGAGGCAGTGACTCGGGCTGCTCGCAATGCATTGACCACCGGGGAACGCCGTCGGTGGGAGCGACCTCTGGCAGCAGCTCAGGAACAACGCGCACCGGTCGGCGAGATCCAGGAACGGTTGGCGATTTCGTGGGGAGAAGGCCGGAGGGCGGAAACGGATCTCGTCCTGTCGGCGGTTCTCCTTACCCCCGCTGCCGACACCCTCGATGAACGGACAACGCCTGAAGCGGCTGGCAGGAGGGATCCACTGATTTCGGTGGAGCCGGGTTTCGGCGGTCTGACCATTATCGGCCAGTTTCTGAACACCTATCTTATCTGTGAGGCCCCCGACGGGCTCATCATCATCGATCAGCATGCGGCCCACGAACGGGTCCTTTTCGAGACCCTTCGCGTCGAGATGACCTCCGCTTCCCTTCCACGTCAGGAACTCATGCTACCCGAAACCCTGGAGCTTAGCGGGGCGGAGAGCGCGTGGTTGGCGGAGGCTCTTCCCGCGTTCGCACTGCTCGGGTTCGCAGTAGAGCCTTTCGGGTCCACCACCTTCGTGGTGCGGGCGGTCCCTGCCTCCGCTCTCCGGGAGGAGCCGCTGGCGCTTTTGCGGGATCTGGTGGTCGAGGGGTGCGCAGGGGTCGTTCAGCCCGGGGCCGACACCGTGCTGGAGAGACTGCTCCAGCTGTTGGCCTGCCGACTCGCGATCAAGGCTGGTCAGCGCCTGAAGGTCGAGGAGATAAGCTGTCTTCTCCGCCAGCTGGACGGCCTCGACCGAAGCTCCACCTGCCCCCACGGCCGCCCTCTCTGGTGGAAGCTTACGATACGAGAGGTAGAGCGCTTTTTCGGGAGGGCTTAGCAGGTTGTTGAGCAACCCTACTAGTTGGCTCTTTGGCGCAGGGGGACTGGGGCGTGAGCTGGTGAGGCAGGGTGATCTCTGCGCGGGATCAGCAGGCCGCCAGGCCGATTGGTTCGAGGGGGTCATGATCTCGAGGCACCGACTCTCAGCGAATAAACCACCGGACACAAGACCCGGGAGAGGCACAGCGAAGTCCCATGACTGATGAGCGGCCACGGGTGATCGTTCTTGTCGGTCCCACGGGGGTGGGGAAGACGAGGACGGTCCCGCAACTGGCGACGGCACTCACAGCGGAGATCATCAACGCCGATTCCATGCAGATCTACCGCTACATGGATATCGGGACCGCTAAACCCACGGAGACCGAGCGCGCCTTGGTCCGGTACCATCTCCTGGACTTGGTGGACCCCGACGAGGACTTCGATGCCTACCGCTATCGGGACCTGGGCCGCGCCGCCATTGGGGAGGTGTATCGGAGCCGTCGAACCGCCCTGGTGGTTGGAGGCACCGGTCTCTACGTGAAAGCCCTGCTTCACGGGCTCTTCGCCGGAGCCCCTAAGAGCGCTGAGGTCCGGGATCGGCTGCGGTCAGAGGCGAAGGCGATGGGCGGCATTCACCTCTTCCGTCGGCTGGCCGCGGTGGATCCCGCGACCGCAGAGCGCATCCACTCGGGTGATCTCGTGCGCATCATCCGTGCCCTCGAGGTATGGGAGTGCTCGGGAAGACCAATCTCGGCTTGGCAGCGGGAGCACGGGTTTCAGGAGCACCCGTTCCGGATCCTAAAGGTCGGCCTTTCCCTGCCCCGGCCTGAGCTCTATGCAAGGATCGACGGCCGGGTGGAGCGGATGATGGCCCAGGGTTTGCAGGAAGAAGTTGCCTGGCTCCTCAAGCGCGGATACCGGCCGGAGCTCAAGAGCATGCAGTCCCTTGGCTACCGCCACCTCGTCGGACATCTCACCGGCCGGACCAGCCTTGCGGCGGCGGTAGCGATGATGAAGCGGGATACCCGTCGCTACGCCAAACGACAGATGACCTGGTTCGGCCGGGATCCCGAGATCCACTGGGTTCAGCCGAGCGAGCGGGAAAAAATCACCAGGCTGGCCTCTGCCTTCCTGGAAGATCCGAAGGGCTGGGTGGGGGAAGACGCCTTGGGGCGCTGCGACAAAACCGTTGACAACGCCCCTTGATACCTATACATTTTGACCACTTGCCCACGTTTGGCCGCAGCCGGCGAGAGCTCGCGGCAGCGGAAAAGGCAGGTTCCGGTATGGCACTCAAGGGAAACATCGAGACCTTCTATCTTTCCAGTATCCTGCAACTCCTCTGCGGAGACAAGAAGACGGGTGTTCTCTCCATCGGTGAAGGCGATCGCCGCGTCAACATCTATCTCAAGAACGGCAGCATCGTTTACGCCGCCGGCACTCAGAAGGAGGTTCGACTCGGCTACTTGCTGCGCAGCAAGGGGATCATCTCTGCAGAAGAACTCCAGGCGGCTCTAACGCTGGCCAAACAGCGCCAGGAAAGACTTGGGAAGATCCTGGTTGAGAAGGGCTACATCTCAGCGGAGACGCTCAAGCGGTTCATTCACCAGCAGGTAAGGGAGATCCTCTATGACCTTTTCTTGTGGCAGCGAGGCGAGTTCGAGTACGTGGACAAGGATGTAGCTATCGACGAGGAATTCGCCACCGACTTCAACCACATGGAGATCATTCTCGAGGGCAGCCGTCGGGTCGACGAGTGGGCAGTTCTGAAGAAGCACATCCCCCATCCCGAGGTCGTATTCCGAATCGGTCGGAGCGTTGAACAGGGTAAGGACTCCATCAACCTGAACGCCAACGAGTGGAGGCTGCTGTCCCTGGTGGACGGAAGGCGCACGGTCCAGCAGATCATCGCCGACAGCGGCCAAGAGGAGTTTTCCGTCTGCCGGATCATGAACTCCCTGATCTCATCGGGTATCATCGAGCGGGTTGAGATGGCTACTCGCTCCGCCCCGGCGGAAAGGGACAGCGAGAGCACAGCCCTCCTGTATGTTTACCACGATGTGCTTCAAAATCTGCTAGACCTGCTGGAGCAGGTGGCCGGCTCCAATGCGGTGAACCTCCTGGAACAGGCCAAGGGGAAGGTTGCACCAGCGGTTTTGGGGGCGATGCAGCGCTACGACTTCACTAAGGATGCGAGTGCGAACGTCCGGCAGGTGTTGCTCCAGGGAGGCGCCGACTCCGCTTCTCTGGGGAGGGATGGGCTGGTCGTAGCCTGTAACGCCCTGATTCTTGCCAGCCTCCATCACGCCAAGGACGCCCTCGATGGACAAACCATGACCGCCTTTTTCCAAGGATTCCTCAATCTCCTTGCTGAGTGGCAGAAGAGGCCGGCGAGGACAGAGGTGCAGAACATGGTCCTCATAACCCTCGGCCAGACGGTGGGGCAGTTTGAGCAGGAGATGGTCAAGGGCGAAGGAACCAAGGAGAAGGGCGGCGGGATTCTCTCCTTCCTCAAGCGCCGCTAGAGCTCAGCTCAACACGCTTACGTCCTGGCTCTCTCCGCCGCTCTCCCGAAGTGATCGAAGTCTTTGCATAACTCACACATACGGCAATCACCCCGTAGGAGGAGGGGTTGCGCCTGGCGCAGATGGGTAAAGTTCGGCGCCTTTCACTACTTGCAGTCGCGTAGGGGCTCGGTTTAGCCCTGCCCGAGAACGCTGCCTCATTCTCGTTTAAGGGGGACGAACACTGCCCCTAAAGGTTTCCGCATCGAGATCCCTCCTCCTTGGTCTTTCCGAGCTTTGATCTTCGGGTTGTTCTCACTGGTTCAAGTTGATCTTTTCCAGGGCCAGGTCGATCTCAGTGGGTGTCCGCCAGCGTTTCTTGGGATCTTTCTGGAGGCATTTGAGTACCAGGTCGTCTAGTTTGGCGGGGATGGTGGAGATGAAAACCCGGGGAGGCACCGGATATTTTTCGTTGTGCTGTTGACAGAAGTCCTCGGGGGAGGGACCGGCGAAGGGGAGGTGTCCCGTGAGGACCTGGTAAAAGACGACGCCGAAGGTGTAGATATCCACGGCTTGCTTTATCTTGTCCGGCATCTTCGCCGGGGATCGATCGAACTGCTCCGGGGCCAGATAGGCAAGCTCTTTGGGGGAGCGTTCTCTGTAGTCAGGATGCCAGTTGAGGACCGTATCGAGAAGAAAAGTGAGGCCCAAATCGGCAACCCTCGCTTTCGTGACATCGTCCTTGATGTAGACCCGCCTCGGGTTCAGACCGAGGTGGAAGATCTTCCGCAACGTGTCGTCAGTACCTCGGTGGGAGTGGGCGTAGGCCAAGGCATTGAGCAGTGCCCGGGCCAGGCGGAGGGCAGTGCTAACCGGGAGGCTTCCCTTCTCGGTGAGGAGATCGGCAAGGGTGGTGTCGAAATCCTCGGTGATGAAGTAGTAGCGACCTTGGGATTCAGCGACATCGAGGATGCGCGCCAGGTTCCGGTTTTCCATGGTCACGTGCTCGTAAGACCAGCGGCGAATGAACTCCTTCACCCTGTCCCTCCCTGCAAGTTGGGGCAGGAGGGTCTTGGCGACGCGGATAATTCCCTGGGGAAGCTCCTTCACCCTGAACAATTCGAGGACCTCGTCCTCACTCAGCTTCGCTTCAATCGTGTACTGACGAGCCTCAGCCGATGGGGAGCCTATTACTCGGGAAACCAGGGGCCCGGTCTCGTGGATGGCGACCTTGTCGCGAATCGCCTGATCCTGTGGATCGATGGCGTGTGCGCGCCGATAGCACTCTCGAGCCTGGTCGGGAAGTTCCTTTTCTTCGTACGCTCTCCCGAGGATGGCATAATACCTTAGGACTTTCGGGCCCTCTTCCCCCGATTCCACCCCGTGCAGCGCATCACCAAGGAGCTCGACGATGCGGTCGTACTGCCGCTGTTCCAGAAGAACCTCTCCCAGCTCGATCAGGGTGGGGAGTCTGTGGGGTGTATCTTCCAGAAGGACCTCGACATACTGGTCCACGGCATCTTCCATCTGGTCGGCCCGGAGGAGGTTTCGAGCGAGATTTAGCCTGATCTCCACTGAGGCTTCCTCGGTTTCGAGGAGTTGCCGATAGAGGTAGATGAGCTCATTCTGAGACCACGAGTCCCGTGGAGAGATCTCCTGCATTCTCTCGAGATAGGTGGATGCCTGGATCAGGGCACCCTCAGTCGTGGAGATTTTGGCGAGATCTTTCAGCGCCTCGAGATTCTCGGGGTCCTCCTGGAGGATCTCCTCGTAGATGCCGATGAGGTTTGCAGCCGGAACCTGAAGCTTGCTGCGGAGTTGGCGCAGTTGCCGAATCCCTTTGAGGAATTGCCTGTTCTTCACGTGAAGCTTCGCCACGTTGAGACCCTGGCGAAGGGTTTCCTCTCTCTTGTCTCTCCCCGGGCGCGGCGGTGGCGCAGCGCGTGGAGAACGCCCGACGACAGGAGGCTCATCCAACTCGAGGCGCTCCTCTGTCGTCTCTCTTGCCGGGCGTGGCAGTGGCGTGGGACGCGGAGGCGACACGGAGACGGGAGGATCTTCGGGCTCGACTCTTCCCTCTTCCTCCCCGGCACCCTCGCTGGCAGCGGCGAGTTGCTCCAAGAGGCGGCCGCGTTGGCTCTCTTCGATGTCGGGAAGGTCAAGGGACTCCTTGAGAACCTTGACCGCGTCCTGGTGCCGTCCGAGCTGTTGGTAACTTTTCGCCAGGGACAAGGCGCACTCGGCGGGGCGGTAACCCACTTCGGCAGCGGTCAGGAACTCCTCGATAGCCTCGCCCAACTGACCCTTGGCAAGCAGCATCCGCCCTCGTTCGAAGTGGGATTCCCCTTCGCTTTCCTCCTCGACTTCCGGCGCCTCTTCCTCAGACGCAGCCTCCGGCGAGACCGGAGTGCCGAGAAATTTCGCCTCTTCCTGGTTGATGGCAGCCAATTTCTGCTGGAGAAAGCGGCGGAAGGCGGAGACGCTCTCCCCGGGCGCGGCTCCGAGTCCGTCCGAGAGCTCTTGATAGATCTGACGTGCTTCCTCGAAGAGGCCTTGCCCCAGGTAGAGCTCGGCCTCCTTGATCTTGGCTTGTATCCGGGAGGAGAGCTGGACGGGCGGATGAGTGGAGTTACCTGACTGCATGGCCTGAACGGACCCCGGCAAACAGTCCGGACGTGAATGGCGAAAGCCGATTGTCTGGGCCGGCGGCTATCTACGAGAGGAGGTGGTCCAGATTGAGCACGTTGATTTCGAAATCCCCCTCAATGGTGGCCGTACCCATCACGTCTCCGGGCAGACCCGCTTGGCGGAACCCGAGGACCTGATAGGGTCGTTTTTCCAGGAGGTCCTCGGTAAGAACGGAGCCGTGCCGTTGGCCGTCGCTCAGGATGACGATACCCTTGACCGGCGCCTGCGCCACCTTGGCGGCGTCGGCACCCACCACCTCCGGGCTGAGGTTGATGAGGGGGAATCTGGCCTTCTTCAGCTCCTTGACCGGTTGCTCGGCCAGAGGGCCGCTCAGGCCGCGCTTAATGCTCCGGAAGGGCGCCTTGAAATCCACAAGGGTCGCGTACCCTCGCTTGCGGAGAGCCTTGGCCTTCCCCTTGGAGAGCTTGAACACGTGGGACACCGCCTCGATGGGAATCCCGATGGTGGTCCCTGCCACATTGGTAAGGCAGATCCGGGTTACGGCAGGCGAGGCCGCGCCCGCCTGCGCCGCGGCGGGACTGGGCGATGGTTGTTCCGGCTCCAAAGCCTCATCCATTAGCATGAGGTCGTCAGGGGCCTCGGAATGGGGAATTTCTGATGGCTCCGGAACCTCGGGACGCTCTGGAATCTCCGACGGCGCCAGAATTTCCAAGGGTTCCGGAGCTTCCGCTGGCTCCAACGGGGCATCGAGGGCTACGCGCTCCTGCATTTCATGAGTAAGTTCATCCCCCCCGGCGACGGCCGGGGGGGGAAGACTACCCTCTTCTAAACGGGTTACAGACTCGCTCAGACGTCTCAAACGTTCCTGGATCTCCCTGAGCTGGGCTGAGGCTACCCCATGGCCCTGGGGGAGAGGTTCTGCGACCTCACCGGCCCCCGGGGTTTGCCCGAGCGCCTCGAGCATTTCGCCGAGCCTGGTGGCCGACTCTTGGGCCCGGGCGAGCTTTTCCGCCTGATCTCGGTGTACCTTGCCGAAATACTCCGCCACTCTCTGCAAGGCGGACTTCCCGGCTACCGCCTGGAGGAGACGGCCGAAAAGCTTGTCGTTTTCCTGGCCCAGGTCAGTCAGGGACTTGGTGAGCTCCATGCTGTGACTCCGGGCTTCATCGAGACTGTCCCGCCAGACGGCTGAGACCTCCGGGGCCGGCTCAGACGGGACCTCCTCGAGCCGGACGAGCGGCTCTTCCTCTTCTCTCGCCTCGAGGAGGCCCAGTTCCTCACCTTCGGGTTCGATCTCGATGGTATCTTCTCGGTATCGAGACGTGGGCTTCTCCGCCGCAAGCGGCAAGATGGGTTCCTCTTCCTGCTCAGCCGGAAGTTCGAGTTCCTCTTCTGGTGCCTGGAGGAGTGGCTCTTCCTTCTCCTCCACCATAAGCGGCTCAGGCTCGGGCGCGGCCTCTTCCGCCTCCGGCACGAGCTCGAGGACAAGCTCCTCCGCTTGTTCCGCAACCGGTTCCGGCTCTTCTACGGCCGGCGGTTCAATGGCAGGCTCGGCCGCAAGCTCGGGAAGCGCCGCCTTCGGCAAGCCGGTCTTGACCGTCTTGATGCGCTGAACTTCAGCCTTGAGACGGCGGAACTTGGTCAGCATCTTATCCATCAGATCCCGTCGCTCGGCGGCGCCAAGTTGAGGCTTTCGCTGCAGGAGGTCCAGCGTCCGTGTGGCAGAGTGGAGAAACTGGACGGACACCGCTGAAGCGGAGTACTTCATCGCCCTCAAGTACTTGCATACCCCGAGGGCCATCTTGATGACCGCCAAGCTGTGGCGATCCTGCCCGAGCTTCTCCTT